>QLIP01068870.1_pt1 | contig 77651 bp, 105 predicted proteins | sample 1769771 | NCBI WGS metagenome assembly QLIP01 (sample SAMN09428762, study PRJNA476227) | Gut metagenome, whole genome shotgun sequencing project. | isolation source: cecum | host: Rhizomys sinensis | place: China: Jinsha town of Minqing, Fujian Province | collected 2013-09-23 | reverse complement strand
CTTTTCAAGGGCCTACTGTCAGATCAAGTCGAAACTAGGGCAGCTAATTCCTCTGCGGCACTTGCGTGCTCGCTGGACACATAGAGGCCGCTGTATTGGCGCATGAAAGCACTAATAGCCATTCTGCGCATCTCAAAAGGGTTCTGGCTGTTTTCATACCACAGAATGTATGAAGTAGCCAGGCGTAGCTTCCCTGCTTTTATGCATCCCTGAATATGCAACTTCGCCTGAGATTCCAGGGAATTTCGGATTAGGATTTGGTCATCGTATGGTCTGTTGTAACAGCATGTGTCGAGGTATATCAACATAGTGCTTCCTTTTTACAGCTTACATGATTAGCTCGCCCTTGTCATCTCTCACCACGCACACTCAACCTCACTTTCTGGCCAATACTCTACCACCATCCCTTCCCACTCTTCCGGCGAGAAAAGCCTGGCCAGGCTCTGTAATCGTTTTATGGCCACGAAGCGCTTGGCCTCTAGCGTACTGCGCACTTCTTCAATGCGCATGTATTCTGAAAGATCAGGGATTCTTTCCATTTGCCTTTCTGAGCAATCCTCATCTTCTTGGTTAAGGATTAACAGTTCTTCAAAGAGTTCCTTAGCTTTTGCGTGTGCAAACATTCCCATGATTCCCCCTATGGGTTGTTGTTTGTTGATAAAAAATAAAAAGGCCCTTCCACACGGAGGGGCCTTTTGCCTTACGCAGCCTTTTTGCTGAGCTGCTCACACAGCTCGGCGGCGTTATCGTTATCCACAGTGGTAACGAAGCCGTTATCTTCGTACCACTGGTTCAGCTCTGTAGCGCCTGCCCTGGCAGCCGCATCATCTGCCATGTCCTCTTCATCGTCCCAGCGCTGCTCATCGAGCATCGCCTGCAGCTCAGACACTTTGTCCTTTAAATATTCAATTTCTGTCTCCAGGAAGCGCACCTCGCGCTCTTGTCTTTGCGCTTCCTTAGCGCCTAGCGCTGTCATAGACAGCGCTAGGTACACTCCAGCAAACGTTGCCCTGCCAAAGGTAGCCTTGGCAGGGTTGAATCGCCGTGTGAGTCCGGCGCACAGTAGATGTACTGCTATGGAGCTTACTCCGGCCATGGCAATTCGCCCACTGGGGGTCTCGTTGATTGCTTTTAGGCAATCAATAGTCTTTGTGTTAAAATCAGCGATTTTATTCAGAACAGAACTCATGGCAAATCCTCCTTTGCCTTTGATTGTTTCCCCAAAACGAAGAAGGCCACTCCAACACGGAATGGCCTTCGCGCCGACATGGTTTCTCCCAGTTATGGGGTTTTAGTGGGAGTGTTAAAGGGGCTATGTTTCCCCTTACATATTCTTATAACAAAACACTGCTCTAGTTTTTGGGAGCTAGGCTCAGCCTAAAAAGAAGGCCCCTCGGGGTGGAGGGGCCTTGGCTACTTTGGGGGCTTTGCTTTCATTCATGCGTCAACCCACGTCTCACATCTAAGTCCTGGAATCCGGGAAAACTCTTTCAGGTTGTGCGTAACAAGCACAAAATCTTGCGCGATTGCCTGGGATGCAATCAGCATACCCAGGCTGCCGATAATCTGGCCCTTCCTTTCAAGCCCTGCCCGCACCTGTCCGTAAACAGATGCAGATTCGCTATCGAATGGCGCTATCTCCAGCGGCAAAAGGAAAGCCTCAAGCGCCCTGGCGTTCTTTTCTCTGGCTGCGCTTTTTTCCACGCCATACTGAAGTTCGGCCACAGTGATGGCTGATACGGCAATATCTCCATACTTAAACCGTTCAAAATGGAGGCGTACCTCTGGGGGTTTCATTTTGATCATGTAGATGCAGATATTTGTATCCAGAAGCACGCGCATTACAGCTCCTCCCGGGCATCCTGCGGCGGCTGAATGCGCCCCTCCCCCATGAAATCTGGTGAAAACAGGGATAGGGAATCAAAAAGCGTTTCCCACGGCTCACTGTGCGGCAGGAGAACAACTGCTTTGCCTACACGCTTGATGAAGACGCTGTCGCCTGCAAAGCGGAAGTCCTTGGGCAGGCGCACGGCCTGGCTTTGGCCATTTTGAAATAGTCTGGCCTGCTGCATAATTACCTCGTATATATTTTTAATATATACTTAAACTGGAGTTGTCAACTAGGCTGCATTGTAATTTGATCAGGCTGCACAAAAGAAAAGGCTCCTCGGTGGGGAGGGGTCAGAAATAAGCTTGCCGCCGAAAGCGGTAACTTCCGGCGGCAACACAATTGCTAATCATCCCTTTTGCTTTCGCCAGCACTTTTAGCAGCCTTTTCCTCATACAAGGCCCACGCGCCAATCGCAATTAGAACGGCTGTCATTGTTATCCAGGCTACCATGTTATCCCTCTTTTGTGAGTATGAAGAATATTCCCAAACTTGCCAATGCAATCAATGAGCCATACCACTTACCCCCAAACGCCGCTACTGCCGTTTTCTTATAATAAAAAGGCCGCGATTTCACAGGCATTTTGTAGCTGGCTAATTTGAAGTTCCTATGTATTAAAGTACACCAGGGCCAGTCCAACTCCAAAACACACAATCGAACCAACCAGGGCGTTAAACAAATAATCCGGCTTAAGCAGCCCTCCGGCCATAAACCGGACGCTGGCCAAGTTTAGCGTCTTGGCTAAATATAGCGCCCCGGTTTTGTTTTTTTGCTGTCCATGCATGACTCCCGGCTGAAAATTGTACTATTGACTTGGTGCCCTGCTGGAATTAGGTTTTTGTCATCTTAGGCAGGAAAGGATATTCCTATGCCCATTACCTCAGAAGAAATGCACCGCCTGAAGGATGCAATCGTCGTCATCTGCCGAACAGCAGCTGCCTGCGGCTTCAAGCTCCTGAGCATCCCCCCCAGCAAGGCGATATTTTTATCGGATCGTGAAACTTTTTTTCGCACCGCAAAGCCGCTTATTGCAGATGCATATATCCATGGTCAATATGGCCCATACCTTGAAGAACTGCGCACAGCCAGTGAGGAGTTAGCAGAGAGTCGAAACATCGTACTGACTCAGCAGATATATCCTGGGCGTATAAAGCCATTTACAGAGTATTCTTTAGGGTGTGCTACTGAATCATATAAGGTTAGTTCGTTTACTGCTGCCGAGATTGGTTTGATTGAGCGAATCACGATTGAGGTACTGACGGAGGAGACTCCACTATCTGCCGCCATGGCTACCCACAATCATGCTTGGCAAGTTACGCAGGATAAGGAGTATATTCCTTTAGCGGCGCAAGTCCTGACAGACCAAGCTATTGTAACCGAGGATGATAGACGCTGGGCAAATGAGTTCATGGGCATAGCGCATTAGCCATGTCCAGGCGTGTTTCTGTTCGCACAACAGTATATCCCTCTTTGCGGTAACGCAGTGCAGCTAAAAAACAAATCATACACACACCGCCAGCAGGCCAATCCCGCTGGCGGTATATGCATGACCTAAGGAGAATCACCCGATCGCATAGTAACCTATATTTCCCTTACATATTCTTATAACAAAATAACATTAGCTTTTTAGCATAACAAATTGAAACAAAAAAAAGATTTCCCAAAACAACGCCGCCAGCAGGTTTATCTACCCACTGGCGGCGTTTTCGAGAGTTTACCGTCCCCATCACTTCCCTGTTCTGGAGACGGTTGTAGTAGCATTTGGAAATAATACATACGTTCCATCCTTTTTAGATAATTGCCTCCAGCCCTGCTCAGCCCCGCGCCTTACCCAAGACGCAGGGCATCATAGTAGTAGCACAAAAATCACCGTACCTCCTGCGCTATAGGTTAACGTTCTAATATCTTATAACAAGAATTTGTCTGGGGTTTGGGTTATTTTGTTCTGGGGGGGGGGCGAACTTTTTGGTGCACTGCGCACAATATTTACAAGGATGCCTACACTTGCCGAAATTACGGAGAGCCAAGAGGCTTTGCAGAGGGCGGCGGAGGAAGTGGTTAAGTTGCATGCTGGGCGGGTGAAGCCGGTTTGGGATGGTAGGGGTATCAAGAACGATTCCGAGTTCGTGACAATACTGAATCAGTGCGGGCGTAGGGATTCAGCCGATTACAAGAAGCTCTGTGCGATTGGGGAGTAATATATGCTTACGAAGATGGGTGAGGGGCTAGTAAAAAGGGCTATATTCTTGGGAGGTTTGGTTGGTGCAGCTAGGGCCAACTCACTAACTCCTAGAGAAAAATTTACCTTAGCTGATGAGTACAACTTACCTGATTACTCAACCATGATACCAGAAAACACTATTCGTGGTGCTGTTGGTGATGCATTAGGGGGCGTGGCTGGGGCTTCTTTAGGGGCATCTTTAGCAAAATATCTCGGAAGTAGAAATCCGTTAGTATATGGTCTTGGTGGGGGTCTTGTCGGCGCTGGATTGGGAGCTTGGATGGGAACAAATAAGTATAGCAAGGGTATGGCTGCAAAAGCAGAAGAGCGGCAGAGGAAGTTTATTTACCCAAAGATATGGGAAGCACTAAGTAAAGCTAATCCCAACAATGTTCATAGCGGTCGTATTTTTGTATCGGTAAAGCGCCGGACTGCAGATTGATGGTGGTTACGCTAGGAGACTATAGATGATTACAAAGAGGGGTGCGGAGCTTATAGACGAAGATCGTTCAAGCCTTTACGGGGCTGGAGCTGGTGCTATCGGGGGAGCTACAGCTGGCGGCCTTATAGCTAGAGCTATCAATCGTCGTAGGGCGAATGGCTCCTGGGAATTTGTAGAGAAAAATCCCATGGAGTATGTTGGTAAATCACCAGCAATGCGTGCTGCTACCCGCAGCAGGAATTTTAGGCTCGGCGGTGGTTTGGTCGGGGGCTTGGCTGGGGCTGCGCTGGCCGCTAAGGCATTGGGGAGTAGTTGTGGCAATACCCAGAAAACCGCTGAGGAGCTAGAAGGGTCTAATATGCTCCTGGCCGGTGGAGCTGGTGCAGGGGCAACTATAGGGGCTCATACGGCACTAACTGCGGCAATGTTACCTCACTTACGCAAATGCGTGAGTGGCAATGACTTAACCGATAGAGAGAGCGCTGAGCTTGTAAAACGGATGACAAGCGGTCAGAAAGTCAAGACTAGGATAGACCATTCTTTAGCCGATCCGCTTACTGCACACTATAATCCAATGACCGATACGGTGCAGGCTGGGAAGAACTCCTATACCCTTGCACACGAACTTGGGCATGCCACAGGGCCGATTAATAAAAATCGTCTCGGGATTAAAGGCATTCTCTTTACGCATGCACCGTGGCTATACGCACTTCGCCCATTAGCGGAAGGTGCCAGGAGTGCACAGCAGGCCTATAATCGTGCAAAAGGTATTTCGGAGGACAAAGACTCCAAAGCTCTGGCAGCGGCTACATGGGGTGCTAGATTATCTTCTGCGGGGCAGCTGGCTGAAGAGGCGCAGGCAAGCCTTCGTGGGATGCATGCCATCGGTAAGATACAAGGCAGACAGGGTGTTATCAGAGCTGCAAAAAGCCTAGGCCCAGCTTTTGGTACCTACGCAGCTATGGCAGGGCTTTCTCACGGTTTGGCCCCTTATATTGGTAAACGTATGGGGCAGCATTGGGCGGAGAAGGAAATGGCGGAGTAGGGGTGATTGGGTAATTTTGCCCAATAATTATAATCTTTCACGAGGAATAATTCTGATGATTACTAAAATGGCTGAACAGATGATCAAGGAAGCAAGTTTAGAGGGTGCAATAGCTGGTGCATTACGCGCCTCTAATTTAGGAAAAGAGGATCGTAAGCTTCTTAGGGATGAGTATGGTTTGCCTGATGATGCTAGTTTGGGGTGGCGTAATGCTGGACGTGGTTTTTTGGGAGGTCTAGTAGGTGCCGGGGCGGGTAACATAGTAAGTAGTCCTATCGGTGTTTCTCTGATGCATAAATCTCCAATAGCCGGTGCAGCCACGATACTTGGTGGTACTTTAGGTGGTTATGGGCTCGGGGCATATCTTGCTACCAACAAATACAGCAAAGGTAGGGCAGAAGAAATTCGTAAACGTCGGGGGCTTACTAAGGAATCATCAATCGGTGTAATCACGGGTGCAATGCGGGCTGGCGAGCTTACTCCCGATGACAAGAGGGTTTTGGTAGATGAGTACGGCTTGTCGGATGATTCAAACTTGGTTTTCCGTAATGCGGGGCGTGGGTACTTGGGCGCAATGGGCGGGGCTGCCATTGGCGCGGGGATTGGTGCTGGTCTTCGTCGGGTACTTAAGGGGAAAAATCCTTTAGCATACCTTGGCGGAGGGGCTGCCATCGGTACGGGGATTGGTGCCGGTATGGCTACCAACAAGTATAGCAGGCGCCGCGCAGAAGAGATTCGCCAGCGTCGTGGGCTTGCCTCCTAGGAGAAATCTCAAAGGGCACAGGCGCCGGAACGGTAGGAAGTTATAGGTCGGCAAAACAACTTGGGGCGGGTATCAATACCCGCCCCGTTTAACCTTCAACGCACGCCTTTTTGGCACTCATTGTACGCCTTAGCAATCGCTGAAGCTGCTTCAATAACGGCCATAACGATTTCAACTATGCGATCAGGTGAAATCGGCATTTTAATTCTCCTTCAAGAAGGGTTATGCCGGGTAACCCGGCTGCCTGGTCTCGGGAGAATGCGCTAAAGGTTAATTTCCACGCGCTCACACGCTCGTTAATTTTAGGTTCAGGCTTTCAAGCCCACGCCGCACATCTGGTTGGAGTGCGATGCGTAGTTCTCCGCTAGCAGAGACAATAAGGTTTGTCAAGTCCATGCTCAGGTCTAGCTCTGGGAAAGTAATTCTGAGTATTGTCCCAGCCACGCCTTTTGTTGTAAAATCCGGGATAGGAAATTTCCCGGGTGTTAGGATGCCAATATGTCCAAAACCATTAATAAACTCTCTTAATCGTATCTTTATGGGCTTCGCTGGTGCCTTGAAACTCTCTGCCTGAAAATTGCGATTAATAAATGTCCCGTAAAACCAGACGCAGAATGTATATGCAGCAGTGAGCGTATTTACTGCCTCAGCGTGCAATATATTAAGGGTGTGCGCGGCTTTGTTTCGCTTTTCTTTGATACTATTAGCAATCTTGGCTATTCCTAGTGTTTCGTCTTTAAGAATGTTCTTTTTTTCTAGAATATGGATCAACTTGGCTAGGTTACTATTCTTAGCTGGAAATTCGACATCTGCCAAGCCGAATATATTCACTACCATAAGCTCAATAGCAATACCACACTTCATCACTGAATTGTGTGGATCGGTGTAGGTATCGTCTTCGGCTTTTTGGAGCGCAGAGGCGATTTCTGGGTAGGATGGTTGGATGAAGCTAAAGTTGGTGGGCATAGTATGTTGTTAACTAAAAGTCGTATTTTTATAAGGTTATGTGGTTAGGCCCGGTCACCAAATTTTCTTTCGTACCATACTCGCCCTCCATGGCCACAATTATCGCGGATAAATAATTTTAAATTGTGGGTTTCGTTGTTAAATTGTAATACTTTATCGAGGAAGGCTTCGCGCTCATTTTTAGCATTTTCTATATCTTGCTTTAAAATTTGTTTACCGGCTTTTAATTGTTTTAATTCTTGATGGATCATTTTCTTCTCGGTTTTAGATGAGTATGATGAAATGCTATTCCACATCTCATGCATTTTTATATTCATCTCTTGTAATCTATTATTCGTAGTGGAAATAATTTTGTTTATCTCTGTTTTAGCCTCGTAAGCTTTATCAGCTGTTGCTATAGATTGTCTGTACAGTGGGTGCATCAACTTAAATGGATCAAAAGATTGATATACCTCTGCTTTTGCCTGAGCAACGTCTCTGCGTAAATCTTCAACATCAGTATAGTATGCTCTTGTTGCCCGATTGTACGCCTCTCGCGCTGAATTTGTATCTGCGGCGAGACTGGCATAAATTGCAGCTGCAACAGATCCTACAGCTAGGGCGCCTGCGCCTATGATGAGTAATGGTAGCATAGACTATTTCTTTTGCATTCCTCTTTGTAGCTCTAAGATTTGTATTTTTGCCGATTCAATCTGTTGGGTATGTACTTTTGTGTGCTCATTAAGATTAGTGTTTATTTGTTCAAATATTTGCTGACGTGCATTCTTTAGTGCCATATAGGAGTCAAATAGGACTTTATAGTAGTCAGCATCTAGTTCCCCAATCATTGATGTTATCTTATGAAGTAGCTGCTCAGATTCTTTACTTTGTTGTTTAAGTTCATCCACAGCAGCAGTAATTGCTGCCATAACTGGTGCATTCTCTGTTTCGATTAGTCTTATTTGTTGCTTAAGCGTGCCAAGATAGGCTTCCTTTCTAGTTGCTAGTTCCTGTAGCTCCAACTGTAATTTATTCTTATCTTGTGCACACTGGCGTTCTATTTCTTGTTTAGCTAGCTTATACTGATGCCCCTCGCGAATTAGCCTTTCTATCCATGTTGCTGGATTGACTTCCCTAATTAGTTCAGGTGCATTTTGAGGCAGTGCTTTTAAAAAGATAATAGGGTTCACTTGTACTCTCCGAAATGATTTTGGCTTGTCTTGTTTTTATATGGATTTACAGTTTACTCCCCCATTCCCCATTCGCGCATCTTCTCCTTGGCTTTGTCGATCTCTTCCTGCGTGGTCCACTGGCGAACATAGGCTAGGCACAGGGCAACGATTGCCAGATCATCGCTGTAGCCAATCACAGGAATAAAATCTGGAATCAGGTCAACAGGCAAGCCAAAGTAGCCCAGCGTTCCCAGAATTATCGCCTTAACCTTGGTAGGAATGTCCGGGCGGCGCATGGTGTAGTAAAGCACGAGAAGCTGATATACTGCCTCATTGCTAAGGCGCGAGATAAGCTTTTTCAGCTTGTCCCAGAAGGCGTCAGGCTCGAATTTACTTGCGTAGTCGCTGATGTTGTCGAAAGTCTTTTGGTAGTCCATGTTGCGTGCCTCCAGGATATTTCATTTAGCTAGGCCAAGCTAAATCTTTATCCTGTCCAAGGCAATATTTTTACAGATAGTATGCTAACTAAACTCGCCGAACCTTCTCTTCAGCCCCATCAGCAGCGTGCTTTGGCGCGTTTAGCGGATGAAAAGTCACCCGGTTTGGTGGCCTGGCACAGCACCGGAAGCGGTAAAACTCTCCTGGCTCTCAAGGCGTTTGAGGATTCATACAAGCGTACTGGCAAGCCCGGTCTTTTTGTAGTTCCTGCTCCTCTGGTTAGCAATGTTCAGAAAGAGATGCAGGCCCATAAGCTAAATCTCCCCACAAACAGCCTGGAAATTACGAGCTATGACAAAGCCAGCCGCAATGCAGCTTCCTTAGCGGGGAAGCATTATGGCCTGATAGCCTTCGATGAAGCCCATAAGTTGCGCAATTCCGAAACAAAGCGCGTGCGCAATCTGGCCTCGCTTCTGCCTAATGCGGATAAAAAGCTGTTGCTTACTGGGACGGCAGGTTATAACAATCCTGCTGACCTGCCGAGGCTTGCGCAGTTGATAGCCCCGGAGCTAAAGCTGCCCGCCAGCGACACTGACTTTGCCAAAAGTTACGTTGACGAATATTCAGGCAAGCTAAAAAACTCCAAAGGGCTCGCCCTGGCCCTTGCGCCTTATGTGGATGTGTATAAGCGCCCAGAAGAAGCAAAGGAGTTTCCCGCTGTAAAAAGCCAGGTTTTAACTGTGCCCATGTCGGATAAGCAGGAAAATCTTTACCGCTTTTTGATGCAGAAGTTGCCGCCGCACTTGCGTGGTCAGGTGGAAAGAAACTTGCCTTGCAGTGCAAATGACGCTGCAAAGCTCAATGCCTTTTCTACTGGTATTCGCCAGGTATCTGATTCAACTTTTGCCCACGATATCAAGGCATCACTCGAAGATTCCCCTAAATTGCAGCTTGCCGCCAAGCGGATGCTTGACAGTGCAAAAGTACCTAATTTTCGTGGAGTAGCCTATTCCAATTACATTGGGGCAGGACTAAAACCTTATACCGATCTTTTGCGTAAGGGCGGCATAGAGCCACTGGTTTTCACTGGGGGCATGAGCGCTAAAGAAAAGAAGCGCCTGGTGGAGGAGTACAATGCCCCAGATTCTAAGGCCAAGGTTCTTTTAGTAAGCAGTTCAGGTGGTGAGGGCCTAGACCTCAAGGGAACGCGTAAACTCCAAGTGTTAGAGCCGCATTTCAACCGCGCAAAGATTGAGCAGGTGTTGGGTCGTGGCGCAAGGTACAAGTCGCACGCGCATTTGCCTGAAGAAGAGCGTAGCCTGGAGGTGGAGGAGTACCAGACTGAGCTTCCAACGCACTGGTACCACAAATGGATTCCTGGAGTAAGCAAACCCACCTCCATCGAGCAATACCTCGCTGCCCACTCAGCTAGGAAGAAGGCTGTCATTGACGAGATGTACGCCGCGCTGGAGAGGGAGCAGGCGGCTGGTGCTGCTTGATGTAGGCGCTTAATATAATTATTGCGCAAGACGCGAACTGCTACTCATCGAAGTATCATTCAGGTATTGAGTGTGGGTGGGGGGTAGCGTGCTTGGGCAAATCCCGGCCTACTTCCCCCAAAACTCTCTCCCAATCCCTGCGAACGGCATCTTTAGCACTTCTTTTAGCCAACTCCCGCTGCATCTCCAGGATACGTTCACCAGCCGCACTCTGCTTGGGAGCTAAATTGAGCATCTGGCCCATGGCCTGCCAAAACTTTTCAAGAAACCGCATTGTAGTACCCCCAAGAAGCTAAAAATTTAAATCGCATAAAAATTTGAGTCCTCGCCGAATTTAATTTAGTGTTTTAGCGTATTGTCAACAGAAAAATTTTCGGTAATCATCCTCTTGCACGCCTTACATGCTCCGTGGTATTGCTCTTTTACGCCTCAAACGTCATTTTGCTGATGGTGAGTTATGAGTGTCTCCATTCCTATGGATGTCAAGCCGCTGGTTTCTATTGCCCAGCGTCAGGCCGTCATTGGGGATTGGCTAAAAAATGGCCTTAGACTAGCTGACGCCGATTCAATCACCGAGGATATGCTTGCGGAGGGTTCATCCCTGTCTGGGTGGTATGGAGTGCTTGACAATAATAGTGGCATGATTATTGCTGTCTTTGACGTAAGGCAGGTGCCACTGGAAAGTCCTGATTTCCATAAATCTATGCGTATCCACTTCGCACCGGGTCTTAACCCGCAGGATTGGGAAAATGTCGGGCAACCCCCTGAAAAGATTGCGGACATTATTGACAAAACTGTAGCAGAGTCAACAAAGGAGCACAGAGTTAAAATATACTCGGATCACCCTTTGCGTCTCCTGATATTCCAGAAATTTGCCGAAAATTTGGTCAAGGAAGCGCCCACGGCATACGGGGTACGCACCTACAAAAAAATGGGTAGAAATCAAGCATCTGTAAGGAGGTCACCGTGGTTCTGGAAGTATTTGAAAGCATGCTTAATAGTCCTGAAAAAATGGCCTTCTACAATCAGACTCCAGCCCTTAAGGCTACATTTATGGCCTGTTATGAGTACCTGAAAGAAGGTCATAGTTTTAGCGACTTGGGGTGGTTTCATTCTCGCGTTGCTAAACAAGAAGTCAACAAGAAAGCTGCCTAACTTATTCATTCCCCAAAAACCAAGCGCCCGCACTGAAAGCCTCTCAGCTTCCAATGCGGGCGCATTGATTTTCATATACTGGCGCCTACAACAGCGCCAATACATCGTAGGAAACAAATAACTCTTCTGGCAGCTCCATGCCGGATTCAAATCTGGCCATGGCCCGAAGTAGTGCGGGCATCCGCGTGATCAGGTCTATTTTTTCATCGCGCTTGACGCCCAGGCTTTGACAGACGAAAGCAACGTAGCTTTCAAAGGTTTTGCCTTGGGCGGTGCAGAATCTCCGTAGCATGCCCTCCACAGTATCAATCTTATGTGTCTTGGCATACGTCCGAAGTGTCAGAGAAGCCGCACGGACTCCGTGTTCCCATGAGGAGAACACAGCATGGCCGAATTCGTCTCGGCCAATTTGCCCTTCCCAAAGTCGGCCACCTGACATGGCTTTGATATTTAAAGGATTTTTGTTTCGCTGCGCTAGTGTAGGGTTTTCTCTAGATGCTGGGACTACAGGCCGATAGGGCGTGTTAATCCCTGTTTCTAGCTGGCGCTCCCCTTCTGGCTCAGCAAGACGCGGGAAATAAACCACCCGCGTTTTTTTCTGTTCCAGCTCCGCGTATTCCTGCTTCATCTGGTCGATGCGCAGGAGCAGCTTATAAAGCTCGTAGCTCTGCGCGATTGAAAATGCCAAAGCTATGATCAGGCTGCATGTCAACAGCCTGAGCAGTCTTTCCGGGTTTTGTGGCTGGTGCATACTCCCCCTCCCTCTAAAATACTGCGCCCGTTTTGGCACAGGGTTTAGTTGTTGGCGCTGCGGAAAATCCGCAGCGCTGCCTCATTTCTTAAAGCGGCCAGGGCCACCATTTTGTGGGAATCATAAACCCTCCTTGGTAACAGATTTCCACTCCTACCTTCTTATAACAAAGCAATACGGTGAATTTTCTAGTGCAAGCGCACAATATTTCATTGGAGTCCCATTCATTTTTATGGAGACATACAATGGCTCAATACTCCGTAGAGTCTGTTCTCGGTCAGGAACACGTCCAGACGGTCTATCGCGGCAAGGACAATCCCATTGAAGTGCTGCTCAAGCAGGACGGAAGTGAGTACAATTTTGGTGGCAAAAAGCAGATTCGTGTCAAAATCGGCAATACCGAGTTTGATACCAATTCAGACCCGGCTGCCTTTGACACCCGCGAAGCTGAAATTGGCAAGCTAAAAATCTTCATTGGCCAGCTTACGGGTATTCCGGCCCAGGCGCACAATGTGAAGATTGAGGTTGTGGATGAAGAATCGCGCACGCTCTACTTCGGCCATGTGCGCGTGCGCATTGAAGATGCGGGAATCTAGGGGGCTAGCTGTGTCAGAAGTCACGCGGGAAGAATTCCTCCAGGAATACCACAGTGAGTATCCAAGCTGGGCCTGCGATGCCGAAGCGCAGCATATCAAGGAGCCGTCTGAGGCGCGCATCCGGCATGGCTGGGTGATTGAGCAGCCCCTGCACAGTTATTTTAACTGGCACATGAATCGCACTGATGAGCGTTTGCTTGCGCTTGAGGCCCGCGTGGCTTGGCTGGAAAGCAGGCTTGCTGAAGGAACACAGGAATAGGGCGCAATATCTATTATGCCAATCAGCAAAACAGGGAATCTGCTCATCCATGGACTAAAAGGCGTTGGCCGTGTTGCATCAAAGTCATTCATGCCCTTGATGATCGGCGCGGACGCTTTTGGTGTTGCTAACGCTGTTGCTTCCGGCGAGCAAAGTCTTGGCGAGGCTGTTGGCGAGTCAGCAGGTGGTTGGGGAGGCTTCGCGCTGGGCAATAGGCTTGCGAGAAAAATTCCCAGAGTGAAGTACCTTTCGCCAGTCTTGAATGTCGGGGTACCTATGCTGACTGGCATGGCTGGATCAATAATAGGCGGAAAGGCAGGAAATGCCATTGCGCCCTGGCAGCGTGGTCAGGGGGCAAGGGATCAACTTTTATCCGGCGGGAGTCAAGGCTATCCGCCACAAACACCAGAGGATGAAGATGTACAAATTGGCTGAACAGGTGAAAGAGGCGGAAGTTCGTGGCTGCGTGGCTGCCTTTGTGGATGCTGGCCTTGTGAAAGTCGCTGGCCAGGGCGCTTTTGATGAGCTTTGCGCCGTAGTGGCTGACAATATCGGTGATGACTACAACCTTGAGAAAGTCGCCGCTGTTACCGAGGCAGTGCTTGGCGGTGCGGGCCAAACTAAGGTTGCCGCCGAAACGGCCCGTAATGCCGCCCTTGGCGAACTGCTCATGCTCAAAACAGCAGGCCAGATTGACGACGAGACCTTCCGCCAGAGCGCCGCTGAGCTGATTAAGATGGGCGAACCGCTGGCACTGCCGGAATCTACTTCCAAAGCACGTAGTCCGTGGGCAGTCAAAGCTAAGTTTAGGGGTGAAGATATCCTGGACGGGATAAAAGGTGCTTTTAAGGGTGATGATCTGCGGCGTGCCTGGGGTATGCGGGAGGAATTAAAGGGGTTGCGCGGCAATAGGGAATCAGTGCTTAATCCCCTTAAAGCGCAAGTCAGGAAAGAGATTGCAAAGGGCGCTCTTAAGAGTGGTCTTGCCTACGGAGGCGCAGCTTCGGCCCTAGCCGGTGGCGCCTACCTTGGTAAGAAGCTCTACGACAAATATGCCAACCCTGAGCTTGTTGAGGCTTAGTTTTGAAAGAATTGGCGAGGCCGGAGCAATCCGGCTTCGTTTTAGCAAGAGGGAGACCAGCGCATGATCACAAGCTCAGGCCAGGCTTATCTTACCAAGCAGGCTGCCTTTGGTATGCCCCTGCGCAAGAATCTCTGGAACAGTGGCAGCAAAGCAGTAGGCAATGCCTACGGCTCCATGCGTACCAGCATAGCCCAGCAGGGTGGTCTGCGTAATGCTATGGGCAATGCTTATGGCCAGGCCAAGAATTATGCGCAAAATGCCTATACCAATATTCGCCAGAATATGCCTACAGGCCAGCAGATGTGGAATACAGTGAAGAACAACAAGGGCACAATTGCTGCTGGTGCGGTTGGTCTTGGTCTGGGCGCATCCATGGGCAATAAGACCTATAATACCTGGAATTACACTCAGCCCAACGGTCTTAACATGGGCCAAGCACCCTACATCAACCAAGGGTAATTAGATGGCTATTTCGCCCATTGTCAATTCCTTCATGCAGCAGGGCCAGCAGGAAGAGCAGCCCACAGACGCCGGGCAGATTTTCCGCCAGCGTTTTGCAGACCTAGCCTACAACGCTTTCAGGGCCAAGTACCCTGGTCTGCTTCAGCAGGTGGTTACCTTTCGGACAATGGCCAGCGATGTAGATGAGGCCACAGCCTTTGGCGTGTTCATTCTAGACGCCGGTGAGCAATTGGTGCATGTGCCAGTAGCCATGAGCGCAGGTTCAATTGCCTCTTGCGAAATGGCCTATGACAAGGAGTCAGACCAGTTCTTCCAGCTCAATGAACATACGGTCAAGGAAATCCAGAACAAGCGCCGCCTCTCCGGGCCTAGTATGCTCTCAGGCAACCAGCGTGTCGAGGATACGCGCACGCTCTTCCACAATATGTTCAGGCCGCCAAGCTCATCTAACGTGGTTCTGGCAGGAGAGCGCGGCGGCATCCAGGCCCTGCCCAATGCCTGCAAAACGCGCCTGAATAGCTATCTTACCGAGGAAAATCCCCAGCTTCTCGGCAAGCTTGCTTCATTCTACGATGTCCGGGAACTGGCTTTTAAGCTTGCTCCAGTAGCCGAGCAGACCAAGACCGCTTGTGATTCTTCGCTTCCCGAGTTTCTCCGCCTGGATAGCCTTACGAAAGATATGGCGTCCAGGCTGACTTCGGCAGAGCGTAAACAACTGCTCAAAGTAGGCTACCTTGTTCGCCTGGCCGAAGACGCGCCCGGCATAGTGGCTACGCCGGACAAGCTTAGGGAAGCTGTGGAGCAGGAACTGGGCTTGAGTTTGTATAGCTGTGCGCCCAGACCTTACAGTCTTGAAGAAAGCACGCCAGTTTATCGCGGCGACCTGCTTGAGATTAAGCCAAGCGGGCTTTCCTTTACGCCGGTACTGCTCATAGATAGAGTCATTTTTACCGGGGATGGCAAGCGCTACCAGCTTAATCGTGGTGAATCTGTCCTGGTGCGCAATCTTGCTCCGGTAGCTTCTGACATCTCTGATTATCCCCAGGCCGTAGAGTTTTCTGGCTTAAGCGCCAAGATCAATGCTATCTCCGATAGTGGCTGGACTTCTGTCTATGTGCTTGTGCCTACACGCAAGGGCTGGAGCTGTCTTGGACGGAAAATCTCCCAGTCCCCCAGGAATGTAAAGCTAGTAGATGACAGCATTACAGCCTGTTACGATGAAAGTGTGCAGTTCTCTGACATCATCAAGTACGGTTATGTAAAAACCAGTGATACTCGCATTGTTGTTCCGAGAGAGAGTCGTTGCCTTGTCTGGAATGATGAGTATGGCAAGGGAGCAGCACATCTTTCCCCAGTATCCAGCTACGAAGCGCTTATCCGCGCCCTGCAAATCTTCGGCACAAGTATCACCGTAAGCCAGGATGGCGCAGGTATCTCTATTAACGAGCAAGGCCAGCACAAGACGGCCTCTTTCTCCGGCCCACAGGAGGCCGCGCAGTGGCTGCATCAGCGCTTTGGCCTGAATTCGGATCAAATTGGCTATGCCTTAAGCAAGCCAAAAGTTACGATTTTCGCCAAGCAGGCGTTCATGGATCCGCTGCCTGAGCAGCTGAATCCTCAGCCTACTCCTTATGACGCAAGCCAGGCTCAGCAGGATGCCCAGCCAATGCAGGGTGAAATGCCAGCTCCCCAAGCGCAGCAAGAAGGCGACTTGTCCAGCCTCAATGATTTTGCCGAGATGGAAGACCCTGAGATGTTCGATGTGGGCGTGCTTTCAGCCTTTGCCAACTATCCTGACGTGAAGTCGCTCCTGGTAGAATACTTGCCGGATTTTCTCGCTGCAGAGGACAAAGTAGGCCGCATAATCCTGCTCTTTAGCTCGCAGCAGAAGCGCATTGAAGACTTTTACGGCGCGGACAAGGCCCAGACGCTCATGGGTTCTTGCAGGCGCATTTTTGGCATCCTGGGTGAGATGATTGCCCAGTTAAAGCTCTATGCCAACATGGGATAGTTTGTGCTTGCCCTGGATCATCTGGCCAAAAAAGTGCTTCAGGATATTCAGGGCAAGGTGCGTCCCAGGGAGTACAGCCCGGCTATGGTTGCCTGGCATAGTTATAAAAGCGGAAGCGGACAAACCCTTACAAAGGCGCAGCGCGTAGCTTTTGCCATTCACGAAAGCCCGCGCCAGACAGAGATTTTGGAAGCGCTTCTCCTAAGTAACTGCCCTGTGGAGACGATTTGCGAGGCTTTTGATCTGCCGCCAGAGAGCGTGGCTATCTATGCTGAGTTGTTTTTTGACCAGAGCGCGTTTTTAACCCGTCTGGATCGCCTGGAGTACTTGGAAGACTATCCCGATCCCTGGGGCAGGGACTTGAAGCTCAGGGCTGTGAATCTTGGTTACGAGTATGTGCTGTTTACTTTCGCCAACCTCGTGCCCAAAACCCCGGCCCAGAAAAAGCTTGTGGAGCGCATGTTCATGGCAACGGCCTATAAGGCCATGGCCATGAATTACAATGGCATTCGCACGGATGCGAGCAAGCAGGCCATTCGCCATGCGGAGCTGATGATTCGTGCTTACGAACTGCTGGCAAAAACCAACGCCGAGGAAAATTCCGGCAATTATGACCTGGTTAGCTTGCTAGCCGCCGATGCGCCAGAAGCGCCAAAAGAACAGGGCCAGCCAAGGCCGGAGGATGTGATCTGATGCTGATTATGCCACAGAGCAAGGTGGACTTTCAGGGCCTGGCCGAGAACATTGCCAGTGATTTTTTTGAGCAGGGTGTGGCTCTTTCGGAGGGCATCAGCAAGTGCGCCAAGGAGCGCAAGCTCACGCCCGAGGAAGTGCGCAGGCTTACGGAGAAGTCGAATACGCAGGCATCATTGCGCCAGCTACGTTCTGATGGTGATCGCAAGGCTGTTTTCAGGCTGGCAGATTACCGGGATGTATTGCTTAAGACGCATCCTGGTGAAAGCGCTTCTGCTGAGCAAGCCAGGGTTTACCAGGGCATTCCTGAAAAGACAGAGCTTCGTTCTGAGCCGGAGCTGGCTAAGGCAGCCAGCGCCCCAGAAGAAATTGATGGCCTAAAGGCCATTTTCAGCATCCGCCAGGAACTGGATGAGCGCAAGCTCAAAAAGCTGGCGCTGGAGCAGGAAGTAAGCAACGCCATTGACAGCCTTGCCAGCGACTTTTACCGCCACGATGCCCCGGACTTTGCCAAGTTCGCCGCTGAAAGCCAGGCGCTTTTTGGCAGCCACGCCTTGCCGGTATTGGAGGGCCTGGCTCGCTATTTGCGCGTTCCCCTGACCAAGGAGGCGGAGCAGGACTTTGGCGTTATCAATGACACTGAGCCTAATTTGCGCACCATGCGCAAGATAGTTTCTGGCCTAAGCCAGCTTGTGAAGCAGGCTTCGGAGATTGAGGCATTGGAAAAACTCCAGGCCCTGCTCTGGCAGGGAATCAAGCGGGCGGCGCGGTGAACAAGTATGCCTTGGATGCAGCAGATGAACGCACTCTACGCCAAATTGGCCGCGTGGCGGGCTTTGGGCGCAAGTTTTTTGGTTCAGCGGGAACAGGAACGGGCTTTCTGCGTGGTGTGGGCCGTATGGGCCTGGGTTTAGGCAAGGCTACTGCTTCCGGCGCACAGTGGCTGGGAGATACTGTGGTTAAACATCCTACGCGCAGCATTGTGGCTGGTGTGCCGCTTGCTGCTGGAATTTCTAGTCTTGGGGCGCGTTGGGATCGGGATCAGCACAACGTAGTACCTGAAAATATTTATCAATATTGAGGTATCTCGGCATGGCAAATAATAATACTACGGCGCCCGAGAAAGGCTTCTTCGCGGCGATGAAAGGCCCTGTGCAAAAGACTCTTGGCACCATTGGCATGCTTGGCACAACGGCCTTTGCTCTGGCCCAAGCGTGTAAGTACATTACCCATGATGTAAAGCGCAAGCGGCTGATTGAGGAGCTTGGGCGCACAGACCCCGTGCTTTCCCGCGTTGAGCCGGATCAGCTGATGGAGTGGTATGCTACCATCTATCACCTTGCGCCTACTGTCTCTCTGGACAAAAGCGCTGTGCGCGAAATTTTGCAAAACTTTGCCCGCTTTGGCCGCGTTGACGTGAATACGCTTAAAATGCTTGCGGATACCGAAAAAGCGACTTCTGGCTCCGGTGGCAGTATGCAGTCCTGGGGCAATACTTTAAGTGCATTGGCTGCCTCATCAAAACTACTGGATGGCTAAAAATGAACGCCCGCGAAATTCTCACCAAACTTGGCATGGCCCTCTACCTGCACAAGGCGATGATCAAGGACGCCCAGAAAGGCAAGGAAGCTGTGGACTACCTGAAAGCGCAGGGCGTGCTGGGCAAGGGCGAGTCTAAAAAAGTTTAACTGCTGCTTTTGGCCGTTTTTCAATAGATAAACTTGGAAAACGGCCTTTATGCTCTAGTCGACTCGTACATAAAATGCCAGAACAGACCATCATTGCTGCCTTCCGCAACCGCCCAGGCGGCATTGGCAATTTCTTAACTGTCGCGCAAAAAGAAGCCATCCGTAGAGGGCCTGTGGACACACCCGAAAAGCATAGGCCCTACGACATCGACCTCCTGATGCACAGCTTCGACTATGCCTTGGATAATCACCCAATTTGGATCAAAGCCGTTTGATCCAAATCCATTTGTACCAAATAAACCGCCTAATTTTTGATACAAAACTAAGCCGCTCAACTCTCACCCCGCCAGCACGCAATATTTTCTGTGACCCATTCACAGAAATCAGGTTGGCAGCATGCTTACTAAAATAATTGACCTGGGCTTTGAAGTCCCGGAAAGTGGCGAGCCACGCGCCCGCCTCTTGCAAGCCTCGCTAGTTAAAACGGCTTCTACGGAAATCCAGCAGTTCTGGGATTCCATGCAGCCGGACGAGAATAGCTCCTTTCTCTGGGTAATTGGCGTCTCGGCCCTGGAATACTACGGCTGCAATAACAATGGCGATGCCTTCCACGAGGAGGCCCTGAAAGCGGCGCACCCTGGTTTTGTCTCTGATGCGCATGTCTTTTTGCAGCACGTCAACCGCGATCCAGCCAAGTCCATCGGAAGGCCGGTATTCTCCTGGTACAACGAGCCAATGCACCGCATTGAGCTAATCCTCAAGATAGACAAGCAGAATCCAGCCTCAGCCGACATTGTCCGGCGCATCAGGGAGTCTGAACCAGTCTTTGTCTCAATGGGCTGCAAAGTCGATTACGATGTTTGCTCCATCTGCGGCAACAAAGCCAAGACAAGAGCTGACTACTGCGATCACCTGCGCTTTAATATGCGCAAGATTCTGCCGGACGGTAAGCAAGTGTACGCCATAAATCCCAACCCGCACTTTTTCGACATCTCCATTGTCCGCAAGCCAGCAGATCCAATGGCCTTCACTCTGGATAAGCGCGCCTCAGAGAAGTGCGCCAGCTTTGACTACCTCGAAGCGCCAACTTCGGCAGAGCTAGGCGAGCGCCTCGAAGATTTCAGCGCCAAGAGAGACGCGTTGAACAAATTCGCCAATATCGTCAAGCGCGTGGAGGGCCAGGCTGTAGAGGCTCTTGACCAGGAGAGCAGCGAAACGCCTTACGATTCACTCCTGGCTACGCTCAAAGACGGCGGCTTTTCCAAGATGGAATATCCAGAAATGCCTTATTCCACTCTGGAGAATCTGGGTCTTAGCCCGCGTGGTTTTATTGGGAGCTTAACCAGCCTTGGCTGCCCCTTAAGCTTTGGCGATGCAGCCTGGCTTTCTGGCCGTGCAGCCTACGGGCATACACCTAGCCCCGCTGAGTTTTCCAGCATCTTTTCGCTCCTGCCTATGGCTCTTGAGCGCCTTGTTCATGCGCCGCAGCACCTGGAGCGCTTTGCCACATCGGTTTCCCTGCCCTATGCGGACGAGTTTGCCGAGCCGGTGCGCAAGACGCTGATTATCAAAATCATCCGCCCAGTGGCCGAGGCGCGGATTCGCATCATCCACGGCATCTCTTCCCCTGCCGAGCTAACCAAGCTTGGACAATTCTTTGGCCAGGAGCCAGCGCAGCCGCAATTTGGCCTAACACCAAAAGAGCGCATCTTAAATGACTTCCGCTCCAGGAAAGAAAACTTTGCGCCCATTACGCTTACGGACAAGCATGGCAACCAGGCCGTGACTACGCCCTACGCGCTCAGGCAGGCAATGGTTATGGATTATCTGCCTAACCGCACGTTTGCGCGTCCTGCGCTTGCAGCGGCCCTGGCTTTGGGAAGTCTTGGCGCGGTAATGCTCCAGCCAGGGCTTTTGAAAAAGCTTCTGGCGCTCACCGCTGCCGGGCTACCGCTGACAGTAGCTTACGAACTCATCAAGGGCGGGCCGAAGGATCGCGAGCGCGTTGCCACCAGTGAGGGCTACAATATTCCGCTATCTCTGGCCGAAAGCGCCTGGAAGATTGAGAAAAAGGCTGCCTTGGCCGCCCCGCGCCTGGGTACTCTGGCGGGCATGTCTTTACCGGGCGCCCTTGCCTTGGATTATGCCTATAACCGCTGGAAGTACGGCCCTTACGAAAATGCAGAAAGTGACGTCCTAACCCGCGCCGGGGAGTATTCCAGCGATCATCCCATGGCTACAACCCTGGGGGGTGCTGTTGTTGGTTCACAACTTTCCAAACTGCCGTCATTGGGCAAGAAACTCCTCAGGAGGGGACGCTGATGAACCTCTTTCCCTGGATTGTCGGTGCGATCATTGGCCTTTTGCTTTCAATTGGCTTTGTCCTGATTAAGCAGAATATCTCCCTGCGTCAGAATCTGGCCGAGGCGGCTAAAACCGTGCGCCTGCAGGAAGAGGTACGCCAGCTTGCTGATGAAGCAATTATGTCTCAGGAGCAAAAAGAGAATGAAATTATCAAAGCTCGCAAACAGCTGGAAAAACAGCTTGAAGAAGGCGCCTGCCTTTCTGGCCCTGCCCATATTGATTTTCTTATCCGCCTGCTCGACGACGACGCCGAAGCTCGTTGTGGTGCGGCCACCGGAAAGTCTGCTAATGGAGTGCCCCCCGCCGGAAAGTGAGTACGAAACACTCTATGCCCTAAAAAAGGGGGACACCAAGCTCGCGGCTACAGCCCATGCCCGCTATGTGCTTGACGTGCGCGATGCCTTTGAGCTTTGCAACTCGCGCATTCGCAACCTTAAGCGCTTTATTCAGGGCTTTGCGGAGAAAGCCGATGCTTTTTAAGGGGCAGAAAAAAGTTATCCAGCCTGGTTTCTGGCGGCAGATGCTACGCACTGTAGTCTATTTTGTAGTCTCGCTGCTTCTGCTCCAGGACTGTTTCATTATTATTGCGCATACAATAAATCCGCAATTTTTGCCCCAGGCCCAGCCCTTTTTGCTGGACAAAATTATCACTGCCTTTGTAGGTGCATTTTCTTTCTAGGGAGGTGCCCTCGTGGATGACGTACAGCTTTCAATACTGCGCATCCTGCTTGGAATTATCAGCCTCATTGGCGTTCTTTGGGGTGCAGTACGCTATATGATCAAGTACAGCGTGCTTCGGCAGGATGTGAAGTTAAAGGAATATGCAGACAGTAAGATCGACCCTGTTAAGGAAAGAGCGGAAAACACAGCCATCGAGGTTTACAATCTCCATGACCGCGTGGTTAGGGCCGAGCATCGGATTGGCGACCTTGAGCGGGCGGATCGCGCAGCAGCTAAAAATCATAGGCCGGAATAGCGCAATTCTGCTTTGGCGGCTTGACAAATCTGTCAAGGTGAGTAACTGCCAGAGGACAAACTGGGAGTAGTAAGATGAGCATGGTTGCAGAAGCTGGTAATTACTATCCCGCCTACACCCCGTCCATGGCAAAATTTTTTAGTGATCTAATTCACAGGTTTTCTGTATTTGTGGCTCTAAAGGCCGCTGCTGATGAATTGGCGCTTGAAGCGGCGCGTAATGAGCTGCTCGAAAAAGCCCACGATTTAGCCAAAGTATTGCAGGTTTTGGCCGATAATCCGATGCCGATTACAGGAGAGGCTGTCTCTGCAACCAGGAAAGCTCTGGAGTGGATGCGCGAGTGCTTAGAGAGCGGGGAAAATAGATACAACTTCAACGACTCTCAAAAGCAGAGGCTGGAGAGATCTTATCTGGAGATCGCTGAGGGGCTGAGTCTGGTAACAATTCAAAATGCCTATCTGGCCCAGTTTGCTGAATAGCTTATGCCTCCGCGCCTGACTAGCGTATGGGAGCAGCATAAAAACAGTTTTCTTTCACACCACTCGTTCAATTCTTTGCTTGATTCGGCAATTAAACGAATTGAGCGAAAAATGAACAGCTTGTCCTTTATCCAGCCGAAAGCCATTGAGAGGTTCAGGGAAGAAAGCCATCTACCCCTGGCCTCGGCCAAGTGGCTAATTTGTCTTTGCATTACAAACCAAAAGACGCGGGCGTTTGCCCCAGCATATTTGTTTCTTGCTGGAGAGCAGGCTATGATGCCGCCAGAGCAGGCTGTCCTGGCTTTAAATGCCGTTAAGGCTGAATTGCGTTGGTAGTACTCGCTAAAAAATTCTCTCCCCAATAGCGGGGGGCCTGACACCCCCCGCATCCTTGCGGAATCCTACTTCGGCGGCTTCGCGGGCAGTACCTTCATCTGGCTTGCCTGAGCCAGACCACGCTCCCGAAGCACGGCGCAGAGCAATGCTACTGCGATTTTGCCAGTTTCTCTGGCGATAAGTTTGGTCTCCTCACTCCAGTTTCCTGGTTTGACCCATTGTGGAACTTTCATCCTAGCCTCCGCGAAGTTTAAGAAAACATCGCTGGCTCGATATATCCAGATTCCGCATCTTCTTATAACCCGAAAAAACTATTTTTTCGCTGGCACTGAACATTGCCTTGCGGAGAAATCAATATTTTTCAGTGGCCTTTAAGGCGTACGTAAATTTGACATTGGGAGACTACTGATGGCGACACGCAAAAATCCGAGTCTTTCGGATATTCTTAAATCCTTTCGTGAGGTTCAGGTCAAGACTGCCAATGAGGAGCTAGCCGATCCCGCTGCTTGTCCTTCCTGTGGCGGTGCGGGCTGCCCTGATTGCCCGGAAGCCCCCGACACCGCAACTGAAGACGCCCTTGGCGCTGCTGTGGCCGTGCTGGAAAATGCTGGCGCAGAGGCAGATGCCGCCAATGCTGAGGCAGATAATGCTGAGGCTGAATTGGTGGATGCAGCTGAAGCCCTCAAGGAAGTGGCGGACGAGTTCATTGCTGAGCATACCGATGACCTGGCCAAGGAAGCCCAGCTTTTCGGCCAGCTTTTTGCCTCAAGCTGCATGGAGCAGATGGGCAAGGAAGCCAGCCTGCGCGAAGTGCAGGAGCAGGCTTATGCTGCGGCTGCCTCGGCCCTGAATTCCAATCTGCTTCAGAAGTGCGCGGCTGAAACCTACGAGATTGCAAGCCAGTCTTTGGGTATGGACAAGCAGGCTGCCCTGTTTGGCGAGACCTACCGCCAGGTAATGGCCAAGCTGGCTGGCTTCGAGGATGCTGAGGAGATGGACGAGGCTGCTGGCCATGAGCTTTCACCTGAGGAGCTTGCGGCTATCGTAGCTGCGCAGAATGAGCAGGACGAAGACGAAGATGGCGCTGCTGAAGAGGCATTGGCCAATATGAGCGATGAAGAAATCGCTGCCCTGGCTGCCCAGCTTGAGGGCGAGGAAGGCGAGGAAGGCGAGGCGGAGCCTGATCCTGAAACCGTGGCCCAGGCCGCAGAACTGCTCTCGGCTATCCGCAACGGGGAAGGAGAAGAAGAAGCTCCCCTCGATGACGTATCTGGCGAGGCTTACAACAATACCATGGCAGCCCTTGGTGCGGAGTAGAGATGGCAGACCTGAAAAAGGATTTGCCAGGGCTTCTGCGCACAGCGGCTGAGCAGATTCGCAAGCTGGCCACGCTGGAAAAGCGCGGGGCTTTGCTGGATCTGAAAAAGCTAAAGGGGCTTCTGAATGCAGGAAAGCGCAAAAACGCTGCGTGAACTGGCGCAGAAACTGCGCAAGCTGGCTAGTGAATATTCTGTGGCTAAACCGCAAACGCTAGACCCAACAAAGGTTCGCGACTTTCTGATTTTCTTTGGCAGGGGAGGTAACAAACATGGCAACTAAGCCAGGCGCAAGCAACGGCCTTATGGAGGTTGCTGCTTCGCTGGAAAAATTGGCAGCAGCGATTGAGGCTCAGCCAGTACAGGAAAAAACTGCGCGGGTAGTGGAGGCTTCAATCGATTATGGCACGCTTGGGCAGGCAAGGCCATCCGGGGCAGACCCGCTCACGGATTTTCTGCTCAACAACTAAATAAAGGGGATTTTATGTACCAGATTCGCAAGGGATGGCCTGCTGATGCGGCTATTGACGAGGTGCTCCTCGCTAAGGATGGAGTGAGCGTTGAAGACGGCATGATCGTCAGCCTGAAAGACGGCAAGGTTAGCCCGGCCAACTACGATGGCGCGGCGGCTGCAACTGACCCCATGGCCGCTTTCATTATCGGTAAAGAGGGTGTGGCGGGCACGATCACTGGCTTGATGAGCCAGGCTGTGATCGAAGTAGATAAAGACCACTACGAGGCCGCTTCCTATAAAAGTGGCGATGCGCTTACTGCCAAGAATGGCAAGTTTGCACCTGCTGGCTCTGGCAAAGTGCTTGGCCGTGTGATGACCTTTGACGCCGCTTCCGGGCTTATGCGCCTGATGTGGCACGAAGCCCGCTAAGGGGGAATAACGATGAGCTACGAAACACCAACTGTGAGCGCTGAGCTGCTCAACCAGTCTTTCTGCGACAAGGTTTTCAATGGCCAGATTAAAGAGGCCATGGAAAACTCCTCGCTCTACATCCGCAAAAAGCTTTACGAAGACGGCATTCTTCGCCGCCTTTTCGATTCCCGCACTGTTACGGCTGACGAGCTTGACCCGTTGATGGATTCCGATCAGCCCTCGATCATCTGCGAGATCGAGCCTGACGCCCCCAAGGCCACCTTTGTGCCTTACAAGGGTACTGGCGACCGCGACTACTTCTCGGGCAAGCGCTTCCGCGTGCCTTTTGGCAAGGTGGAAAGCATGCGCGAAACCAAAAGCAAGTTCGAGCTGATGACCATCCGCATGCCGATCACCGATTGGCTTAAGGAGCATCAGGTGAAGATGATTCAGGAGGAGGAAGACCGCCTGTTCATCGAATCCATCGCCGACATCGTGGAAAAGAACGCTGCCCAGCAGGCGATCACTGTGAGCCTGACCACCGGCACCTTTAAGGATGCCTTTACCGAAGGCTGGAAGGCTCTTACCCGTCTGCGCCTGCCCCAGGGCAAGGTGCTGATGCACAAGAACACCTATATCGACTCCCTGAAGCTCAAGACCGAGGACATCGGTTTTGGCCCGCAGGAGCAGCGCTTCAATCGCGGTGTGGATGGCGAAGACTCCTTCATGGGTTCTCCTGTGGTTACGACCATTAAGGATAACCTAGTTAAGGAGAACGAAATCTTCTTCTTCACCCAGCCGGACTATTTCATCAAGTTCTTCCTCCTCCAGGATGCCACACTCTTCCTGCAGACCGAGGCGGACATGATCCACTTCCACACCTACGAGGCTCCGGGCGTTGGCATTGGCAACACCCTGGGCGTTGTAAAAGTCACCCTGTCCTAGTCCTCCAGGGACAGGGCGGGATCTGCCAGGGCCCGGACTCCCCCCTGGCAGGTCCCATAATAAAGGAGAAGCCATGCTTGTTAATACTGGTAGTTCAAGACTTGTCATTGGTCGTCTGAGCATCCTTCCCGGTGAAAAAGTGCCTCCGGTGGCTTTGACCAGCGAAGAACAAAAAGCCGTTGCTGAATTTGCGCGCAAGGGCATGCTTAAGGAAATGGGCGCAGCTTCGCAGCCTAAGCCTGAACCTGCTCCCGCACCGGAAGCCCCTAAGCCTGAGCCGGTGATTGAGCCTGCTCCTGTAGAGGAAGCTCCCAAGGAACATGGCAAGGGCAAGAAGGGCAAAGCAGACTAAATGCTCAGTGTTGCGGATATTCGCTTATATGCCAAGGACGATCCAGCCCTAAACATTCTTCTCCAGGGTGAACACGAGTCGCCGGAAGAACTGATCCAATTGGCAATGCGCTTGGCGGTTAACGACTTCAATGTCGTGCCGCCAATTTCTTCTTATTCCACGGAAGACTTTCCGTCCGACACAGTGCTGCTTTATGGCGTGCTGCACCATCTGGCTAATGCCGAGGCCGAGAAACAGTTGCGCAACCAGGTAACGTACAATGCCCAGGGCATGAACGCGGGCATTGATGACAAGTTTATCCAGTACAACCAGCTTGCGCAGTATTATAAGAGCCTTTTTGAGTCCAAGATTAACCAGTTCAAAACCCAGAGCAATCTCGAACAAGCCTGGGGCGGCTCTTTCTCGCCCTATGCGGGCATCAACGAGTGGCGCTTTAGATGACCGGCCCGCTCCCAGACGCCCCCTCCAAAAACCCGGAGCATTTTGAAAACGGTGTTCCCTACGGCCCTGTGCGCCCAGAGGAGCTGGGTAATCGTGGTTATCAAGGCTTTACCAACAAGCGCTACCTTGAGGGTTATTCGCGCAAGATTCTCCACGATTTTGTACTCGTAGCCAAGCTCTATAATGGCCGCGAAGTGCGCCTCTTTGCGGTGGATAAGTCCAGGCGCTGCTCGGTCTGCACCAACCTGGCTACTGGAGAAAAGCTGCTTTCCAATTGCCCTGTCTGCCACGGCACAGGCTATGCTGATAGCTGGAAGTCCTTGGGTGATTTTCAGGCTTATGTTGATTTCCGCCCAGCTTCTAATATTGCAACGCAATACGGGAATACGGAAAACCCCAATGGCTTTAAGGAAACCATCGTTATCTGGGGTGCGCCGCTTTTGCAGGATCAGAGCCTGATCATCTTCAAGGAAACCCGCGAAGTTTACAAGATTTACGATGTTCTGCCCCAGCTTATCGCCGTGCGCGGTGATGTAATCGCTCAAGTTACCCAGGCTTCGCGGCTAAGTCCTGGCGGGCCGGAATACAAGCTTATCGATTGGTAAGAAGATGGCTGATAAATTTCCTCTTGGCAACGCGCTCATTCCCTACGGAACGCCGCTGCATATCACCGAACTTTTCTTGCAGATTCTCAAGCTGACCTTTGCTGATTTTCCTGAGAATCACCCCTACCGCTATATCCCCGATGATTTTGAGCGTAGCGGCATTGCCTTTGATGTCTCCTTAAATAAAGAGGGCGGCATTTACGGCAAAAAGCCCCTGGTGGTAGTTTCCAGGGGCGCGCAGAACATGAGTCCGAATTTTCTTGGCGACATGGCAACTTCCCAGCCCCAGATCAGTTTTCAGCGCGGCTCTAACCTCTATGCTGCCTCGGTAAATTTGCAGATTTTAAGCCGCGTAAAGGCTGAGGTGGAAATCATCGGCCAGCTAATCTTCAGCATGGTCATGCTCTGCCGCACGCATTTTCCTTCCCAGACGGGCATGCACATGCTCCAGGCGGGAATACTCTCTGAAGTTACGCGCATGGATGGTGACGATGCCATGTTTATCTGCCAGGGCAGCTTTAACTACGTAGGCCAATATATCTGGACGCAGTCGCGCAACGATCCGCTCTTAAAGCATGTGCAGGTTGCGGTGGATAAAATTGCTGGGCGCTGAAAATGTAAGTGTATCCGCGCAATATTTTTTAGGCAAAAACTTCGCCGCTTTTTTGCGGCCTAACCTATTTTGATAAAAGGCGGTTTGCTCAATGTATATGCGACCGATGGTCCAGGTTTACCAGGAATACGATTCCACGGGGATAAGCACCCCCGGGGCGCAGCTGCCGCCATGTATCGTGGGGCCCTGCGTACATATCGTTGACTCCAAAGAGGACGAAGCTCTGGCTCTCTATGGTCAGTACCAGCGCACAGGCATTGAAAGCGGCATGTTCCCACACAATAAGCCTGGCGCCTTGATCAAGGCTGATTCTGTCAGCTTCCGCTTCAAAAATGCCATGGTGGCTATGGCTGAGGATTGCAAGGTTGCCTCGTCCAGCGGCAATGCCCTGGTGATGGCTGAGCCGGAATACTGCATTCCTGTGCTGGCTATCGGCGACTATGTCTGCTTCCCTGATGGTTCAGAGCTTCGGGTAATCGGTCTTAATGCCGAAGCGGCCACCGTGCTGCTTAACCGCACCTGCCCGGAAATGAACTTTGCCGATGGCCGGGTAACTTTTAAGCGTAAGCTTGAGGAAATCATCCTCGGCTCGAATCTGCCTGGCAAGATTAGCCTCGATCTCAGCAGCGAACGCTTCTCGCTCAATGCCATCACCACTTTCATTGATGGCGCGGAGTACCCAATCGAGAGCGCCGAGCTTTATGTTGGCTACAAGGCCCTGCGCCAGGACCTTTCGGACATTCAGACCATTTACAGCATTGATGAGCTTGAGGGCAAACTGGGTAAAATCAGCCCGGAGAACCCCCTGGCCTTTGGTGTGTCCATTGCCCTGGCTAATACCCAGGTGGGCATCCAGTGCATTGGCGTGGATTCGGACGATCTCGCTGGCTATACCGCAGCCAAGGATCGCCTGGAGCAGCAGGACCCGGTCTATGCCATTGTCCCGCTCACTTTCGATGTGGGCGTGCTGACCATGTTCAAGAATCACTGCCAGGAGTTCTCCAAGCCGGAAGTCAGCCGCTGGCGCATGGCCCTTGGCTGCACTGAGCTTACCAAGGTTAAAACTCTGGTAGAGAATGCCCAGGGCACAATCAGTGCCGATGGCGATGGCGACCTGGTTGTTCTCAAAGCCTCTGACCCGGCAGTGGAATTTCTTTCAAGCTCAGTGGATGCTGGGGATCGCCTGATTATCAAGGATGCCACAGGCGTTGAGCATGAATACACCATTGCCACAGTGGTTGCTGAGGATATTTTAAGCATTACTCAGTCCAAGCCCTTTGATAGCGCGCTGTTTAAGGCTGACAAGGAATATTCGTTCAGCATCATCCACAATATGAGCCGCGAGGAGCAGGCCCGCTGGATTCGCGATGCTTCCAAGGCGTATGGTTATTGTCGCTTTGTGAACATTTACCCGCATATCTGCATTGTCGATGACCAGGAGCTCCCGGGCTATTACCTCTGCTGTGCAGTGGCTGCGGGCATTGCCTCGCTTCCCTCGCACTACGGCATGACCAAGCTCTCGGTCTCGGGCATTTCAGGAGTGCGCGGCAGCGGCGATTACTTTAACAACGATCAGCTGGACATCATTGCCGATGGCGGCACCTTTATCTTTGTCCAGGCTTCGCCAGCTTCAGCGCCCTATGTGCGCCATCAGCTGACCACGGACCGCTCGGTTGTAGAGATGCAGGAACTGTCCTTCGTCAAGAACTTTGACTACATCTCCTACATCTGCCGCGATGTCATGGCTGAGTTCCTCGGCAAGTACAACATCAACCAGTCCACCCTGGGTTCAATGCGCACGGCCCTTTCTGGTGCGCTTGAGACCATCAAGCTTGATTCCCAGCCCAAGATTGGCAGCCGCCTGCTGGCCTATCGCGTGGTCTCCATCAAGCAGCTTGAGGATGTCCGCGACAGGGTAGAATTCTTTGCCGAAGTCAGTATGCCGTATCCGCTGAATACCATCGGCCTGCATCTGAAGTCGGTTTTCCTGCAAGTAACCAGCGCCTAAGTGAGGTGAGAGAATGTTTCGTCCAATAAAGAAAATTGAAGGCTCTTCGGAGCCTATCAGCATGAACATTGAGGACTGGATAAATACCTATAAGGAAACCTTTGTCCAGCATCCCCATGATCAATCCCAGCTTACGCTGATTCTGCCGGATGACTGCCTGCTCGTTGCCGGGCCTACCCGTTTGCGTCAGGCTGCAAGTGCAGACAGCGTGGAGTTCTTCCCCATTGGCTTTGCCAATACCGTGAACTACTCCGAGACCCGCCAGGTGCAGCCGCTCAAGGCCATTGGCTCGCGCAGGCATATCTTTGCTGCAACCAACCAGCCCGTGCAGATTTCCATTGCCAGGATGCTCATTCTTGGAATGAACACCTTGCGTACCATGTATGCTAGGGCTGACTTTGGCAGCGACATTTCCGACCGCAATTCCAGCTTCTCGCACAACTCCGGCACCCTTGAAGCTTCCTGGTTCTCAAACATGGAAGAAGACATTTTCCGCGTGCCGATCGGTCTTGGCATTATCTACAACGCGCCTGCTTCATTGGGCGGTGGTATGGCTCAATGTGCTGGAGCAGAGTATTTTGAAGTCTGCACCCTGGTTAACAAGAACATCACCCTGCAATCCGGCCAGGCTATGGTTATGGAGCAGGTGACCATGATGGCTGACCGCGTGATTCCCTGGTGTGATGTATCGCCAGAGGGCAGCATCTCCAACGATTACTATGCTCAGCGTGCCCAGGTACACGAAGTTTCCGATATGGAATAAACCCGACACAGCCCACGATCCGAAAAGCCGCTTTGCTTCGCGCAGGGCGGCTTTTTTTTTAGTCGGGCCAGTCTTGGCCGTAAAAATGCAGCAGGGAAGTAAACGAGCGGCGTACCCAAGTAGTATAATTTTGGTTTATTTCTGCTTCGGCACATTGTCCTGCCTGGTAATTGCGCAGGAAATCAACATGGGCTTGCAGGATGGGCCTGCTATCCCAGCCAAAAGCCAGTGCCTGAGCTGCATTGGTAATAATGATGTCAAGCTCCAGGCGTTTGTTCAGCAAACATAGTTTGGCATTGTCTAACGTCCAGAACGATTGAAGCATACCTGCCAGCGCATCAAGATTTTTTTTGCCGCAGAGAGAGCTACAAAGTAATTCTCGCCGAAACCAGCGGTGAAGTTCTGGAATATAGCGTTGCCAGGTATTCCCTTGAAGATGTTCGTTGCTGTTTGTCGTAGTGGGCGTTTCCTCATGTCGGATCAGACAATACTTCTGCAGAAGTGTGTAGAACCGATCACAGGTCGGGTTGTTGATAAATGAAGCTTGCCCTCTAAAGTGGTTTCCTCCCTCCCTCTGGCGCAGATCAATCCATTCTTTTAAGAAAGTGATATTTTGGGAAAGTCTAAAGAAATTTTTTTCAATTAGTATTTTGCAGGCATCAAGCATTGCGCGATCAAGATGCCCCAAGGCGTGCACTACTTGGGATGTCCGTGTAGCATAATCACCAACCTCACACTCACTCGCCAGAAGTAGATGGGCCAGCATGTGCTGCAGTTCAATGGCTACTGCACGCGGAATGGGCGTGGGTGGGTTTGCTGGAGCAATCAGAACATAATTAAGCGCTACGAGTTGCCGCAAAAGCGCACTTTTTACAGCATCGTAATTTCGCCGCTGATACGGTTCAGGCATGGGGGAATTTTAGTCGGCAAGCGTATCCAGCAGCTTTTGCCACTCTTCTGGATTGAGCTGGCTCCGCCGGAAAGGCAGCACATTTCCGGACTGGATTACGGCCTGTGAAGGTATTTCAGAAACTTCCAGTTCCGCCAGTTCGCTTGCATGCGGTAAGGAGAAAACAGCGTTCTCAATAGCCGCATAGAGGGAATCCTGCGAGATTTCTGGTGAGCATTGATCGTTGCTCATAACCGCACCTTTACCAAGAGATGTCTTTGCAAAATGGGGGCGGGAAACTCCCCTGCTTGGCATCATACCCTTGTCCTGCGAGTTATAATTTATGCCCTAATTCTAAGCTGGGCAATACCTTAAGGGTTAAATTTCGCGAAAAAATTTCGCACAGCGCGGCAAACTTTGCCTTAGGGATAGCGCAATATTTTAGATCAAGGGAGTTATTTATGGCAGGAGTCTTTCATACCGGAACTGTAATTTCAACAAGTCCAAAAAACCTTACCTGCGACATTCTGCGCACTGAGGGCGAGATGCTCTATGGCGTGCCTGTGGCCAATACCACCGGCGGCATCTTTAGCAATGATGTGAACTGGAACAGCAACTTGCGCGGGGCTGTAGTTTACTACGTCTATATCGGGGAAAACCCCTTTATTCTGGGCACGCTTCCTGTGCCTACTCAAGCCAAAAAAGCTTACTCTACTGGCTCAACGCAGACAAAATCTGGCGGCGACAACCCGCAGACTTATGGCGCGGCCAAGGGTGCTTCCTATGCTTCTGGGCGCAGCACAGGCTTTCAGCCCAACGACAAAGTAATTGGCGCTGATGGCGGCGCCTCCCTAAGCCTTTTTGGCGAGGGTGGGGCTGTGCTACAGGCTTCGCCGCTCTGCCAGTTGATTCTTGGCGCGGGCATGGATTTCATGCGCCTTATAGCACGGGAACTGTCCATTTTTACCGACTTTGGCAGCCTCGAATTTTCCCACGGAAGCTCCGGGCGCACAGGTTTAACCATCAAGGGCGGCGCTGCCTATGGCGAAGAAGCCCAGGCCGATGGCGGCACACACACTGTTTTCATGCAGCTTGGTGATACGGAGGATTCTCCCGAAACACGTTTCGGCGTGCGCGTAACAAGCACGGATGGCGGGGACTTCGGCGCGCTGGCCATGGGCAAGGACGGCAAGCTGATTTTTACTACGTCCAAGAACTACCTGCTCATGGTTGGCCAGGACAAGCATACCCTGGTGGATGGCGATACTTATGATGACCTGCGTGGCAACCACGCTGAAAAAGTCGGCAAAACCCGCCGCCTGGAAGTAGTTGAAAGCGAAGACCACAGCGTAGGTACCACGCGCAGTCTTACGGTGGGTTCAGACGAAACACATACCACGTCTGGCAACCACACCCTGCAAGTTGGCGGCACATTAACCATCGGCTGTAGCGGCCTTGTTCTCAAAAGCGCGGCGTCTTCTGGTGGGGCAAGCTGCGACATTGCCTGCTCCAGTTTTAATCTTACGAAAGCCTAAAGCGAACCGGCCCAAACAGGCAATATTTTACGGGAGAATGTTATGGCCGGTCAGCAAACAGCACAGAATGGCAAATGCCCAGAGGGCTACACGCACGTTTTTGGGCCGCTTTGCGTAGAGCAGACCAAGCTCGCCAAGTTTGAAGAGCTGCTTCCGGATATGCCCAAGGTGGATTTGACAGACCCGCCTTGCGAGGCCGCGCTGGCAGCTTTGAAAAGTGCTGCTGACGCGCTGGAAACAATTCTCGAAGCGCCGCGCAAGCTCAAGAAGATGGCCAAGGATATTATCAACCGCCCGTTTAAGGCGGCGGAGAAAATCGCCAACAGCGTCCTTGGAATCATCGATGAGCTGAATCAGATGATTGATGACATCTTAGGCGGCGCGGGCGTTCTCAAGGATTTGGCCAAAGCCTTGGAAAAAGTGCTTTCCTGCCCTTTCCTTGCAGATACTCCCCTGGGCAAGGCGGCAGCCGCGCTTCTCGATGCCATTGATGGCGGCCTGCCCATAACCGGCCTGCTTGAGGCTTTCAAGGAACAGATGAGCGGTGCGGTAAAAGACAAGCTCAAAGAGCTTAAGAAGCTCCCGCTCTCCGCCATTGATGGCATGGAAAAAACGCTCAATGACATGCTTGAGCGCTATGGCGTTGGCAAGCTCTTGCAGCAGCTTGAGGATTTGGAGAAGTGCGTCAAAAGCCTCTGTAACCTGGTTAAGGTTGCCAAAAGGCTGCCTGCCAAAGCCTCCGACTTTCTGGAGTCTCTGGACGCGGCTTTTGACTCAAGCACAGGCAAGCTTAAGGCTGCGCTAACCAAGCCGGTAACCGTGGCTGAAAAAGAGGCCACGGCGCTGGCTAAAAGCCTGGCAGTGGTGAAGCTGACCAAATGAGTCCGCAGCCTGTTGTAACTATTGGTCACGCTTTTGAAGGCTACTGCAAAGCCTGCAAGGGCATGGTGCGCGGCAAGATGATTGGCGGCGCAAGTGATCGCTGCATCGAGGGCAAGGATATCTGCGTTAGCGGAAGCCCTGGCCGTGGTGATTGTGGCCATTCCTGCGTGGCACAGGGCCAGTCGGAAGTCTGGTTTATTGACGGGTTGCCTGTAGTGCGCAAGGGCGATCCCGTAACTGGGGGAATAGAGGGAAGCCTTATTGAAGGCTCAGATTTTGTAAACAGTGACTAGGGGGTCAACTATGGATATTCGCAAGGCTCGCCCGCCCAAGGGCACGTTGCAGCCAGAGCATCTGGCAGAGGAAAACAAGGAAAGCCTGCACGCAGATATTTCTGATTCAGGTGCGCCAGAACTTACCGATATTGACCAGTTTGGCGGCGATTTGGTGATCAAGGGCTATGTGGATTTTCTAAAGGCCAATGACATTTCGGAGGAAGACATCAAGGCTGTGCAGGATTCTTTGCTCACCAGCGGCGCGGTCTCCTGGTCTTTCAGCCTTTTTGACAAAATCCCGGTGGAGTTTTCTGTGCGCCGCGCCTGGGCTGATGACTACATTGCCCAGGAGCTGGACAGGCTGAGTAATGAAGCCGCCAAGGTTTCCAATGTACGCTTTAGCAACCTTGTGGCCGAGTGCAATCTGGCTGCTTCCCTAAGCCGTTATGGCGATGAGCGTTACAGGATTAATGGGCCGGAGGATATGGCTTCTGCCCGCGAGCGGGTGCGGGCGCTTGCCTATGTTGTCCAGAACGCGTTGGTGCGCAAGCTGGCTGTTTTTGACCGCGTTCTGGCTGTAGCCACATCGGACTGGGCCGTGCGAAATTTTATCAGCGCCCCGAAGGCAAGCTAAGGGCCGAGTTGGCTTTGGCCTCCGGGGTGCAGTGGGCAAGTAAGAGTGTGGAGTTTCGGCTTTTGGCTTTGCATCAGGCTCACGGCGAGCAGCAAAACAAGGGCCTTGCCTCGCTCTTAAGTGAACTGCTTGAGGGAATATTTTTCTCCGTAGCAACAGGCAAGTTAACCGATGAGAGCCGCGACAAAATTCTTAGCTCTTTACGCAGGCGCGTTATGACTTTGCTCTTCCCTGAGCTTGTTCAGGAAGCGGACGAGGCAAAAATTAGTGAGCGGCAGCGGGCGGCGGGGCTTGCCGATATGGTTCAGCTTTTAGGGCAAAAAGGTTCGTTTAGTTCAATTGAGCAGTTGCAGGGCGCACTTACGGCCCTGAAACAGAGCCTTGCGGAGAGAAGCGGATGATCACGGAAGACCCAGGCACTTTTATGACCTCGCCCCTGGCCATGCAGTTTATGACCCAGGGGCAGATGGGCTATATGCCAGAGGCGCAGTTTTTAACGCCTGCCTCTTACGGCGCCTTCCGCACCATGCCTACTTCGCCAATGCACAATTTTCCCAATCAGGAGCCTGGCTTTCTTCAGAGTTATCTGATTCGCAATCGCGGCTCTATTCTCGGCCTGCCCAATTACACGTTTAACACCTATAATCCTGCGGTTAATCTGCAGGAGTATATGAACAAGATGACTCTGCGTTCCTATGACCAGGTTGCCGCTGGTTTGGGAACAGTTGCTGATACAGTAGCCAGCCCGCTGGTTGGCGCACTTGCGGGCATGGCTTTTGGCGGCCCTGTGGGCTTTGCTGCTGGTATGCTCATGCCCAGCATAAGCCAGCCCTTCACCGACCGCATCCGCGATATGCGCGCCATTCAGAACATGACCATGTCCAAGATTGTCGGTGGCCGCGACATGAACCCGGTAACCGGCATGGGTTTTAACGCGGCATCTGCCAGGGACATCGACAGTTTTTTACGTATTTCAGGAGCTGGTGACGCCCTCTTGAAAGAGGGCGACTGGCGCAAGCTGATGCAGCTTGGCATTGAAAACGGGCAGTTTGACTACGCCCAGAATGCCCAGCAATACAAGGACATTCTCAAGAAACTGCGCGGCAGCGTAACCACCATGATGGAGGTGGTGGGTTCTTCGGACTTCAAGGATGTGATGAAGGAGTTCAAGCGCCTGCAAACTATGGGCGCGGATATAAGCCAGTATAACAACATTGCCCGAAAGGAGCAGCTTTTCTCGCGCATTACGGGCCTTAGCCAGCAGGACATGGTTTCCACTTACGGCCAGCAAGGTGCGCTGATCTATTCCCAGGCTGGGCTTACCAACTACCAAGGCTCTCTCCAGGCAATGAACAATGCTGCCACCATAGCTATGGGCCAGCGCATGGGGCTGGTCTCCCAGGGAATGGTTGCCCGCTATGGCGGGGTTTCGGGGCTTGCGCAGTCCATGACCCAGCAGGATGCCCAGGCGCAAAAGACAATCCAGGACTATATCCTGCCTTATCTGATGAACAAGGATATGACTGGGTTAGACCCTAATGCCAAGCTTACGGACATTATTAAAAGCGATAACCCCCTGCTGACTATGAATAGCGCCACAGGTCGCAAGTTGCAGTCCCCCCAGGATTTCATGCGCTATCAACAAAACAGGGCTGATTTACTACAGCAAGCCATTGATACGTATGGCCAGGATACAATTCTGGCTGTTACTGCTAACGCAATTGGCCGTTCGGCAGGTTTGAATGGCCGCGAAGCTACAACGTACGGCTTCAGAATACAGGGCATGGATGCAGAAACTGCCGCCCTCAAAACAAACCGCATCTACAGCGATGAGTTCCGTGACCAGGAGCAGCGCGAGCGGTCGCTAGCCAGGCGGAAAAAGCGTGAGGAGGAGGAGATGGCCAATAGCCCCTTGCGCAGATTGTCGCGTAGCCTGGATAAGTTTGTTACCGAGATGTACGAAAATGGCCCGGGAAAATGGGTTAAGGCTTACGGGGAATATACTGAGCAAAAGGCCATGGAGGCGAATGGGCTTTACCACAACGATGTTTCAAAACAAGCGGCCAACAAAGAATGGTCTAAGAATTACTCTCCAAGTTCGCAGGGGGGGGAAGCGTTAGCCCTTGGTGATCTGGGGGCATTGTCGGCAAAATATGAGTCTGGTGCTAAGGGTAGCAGGGCTATTGGCTATGATCGAACTGGTGGAACTTCTTACGGGACGTACCAGCTTTCTTCTAAGCAGGGTTCAGTAAAAGAATTTCTTGAGTTTTTGCGTACTAAGGGTGACGAGGGTGTGGATATTGCCAAGAGGCTTGAAGCCGCTGGTGTTACCCAGGATACCGGAAGTAATCAGGGTGCTGGTCCTGATGCATGGAAAGCTATTGCTGCTGAAAAAGGAGAGAAATTTAAGCAGTTGGAAAATGAGTTTTACAAGAAAAAGTTTTATGACCCAATTTATGCAAACTTGGATCCTAAAATAAAGGAACAAATTGATAAATCTGATACGCTGAAACAGGTATTGATGTCAACCGTTGTTCAGCACAGAGGCTATACTCCGGGCATCTTTAATAAAGCTTGGGCCAGGAGCGGCGGAAAAATAGATAATTTTATAAAGGAAATTTACGAGGAGCGCAAGACACGTTTTCCGAGTTCAACTCCTGCAGTTCAAGCAGCAGTGCGTCAACGTTTCGTAGATGAGGGTGCCGATGCTCAAGCCATGCTCGCCAAGGAGATGCAATCTCCGCCAAAGATAAGTCCAGAGCAGGAGTTGCGCAGGCAAGAGGCCAACAAGCGCATGAAGGATAATATCACTCGTGCGTATAATGAGCATAATAGCTCTACTCTGAATACCTCTATTTTTGGTGGCGGCGAAGTAGCTGATGTGGATTACCTATCTTCGGTTATCAATCGTTTGGATCGCGGTGTTGGCCTGACGAAGGCGGGCGATAACGACTACGCTGGCTTAGCAAAAATGATTGCTGAACGTACCGGCCTTGATCCCTCTAAGCTTGAGGGCGGTGCTTTGCGGAAAGCTATAAAGGACAAAGGTATTAAGGAGGACTGGAATACTGAGGGGAGTGCTAGGAGTCATGTTGCTGATGTTCTTCGGGAATCAGGCTTAAGTAAGGAGGAAGCTGAAAAAGCAGCCAAGGATCCAACTGTAGTCGCTGCGATAATGGCAGGAGGTTTGCGTGCGGCGGGTATGCGTGAGGGTGAGAAAGGAGCCACTATTGCTTCGGCCTGGAGAACAAAGCTTCAGAATGAGCAGGATGCTCGCGGCGGCGCGGGTAACAAGACAACACAGGATTATGCTAAAAAGGCTATCCAGGAGCACAAGGATGCCTTTTTACCAGGTTACGGGGATTTGTCGAACAGCACTTACGGCGAAGCTAAGAAGCGCATGGACGCTGTTTTTACCGGTGATAAAGGCACTACGCCTCTGGCTGCAAATCTGGCGCGTATGGCTGCGTTGTCTACTGCGTATCATGCAGATAAGGACAAGAACGGCAATAAGAATGAGGAGTACGCAACAGCCTACATGGCGGAAGCCAAGAGGTTGGGCATTGATGACAAGCGGGCTAAAGAGCTTTTAGTTGGCGGTGGGGATGTGGAGCTAGCTGACCTAAAGGCCAATAAGGGGTTTGCCAAGGCCACAGCTGACGACATCAAAGCCTATGCCCAGATAGGTCGGGCAACTGGTGAGGCGGCTATTGCGAAAGGTAACGCAAAAAAGTCGCTAATTGATAATTTTAGGAGCGCAATGGCCGGTAGCGATGGTGTCATACCTGAGAAATCCAGGGCATTGCTTGAGGCGCATACAGAACAGGGTATGCTATCCATGGCTTTGAAGTATCAGATAAAGCCGGAGGAAATGACGACAGAGCAAGGTCTGTTGCGCTTGCAAAAAGAAGTTGACCAACGCGGGTCGGAAGATGAAAAGCGCGTCGTGGATGCAACTTTGAAAAAAGTTCAGGCGGCTAAAAAAAGAGGCAAGACTTATCAAGTTTCTCCCGAAGACTTTAAGCTTAATCTTGAAGGCAAGTATCAAAGTAGCGAGGATTACACCGCCGCAGCTAAAAATGAGAAAAATCCTGCGAGTGCTGCCAATGCTGCGCTTAATGCCGAGGCAAACAAAAAATCCGCTACCCCCAAGCCCGAGGTCAAGGAGGATAAATCTGCCAGTTCCAAGTCCGCATCTCCGTCATCAGGAGGCTCGGGCACGCTCCAAGACAGCACCGTCCAGGACCTGACCAAGGTTCTTCAGGAACTTAAGGCCGTGCTTGAAAAAAGTGGCCAGCGCGGCGCATACAATATGAATCGTGCAATCTATTAGCAGCCATGTCTGAACAACTCACCAACGCGGAATCCAACCCATCTGAAGCTTCCACCAGGCAGGCGAAATCTGTCTTCTCCTTGGAATACATCCCAACTTCCAAGGCTGCGGACTTCACAGTTCTTACCAGCGGCTATTTCAGCATCTCCGACACGGCAGTGCATGATACGAACGAGAGTAACAGCGATACTTTCTGGGAGATTATCGTAACTGATTTAGCCGAGGAGCATGAAGAAAAGTTCGCCCTGCACAACACCATTTCTGACTCCATCGTCATCTTCTCTACGGGCGCCAGGCCCATCAACGTTACCATTGGTGGCTATGTGCTGCTCTCGCATACCGATGACCACAGCTACAAGCTGCTCAATGCCTATGTTGAAAAATTCCGGGCGCGCAAGCTGGCTGCCCAGAATACGCACCTGACTTTCGTAAGCCAGGACACCACATTTAGGCTGATAATTGAGTCCATGCACCTTTCGCGCACTGTGGAGCTTGAAAGCTACCTTGGCGTCGAGATTTCCGGCCTGGCTTACGCTTATCGCCAGAGCGGCAGCAGCGAAGCTTTCAGCCTGGGCTACTATGGCGAAGCAGCAGCCGGTGATAGCCTAACTAACGCTCCGGAAAAGCCAAAGGCCGAGCAGGGAGAGCAGCTTACAAATAGCTCTAGCGCAGAAGCGCGGCCCTTTGAGCAGCCAGGCCCATTTGTCGGGCCGCCCAAACCCTGGACTGGATAATATGTGGCAAGGTGATCAGTGGCGCGATGGCGCAGACCCCTCTGACCTGCTTTTTGCCCTGGATTCGCAGTATTCGTATTACGACTTCCAGGGCCGGGCCGCGTTCTACGAAGATGCCAAGGCTACAAGCCCGCTTCCAATGGACCTTTTCATTACCGCTATCGACGCCAACCTCGAAGAATACATCCAGTCTGCGCCGCACGTTGCCGACAGCTTTGGTATCGTCTGCTTTGGCAAGGCGCCAATGCGCCTGAACATCAGCGCCCGCCTGGCTGATACTCAGCTAACGCACGGCAAGCAGTACCTGATAGATGCCTATAAGAACAAACTGCGTCTCGGGGCTTGCGCCCGCACAGGCAAAATTCCGGTACTCGTTTGCGGCTCATACGCCTGGCAAGGGCCGCTAGTAAGTATGCGCCTGACTGAAAGTTCCCAGAGCGAGGATACCCTGGTTGCTACGCTTGAAATGATTGTAACAGGTATGCAGGTTACTGGTCAGGAGGGTGGCCTCTACTTTGATTTTGTGCATGGAAGCGAAGAGCCAGCCGGTCTGAATTTGGCTGAAAAAGAACAAGTCGCAGATGCCGAATCCAAGGTTGTTGAGGAAAAACTTACAAATACTGCCAAAGCCGAACCTAGCACAGCCCAGGCAGAGGCTGCTCCAGCGCCAGCCGCCAAGCCGCCGCACGCAAGCCCCACGCCAACGGCCCAGGCTCAGGCCGGGGCCACGCCAGACTATGCCGCAGCTAGCCGCAAGACTGCCATGAGTTCTATAGGTTAGGAGATAGTTTATGTCCCAGGATGAGGAAAGCACACTCACCAGCGAAAGTGGCTACGGGCCGCCACAAGACAGCCAGTTCTCCACCCAGCTTGAGAATATCTATCTTACTGAGGCCCGCGTGTACATCGCGGGTATTCTTGTGCCAACCACGCGAGTTTCAATCAACTCGGTTTTCAATCAGCCGCCCTCTGCGGAAATTGCCATGCCCGCTTACTCTGAGCTGATGTATCTTGGCGATATGGATCGCGTGCCAGTACATATTTTCGTGCGCGAGACTATGGTTGAGAACGCGAATTTCCTTTTGCTGTTCGAGGGCTATGTTACCGACACATCCTATGTAAATAGCGCATCACAGCGCTCGATTATGGTCACGGCGATTTCCATTCTGGATATTCTGGAAGATGTACGCCTCAGATTTCTTTCACAGCTGGAAAACTACCTTGAGCCAGCTTTGCCAGGAAACAAAGACCTGGCAATGCATGCCCAGGCCAATGCCCTGACTTTCCCGCTCTACCTTTTGCAGTATGGCCTTGTTCCCGCCGATGACAAGGAGGAGCATACGCCCTGCTGCTTTCCATCCGACTATCTGGAAAACATCTATGCCTTTATCCAGAAGTCTTCACCGCCGGAGGAGCAAGAGCAGAGAGAAGATACTCAGGAACTTCCTGCCCCTCTAGGCCCCTTACATGCTTCAGCCCTTACAGCCTACTATGGAAAATACACCCGCGATATTTTCCTGCTCAATCGCTTTGAGCGCCTGCCCTATTTTGACAAGCCTGGCAGTGACAATACCTTCGCTTGGAACTCCGGCGAGGTAAAAGCAACAGAAGAAGTTGAGGGCGAAAAGACAGCAACCATCTTCCCAATGATGTATGGTATGCGGCAAAGCGAGGCCCTTGGCCTTTTAACCCACAGCATAACCAGCATTGCCCAGAAGCTTACAGCTATGGAGCTTCTTGCCTTTCTTGTGGAGCAGATGGAGTACGAGTATCTCTTTATCACGAATCCGGCTTATCATCAGGAAAAGCCGCCAAAGAAGGAAGAGGCAGAAAGTGGCGAGCAGCTAAAAAATAGTAACGAGCCTGGCGCGGAACAGAAAAATGCTGAACAGCAAGAGCAGGATCAAGCCAAAAAGAAAGAAAAGCTGGATCGCCTTGTCTGCTCATGCCTAAAGCCCCTGCTTAACGACAGCCTGCCGCCAGGCTGCAATGTAATTTACCGTTCCATGGTGAACAATCTAAGCGCCACCATCAGGCACAAGGGTATTCCAACCCGTGTGCGCGTTTATGACCAATATGGCGCTTTGGCCAAGCTCACCATGACTACCGAGCCTAGCCCCCTGAATCAATTTGGCTTGATAACCTATTACCCATCCAAGGAATTTAAGAAGTTTGATCAGGAGGAAACAACGCCGCCATACCTGAATTATTTAGCAAGCGAGCTTCTGGAGGTGGAGGAATTTACCGGACCTTGGGTTAGGGAGCTGAACTCCCCGCCCTGGTTTTTCTATCTTCAAAACAGCAATTTGGGCGGTGTGTCTGAGCTGACCATTGATGGCGTGCCGGTTCCTACGGCCCAGGCGTTTAAGGAGCGCTTCCTGCGCCGCCAGCTTTTGAACTCCAAGTACCTCATGCGCCAGATGGAGGTTATGGAGATCTTTGACCCCTACATCACGCCAGGCTTTCCTGGCGTAGTCTTCGACAGCGGCGATTCCGGCTTTGCCTATGCCGGGCACGTCCTCAGCGTTACGCACAATATTTCGGCCCAGGAGGTTTCCACCACTGTCGGCTTTAACTTTGTCCGTCCGCTCAACGAGGCCGCGCAGATTGAGATTCCCAACCCGCTGGTCATGGTGCAGCAGCTAACCCACGACCCCAAAAAACTCAGCGAAGTTTATGCCGCCATCTTAGGCACGCCAGTAAGCCCCCCTAAAATAGTCGGGGCTATTTTGGGTACGCCGGAAGGAGACTACCCTGGCGCAAAGGCTTTGGCTTTCTCCGAGCTTGAAGAGATGAGCGATTGCGGCCCAGATGCCACCGAGCCTAACAACAACCCCCGCGAAGCCTACCAGGCCAAGCGGCGCAACATCGCCACTTTCGAGCAGTACCTCGACTTCATGGGTTTTTCGGCCACAACTGGCGATGGCCCGGAAGGGCCAAAGACGCCCCTCGAACTCAAGGGGGACTTTTTGGAAAAGCGCAGGGGCTTGGACATCTACCAGGGAACTACCTGGGATGCGCACATTCCCAACACTGAGAAAATTATTGAAGAAGCCTTGCGCACGGCAGGGAAGCTCACGAAGAAGGAAGGCGAGGCAGAGCCTGCCAAGCAGGAGGGTGCAGAGCCTGCCAAGTCTGAGGGCGCGGGCGCGGAGCAGCAACCCGCCGCCAAGGCAGAAGAAAAGAAGCAGGTAAAAAGAACGCTGACCAAAGTTGACGTGCGCGACCTATTGAAAAAAATAGCCGAGCGCGAATTCTCAAGGGTGGTTTATAAGTAGCCCAGTCGGTAATCTTTACCGACTGGGACTTTTCCCCTGAAATATTGGTAAAACTTGCACAATATCTGTGGGGAGCTTTTAGGAATTGTCTTCATTGGAGGTTGTGCGCCGGTAAATGTGCCTTTCCCCAGTAACTTCCTCATACTTGATGCAAAGCCACTGGAATGTGGGCGCCTCAATATCGTCAGGGGAAATGCCTTCTTTCTGGATACGTTCCAGATCGGCATTTAATTTTTTTGTGAGGTTGGCATAGTGAACCGATTCTTCCCGAGTGCCAAATGCTCCGGTGAGATTGCAAATAAGATGTCGCCGAATGAGATTTGTTTTCTCCTCATCGGTTTGGGGGTTACTGCGTAAAACTTCTGACCAGGGAAATGGGTGTGGTTTGGTGATCATGGGCGGACTCCTCTAAAATATTACTAAAGCTGAAGATATTGCGAATATCCCGGTTCTGAAGCCACTATACTAGCTGTAGCCCTCCCCCACAATCCTGCAATATTTAATATTGCAGCTTTACGGGAGGCCGATACGAAATGATCCCAACCCTCACCAGCGCCCAGTTTGCAGATGGCGACATGGCCGCCTGGCAGGAGTATAAGCGTAACCCCACGCCGGATAATCGCAGCAAGCTTCTAAAGCGCTTTGATGGCGTTATCCAGAACCAGGTTAACCGCTGGAACGGCCCGGTTGCCCGCGAGGTTTTGCTCAACGAGGCCAAGCTTCTGGCCGTAAAGGCTTTCGACTCCTATAACCCCAACGGCGGCGCTGCCCTGGCTACGCACCTTACCAACCAGTTGCTCCCGCTCTCGCGCATTGTCTATACTTACCAGAACGCAGCGCGGATGCCTGAGAACATCACCCAGAAGATCAGCACCTTCAATACGGCCAACGAGGCCCTAAAGCTTACTCTGGGCCGCGAGCCAACCACGGACGAGCTGCATAACGAGCTTGGCTGGCAGGCAGCGGATATCACGCGCATCCGCGACTATAACCACCGCGATTTAATCGAGTCCGGCCCGGCCCTGGGCGGAGATTTTCACCGCGCAAACCAGAACGATGAAGATGACATGCTCTTAGGCGCAATCTATTTTGAGCTGACGCCAGATGAGAAGCGCCTCTTTGAGCATACCACCGGCTATAACGGCGCCCGCGTAATGCGCAACCCCGAGCTGATGAAGCACTTCAATGTTACCCAGCCCAAACTCTCCTACATGAAAGAGCAGTTGCGCAAGCGCATTGACGCCCTGTTAAAACGCCACGGAAAGGTGAGATGACAGCCATACTCAAGGATTCCCTGGAGTATCTCGGCGGCCAGATGGCCAATCTGGAAATCCAGGACAAGACTGCCTCTGGCGATACCGATGACAAGCATGAGGGCGAGCCTGGCCAGACCGAGATGATTGCTGCTGGCAGCACCGATGCGCGCAAGATTGCCAACAATGTTTTTGGCAAAAGCAAGCTGCGTATTCCCTGCGAAGTTATGGCTACTGGCGATGTTTACGATGTTACCCAAGGCCACACCAGGATTAACCAGCTCTACGCCATGACCCGCGCCGATTTTTATAAGCAGGCTGCTTCTTTGCTGGCCACGCGTAAAAACCGTCTTGAGCGCAAGCAGCGCCTGGTTTCGAGCATACTTCGCTTAGCCGAAGCGCCCAAAAAAGCCATGGGAGAGATCGATGCTTGATATGCGCCTCTACAAGCCAAGCGGCGAATTTGTAGATAGCCGTGCTGATTCAGAGAGCATGAACCGCGTGCTTCCCGAAGACCCCAGTGCCAAGAGCATTGAGGTTATTGCTGGCAAGGTGGTCAAGTTCATGCTCACTGAAAAAGGCTCGGACGCTTTCAACCCGGAGTACGGCGGCACAAGTATGCACTACTTGCAGATAAGCCCGCAATTTCTCCCCCAGCTTCGCCGCGAAGTTTTTGCCGATGTGGAAGCCTGCACACGCTTTGTAAAAAAGGCCGAGGTAAGCGGCGGGGTATCTGGTGAGCGCCTGGAGAAGATTAGCGTGCTGAAAGTGCAGTATGAGCCAAGGCTCACGCCCAATCGCTTCGATGTGTTCCTGGAGGTTTTCACAACTGCCGGAAACCGTGCGGTTGTGGCTTTGAAAGGGAAGAATGGAGGTTAATCATGGCCATTTCAAAAACCGGCCAAGCGCTTTTGCTGCATAAATACGCCGCCCGCTGGCATGATTTTGTGGGCAAGCTCAGCGATGCCAGCATTGCGCGGCTGAAAGCCAAAGACTTGGTCAAACCCCTGGAAGATTATATTGCTGGTATCTGTAGGGGCAATGAGAGTATCATCCGGCGGGCCGGTTTTACTGCTACGGATTTGCACGGTAGCCGCCCAAGCTTGAACCCCTGGTTCTCAGCACGCACTGATCTGAAGAACAGGGTTATCCATAATGATATTGGCTACGCACCGCTAAAGTGGCTGCACTCTCTAGATGACCCGCTTTCACGTGAGCTGTATGGCCAGCAGCAGGCTTTGTCCCACGCCTTGACCACCCGCCATGAGGCCAATGAAGCCATGTCGTTTTTTAAGGCGGAACAGGCGTTCAAAAGGAATCCGCACAAGGCAGCCAAGCGGATGTTAAAGAATTACCTGGAGTGCGGGCCGGAAAAGGAAGTGGCCAAGCTGCGACAATCTCCAGCGGCCCGCGAAGCCTGGATTGAGAGCCAGATGCGTGAGCCTGACTTGAGTTTGTTGCCCAAGAGAACAGGCACTCTTGTTGAGCAGGGGACGAATCCATCTGCGTTTAGCTTTCGCGATCCAGAAGGCCCCAAGCATTTTTCCGTTGATGTTCTGCTCAAAGATCGCAAACTGCTGGATCGTATCCCGCATCAATTTAGCCCCGCAATTACGTTTGAGCGCGGCCTGCGCAAGGGTACGGGCGAGACCTATATGCTTGATAGCCTTGGGGGCCTGGGTAATCCCAAAGTCAATCCCAATCCCCTTGAGCGCTTTGGCAAACGCAACGAGCGGGAATTGCGCAAGAATTGGGGCAAGGAGCTTAAAGAGCAGGAATACGATCCCAATGACTTCGATTCTCTCTTCGGTGGGCCGCCCCTGCTCAAGCCGGTTTACGGCAGCAAACCTGGCGTGAGTTTGTAGGGGGGCTAGCTGGCGTGAGCTTCTTTCTGCTTGCCCACGATTGAAGCCACGGACTCAACGAAGGCAATATCTAGAAGTTCGCAGTTAAGGTGTTTAAGTTCCTGGGGGATTGTCCATGCCTTTTTGTCTTCAGATGGCACATCGGAGAAACCGCACTCCCAGCAGTGAATGTGCCAGCCACTATGCGGGCACTTACCAGTGGTAAGCATGGATGCAACATACAGCTATTCGCGGTTAGGTTCTAAGACGTCTTCAGGGACTATACTGGCATTTTGTAACTGTGCGCGGTCTGCATGGTACTTTTTTCGAGCGCGGAAAAATATGTTGAATAGCCAGTATTATCGGGAAGTATTCCCAACATACGTTCCAGATAGGTGCGCAAAATGTCCTGGTGCTGCGCTGTTTGCAGAACATCAGACCATGACGGTGGTGGGATGGTGATTATACACATGAATGTCCTCCTGCAAGTTTGCTCCTTATAGCATGATAGCTAGGGAATATCGTTATGGCAATTACCCCCAACCAAATCGCAGAACTTTCCCCGCTTCTTGAAGAAGTTCACGACCTTTTACTCCGCCTGATTGACGCTCTCCCCGAAGGCTACTGCGACAGAGCCACAGTGCGCGTCCTTGAGGGGCACGCTGCTAATCTGCATGCCTGGCGGCTGATTCTGGAGGATGACTGGGATTACAAGACCCAAGCGATGATCGATCACATGGCAGCCCTTTGGGGCCCTGATGCGGCTGGCTACAGAGAGGATTTCGGAGACGGTGCTGAGGAGGTAGCCTATAGGGAGAGGCTTGCAAAAAACGCAGATACTTTGTTTGCCAAATTTGATCAGGCGTTGAAGTTTTTTTGATTAGCCGCTAATCAGTAGTGTTGTGCCTGAGGTGGGCTGCCGGGAGGGAAGACGGACTCAGGTGTTTTGATTGTTATCTCCACGAGTTGCCCCCATGACATCGTTTGTATTTTTTCCCACTACCGCATGGACAAGGAGCATTACGCCCAACTTTTGGGCCTGATTGAATTGATCCCCCATTCATTGTACATAAAGTTCCATTGTGCAGCCTTAGTTGACATATATCTTTCAGGTAAAAACCACCAGCAGACGGGTACTGAAAGCTGAAATGGATAGTGTCGTTTTCCCTGCTAACTAGAAAGTCACCAAGCAAAATGACATCCATACCGATGAGCATTTCAAAAGCATCGCACCCAGGAAAGCCGGAAAGCTTAGTAGACGAGATTACCACATTATTAGGAAGAACAAGGCCGCCAAGATATATGTTTGCTATGTATGGGCCTCCTGCCCCCATCATCTCTTGCTGGCCGATACATGGTAACTGGAGCTGTTTTGCTAGTGAATCCTTAATGGTCGAGGTTGTAGCTCCGGTATCCCACAGCCCCCTGTATTCTTGGTCAAACGGCTGAACTGCTTCGCCCGGCATGTGTGGGGGCATTAGTTGCACAGTAGTTATAATACGCCTACTGGAAAGGGGAATTTTTGCCTGAAAACCTGAACAAATAACTTCGTCAGAGTCAAACCTATCAGGCACTCGCTCCCCCAAAGGCGTACCAATTTGCAAAATATGCAGTATACGCGCTATTACCGGGTGTGCATTCTACGATCAGGTAATCACCGTCTTTTATTTTTCGTTTTACCATGTCCCGGTAAGCTGTAAGCTCATCCGGGTATGAACCAAGAAACTTGCCATTCTGCACAGCGATTATTTGACCATCGTGCTTTTTGAGTAACTCGTCCTGGTTTTCAATATACATGTCAAGCTGACTCTTCGCCATACTAATTCCTTCTTGAGTGGGCATTTACGCTGCAAGCTCTGCAAACACCTTGCGCGAAAGCTCTCTGTGCTTGCGCAGCAACATCCTTTTTTCAGCTACGTCCTTCGGATAGCGGGCATCTTCAAAAAGGTCACTCCTGGTCAAGGCCAGAGCCGTTTTCCCAGACTTCGCCCTTGGTGTGAGTTAGAGCGGACATATCCTCTCCAGAGCTATCGCTAAACTCACGAGCTGTCTTTTCTATGCAGCTGAGTTCCCTAGGGCTAAACAGGTCGCCATTAAATACTGCCCCTGCCACTGGGGAATAGAAGCCCTGGGCATCACTACTAAGCACTTCCCCAAGCTGATAGGCTTGAAACAGGCTTTCCTTTTTATCTGGCGATACCGGAACAGGGCCAAGGTCCCTGGCAAGGTAATTCTGCTCAGAAATGCTCAGGCCAATATCGCGGCAGAAAGCGAGATCGGCAAAGAAGAACAGCTTTTCCAGCTTGAGCTGGTTTACCATACTGGTATTGGCCACAAAGTAGATGGCCATATTCTGAACGCGGCGTCTGGTTTGGTCAGCAGGATTCATTGGCTACCTCCTGAGGCTGGAGGGTATATGCTTTTAATATAGTATGATTGCTGCTTCTGGCAAGTTGTTTTCCTAACATTCCACCCCCGCCCCGCGCAATATTTACCAGGGGGTACGCTGATGTCCGATTTCAAGCTCTCACGGGAGCGCATCGAAGACGCTTCCAATGTGATCATCCAGTTTCTGCGCGACAGCGGCTATGCTGGCTCTCTGGAAGACGGCACCGGCCTTGCCGATACTGTTGTCAAGCCTAACGCCGTGCTGCGCGCCCTCATGGCCCAGCTTGCAGACAAAGCCTGTGCTTACCAGAGCCTTAAAAAGGCCCAGGAGCTTCGAGACGACATTGGCGAAACTGAGTACGACGCCGCTGTCGATTGTATTCTTTCCAACTGGTTTGTAACAAGAAACCAGGGCAAGCCCTCGCGGGGCATTATCCGGATGTGGTTTCTCCAGCCCCTCGATTACATGCGCTTTGCGGATGGCCAGGCCGTAGGCCAGATTAACAGTCAGTCTCTAGTAGCCAACGGGGAGCAAATCTTTACCCAGGATTCTTTTTCCCTGGTCTTGAACACCACGGAAAACCAGAACGAATACTACGTCGATGTTGCTGTGCGCACCCGCGACTTCTCGACCATTGCGCCGACTGAGACCAGCAATGCCTCGCTCAGTGTGTCTTACGATGACATCTACTATCTGCGAAGCACTGTGCCCTCAGCCTTTGTACCCGGCATCCTCGTAGAAAGCAGCGCGGACTTCATCAAGCGCACAGAGCAGGCGATCACTACCCGCGAGCTGATTACTGCCCGGGCTATTAACACGGTACTGCTCGACAAGTTTGACGAGATTATCCGCCTCTACGTTGCCAGGCATGGCAGCCGTGAGCAGTTGCGCGATATAGTCCAGTTTCAGGAGCGGGCTGTCCATGTAGGCAACAAGGCCGACATTTACATTGCAAGCAGCTTGCAGCGGCAGACTCTAGCACTTACGGCTGATGAAGCGGGCAATATCGATCCGGCCCAGCTTCCGCAAAGCTGCTCTGTGGTTGCTTTTCTTGGCGCTAAAGACGCCACAGGCCAACCGTTAGAACTTTCCATCGCAGTGGAAGAAAGCCTCTGCGCCTCCCACGGCTATCTGCCCAGGGAGATTAAAGTGGCTGGCTCAGGCGCTGTAAGCCTCGACTTGCTCACAGACACAGTAATTGACCGCGTCCATGACTTTGTCTTTGCCGAGAGCCAGCGCGTTGCCTGTTACGATCCCCTTGTCAGGCATTGCTTCCCCTTCCTGCTTTACCCAGAGCTTAACGTTCAGCTTGTGAACCGCAAGCAGGATGTTACCAGCCAGATCAAACAGGCAGTGCTGGAATATGTCGATTACATTGTGCGCAATTCCCAGCCCTGGGTGGCTTCGGAGCTTGTGGCCTCAGTGCATGTGCGTGTGCCTAACGTGAAGAAGATTAACCTGCCCCTGGCCTGTCGGGGCGTGATTTTTGATCCCCTGACAAGCAAGGCCCACGAGATGGAGCTGGATAGCACATTCAGTATAGGAGCCGACTACACCAAGGGCCATTCCTGGCAGATTAGCGACAGCACGGTTCAGTTCTACACCGATGCCGAAATGATTACTGTGACTACAGACGCGGAGACCCGCTAAATGGCTATTTTCCCCTATCGCGAACACGAGCTTGCGCCAGATGCAAGCCGGATGCTGGCCGAGATCAGCCGCTATTCCCTAAGCACCAAGGCCATGCTCACGGCCCTGGGCGACTACTGGACCAACTACTACCGCAACCTTGATCCCATTGCCCAGGCGGCAACTGGCTCTGTGGCAGCCATTTCCAAGGAGTACACGCGCTTTCTGGACATGGTGCTTGCGGCAAACATTCTTGATATTCCGCTTAAAGACAGCTCGCAGTTTGACCTGCTTGTTATCCGCCAGAGCGACTTCACCCCTGTATATGACTCCCAGGGCCAGATAGACCACTACTTCCTGCCGCTCTCGGAAATTGTCGATGCAGGTTACCTCTGCTCTTCGCTTTTTGAATCCCGCGTAATCCTTGAGCGCGACAAGCATTTTGAAGTCGTTCAGCGCAAGGGCCTGAAGTTCTACGTTGACATCTTCGGAGACGAGGCGATCACCGGCTATACCTACGAGACAGGCCAGACCGATGACCCTGGCCTTTTGCTCTGGGTAATGGACGTGGCCTTTACAAGCTCAATTATCTACGAGCGCTATGGCCGCTTCCTCTACAAAAAGGCTGCTGATGGCGAGCAGTACAAGTGGGCGGTCTCGGCCCTGATGCGCTTCTACGAAAACGCCAAGACCGTTCAGGGTATCCAGGATGTCCTGAACATCATGTATGGCGTGCCCTATACGCGTTATAGGGACGAACGCATTACGGACATCTACTATGTGGATAAATCCCTAAACCGCGTCCTCTCCCAGATTGAAGAGCCTTATATCTGTATCGAGACAGATCGCGCCACTTACTTCACCTACGCTTTCTCGAAGCTGCTCTACAAAGTCGGCGACATTGTGCCGCAATTCTCCCTGCTTGCCGACTTCAACCGCGTGGAAGACTATATCACCCATCCAGGCTGGTGGGAGGACTGCTCCTTCCCGGACTCATTAGTTGCCGGGGCTGAGGGCTTAAGCGCCGATGAGCGCAACGAACTGATGGACAAGGTGCTTAAGTACAACACCGTGTACATCAACATCGGTGTTTCCTTTGACACCTACTCCACTTATCTCGCCCAGGTCAAAGAGCTTTTTAGAATTATCGAGTCCGGTTTTCCGGTCTACCTCTATCCCCTGGTGGACACATTCTTCCGCGCTGTCTTTCTCGACCAGTGGGAAATCAAGGAATATTTTGATTCCATTCGCCTGAGCATGGGCCAGACTTCGGAATACCCCTGGGGCGTTTCAACACGCTTTGACGGCTCCCTGGTCTATTACATGGAGCCATCGCAGGATCACGGACGCAAGTCGCACTGCGAATCGCTGAATTTTGACGGCCTGGAGAATTACTACCTGCCGGAGAAGCACAATGGCTGCCGCAGGGAGGACATTCTCCACTTCAAGGGCGAGGGCGACTACGTCTCCGATTGGGAGAAATCCCACGCTGGCGATCGCGAAGTTCTGCATCTGAGCAAGGTAAATTTGCGAAATAGCGAGCGCTACCCCTGGGAGACTTCGCCAACCCTCCTGGAGCGCCCGCTGACTTATGCCAACCTGGCAACGTACTCTGGCGTAAACCGCTTTGGCGAGATTATCAGCAGCGAAGTGCAAGACCCCCTGCTGCTTACAGCTAAGCACAGCCCATTCTCTGACAAAGCAAAGCTCCCCAGCGAAGGCGACTTTGGCTTTGGCATGTATGCCCGCCCCCTGGAGGACCAGTTCTTTGCCACAGCGGACTTCAATGGCGCTTACACTTACCAGAACCTGATTCCCGGAGGCGGTATCTGCTACGATGAACTGAATATCCGCGTGCTACGCCGCTGAACTTGCTCTCCGTAAAGTCCAATATTTAATATCCGGCCATTTTTAGAAGCCCGGCAGGCCGGATTTCGCGGGAAGATAAGGGAGCACTTAATGTCCACCAAAGTAAAATCCCAGGACTTTGCCCAGCCGCTGAGAGGCGCATTTTCCATGCGCGTTCTCGACAGCAGGGGCAAAGTCATTGAGTCCTTTGAAGATAAGAACATGATTGTGGACCTTGCGCGCATGGCCATGGCTCATCTGGTTGGCGATGGCGCAGGGCTTAAGGTGATCACCCGTTTTGGCGTAGGCACAAGCTCCCAGACAGCCAGCCCTGGCGATACCGAGCTTACCGAAGCCTATGTTAACGACATTCTCTCCCACGACTACCCAGATCGCGGCACGGTGCGCTTTTCCTGGCGGCTGAACTACGACGAGGCCAATGGCAAGAGCATTACCGAGTTTGGCCTTTACTGTGCTGATGGCTCGCTCTTTTCGCGCAAGGTGCGCTCGCCCATCTTCAAGGCTTCGGACATCGCCTTTGAAGGCGAGTGGTCCATCATCTTCTAGGAGCTGAAACATGGCGACACTTCGGGAAGAAGATGCCTGGGTCAGTCCCATCTACCGTATTGAACGCAATGACCCGCTCATGGGCGGGGAATTTGGCATCAGCAACCTCCAGGCCAGGCAGCTTGCCAGTCGTACCCGCTATCTCTTTGAGCGGCTAAAGGCTACGCATGGTGAGGAGTGGCTGCACTCCCTGGACGAAAATGACATTGCCCCGGGTGCCAAAATCAGTGAGCATAAACTAAGACTAAACCAGTCTACCCAGAACATCTTTGAAGCCTACGAGGAAGCCCTGGAAACAGTGGAGAATATCTCCACATCCCTCGATGGCCTGCAGCAACTGGAAGATTCCAGTTTTGGCCCCCTCTATCAGGCCATGCTCCTCTCCTGGAAGTACGGCTACCCGCGCTTTGGCTTTGATCTTTTTAGCCAGACCTTCTCCATGCGCCGCAGACTTTCAGACATTCCGTTGCTGGAGACCGTAGCTGGTGACGACTCCATTGACGTAGCAGATAGCTCAACTCTTGAGCCAGATACCTGCTACGTTCTGCACGACCCCAATGCCGGGCAGAGCCACTTTGTGGTGGTGAAGAAAATTCTCACCCAGCAGCGCGTTCTGCTTTACCGCGATGCCCAAAGAACGCGCGGCGCAGGTGGCAGCTTAACATCCACAAGCTGGCAGATTCAGGCAGGCCAGGGCTTGGCGGCTGCAGGCAGCAAGTATGTATCCGGACCATTGCGTCTTCTGCAAGGGCTAGACTCCGGCAATGTGCTCATCAGTCACCTCGAAGATGCCCGCTTTAAGGTAGAAGCAAGGCGCACTAACTCAGATAACCCCACATTCTGGTCCGAGCTTCCTCTGGTAGAGCATGAGTATTCCGAGGGCTTTGGTTTCTGGCGCTCGGTTTATGAAAGCCCGGGCGGAGAGATTCTCCTGCGTATTACCGCGCTGGATGATGCCAACATCTCGCATCTTACCCTGATGAGCGACATTTATAAATCGCTGGCCAGTAGCGTGCGCACCCCGGAAGTGGTTGACCAGGACTTCACGCTCACTCGCTTTGGTGCGCTCTATGATGCCACGCACACCGGTACGCATTTTCTGGTCTCCAGCACGCCAGACTTTATTAATGGCATGCGCGAGATCAGCTTTGGCCCGGACACTCGCACCATGCCTATCTGGGACTTCAAGAAACAAGTGCTGGCAGAAATATCCCCGCGCATTGGCGACCACATCTACTGGCGGGCAAGTTACACAGCCTCTGACGGCTTTGCCTCGGCGCTTTCGGGCATGGGCCACTACATCCACGAGGGCTACTGATGGCCAAAGTATCTTTTACGCTCCCCTGCAAAGCCTCCTGGACACCTGGCATTTATCGTCTGGAAACCTCTGACCCGGTAATGGGCTATGACCCTGTACTCGGTACAGATGGCCCGGCCAATACCCAGTGGCAGGAACTGGGCGACAGAACGCTATTCTTGCGCAAGGCCATTGAAACCTGCCACAAGGATGGCTGCCATGCTCTGACATTCGAGGACTTTAAGGAGACCACGCAGCTTCCCGAAAGCGCACTTGCTCTCGACTATTCTACAGCCGAGCTTGCCACAAGCCTCTACCAGGTAATTGTTGCAGCAGATGACCAGAGAAACCGCGTAGAAGAATACAACGACTTTGACTTAAACAGCGCAAGCATCCTAAGCCGGCTTGTGCCCTATTGCCGCGAATACTTCAAGGGCGGCTGCGAGTTTGAGCTTTTCAACGACGCCGTAAGCTTTCAGGGCTTTACCTGCCAGAAGATTGAAAAGGAGATTCGCGGCGACGACTCTCTGGACCTCTCCGCTGTAAAAGGTGTGAATCCTGGCCAGACATACTTTCTCTTTGGGCCAAATGGCGAAGACCTCGAAGAAGCCACAGTGCTCTCTGTACTCACTGATAAGCGTGTGCGCTTTACAACTGCACTTAAGTACACTCGCAGTGAGGGCTACCTCTGCAGCGCCAGCATGTATTTTACCCAGGAATGCGCCCTGGTTCCGGGGAACTTCTACTACATTTCCGACTGGCTGGATAACTTGATTGGCACGGCCAGGGGCAAGTTCTATGTGCATCGGGAAAATACGCCGCTAACTGGCAGACTTTTCTACCAGCTTGTAGAAAATGGCGAATGGATTGAGGCCGACAAGGTTGAGGAAAAGCACTTCTTCGATGGCAGCCTGGATGATGTTTTTGTGCTCCCGCCTGAGCGGATGCGCTTGCGCCTGGAGTACGAGAACAGGACACGCTCTACCTGGCAGGTGCATTACTTTGCCTTAAAGGGCGAGATGCCGGTTTTCCTGCCTGAGACAGTGCGCAAGCCGGAGATTTCCGGCTACACGCGCAATGACCGCGAGCTGATTGTACGCGGTGGCGACTTTGCCTCTCTCTGGCACAGGCAGCATAAGGCATCCTCACTGCGCCTGAGCATGAAGAACGAGTACGAGGCTGAGCCGAAGGTATTTGATTTTGATGAACCGCTTAAGGAAATGACCTTAACAATTCCCTACGAATACATGCTCAGAATGCCCTTGCTTGTGGAGCTGCGCTACCAGGATACTGACAATATGTGGTCCCGCTGGTCCGAGGCCAGAGAGATTATCTAGGAGGCCAAGGTGGGAGAGCTTACTGAATCCAGTCAATGGATTGAAGATATCTACCGCATCCAGAAAACTGACCCCGTACTCGGTGGCCAGGATGGCATTATCAATGTCCAGCCAGAGCAGATTGCCAGCCGAACCCTCTATTTGCGCGATCTTCTGGAATTGCAGCACAAGCCAGATGGCAGCCACAGCGTAACTGACGAGCAGATTGCCGATAATGCAGCCATTCCCGAAGCCAATCTGGTGCTGGATATACCCACACAGCAACTGGCTAATCTTGCCCGGGTTACCAAGACTGACACGAAGGTTTTAGAGAAGCAGGTTAACACTGTCCTTGGTGAAAACGGCTTTTTGGTCAATGGCCTGGCAAGAACTGCCACCCTTGGCTGGCGCTATGGCCAGTGGGGCTGCGAGTTTGAGTTCTTTGAAGATCGCCTGACCATGCGCGATGTGCGCAACATGGATGCGCGCTCCATTGTCGTGAAGGACGACAGTATCGACTGTGACGACAATAGCGGCATGGCCCCGGGCATGCGCCTTCTGGTATCGGACGGTGTTAACCGCGAGGAAGTTGAGATTCGAAGCGTGCTCGATCGTGGGCGTATCCGTACAGTTAGGGACCTGAGCACCGACTTTAACGAGCCAGTAACCATTGGCTATACCGACTGGGATATTAGTCAGGAATCAGGCGCCCTCGTTTACAAGGACTCACTCTATTTCTCGCGCACTCTTGAGGTACTAAACAATTGCGCCGTAGGCTTGCTGCTCATCTGTCGCGATGTGGGTGAAGGTGCGCTTAAGGTGGAGGCCCGCGAAGTTGATTCGCGCGCTCCCTGGAGTGTGCTTAGCCTCTACGAAAGCTACCCGCACGAAGCTGACGAAGAGCGGCGCTACGACTGCTACAAGCTTTCTGGCACCAATGTGCAGCTCAAGATTACAGGGCTTACGGATACGCCAGTTGCGGTATCGCACCTCGCTGTATTTCCGGACCCCTTCAATATGCTGGCAAGCTCTCTCAGAACGCCGAACTTGCTCTTGCCAGAAGCAAAAGCGCCGCTCTGGCGCGAAGCCTTTGGCCTGGAAAGCTCGGAATTTCTCACGGCTTACCGGGACTACTATGTCCAGACAGAGTACGGCCTTTTTGACAGCGATACAGGCGCGCTTGTCTGGTCAGCGGTAATTCGCAGTAACAGCTTTACTGTGCTTGAGGAATTGCAGGAATTGCCAGAGGCCAAGGACTACTATTTCCGCTGCCGCCACCAGTCGGACATGGGCGAGTGGAGCGGCTGGAGTGAGCCTGTACTTGTTTCGCTGATGGCTGAGCGCAGGCTCTTTGGTTTTCTAAGAGCGCCAAAGGCTTTTGGCTTTGATACTGATTCTGTAATGGAGTGGCTGGGCCTGCATCCAGCCTGTTTTGGCTTTGTAGGCGCAAAGGCTTCCAAGGGCTTTGGTGTGGAAAAAGCGCACTTTGTTAAAAAACTTGAGGACTAAAATATGAGCAAGCATGTTGTCTGGGCCTCTGAGGCCAATGAGCTGGACTGTCTGGCGCCAACCGTGGAAAAGCAGGCCCAGGGCTGGCTTGCGGAAAATCCGCCGCACGAGTGGTTTAACTGGCACATGAACCGGACAGACAGCCGGTTGGAAGAGCTGGAAAGCCCGACCAGGAACACCATCTTCACTCTCTACGCCCATGAGCGCACCGAGGTGATCAAGGCAGGGCAGCGCCTTACACTTCCCAAGAACTACATTGTCGGCACAGGCGCCCTGCACGTCTATATTGACGGCCTGCTCTGCGAGCCGGGCGCAGATTTGCAGTACGTCGAGTGCGGCGAGCCTTTCTCGGAATCCAACTACATCCGCTTTAATGATGACATTGCCACGGAATACGACATCCGCATCGAGATTCCAATCAAGGCCCAAGAGCCTACCATCTATGCGGACGAAGTGCTGGTTGGCGAAGTTCGCGAGCTAAAAGAAAGGGTTGCCACCATGGCCGAGCCTACCTACACGGCCAAGCTGGATTCTCCGGCTGGCAGCCGTGAGCATGTGCTTAAGGCTGGCGACATCTTCACCTTTGAAGTGGAGTACATAGTAGGCAGCGACATCTTGCAGATTTTCCGCAATGGAATTCTGCTCTATGCTGGTACTGACTACAACGAGATTGGAAGCCCGGGCGAGCGCTCCACAGACGTGAGCTTCAATTTTGATTTGCCTATCGAAGATGCCATCCGCGCCTACATTGCCATGCGCGCAGGCGATACGCACACCGTGCTGGCTGAGTCCGTAAGCCTTAGAACCATTGGCGAGAAGGTGGCCTTCTTTACGCGGGAAAACCGCACAGACAAAATTGCCGAGAAGCGCATTGAGGCCCTGGCCGAGTACGAAGTGCCAGAGTATCGCGTAGGCTCAGGCACACTGCGCGTGTACCGCGATGGCCTTTTGCTTTCGCCAGATCGCGACTACAGCGAGAACAATGAGCCAGGGAACATCTCGGACAAAATCGTCTGGAGTGCCTCTGTACCCGCTGGCTCGCTGATTACCGTAATCGCGCCTACGGTTATCCCAGGGCTTGAGTGATGGCCTGGTCTAGCCAGAACCTGGCCCAGGACGGCCAGACAGACTGGCTGGTGCATCTCTACGAGAAGAGCATCCAGGCAGTTCGGAATCTGGGTGGCCTGCCCCAGAACGGGCAGGCCATTTCTGTAAAATTGCCCGAGCTTATCGAGCAGGCGAGGGTGCAGCGAGCCAGAGCGCAAATGCCCCCAGGCCACAATACGCCTACGGGCGTTCTGGAGTGGGAGGAGTGATGGCTGCAGCATTCAACTGTAGCCATTTGGCTTGGGCTTCATATCTAATTTTATCTAGTGACCCATCAGTATTTGGGCTGGGAATTTCTTCTGCAGGAATGCCCTCATCGCGCATATGCTGCAAATCAGCAGCATAACGTTCCTGTAAGAATTTGACGATGACTTTCTGCTTTATCTCTTGCGAGCACAAACACCCCAATGTGTACTTGTAGATGTAATGATCCAACGTGGACTTCCCTTTTAGCACATTAGCCCAGTCAGACCGATGATATATTATGCAAACACCCATAAACCCTCCTGTGGTTGAGATTATAGTAACGAGGTAACCCAATGGCAATCACCAAAATCGGTAAAGAGCTACTGAAGCAAGCGGCGCGTTGGAGCGAAGTAATTGCGAACATTGACCCGGAAACCAGGAAAAGAATGGAAGACGGCGGAGCCTTCAAATCTCGCGAAGAGTACCGTGATAGATTTAGAAGAAATACCGATGACATTCTGGCTCGGGCTGGCTTTGAGCGGGAAGAAGTTAAAGACCCTAACGCCCCAAAGCGTCCGTGGTATGATGCAAGCACGGATTCAGAAACCCGCACAGTACATGCCAATATTGACCGTGATCAACTGCCTTTCCTTGAGAAAGACATTGATAAGGATATGTTTATTGAGCTGATTACGATGCATGAGGCGTATGAAGCATTGGAATCAGCTAAGGCACTTGAGCGGGCTAATCAGAATTTACAGGAATACGCCGAAAAAGCCGTGAAGCGGCATCAACTTATGTATCCGAAGGGAGCTAAAGGGATAGCTGCTAAGCATGGAGGGGACAAAAATAAGATACTAGCGGATTACGCAAATCATCCAGAGGCTATTTACGGAGCAAAAAGATCTGGCATACTAATTAGTAATAATTCACCATCCGACCAACAAGATAACTGGGTTGGCACGCATCAAGATATAAATGTTCTTATAAAGGAACGCAATATGCTAGATCGCTACCCCTATCAGGGTGATGATAGTATTCAAAAATTTAGGTCTATGCGAAAACAGAATGGAGAAACACAATTTTTGGATAAAGCGGGAAAATATGGCGACCCCAAAGTCAATCCAGAACCTCTTAAACATTATGGCAAGAAAAATATTAAAGAGATGTTCAAAACTTGGGGTACGCCAGTACGCGGAATCAAGGATGCGGATAGGCAACTAAGCATTCTTGGGCTAGAAGATTATGTCCCAGTTACAGAAATTAGGCCAATGTACTAAGTCGGGGCGGGGATTAAAACTTTGGCTCTTAAATGTCTTCAATAGGTGTGCCTTGTTTCACACGATTAAGATCAATGCGTAACTGCTTCGCTAAATCCTTAATTACAAACTCTGGAAATTCCATTAGCCGATCCAGAATAACATGCTCTTCAATATACGCCCTAAAACGTGATGGATTTCTAAGTACATCCTGCCAGTTAATGAATGCGCCTGCCTCACAATCCCAGCGCTATCTTAGCCCCAGAAAGCACCGTGCGCGCTGCACCCTCGGGCACGTCAAAGGGCTTGCGGGCGAAGCGGTTTAAGGCATTTTCCGCAAAGGGCATGTTGGACGTGTAAGAGCCAATAGTTATTGAGCTGTTATCCTTGGCGATGCTGATGTCCTTGCAGGTAACGTTGATGTCGATATTCTCAAGGCCATCCAGCACCACGGTGAGATAGAGCTGCTTGTTCTGGTAAGAAATGGCCTTGACCTTGCCAATACCTTCGATATTGGGATCCACATATTTCTCCTTGAGAGAGTTGAGGGCCTTGTTTGCGCCTTTTTCTATGAGCGTGTCAAAAATCATTGGGGTTCCTCCTGTTGATAAGATTCATTTCCTTGCCAGCAATACCTTATAGCAAAATTCTTGATAATTTACAAAACTTAATGCACACTCAGGTATTAGCAAAATCCTACAGAGCTCGCCAGAGTTACGGAGCGCCCCCATGGAGACCATCAGCGCCTTACTTCTAAGCCTGGGACGAAAGAACAGAGAGAAAGACATTAAGGGCCTCATCAAGGAATTTTCTCATCAGGATAGGGTGCGCATCCGCGAAGTGACTTATAAGCTGCAAGAGGAGAGCGACAAGGACGAGGTCTGGCGGATAAATGCCAATATCATGGCGTTTGGTTCAGAAAGTGAGGAAACCTCCAGCGAGTACCAGGAGGTTTTAAAAGAAGCCATCTATGCCCATGGCCTGCAATTCGGCTTTTTGCCGCTGGATGAAGAGGGAAACATCATTTACCTGGACGAGCCATACGGCTTTCAAGTTGGCTTCTACCATGATGCCCTAGATAAGAAGGAAGTTCTTGAAAATATCGTTAGGGGGCTGGCCGAAGAAACACCTAACCTGTATAATGCGTATGTAAGTGATGCAATTAAGTGCGAGAAGAAAGGTGCCCTCTACGCGGTTACTGCGCTGTTTCAGGACTATCTGGCAGATGACTCCAAACGCCACATTATGCTGGCATTCTACTACAAACTACTAGCGCTTGCTAAGAAAGAAGGCTTTCAGGTGATAGTGTTGCCTGATGAAGATGAATAATTTTCAGGAGTTAGCGTCACCTCACTCCTATTCACCAACGGTAACACACTTCGTCCATTTAAGAGCATATTCGATGGGTGCGGCTCGGTAGCGATTTTTAATTGACGGATTCGCTCATGCAGTTCGGCATCCAGCACCCTCGGCCCCTGACGCTCTTCCGCCACCTATGCCTCCTTAAAAAACTTCCCGTACTCCGTAGCCAGCCAGTCATCGGAACTGTTAAGCTGCACTGCATAGGCCAGGGCTTCCTTGGGAATGGCCAGCAAATTTCCTGCCTGCACATCTACGCAGCCGATGGGCAAGTGCAGCGGCGCAAGGCGAAGCAGGCTTCTTTCTTCGCTATAGTCCAGCACCAGGGGATTCGCAAGATAGAAAAACTGCGCGTCCTCATCCACATAACTCCCCACGAAGTCAAAGGACGAACGCTGCATGGAACTCATGGCCAAAACCAGCTTGCCCGGTACAAATACGCTCATTGCTTTTCCTCCATTGTCAATTCAAGACGTTTGCGCAGCAGGGGGTGCTTGCGGTCTAGGGCATGGGCATTTTCCCTGCAATGGCTGTAGAGCGCGTACTTAGCCAGAAAGTACGCATCGAAAATATCCTGGCTTGCATCTTGTCCAAGCTCAGGGCACTCCAGAAGCGCCTGATTCGCCATGCGCTCCTTGCCTGCCTGGCCGCAACCAGTGGCAAATTTTTTGTTTGTGCAGGGAGCTACAAGGGTAATAACACTCGGCCAGAGCCGGTAAAGCGCAGCTTTCAGGATGCCGCCATACTCGGCAAGAGACATTCCCCTGTGAATACTGCCAAAGGAATAGTCCTCATAAGCTATGCCAGAAATATCGTAATCTTTGAGCTTAGCAGCGATAAACTCTGCCTGAGCCAGGTAGCGGGCTATGTCATAAGCGATTTTTCCCCTGTACGCTTGCTTGCCGTCAAAAGCCGCAAGCAGGCTTCCGCGCTCACTAAGCACTACCACGCCTGTATTGCTGATTGAGGGGTCTATCCCTACATAGACAGGCACCTCAGACGCCCCTGCGGTTTGAGGTCTGCACAAAGCTCCCGTCTTTCCAGTAGCCGCGATTGCCGCAGATAAAGCAGTACCACAGAAAACCGCTATCACGCTCCCACCATGTGCGTCCGCAGTGGCCACAGGGGCAGTCCGGCGGAATATTTTCACGCTCCATGAGCTTCTGGCGGGCGCGTATCCTGCGGAAGCGTTCCTGAAGACTTTTTTGTAGGTCTTGATCCATTGTACTCCAAATCTGATGTTAATTTGTGATGTAGTAATATTGCGCAATAGTTAAATTTTGTTCAGCAGCTAAAGAGAAATAATAATGTAAAGGGGCACCTCCATAGTGGAGATGCCCCAGTACAGTGGCGAGTTTAGCTCTTTTTAGGCTATGCAACTTTTTTTAACTGCATCCATGTATTGGTCGATTGTTTCCGTATGGCAGCGATACCTTTTAACCGCCGCAAACACACTTGGCGGTAAAGGAGTTTCCCTTGCGCTATCTGAATATTTTTCATCCAGGTAGATGGCTGCCTTTTGTAACTTATGCAGCATATTGCCCTGCCGCCAGTTAAGCCGGGCAATGTAGTTCAAATGGCCTGTAATATGCTGCATGAAGAACTTTTTCTGGGCTGTTGCCGAAACAAAACTTTTTTCCACAAGCGCCCCAGATGCAGTGAAGAACTCTTTTGCTCCCTGGTAGAGGCCGCTGCGGCAGCAGTTGAACAGGATTGCGCGCAGGCGGTCAACAATGTCAAGTTCCGCCCTAGCTTCTGCATTGAGTACCATGCCCAAAAACTTCTGGTGCATGACCGGGTGGGTATCACTCACTGTTGCCCACTTGTGCGTCTTAAACCCATTGGCAGCAAAAAGCTCTTTGACAAAGCTCTTGTAGCGTTCCGCAAAGTCGTCAGGCGCTTCGTCATGGACAAAGAGCGCTACGTTGTCGCAGTAGCGCAGGTAGGTGCAGTTTACTCCAGGGTATTCCAAGGCAAGCCAGGCTTTGATCGGCTTATCCATCAGGTAATGCCCAACCAGATTGGAAAGCACAGGGCTTGCTGGCGAGCCTTGCTGCAAGCTTTCCCTGCCACGGCGCTTGACCAGGCCGTAACGAGCCACCAGCCTTGCGCCAAGCTCGGCCATGCCTGCCTGGCACAGCACATTGACCAGATGCTCAAAACCAATGCTGTCGAAGTAGTGGCGCACATCAAAGCTAATCAGGGTTTTAGCGTGCCCAGTTTCGCGCACCACATCAGATGCAACCAGGCCCTTGCGATAGGCAATGGCTGAGGAGGTATCCTCAAGGCCATCAAAGATCGGCACCAGCAGGGAGTTCAGGCGCTGCTGGACAAAGCGCAAAACTGGCGCGGACTTGTAAACTGTCCGTTCTCCAAGGCGGATTTTGCTTTGCATTTCCGGGCGATTTTTCAAAGCCCAGGCCAGGGTTTGCGCTTTTACGCCAATGGCCGCGCCAAGGCTGTACCAATCCGTGATCAGCGGCAGCGTTTCGCTGTCTTTTCTGCGCTCAATATACACTGGCTTCCTCCAGATCAAAGGTTTCAAGTCTGCGATGCAGCCCGGCATGCATTGCTACGCCAAGAGCGTATGGGCGCCAAAAGGCAATTTCATCGTGGTGGTACATTGGGTAATTTTCGCCAAGCACAAAGTGGGCGACAAGTGTCAGCCGCTGAAGGTTAAGAGCGCCTGAAGCGTTGCAGGAAAAACGCTTCCGCGTTGCTACACCGTAGTAGCCTACGCAAGCCCTGAACGTACAATAGCCTAAGAGAACAATAAAATTGTCCCGCGTGAGCATCCAAAGCTTTTCCGCTGAGGCTTCTGCCATGCCTCCGATGATGCTCTGAGTAATTGTTCGCTCTCCCCAGGTCGCCGCAACAAGCACCACGGGCGCAAGCGTGGCAACCATCTCAGGATTGGTCTTAAAAGCCTCCTTGTTCACCAAAAGCAGCCTGGGCATTTTTTTGGGCTGGGAGGTGAAGTCCTCCGGCACAAAACTTACTTTGCAGAACTTTGTACCCCGTATCTCCTCGGGGCTTACGCCAAGAAGCTTTGTCTTGGGTAAGACAACCTCGCAAGGCTCACTGGGCGGAAGCTCTGCGTTCAGGTAGGTGTCCATTGATACAAACATCCTTTCCTCCTTTTTAACCTTGTAACAATGCTGCTGTGAAATTTGGCTTGGAATTGGCCAATATTTAGTAGAAAAACTTTATCCGGAGCGACTCATGCTGAAAAATCCATCCCCGCAGATTGAAGACCAAAACACAGACAGGTCTGGCGCAGTGTTGACCAAGATCGCCAGCCGTCTGCGCGACCGCAAATTGGCAAGCCTGGCTCTGGATACCCTTTTTGACCACGAGCGTGAGTTTGCAAAGGAAGCCTCCTTTCCAACGAACTCGGCCAAGGATGTTTTTCTCTCCCGCATCTACTTCGAGGGCCAGCGGGAGAAGCTGGCCGCTGACGAAGCAAAAGCCCTGGACGAGCGTCTGGCAACTTATGAAGCCCTGTACGGTCTGCAAACCAAGGTAGCCTTTGGCACTGCTTCCCTGAACAAAACAGCAGGGGAGATTCACGAGCTTCTGCCCAACTGTAAAATTGCGTCAAAAGAAGAGCTTGTTCAGGCAGGAAATGACTTCTCTGCACAATTTTCTCGCCTGGAGCTTGCAGAGCGGCGCAGCTTTGCGGAGAACTTTGTTAAAGCCGCCCAGGAATTTGCTGTCGAAGCCCCAAGCGAAGTGAATCTTCATGCCGGAGTAGGGGTGGAAGCTAATCCCGCGCTTCCTGAGCATCTGCTCATGCGCAAGCTGGCCCTGGACCGCAGGGGGAAAAACTCTTCAGCTTATGAGCTGCTTCATCGCAAATTGGCTGAGCTAAATTCTGCAACATATTCCTTAGACGAACTCGCCAAGCTGGCTGAAGCCCTGGAGGAGGCTGACTTGGCCTATGCGGTAAGGAAAAGCGGCCCGGGCAAAAACATTCCCGATGCCTGGCACTCGGTGTTCCAGGTAAAGCAGGCCGAGGATGCCCAGGACAAAACTCCGGCTGAGTCTTTGAGCAAGGCAGATATTGTCAGCCGCTACGGTGAGGGTATTCTAGAAGAAGTGGAAAACGACACGGGTGAAATTGACCAGCCGCGCCTGAAAAAACTTCTCAGCACTCTTGAGCAGGGAACAAAGGGGCAAGCCTGATGGCGGATGCGATTTTGGCAGCCCATCCGGCGGAGATTTATGCCGCCCTGGAGCAAGTTTTTGCTGGTGAAAGCTGGCTATCTTATGAACCAGAAACCCTGCTTTTAGCCCTGAAAAGGGAAGTCTCAGACCAGGCCCTGGACAAGCTTCTGGCTGTGCAGGCTGTCTGCGCAAATCCCAAAGCCGTAGCCGAAAACTCAGACGCCTTTGAGAAGGCAGTTAACGCTTTTTGCAATAATATCTGCGTCATGGACGTGATCCAGCCCCCTGAAGTAGAAGAGTTAAGCTATGCTGTAAGCCAGGTATTCAAGCTTTATGAACTTGCGCACAAGGGTGGCGCAGCTTTGAAATTCTCGGGCGAAGTACCAGGCTATGTAGCGGCTGTAGCCCATTTTCGCGGCTGGCAACTTCTTCCGCGCAATCTCGCCTTTGCCCAGGAGATGCTAGACCATCTGACTGGGATGCAGGAGGGGAGCAAGCTCTATCAGGAACATCTGCAGATCAGGGAGAGCCTGACTGAGCTTGTGAACAATACCAGCCGCAAGGACGCCCGTGAGCTTCTGGAATCGGACGAAGTTAAGGAACTGGAAAATAACGACCTGGCGGCCATTCAGGTAAAGCGGCAGCTAGGCGCGTTGCTCTATGATCCGACAATTGTGGAGGAATAACAAATGCCAGGCCAGCCAAATACAGATGACTGCCCCTTACTAGACGGAGGCAAATATGCATTATTCCTGCGTGGGGGAGACGACATAGATAATATAGTTCAATGGGCCAGGGACAATTCCGATAAAGGATATGCCCTAGGCTGTTTAGCTACGATGAATTACCTACTCTGCAAAGACAACAAAACTCCGGCAGAACGGATGAATGACGCAGAGACTATTCGGAACATTGCAACACCAAAAGAATGGATAGAGTTATATATTAAAACATACTGTCATGAATTGCTATCTAGACCTAAGGAGACAATTCCTCCCTGTTTGTGTAAGGCTAAATCTTACTGTACCTGATTTAAGAACATTGCTTCCTATGTAGTTCACAGGACTTCTTACAATGAATCCTTTATCTTCAAGACACCTGATATTGTACATTATAGTCTCATTCGCAATTCCTTGTGGCGCTTTTATAGCCTCAATGGGAACTTTTTCAGAGCCATTAAGCTCTATAACTTGTAAAATATACATCTGTAAATTTGTATTCAACAAGTTAGGATTATGCCCATCCATTCCATTACCTCTTCTTCAAAGTGTAATTTCACCGAGTATGCGAATAGATACCACAACAAGTCTCGCTCCGTAAACCCATGCCCAAAGAGATTCAAACCAATCTTTGCTTTGCCGACATAGCCCAGAAGATTCTTACGCTCCAGGGCGAGCCTTATTCCCTGCAACATTACCCGATGTTTCGGGATATTCTCAATTCGCGCTACCCAAGGCGTCTGATGCGCTCTGGCCGCCAAGTTTCCAAAACTACAATCATGGCTGCGGATATGTGCGTGAAAGTAACACTCACTCCGTACCGCCAGGTGATTTACTGTAATTCATCGGCAGAGCAGACAGCATCTTTCTCCAATTCAAAGCTAAATCCCTTTCTCCAGCAAAGCCCCTATGTCTATCACAATGTAATGCGCGGCAAGCAGACCATAGATAACGTCTATAACAAGCGCCTTTCCAACTGCTCTGAAATCATTATGAGTTATTTTTCCGAGTCCGCAGACAGGGTACGCGGGCGTTCGGGCCAGGCTCTATATCTCGATGAAGTCCAGGATATGCTCTGGGATGCGATGATTGATGCCGAGGAATGTCTTTCAGCCGCACCAGACCCGCGCTTTGTCTATGCCGGAACCAGCAAGAGCATGAATACGCCCCTGGAATTTCTCTGGGGCGAAAGCACCCAGAAAGAGTGGGTGATTCCCTGTCCAGGCTGCAAAAAGTATAACAGGCCGTCACTGGCTAACATCGGCCTTAAGGGCCTAATCTGCAAAGCCTGCGGCCATGCCCTGAATACCTATGAGGGTTCCTGGATGGCCTTTGGCGACAGCAAAAAGCCTTTTGCTGACGGCTACTGGATTCCCCAGATTATCATGCCCATGCACTGCAGGAGCGAGAGCAAGTGGAAGCAGCTTTTAACCAAGCGCGACATCTACTCCCCAACCAAGTTTGAGAACGAAGTCATGGGCCTGGCCAGCGGCGAAGGCGAAAGCCCGATCACCGAAGAAATGCTCAGGGCCGCCTGCATCCCCGACCTCAAGATGCTCGACAAAGTCTGTCAGGAAAATGCCGAAGGTGCCTCGGCCATTGCCGCAGGCATTGACTGGGGCGGTGGCGGCCAGCTTGGGGTTAGCCGCACAGTGCTGAGCATTTACGCTGTTTACCCTGAGCGTCCGATCTTTCGCAAGATTTTTGGCAAAATCTACACCGATGGCGAACCTGCCCGCCATGTAGAGGACATTGCCCTCTGGCTTGGCCGCTATAATGTGCAGATGGTTTGTGGCGACCACGGCGGGGGCAACTTTGCCATGTCAGCTTTGGCAGCGCGGCTGCCCGCGCATATCCGCCTTGTGCCGGTAATGTACTCGGACTCTTCTGCGCCCTTTCGCTGGGATGAGGCTGCCAGGCGCTATACCGTGAACAGAACTTCCGTAATTGATGCCTTTTTTACTGACATCAAGCGCGGCGTGGTAACGATGTTCAACTGGGAAGAGTTCCGCCCCTTTGCGCTTGATATTCTCAATGTACGCCAGGAAGTGATTGGCGAAGAGCGCGGCATCTCCAAGCGCGTCTGGCGCCACGCCCCTAGAAAGCCCGATGACTCCTTACACAGCATGGTCTTTGGCTGGTTTGCCGCCCGTGTGCTTAGCGGGCGTATGGACTTTGCCGTGCTAGGCTAAAAAAAGTTGCAGGCATGGTTGGTAGATACCAAGCATCCCTGCAACCTGGGATTATTCTGAAGCGCAGGCTGCCATGGCGCGCCGCGGGTCTGGCGGAGAGTTCTAGAGCGTGGAGGCCGCCGCAGGCGGAATCCCGCTCGAACTCGGAGCCAGTCAAAGCAGTATTGGCACGGTTTCCGCGCCCGAAGCTTTCACTTCAAACAATAATCCTTTTGCTCTTAAGGCAATATGTGCCTGGGCGCCGGTACCGTAGCCGTAGGCGGAGGTACAAATCTTGATTGGCGCAGTTTCCACGCCTCTGGATATTCTCCAAAGCAGCAAATCATCCTGAGTCTGTCCAGGACAGCGAACCCGGTTGCGAACAAAGGCCGCCGCAGGCTGGCCGTGTGAGCAATGGGGGAGCTGTCAAAGCAGTAATGACGCGGTTTCCGCGCCGCAAGGCTTTTGGCCTCAAGCGATGATTTGGTATTCCTGAATGACGCCGTCTGCGCCTCAACTGAAGTGCTCCCTGAGGGGCGAAGCCCCGGCGGGTGCAGCACAGAAATGCTGTGGTTTCCACAGCCTGGACTTGCACCCAAACGAATACCTTTTCTGACACTCCTGATGACGCCAATCTGACGACGCGTCCTTCTGCAGCTCCTTCTACCTGGCCGCAGGCCAGTTAAGGAGCGCGCCTGAATGACTGGGTTTCCCAGCCAATGGCTTATGCCAAAACGAGTGTCAAAACTAATCCCTGGTCACCGAAACTGTGTGCGTCAGATTGCAAAGTGCGCTTTTGCCAGTCTTCTCTTCCGAGACGTCCAGCCAGTTCCCGTCAAAGTGGGCCTTGCCGCCAAGGCTTGCTCCATTGATCAGAAACACGCGCACCTTCTGCTGCTCATACGCCGCCACAATGTCTTTGGAAGGTGCCGTATCTTCCATAACCCCCCCTAACCAGCGATCCTGCATACATCCTCTTATACCAGCATCAACCTTGTTTTTAGCTAACCTCCTCATGCGTATCGCCATAGTTTGGCCCACGCCCCACATCGAACTTCCACTCCACAGGAAGCCAGGGCGCACGCTCCGCTGTTTTCTCGGTAATTAGCCGTTTAATGTCTGCATAGACTGCGCCGACATTTTTAGGCAACTGAAAGAGCAGGGAATCATGCACTGTTAAGAGCATCCTCCCACCAAGTCCCTTCAGCCAGTTTGCCACGTCAATCAGGTTGTACATTACAAGGTCCGAGGACGTTGTCTGGATGCGGGCGTTCACGGCCTGCCTGCCCATACGCGCAGCCTGAGCGCGGCTGTAATTGGCGATGGCAAAACGCCTGCGGCGGCCAGTAAAAGTAACCGTGTAGCCAAAGCGCATGACAAAGTTCTTGGTTGATTCAATGTAGTTTTGCACCCCAGGGTAAGTTTCAAAGAACTTGTCCAGATACTCCTGACACTGCTCCAGGGACTCCTCGATGCGCAGTTCGCTCCAGAGCTGTTGCTGGAGACGGTCGGCACTCATACAATATATGGTCATCTTTTCACACATTACTGTGTGGATTGGACTATACCTTGCGTGGTCTAATGCCACGCCGCGCCGTATTGCGTATTTCTACGCCGCAGCCGCATCCGGTCTGGATGCGCTGTCAGTCTCTGAACCATTTGCTGCCATTCCTGGCAACTCTGGCTGCTGATTGCCCGCGTGGGGTTTCCAGCAATTGAGCGCGTTTTACTTCGGCAACCGTTTACCGAAATTCACCTTCTTCGCCAGTTGGCGCTTGCGGTACTGGTCTGTTTCCTTGTCCTCCTTGTGCGCCTTAAGGTCATCATAGGTGTAGTTGGAAATCCCTGCCGCAGTCAGGCAGTGCAAATCCTTGCCGTGGTTAAAGGCATCTGTAAGCGCCTCGTCCCGGCTATAGGCTGTAAGCACACGCATTTCTGCATTGGAGATGTCCAGTTCATAGATTTCGTATTCTTCGCTATCCGGCAGGAACAGCGATTTAAGGTTTAGCTTTGCCTCTTTCAGAGAAAAAGGAGTATTCTGCAAATTTGGATCTCGGGAGCTGAGCCGATACGTGGAAGTACCGTGCTGGTTAAAGTTCGTATGAATCTTGCCGTCATATTCGGAAATGTTTAGCCAGTTTTCCAAATATGTGTGCAAACATTTATCAAGCTTGCGATATACCAGGAGTTTTTCCAGAAAGGGCACGCGAAACTCATCCACCAATTCCTTGATGGTGTCGGCATCCGTGCTTGGCGCGCCAGTCTCGGTAAGCTTCTTTACCGGAAGCTTCATCTCCGTATAAAGAATCCTCGCCAAATCCGGCGCCGAGGCGCTCAGGCTGAACTTGCGCCCGACTTCGCGAAACATGAAGTCTTCGGCTTGGGAGATGCTCTCGCGCACAGTCTGGCAGTATTCCCTACAACGCTCGCGATCCAGGCGAATCCCATTGAACTCCATTGCAGCCAGGCAGGTACTCAGCGGTATGGTGTTGTCATAGTACACCGCATGGCAGGGCCTGGTTTGCAAAGAATAGCCCAGGGACGCTTCCGTGCGCCTTACGCGGTTAATCTCGCTATCAAAGTCCTGGCGCTGATCCTTGACAATCTTGCGTGTAGCCAGGGCGTCAATGGCGGCATAGCTTAGGAGGGTAGCAAGGTCCGCATCCTCGTAAGTCCGCGTCTCAAGCTCCTTGGGCACTTCCAGTTCTGGCAGTTTAAGGTGCTTTGCCAATTCCTCTTCCGGCAAGTTAGCCAGAAACCTGTAGAGCGCTTCCTGGTACTTCTTGGGAATGACAAGCTCGCCATGCAGCTTGCGGTATCTAACCTCGATCAGGCTTGAAAGATCGGAGAGGGCAACCAGGCCCTTAGCAAGCCAGGGGGCGCAGGCTTCCCTGCGTTTCTCCGCATCCAGATTAACCCACCAGGAAAGCACCAGGTCTTGGCAATGCTTCTTGTGCGCCTCCTTAAGTTCGGCAATCTTCTCATCCTTGGCCTTCCAGCAAGACGCCAAGTGTTCCTTAAGTTCTCCCTCGTAGCGCCCCATGCTTGGAAAGCGGTCGCAGGTGATGTCTTTCAGGCTGTATTCACCCTTTTTATCCTCATCGAGAACATGCTCAGCCAGAATGATGTCATAGGCCGCATCCCGAATCTTAAGCCCGTAGCGGTGCTTCAGCCACTGCATATCGAACTTGCCGTTAGCTGTAAGAATGCTCACATGCTCAGATGCTAGAAGCTTCTCCAGCTTACCCAGAATCTCCACAAGCTCGGCCTCGCCAAAGGGATTAGCCTTATGCTCCAGGGGAAAGGCCAGGCCAAAGTCCATCTTGTGCGAGAGCGAAACTGCGATTACGCGATCCTCCTTGCGGTAGGGGGTTAGCGAGCTTGTTTCGGTATCGACGGCTATGGCCAAGGGGCAGCCCTTACTGGCAAAGCTGGCTTCAGCCTCGGCATAGAGCTTATCCAGCCATGCGCAGATTTCCGTGCAGCTTTGCGGCGTAACCACTTCCAGGGGCACATCGGATAAGCTGCCATCAGCCAGGGCTGCGGCCTTGCGCAGGTCTTTTTCCAGGGTATTCAAAAGCCCCGGGGACTTGCCCACCTGGGCCAGGTGAAAGGAAGCTACCAGGGGAATCGCTCCCTTGGCACTTTGAAACTGATAAATGCCTCCACGGTAATCCGAGGGCTTGCCAGAAAAACCAAGCGCCCTTAAGGCATCTCCCCCCAGAGCCATAAGCACTTTCGGCTGGAAATGGTCAATGTTCTCCTTGAGCATTACCGAGCAGTGGTTCACATTCTCTGCGGTAACAGCAAACTTCTTAGCCTGCTCGTCAAAGGCCGGGCTGCACTGCAAGGCATAGGCAAAGTCAGTACGCAGCTTGCGGTTGGCTGGCCGCGTGTCTTGCAGCTTCGCCAGCATCCGCCTAAGCAGGCTTGAATGTTTGCCCATGAATGGCCCAAGACGAATATCCACCTCCAGCGGGTATGCGCCCACAAAGAGAATGTCCGCGTTTCCTAGCGGGGTCAGCTTGATCCGTTCCCGTTCCCTGAGCGCACATTCCGCACAGTGTCCGGGTTTGTTTTGCTCCATAAAAAACTCCTTTTGCTTGCGGGCAGGGGGTTACTCCCCCCTGCCCACGCATCATAGGCTGAAGTTTCCGAAATCAGTCTCCTCCGCAATACTCGCATCTGCCTCGTAAACCTCAATGGGAATACGCTCGGCCATCCGGCGCTTCACATCGCCAGCCGGATCACCGCGCATCTTCATGGCCGTGATTTCCGCATCACCCAGGATATATTCGGCGCTAAGCACGCTGTACTGCGCAGAATTCTTGATATCCGTGCGCCCCAAGGTCTTGACAATGTAGGAGTGGTCGTCCGGGCTAATGTTATTGACGAGGTACTTGTTCTTGGAGACAGACTCCCGAAGCGAAGCCTCGTCAAAGTAGCGGAACTCCGATTGCTTGAGCAGGGCATACTTCACATCGCGCCAGAAGATCACAATCCAGGCTCTCTCCTGCAAAAGCTTTACGCCACAGGCCGAGTTGTTCAGGGTAACAAAGTCGCCGCCAAGAATCAGGTCTTTGGCCGAGACCAGCACGGCATTGTTGTCCTCGAAGTTGGTGCGGATTCCTGGCGTGTAGAGGACAGCGTTCAAAAGATCCGAATGGAAGTCCTGTGAATTGAGGTTTTCGATAAGGTTGCGGTTCTTGCGCACTATGCCCCGGAACATATCCTCTGCCGAAAAACCCAGATAGTCATAGACCACCAGCGCAGGCAAAAGCATGGTCACATAGCGGTCATCCACCTTAATCTCGGTTTTAAGCTTGGCCAGAATACTGCGCAGTTCCGGCAAGCGGCGGCACAGGGCAGGCAGCTTGTCCAAAAGGCACACTGTTACGTCGCGGCGAATTCGCTCGATGTCCTCCATGCTGAAGTTCTCAAAGATGTACGTGCCAATGTTTTTGCGGTTGATGTCGCGCTCCGTATAGACAGGCACAACGCGGTTCAGGAACACCGGGTTAGCTGCCATGTTGATGGCTGCCATAACCACAGGCATACAGAGGTTATAGCTTGTGCGCATCCCCTCAGTTGAGCCGCCGCGTGTAAGCCTAGCGCCGCCAAAGGGAATGGAGTAGGCTATCTGCTGAAACTCGCTCACCCGCTGCGAGTGATCGGTATTCTGCCTGGCTTCGGCTTCGTCCAGACAGAGCGTGAGCCCAGAGTTATTCATTTCCTGATAAATACCCGCGGCTGTCGCATCACTGGTAAACCAGGAGCCTTCGATAATGCTTGGAACCTCAAAGGTGCTGCGCACCAGATTGCCGCCCAAAAGCCCGCGCACAAAACTGGTTTTGCCAGAGGTGGACGCACCCGTAATGAAGGTCATGTTGACCATGTTAATGGCGCGCTGAATTGGCAACGAAAGTATCCAGGCAGCCAGATAATCGCGGGTCAGCTCATGCTGCTCGAACTTCCAGCCATCAAGGATAATCTTGAGGTCGTGATAGAGTTTAAGGGGGTCGGCCTGCATCCCGGAATAGAGGTCTGACTCATCATCCACTACAGACCATTTTTTCTGCTTGTCCAGCATGAAGTATAACTGCTTGTCTGATGTGCTGTTGAGATACTCCCATTCCAGGGCATTGCTGCCAGCCGTGCCAAAACGCCCACGGAAAACCTTGGCGCCATTGACGAAATAGACCGCGCTCTCGGTCTGGTCCAAATCGCGGTAATGGATGCCCTGGCCTACGCGAGTCATGGTCTGGATTGAGCGCGATTCTGGAATCATCTGCTTCATTGCCTGGGCCAGAAGAATGGCCACAGTCTTTTGCAAAGTGTTCAGGTCTTTCACCGCATTGCCTGATGGCTTGATTTCCAGAATTGAACTCCCCGCCAAAAGCGCCTTAACCCAAAGCACCACGTCCTTGCCGATACAGTGGGTCAGGATGATTTCCACGGCGCGTTCAGTCATGGGCACTACAAAGCTCTCATTGAGGTGCCTAGACCAAATCGTGTACTGCGGGCCAGAGCTGGTTTTATCGTAATAGGCTATCTCGATATGCTCCGAGAGAGCCTGCGCCAATCTTGCCGTTGCGCCCTCTACGGTGTTCAATTCATAGAGAGAGCTATTCACTTCGTTCAGCTGGCTTAAATCCAGGCCAACTTTCTGCGAGTAGCGCTGGACGTAAGAAAGCTTGGCAACCTGGTCATGCAGGCAGCGGAACCAGTTTTTGACGGTTGAAACCGTGTTTTCCCTGGCTGTAGCCGTCAGGTTTTCCTTTAAGGTTACCTCCTCCGGGGAATTGCCAAGATGACTTAGCTCAGCCTCCATATTGCGGCTTATGCTCTCAAGCTCCGTGTCGCACTTGCCAACAACCCAGCTATAGGTATTTAGAAAGGTGGAGCCGCGATCCCCGTGCAGCCAGCGCAGTAGGCTTGAGTAGCCCATGAGCCTGACCGCCTCGTCAATATCCCCGCCGCGCATTTCCGGCGGCCACTGGAAGATTTTGTAGCTCAATGCCTTGTTAGCAGAGTCCCCAACAAAGTTCTCCGTATTGAGTAGTAGGCGCCTGGCAACATCATCGCCCTTTTTTACCGGCGCATCCTGGAGTAACCAGATGGTGCGGATGCCGAACTCCCTAAGGAACGAAAGCCCAGAATTGCCATTGCCACCAAAGGCAAAGATCATAAAATCAGTGCGCGACTCAGCCAGCTGCGCTGCCATTACCGAGAGGGCATCGAATTCGCCTTCGGTAAGATAGGCGTTCGTCTCGCTTGCCCCAAGCATCCGGTTATAGTGATGCAGGCCAAAAACGCCCATTTCCTTGATGAAGGGGTCATCCACAACCAGAAAGGATTTGTCGCCCAGACTTCTGGCAATATCCTCAGTCAAGCCCTTAGGCGCAATACGCGCACAGGCTTCCTGGGCATCCGGGCACATCCGCCTTATTTTGAAGCGCGAAATTGAGCCAGGCTGGTCATTGTAGTGGAAGCAGGGGCTGCCATAAGCCGCCACATCTACTTTGGCAAAGTAGTCATCAAAGCACTTGTGATATTCATCAGGAATGTGCTTCTTCAAATGCTCCGGCTTGGCAAAGATGCCCACGGGCAGGCTTCCCAGAATATTGTAGGGAAGCTTGCGGCCCACAGTAAGATAGATCAGCGCAGGGCGCATATAGCTAAGGTAACTTGGCTTATCGCGCACATACTCATCAATAACCTTGCTCATGGCCATGGCCGCCGCTTTCTTCATCTCCTGCTGCTGGTTGAATTCAGGAAGCTCATCAGCGCCAGGGCCGATAATGCTCGCAATATCCAGTTGGATAGCCAGGTCAGCCAGTGCCGCCGCATAGGACTTGTGGCATAGGCGGGCGTAGAGGTTAACAAGGTCCGTAACCACCTTGCCGCAAGAGCCAAAGCATTTGCCCAGGCACTTGTCGAAGTTGAGTACAAAGCTTGGCGTTCTGTCGTCGTGGTAGGGGCAGCAGCCCTTTAGCGAGTGGCCCTGAATACTCCAGTGGCCGTCACGGTTAACCTGCTGAAGAATCCTGTACCATTCCTGAATGGGAATGTTCTTCCATAAAGCCTTTAGCGCTCCGGCACTGAGTTTTCTCTCGGCGGGGGAGCTAGTCTTTTTCGGTCGAGGCATTGATTTGCTCCCGCGTTGGAGAATTGGGGGCCACGGATTAACGTAGCCCCAAAACAAGACCTAATGGACGCGCTTTTTGTAGAAAATGAAACTGCGTTCGGGGATGCTTACCATCTCCCCGGTGCGCGGATTGCGGATATTCCTGGCCTTGCGCGTAACCAGCTTGAAATAGTGTTTGCCCAAGCGCACTTCCTTGTGCGCGATGACCTTTTCATCCATGAAATCAAGGGCAGCAGAGACAATTTCCTGCAACTTGCCCTTGCCTAGGCCCCAGTCGCCTTTCCGGGCAAATTCATCAATGAACTCCTGAGTAGTCACATCTTCCTCCTTTAGATGCTAAAACCCTGAGCCTCGTCCAGGGCCTGCATATTCTGCGCATCGGCCTGGACTTCTATTGCGTTGGCTGCGGGACTTGCCGGTATCTGCTCCTCAGTGCGCCGCGCAAATACCGTTTCCAGATAGTATTTGCAGATTGGCAGGAACTGCGCGGGTTTTCCAAGAGAAGCATCCGGCTCCATGAGCTTGAACACCGGGAGCATGTAGGTTCCGTTGTTCTCAACGGAAAGTTTGATAATGTAATCGTTAATGCTCTTCTTTTTCAGCCTGGCCACGTTCTTCGCCTGGCGATAAGCCCTTTGCAGGCCATTCCATGCGCCGTAGGCCGCGCCATGCAAATCGAGGCGTACAGGCACTTTGCGCTCAAGATCAAAGAAGCCCAGCGACACAGTTGCACGACACTCTGGCTTGTCGTTGCCTGTCCAGACTGCGTGCGGACAAAACACCTTGCGCTGGTATTCGCCGTTGCGCAGTACAAGCTCGCTGCAAACGTTGGAAAGCGGCACTTCTACCCGCTCTGAGGGCACTACTCCGTCCATGGAGTAGCAGATGAGCTTGTTCTCGGAGTCCGCCTTTTCGCTGTACGGCCCAAAGTTGCGAAAGCCATGGGAAATAATTGTTACCGGAATGAGTGAAAGTTCATCGGCCATTTCCTGGGTTGGGTTTTCCGGGTCGTAAAGCACCAGAATTTTGCCCAGGGATGCCGAAAGAGCTTTATTCCTGGCCACATGCCCCGGCTGGGGAATCCTGATGTCAAAAGCCATATCCAGGAGGGGAATTTCTTCCTCCCCAATCTTGGCTATTGGCCCGTCATCGGTCTGCACAACCACACTCTGATCGAAATCCGCGTTTTTGATGAAACGCTGATGCTGCCCTAGGGCCAAGGCTGTCATCTGTTCCTGACTCGGTGTCTGACTCATAAATCCTCCTTGCGTTTAGATAATGCGCTCTATCTGCGAAATGTTTAGCCCTTAGAGCAAAGCGTATGCTCTGTGGACTTATAACAACTCATGCTATTATTTTACTTTGATCTCTGGATAAATTCACAAAATATTGTACACATTACTAAACTAAAAATTTTGGAGGTATAGATAATGCTATTAAACCAGGAACATTATGAGAATCAATTTAATCTCTCAGACATGCTTGCTGATGATGCTCAAGATGATGGCAATGCAGAGTGTGAATCAACACAGAAAAACTCAAAAGATGGAAACGGTAGTACATGGCAGGAACAAGATTGTTGGGCGAATCAGGACGTTGTAAGTGCATTGCTGTCCGGCTAAGCTACCATGTCTAACAGGCTGAAGT
>QLIP01000285.1_pt1 | contig 81077 bp, 72 predicted proteins | sample 1769771 | NCBI WGS metagenome assembly QLIP01 (sample SAMN09428762, study PRJNA476227) | Gut metagenome, whole genome shotgun sequencing project. | isolation source: cecum | host: Rhizomys sinensis | place: China: Jinsha town of Minqing, Fujian Province | collected 2013-09-23 | reverse complement strand
TCGGAAAGCGAATCTAATGAAACAGTAAAGCAGTATTGGTAAATTAGGCAAAACTAAACAAAGAAAAAATTATTACGATTATATTAAATTAAATAATTCTTGCAAACATACCAACAGTGTAGTATTATCATAATATCTTTGAAACAAAGTAAACAGCCACTTTAGGGAGGAATTATGTACACAAACGAAACCATGCTTACACCGTTCTTCCGCTATTTTCTTTGGTATATTGAAAAGTATAAAGAATCTGACCTTCAACAGGCTTGCAAGAGAATAAACCATCTTTACCTGGATAATAAAAAAGAAGAATTAGTAACTGTTGGAGAAGATTGGTCTTTTCTGACACGCACGGTTGAGTTGTTAAAGAAAAAATCCCACGGGGATAATGAAATGCGCACTTATTGGGAAGAAAAATGCGAGCTGATTGAAAAAGAGCAATGCAAAAGATGCGCAGTACATTGCAAAAAATGCCAACTTTATTTTTGGAAGGAACTAGGGGAAATCTTTTTTCAAAAAACAAATGATCTGAGGCACTCAGGAACTTACCTCCCCATCCGTAAGCTTCCAAAACAAATTGAAAGAAATCTGTCGCCCTCTAAAAAAGCTGCTGATTTGTATTATGCAAACCATTGCCAGAAAAAAACTAAACTTGCAGACGGCTGCATCATTCTAAAAGGAATGAGTTCGTCCACGCCATCTTTATTGAACGGCATTTATGATACAAACCAGTATAGCGGCGGTGGTTTTTACCTTAGGTATAAGGGGATTGGCGTTGCGATTGATCCCGGATATCATTTTTTAGAAAATCTGCACCATTATGGTTTATCCGTGCTAGATGTCCATGTAGTCATAATCACGCATGAGCATATCGATCACAATCATGACATGCGGCTTTTGGACGATCTGCACTATGCTGTATGCGAGTACGGACAAGATGGAAAAAAGCGAACTATCGACTGGTATCTGGACGAAGTTTCGTATAAGATTGCAAAAATGTACCAGAAAAACGGCACAGGTTTCAACGAAAAAGCGAATATTTTACACCTTGTTTCTCCAAAAAAAGCTAAATCGCAAAAAGATTTTACAGCATGGCAGAATATCAAACTGAACACAGACGGCAGTTTTCGTTTGGACTGTTTTAAAACGCAGCATATTGAAGATACAAAGAAAGAATCCAGCTACAAACAGCATACATTCGGCTGCCAGTTTCAATTAACTGAGGGAAACGAAAGCCGGTTTTTGGCATATACTTCAGATACAAGATATTTTTCTGCTCTTGTAGGGCAAATAAACATGCCTGATGTGTTGATTGCAAATATCAGCGGAATCCTTGAAGATGATTTCATGCTTGTCAATCCCAAGCAAAGACATTTGGGTTATTACGGGTGTTATCATCTTCTAAAAGATATTTGGATAAAATTTAAACGATTGCCTGGACTTGTCGTGCTTTCTGAATTTTGGAACGGCAAAAATGACATACGGTATGATACAGCATCTTTTTTAGAACGCCAAGTCCGAAAGGACTGCGGTGTTTCTTCGCTTCGAATCGTTCCTGCTGAGGTCGGAATGACTTTTCATGTTATGGATCAGTCGCTCCGCTGTTCTCAATGCGGAGCATTTACAAAAGATTTTTTTGTGCGCAAGCCAAACGGATATCAGGAAAAAATCAAGATTTTCTGCCGCTCCTGTATTTATTAGAAGAGGGATGTATTAAGATGACTAAAGAAAAATTCGTATATGAGCTGATTGAAAACTGGTTGTATCTCATAAGCCAACAATGCGTGCTAATGGAAAATTATACCCAAAAAGACAGGACAGCTACTTATCACGAATGTTGCGAGAGTCTTGAAAAATGCCTGGATTATTTTGATCAAGTGTATAAAAAAGTGGATTTTGACTTGTATTCAGAAGAAGAAATTGAGGCAGTCTTAGAATTTCTGATCCAGCAATTACGAAATAAAACGATTGCAAATATGATATTGGAAATCGAAACAATACTCTGCGCGGACATAGGCGATTCGGACAGTAAAAAAGATTTTATGCATCGATATCTGTTTTTGGATAAAGAAGAAAAACAGCAAGGCATTACAAAGCCGGCATTGCTGCGGTTTATCAAAGAATTAAGGTTATATGAGGAGGGAAAGAAACATGGAGCACAGCCAGATTCTGGAAAAAATTAGGAACATTAAAGCAAATTCGGCTGCATATCAAAGCGCATGCAAAGCAGGCATCTGGAAGACGACGGATGAAATCGGCGGGCATGTGGGATATGATCAATCGGATTCCCAAAAAAGTCCATGCCCTTCGGATGAATTTTTAACTTCGCTTTTCCAAGAGTGCGCAGTAATGCTGGGGTTTTCCTATGAACAGCAATAACTATATTTCCGATTATAAGCTGGATGCAATCAGAAAAGAATATGGGGAAAAGATTATTGCCTTTTCCAAAGTACAGCAGCAGATAAAAGGCTGGTATAAGAAGTTTGCATTTGTGTTTACGCCTGAATCTATGCCTAAATCTGAATTTATATATCCGCATTCGAGCATCAATAATTACCGCGACAGCTGGTTTCATTACCGAAAAATATGGACGGAACGCAGCCGCTATGAAAGTATCTGCCATATAGCAACGTTGGAGGAACATTTACAGAGATCTGAAAAAGACGCAGTCGTAAATTTTTTCCAGATTATTTCTCAGGATTTGGACTTTTGGTATTGCATTGAAACGCAGGATTTGCCGGAAACATTTCAAGAACACATTGAAATTAAAAGTTATGTTAATGCATATTATGAAAAATCCAAACAAGAAGAGCGGGAAAATGGGCAGTGGCTGATTAGCCTTTGGGATACATACGGCTTAAGAGATCAGGAAGCTTCTTTTGCACTGATATATGCCGTGCAAATCTATTTTTCGAATTTTGCACATGTGAAAAAACAGCTTCAGGAATTGCTGCATCTCATTAAAAATACAACACTGAAAATGCGGTTTGACGCATCAGATATTCGGCGGCTGGAATATCCGGGAGAATATGTCCAATGCTGCCAGGACAGTTATAATGCAATATGTTCTTTTTTTAATGAGGGAAAAAACCCGGGGATTTACTTTTTATTAGGAATTACGAAGGTTGTGATAAGCAATATAAAGTAGCCTATAAATTTTCCATCTACGGTTGCAATCCAAATGCGTGCCGGTTCGCGCTCTATTGCGGTGTGGGCAGCATTTGGATTATTAATTTTTTCTTAAAAAAGATTGAAAAAAGCATAAACTTGCTATATAATGGCATAAAGTGTGTTATTATGGACAGCAAGAAAGAACTTGGGCTTTTATGGAATATACGAGAGAAACGGCGGTGGCCCGGCTGTTAGAGAGCTACCGCACTTATTATAATATTACGATGTGTGAAGATGCACAAAAGCCACTCACAGCCATCTGTGAGTTTTTTGAACATTCGGAAAGCTATGTAATCTCTAAGCATGCCAATCTTTGGGCGGCAGACTGCGAAGAATTTGTTTATCTATTTGAAACGCAGCACCTGACAATAGAGATTTTTGAAAAATGCCGTGACATGGCGTATGAAGACGGCATGCAGCGGGCACATATCGGGCCGGGGCATATGTACACTTATATTACGGCAATCTTTATCTGTGATACGTGTGAAAAAGGCGCACGGGCGGCGCTTCGAAAATGCCGCATCTACAAAAGTTTCCGATTTTCCCTGCACGGGTGGATGGATTTCCATGCTGCTGTGCTGGAAGTTTTAGAAGGTGATAAAATTACTGCAAACAGGAGCGGGAAATGTACAGGGAAAATTTTGAAAAAAGTATTATTTAAAGAGAAAAGGAGAGGAATTTTATGAACACACTAGTATTAGTTATACTTTCCATAGCCGTTTTGCTGTGCGGATATATTTTTTACGGCAGATGGCTGTGCAAACAATGGGGCGTAGGAGAAAGCAGGGAAGAAACGCCTGCCCATACAATAGATGATGGCGGCGTAGACTATGTTCCTGCTAAAGCACCAATTCTGCTAGGGCACCATTTTTCATCGATTGCGGGCGCAGGCCCTATCACAGGCCCTATCAATGCAGCACTGTTTGGCTGGCTTCCCGTAGTTCTCTGGATACTGGTAGGGGGTATCTTCTTTGGCGGCGTACATGACTTTGGCGCACTGTATGCGTCCATCCGCCATAAAGGACAGTCTATCGGTGAAGTTATTTCCGCAAACATGAGCAAACGCGCAAAAAGGCTGTTTTTGATTTTTGCTTACCTGACCCTGATTCTTGTAGTAGCTGCATTTGCATCCATCGTTGCGTCTACATTCGGGGCAAAGTTTGATGATGCCGGCATCCTTGACAAAGCGGCAAGTGCTTCTAACGCCTCTGTGGCAATGGTATCCCTGCTGTTTATCGTTATCGCAATCGGTTTTGGCTTTTGCGTATACCGCAGGCATATGTCCATGGGCACCTCAACAGTGCTTGGCATTGCCGCGATTATCGCTATCATGGCAATCGGCATGAATTTCCATCCGTTTTATTTTTCCACAAAAACGTGGATGATACTTGTCGGCGTTTATATTGCCGTCGCATCGATTGCGCCGGTATGGATTCTGCTTCAGCCGCGTGATTACTTAAGCTCTTTCCTGCTTTATGCAATGCTTGTTGTTGCGCTTATTGGCGTCATCGGCGCACATCCAAACATCGACCCTGCATTGTTCCCGGCGTTTGCGGGCTTTGCGGTAGATAATGGAAACGGCATACAGTATATGTTCCCGATTTTGTTTACGACGGTTGCCTGCGGCGCAATTTCCGGCTTCCATTCGCTTGTTTCTTCCGGTACGACATCTAAGCAGTTAGATAAAGAAAAAGACGCTAAGCCGATTGCTTACGGCGGCATGCTGCTTGAATGCGTTCTGGCAGTTTTGACAGTATGCGCGATCGCTTATGCAAGGCAGACCGGCCATACAGCAGGCCCAACCGATATTTTCGCCGGCGGCATTGCCTCGATGGTAGCGACGATTCCGGGGCTGGCAGGGGCAGAAAGCGCTCTTTACACTTTGCTCATCCTTACATACTCGGCATTCTGCCTGACCTCGCTGGATACGGCGACACGCCTGGCACGCTTCATGTTCCAGGAATTTTGGCTTGAGCAGGGGCAGACGCCCGCTGATATCAAAGAAGGCTACAAAAAACTTCTTGTCAACCCTTATTTTGCTACCGGCATTACCGTAGTGCTCGGCATAGTGCTTGGCATGACAGGCTATGCGAAAATCTGGGGCCTGTTTGGCTCTGCAAACCAGCTTCTGGCAGGGCTTGGGCTTTTGGCAGTTGCGACATGGCTTGGCAACATCGGCAAAAACAACCGTATGTTCTTATTCCCTATGGCATTTATGAACATCGTAACGATCTGCTCCCTTGCCATCACGATCAAAAACCAGCTTGGCATCATTCAGGCTGGCGGCGCGGACTGGGGCCCTTACGCACAGACAATTTTTGCTGTGCTCCTTATCATACTGGCGGTCCTTCTTGTAATCGAAGGCGTGCAGACGCTGTTTGGCAAGAAAAAAACAGCTTGACCTAATTCCTAGGGCAGCATAACAACGTCCCGGACGGTATTTTTCCACGTCCGGGATTTTTTTCTTGGTTTTCGCGGCACATGATGTTATAATGTTCTTAAGAGAAATGCAGCAATGGCAAAACAATAAAAAAACGCGCAAAAATCGCGGCAGAAATGGGGATTTAGATGGAAAAGTTACATTTGACAGAACTATTTGACATGGAACTTCTGCAGCATCTGCAGGATTCCTTTTTTGCCACATCAGAAATCGCGGCAGGCATTTTTGACGAAAGCTACAAAGCCGTTACGCGGCATGCCGCCAGCTGTGAATTTTGTTCTGTGACAAGGAGCACACCGGAAGGGGAAAAAAGATGCGTTGCATGCGATATGCGCGGAATGGATCAGGCACTGCGGCAGCGCAGGGCTGCGGTCTATACGTGCCACGCCGGGCTGACGGACTTCGCGACGCCTATCATATTAGAGGATCAGCCGCTTGGTTATTTTGCGGGCGGCAGGGTGCTGACAGATCCTTTAGAGGACGCTAATGTACGCGCTTATGCAAAAGAGCTTGGCATTGACCCTGAGAAATATGTGAAAGCGGCAAAAGATATCCCTGTCATTCCAGCAAACCGTGTCGAAGGCATGGCAAATTTCATGTACCACATGGGAATACTCCTCTCCCGTATGGCATACAAACAGTACCAGACAGTACAGATGAACAACGAGATCGAGCGGGAAGCGCATATGAAGTCGGACTTCCTTGCGAATATGAGCCATGAGATCCGCACGCCAATGAATGCGGTGATTGGCATGGCGGAGATGGCTCTGCGCGAGGAAATCCCGCCTGCAGCAAGGGAATATATCAAACAGATTATGGCATCTGGCAATACCTTGCTTGCAATCATCAACGACATCCTTGACTTTACAAAGATTGAGTCCGGCAAAATGGACATCAACATGACAGACTACAAGCCGATTGCGATTGTGCGCGACGTTGCCAACGTCATTATGACAAGGATTGGGGATAAAAATCTGGAATTTATCGTGGATGTGGATCCAACGCTGCCAAAACAGCTAATGGGCGACAGCATCCGCATCCGGCAGATTATCCTAAATCTTGTAAACAATGCGGTCAAATTTACAAAAGAAGGCTGCGTGCACCTTACCGTCGCTTATGAAAGCAAGTCAGAGCGGGAGATTTTGCTGAAAGTTTCCATACAGGATACCGGTATCGGCATTAAAAAAGAAGATCTTGGAAAGCTGTTCCAGTCGTTCCAGCAGGTAGACAGCAAGCGCAACCGCAACATTGAAGGGACCGGTCTTGGCCTTGCCATTTCCAAACAGCTTGTGGCACTGATGAACGGCCAGATTAAAGTTGAGAGCGAATATGGAAAAGGAAGCCTTTTTTCCTTCGAGATACCGCAGTTTATCATAGACGATACGCCGCTTGTGGAAGCAGCCGCAAAGAAAGAGCCACCAAAGCCGGTAGGCATCTTCTGCAAAAATATTTATGTCATCCGCAACATCCGGCAGATGCTAAAGCAGCTCGACATAGAACATATACTGCTGCATAAGTTAGAACAGCTTCCGCTTTTAGAAGAGCACGGCGTAGAATTTCTGTTTATTGAAAGTGCCAGCTACTGTGGCGTGACGCGTGAGTTTTTGACGGATCATCCGCAGATAAAGGGCATACTGCTGACAGGATTTAAGGAAAAAACCCATCTTAAGATAAGCAATCTTCTGCCCGTGCGCAAGCCGCTGCATATTCTGAATATGGCAAGGATTTTAGCAAACGAAAGCCTTTATGAAACGGAAGAGGAAAGCGAGGAGAGCTTCGAATTTATCGCGCCGGAAGCGAATGTTTTGATCGTAGACGACAATGAGCTCAACCTGACAGTGGCTGAAGGCCTCTTAGAGCCGCTGCAGATGAAGATTGACAAGGCGTTAAGCGGCAAACAGGCAGTGGAAATGATAAATTTAAAACATTATGACCTGATTTTCATGGATCATATGATGCCAGAGCTTGACGGCATCGAAACGACCCACCTTATCCGCCGTTTCCACGATGAATACGACAACGTGCCGATCATTGCGCTGACTGCCAACGTCGTGGAGGAAATGCGTGCAATGTTCCTCGTGGAAGGGATGAACGATTTTGTTGCCAAACCGATCGAGCTAAGGGCCATCGTGGAAAAAGTAAGGCAATGGCTGCCAGATGCAAAGATTAAAAAAGTTGCAAATGATAAGCGGCGGGATGCAAAAGAGCCGTTAGACGTCAAGAAACTTGCCAAGCAGATAGCCATCCCCGGCCTGGATTTGGAGCTTGCGTTAGGGCTTGCGGGAAGCGAAAAGCTCTTTTGGGATATTCTAAAAGAATATGTGAAGGCCATTCCAAGGAAATCCCAGCTTCTTGAGCAAAGAAAAGAGGCACAGGACTGGAAAAATTATACGATTGACGCGCATGCACTAAAAAGCTCCTCCAAGCAGATTGGCGCGGTCGCGCTTTCGGATTTGGCGGCTGCAATGGAACAGGCGGGCAAAGACCACAACATAGCCTTTATCCTTGCGCACCATGAAGAATTGCTGGAAAAATACCGCGCTTACGAGCCAGTCCTCATACAATTCGTAGAGCCGCACAAAAAAGAGGAAAAGCCAAAATTAGAATATGATTCCCAGAAAGTGCGTGCGTGCCTGGATGAACTGCAGGAAGCCGCAGATGACCTGGATATGGACGCTATGGATCAGGCTTTGGAAAAATTAGGGCAGATGAACTTTTCAAAAGAGGAAGAACAGTATTTCCTTAAGATGAAAGATGCGGTAGAGGAAGTAGAAGTAGAAATTTGTGAAACGCTCATTGAGCAGTGGCGGCAGCTGCTTGGGTAAGCCCGGCGGCCGTTTCCCAGAATGGAGGCAGGAATGAAATATAAAATATTATTATCAGGAACAAACCAACTGATCATCAACGATTTTTTTAACCAGATGGAGTTTAACTTTGAATGCATGTGTGCTTCGCTGCGCCCGGATGATATTTTATGCCATATAAAATATTTTAAGCCTGACGCGCTTGTCATTTGCCTGTACACGGAGAAAAAGCAGGATATCTATGGGCTCCATGCACTCCCGGAGCATCTGGAGAAACTTAATATTCCGCTTGTCATTGTCGGAAGGGACAATGAACTCGTTTTGTTTGATAAAACGCTGCCTGGAGTGGCAGACTTAGACATTGTCATGCCGCTTGGCACGAAAACGCTCGAAAGCAGGCTGATCGTTTTCTTAAAAACATATGCCAATGAAACCGGACAGGGCAGAAAGCACAGTGAGGATGACGCATTCGATTCATTTGAAGACGGGGACGAGGCTGAGGAAGACAGTGCATCCTGGTATGATGTGCCATCGGTGGAAGCAGATTTTCCTTCCATTGATCCATCTGCACCGCCCGCCCTAATCTTTCAAAAGGAGAAAGAGAAAAAACATATCCTGATCATCGATGATGACAGCAGTGTATTAAAACTGGTAAAGGGGTATCTTGGGCAGGATTATCAGGTAGCGACTGCACTTAGCGGAAAAATCGCGTTAAAGTTTTTGGAAAAAAAGGACACCGATCTGATTTTGCTGGATTACGAAATGCCGGAAGAAAGCGGCGCACAGATACTTTTAAAAATCAGGAGCGACAGAAGGTTAAAAGACCTCCCGGTCGTATTTCTGACAGGCGTGACAGAAAAAGAACGCATCCAGGAAGTGCTGGCACTAAAGCCGCAAGGCTACCTGCTAAAGCCAATCAGCACGGACAAATTGTCTTCGACGCTAAAAAAAGTGCTTGGGGAGTAAACGCACCCATGTACATAAAGAAAGCTATGATTTGCGGCCTTTTGGCTGCGAATCATAGCAAATAGCGGAGACGGAGGGATTCGAACCCTCGTGCCCCGGAGGGCAAACGCATTTCGAGTGCGCCCCGTTATGACCGCTTCGATACGTCTCCATTTGGCAAAAAAGACTGCCGTTTAATTATTATATAATCTTAATCACTGTAAGTCAACTAAAATTTTACAAACCCTTGCCCTGCATGCGTGCACGCAGTTCTTTAAAAAAGGCCGTCAGTATCTGGCTGCATTCTTCTTCGAGCACCCCCCTTATTACGTGTACCTGGTGGTTAAATTCCCGCATTTCCAATAGGTTTAATATGGATCCGCCGCATCCTGCTTTAGGGTTCATGCTGCCCATCACAACTTCGTCAATGCGTGCCTGTACGATCGCGCCCGCGCACATCTGGCACGGCTCTAAAGTAACATACAAAGTGCACCCTTCCAGCCGCCAGTCGCTCATCACTTTGCTTGCCCTGCGGATTGCCATAATTTCCGCATGCGCAAGCGTGCTTTTATCGGTATTCCGGCGGTTGTAGCCCCGGGCAATGATTCTGCCCCCATACACGATGACACAGCCAATAGGCACTTCCCCGATCGCATACGCCTTCTTTGCCTGCTTTAGCGCCTCCTTCATATATTTCTCGTGCAGAGCTTCTTTTGCTTCCACAGTATTCTTCACTCCTTTTGTATCTTGTTTTTCCCGCCGCAGCTGCTTATAATAATCTTATACCCCAATTCTTATTTTGATTATAACAGGAAAAACTGCCTCATGCAAATATACGGTTTTCAAAAAACAACACTCTTAGACTACCCGGGACACTTAGCGGCCTGTATTTTTACAGGCGGCTGCAACTTTTGCTGCCCTTTCTGCCAAAACGGACAGCTTGTCCTTTATCCGCAGCAATGTACCCCCATCGCGCCGGAAGAAATATTTGCCGCCTTAAAAAAACGCAAAGGGATTCTTACCGGCGTATGCATTACCGGCGGCGAGCCAACGCTCCAGCCAGATCTCTTTCCTTTTTTGGAAAAGATAAAAGAACTTGGCTATTTTGTCAAACTCGATACAAACGGCTACCGCCCGGAAATCGTCCAGGCTCTTTATGAGCAGAAACTGATCGATTATATTGCCATGGATATTAAAAACTCCCCCGCACGCTACGCCAAGACCGCCGGACTGCCCTCGCTTGATATCACGCGCATCCAGTCTTGTGTCGACTATATTATGCACTGCGGCATTGCCTATGAATTTCGTACAACAACGGCAAGGCAGCTTCATACTGCCGAAGATTTTCTGGAAATTGGGGCATGGCTTGCCGGATGCCAGCAATATTTTTTACAGTCCTACGCCGACAGCGGCCATGTCATTTCCCGGCAGTTTAGCGCGTATACAAAAGAAGAATTGTTAGAATTTATCGAACTTTTAAAGCCAATGATTCCGCACGCCGCCCTGCGCGGTGTTGGATAAAATATGACATGTGTGTCATATTTCCACTTTTTTCATATAATAGCCATAATCGCCCTGCCTGACTTTTGCGTCGGCCGCTTCTTCTCCCGACGGCTCAAAGCCTTCAAACCCAAACATGGAAGCGACCATTTTTTCCCTTTCATAATAAGTGCCCGGGACGCCAATATAATACTGCGTATCGCCCTGTTTCCGGCCAAGGATGATGTGCCTGTAATTGTAAAACCCATGCAGCAGGAAGCTGTTGTTGACAAGCTGCTGGTACTCCTCCCGCATCACAACAAAATCTTTTGGCTCTATCGATATGAAATCGTCCCCATCCGCAAACGGATGGACTTTCTTGTAAATATGGCGCAGCTGCTCCCACTTATCAACATACAGCGGCTGCCTGTAAAATTCGGAAAATACCCCCTGCCCTGCCGGTGTTCCTCCTGTTGGAATTTTTTCTATTGGAATTTCTTCTGTTGGCGTTTCTTTTATTGGTGTTTCTTTTATTGGAGTTTCTTTTATTGGCGTTTCTTCTGTTGGAGTTTCTTTTATTGGAGGCGCTTCTGCTTGGGGCTCTTCCTTTGATGCCTGCCCTTCCGGCATTTCTTCCAGTGTTTTTGCCGGTTTTTGCTCCACAGCCTCTAAGGCTTTTTCCATCTGCCCTGCTTTCCAAAGCGCCAGGCAGTAGCAGCTTTGCGAAACAGCAAACTGCAGCCCCTCTATCCTCTCTACCGGCGTACCGGCACCATCCACGTCCCCTGCCGGAAAATGCGCCGTATAAGATCCTGCGCCCTTTTTCAGCTGTATTCTGCCAAGCGTAACGCCCGAAAGCGTCTTAACTAGGACATTAAGGCTGCCTGCCTGCTGCCAGCCCCTTATATGGATATCCAGCGTGCATTCCCCATCTTCCACAATGACCCTGACATGCCCGGCATTGCCGGTTTTGACTCCATTTTCAAAACAGTCGATATACGAAATAAATTTTTTAAAATAAAACAAGCCTATCCCTCCCTGCAATCCGCATAAATGCCTGGTCACAAATATTTTATGCGGATGCATGAAAAGATAGACCTTTTTGTAGATTATAATATTTTGCTGCTGTTTACATCTGCGGGCGGGTTTCCAAATATTTCATATAACTTACGACCATAAGCGCTATTTTAAACGTAAGCGCACTGTCAAAAGTGCGGATATCCAGCCCCGTGCTTTTCTGAAGCTTATCCATCCGGTAAACGAGCGTATTCCTGTGGACAAAAAGCTGCCTTGCCGTTTCCGATACGTTTAAGTTATTGTCAAAAAAAGTATTGACTGTCGTTAGCGTTTCCTCGTCCAACTCCAGCATCTGCCCCTTGCCAAAAATCTCCTCCATGAAAATCTTGCACAAATTGATGGGAAGCTGGTAGATCAGCCGTCCGATGCCAAGCATATGGTATGCCACGATTGCTTTCTCCGCATAAAAAATCCTGCCGACTTCCAAAGCTGTCTGCGCTTCTTTATAAGATTTTGATACATCTTTGATTTCTTTTACAATCGTGCCGTAAGCGACTCTGGCGTTGAGCATAAGCTCCGTATTGATCATGCCTACGATGATATCCGCAGTCTGCCTTAAATCGTCATAATCCTGGTCTGGCTCTAATGCTTTGACAAGAAGCATATTTTTCTCATCTACCGCCGTCACATAATCGCCCGTCTGCGGCGGGAAGAAACTTTTTAGCATCTGCGTAAGCTCTTCATCCCGCCCAGCCTGCGGCTCTATGATAAAAACAGCCCTTGGCATATCAGTTTCAATATGAAGCGCCCTTGCACGGTTATAAATATCTACCAAAAGCATATTGTCGAGCAAAAGATTTTGGAAAAAATGGTTTTTGTCAAATTTTTCTTTATAAGCGGTAATGAGGTTCTGTATTTGGCTGACGGCTATTTTTCCGATCATATACACATCTTCGCCAAGCCCCTGCGCAATGACAACGCAGGCGATCGCCCCATCGTCATACACTTTCAAAAAGTGCCGCCCGCCAACCATCTGGCTGTCCGCTGGAGAATTCACAAATTCCGCCACCATCGCGGAAGATATGTCCGTATCGGAAAAAGTCGCCGCAATAATATTCCCTCTGTCGCTTGCCACGCACAGGTTTACCTTCGTAATCGCTTTTAGCTCATCAATGCTGTTTTGTATTACCTGGTTTGAAATCATGCCTTATCCCTTTTTATTTCCAGAAACCTTTCTTCTTTTTCTCTTTTGTTTCCGTTTCTTTAGAAGACGCCGCATTTTTAGCCGCGTGTAATGTATCGCCGGTACATTCGTCAAACTGGCGCAAAAGCTCTTTTGCCTCATGTGTCAGCTTTTCCGGCACCTGTACAATAAGTGTCACATAATGGTCGCCCCGTACCTCTTTGTTGCGCAGCGTCGGAACGCCTTTGCCTTTTAGCCGCACTTTCGTATCTGTCGGCGTCCCTGCCTTGACATCATAAATGACCCTGCCGTCCACTGTGTCAATGAGGACTTCGCCGCCAAGCGCCGCCACGGCAAAAGAAATTGGCACAGCAGAATAAATATTGTAATCCTGCCTTTGGAAAATCGGATGGCGCTGTACCATGACTTCCACAAGCAGATCCCCTCTTGGGCCGTTATTTATTCCCGGCTCCCCTTTATCGCGTATGCGCACACTCTGGCCATTGTCAATGCCTGCCGGTATTGCAACCTGTATTTTTTTCCTGTTTGCGATATAGCCGCTGCCGTGGCAGTCCGGGCATTTTTCCCGGATGACTTTTCCCGTGCCGTTGCAGTCCGGGCATGTCTGGACGTTCCTGACCGTCCCAAAAAAGGACTGCTGCGTAAAGACAACCTGGCCTTTGCCGCCGCACTTGCCGCACGTTTCCGCGCTCGTGCCCGGCTTTGCGCCCGTGCCGCGGCATGTCGTGCACGTATCTTTTAGCGTCAGCTCAATTTCTTTTTCTACGCCAAAAACCGCTTCTTCAAAGCTGATGCGCACGCTCGCCCTGACATTTGCGCCTTTCATAGGGCCGCTGCCCGCCCTGCCGCGCCTTCCGCCGCCAAACAAATCACCGAAAATATCACCGAAAATATCACTGAAATCCGCCGTGTTAAAATCAAAGCCGCCAAAACCGCCCGCGCCTCCATCAAAAGCGGCGTGTCCAAACTGGTCATACTGGCGCTTCTTTTCAGGGTCGCTTAAAATCGCGTATGCTTCCGAAGCCTCCTTGAATTTTTTCTCAGCCTGTGCATCTCCTGGATTCATATCGGGATGGTATTTTTTTGCAAGCGTCCTGTACGCCTTTTTGATCGCAGCTTCGTCTGCATTCCTGCCAACGCCAAGAACCTCGTAGTAATCTCGTTTCTGTTCTGCCATAACATAATCTCCATTCCGAAGCGTCTATGCAGCGGGGCACGCGCCCCGCCTCATCTTATACTTCCCTGTAGTCGCCATCTACCACGTCTCCTGCCGCGTCTGTCTGCTGGCCCATATTGGAAGCCGCGCCCATATCCGGTGCTGCGCCTGCTGCCTGTGCCTGTTCGTACATTTTGGTAAAGAGAGTCTGTGCATTGGCCATTAGTTTTTCTTTCTTGGCATTCAATTCTACAACCTGCTCCGGCGTCAGTTCCGCATCTTTTGTCGTATCTAAAAATGCTTTCAAATCCGCTAAGTCTGCCTCTACCGGTGCTTTTTCGTCTGCTGAAAGTTTATCTCCGACTTCTTTTAACGCTTTCTCCGTCTGGAATACAAAGGAGTCCGCTTCGTTGCGTGCATCAATCCCTGCCTTGCGCGCCTTATCCTGCGCTTCAAATTCAGCCGCTTCTTTCACAGCCCTGTTAATGTCTTCCTCTGACATGTTAGAGCCCGCCGTAATCGTAATATGCTGCTCTTTGCCTGTTCCAAGGTCTTTTGCGGACACGTTTACGATGCCGTTCGCGTCAATGTCAAACGTAACCTCAATCTGCGGGATGCCGCGTGGCGCCGGTGCAATGCCGTCAAGCCTAAACTGTCCAAGCGACTTATTATCTTTTGCGAACTGGCGTTCACCCTGCACAACGTTGATATCCACTGCGCTCTGGTTGTCCGCAGCCGTCGAGAATACCTGGCTCTTCTTTGTCGGAATCGTCGTATTCCTTTCGATCAGCCTTGTTGCAACGCCGCCCATCGTTTCAATGGAAAGGGAGAGCGGTGTTACGTCTAACAGCAGTATTTCGCCCGCGCCAGCGTCGCCAGCTAATTTTCCGCCCTGGATAGATGCGCCCAAGGCAACGCACTCGTCAGGATTTAAGGATTTGCTCGGCTCATGCCCCGTCAGCTGTTTTACTTTATCCTGGACTGCCGGGATTCTTGTGGAGCCGCCAACAAGCAGCACTTTGCCAAGCTCGGAAGCATTGACTCCCGCATCCCTTAAAGCGTTTTGCACTGGAACTGCCGTTTTTTCCACAAGTTCGTGCGTCAGCTCATCAAATTTTGCCCTCGTTAAGTTCATATCAAAATGTTTTGGGCCTTCCGATGTCGCTGTGATAAAGGGCAGGTTGATATTGGTCGTCGTCGCAGAAGAAAGCTCTTTTTTTGCTTTCTCTGATGCTTCTTTCAGCCTCTGGAGCGCCATTTTGTCCATAGAAAGGTCGATGCCTTCCGTCCTCTTAAATTCGGCCAGCATATAATCGGTAATCTTCTGGTCAAAATCGTCGCCGCCCAGCCTGTTATCGCCGGATGTAGCCAATACTTCAATAACGCCCTCGCCAATTTCTATAATGGAAACGTCAAATGTGCCGCCGCCTAAGTCGTATACCATGATCTTTTGCTCTTTTTCATTGTCAAGGCCGTAAGCAAGCGCCGCTGCGGTAGGCTCGTTAATGATGCGCTTTACGTCAAGCCCCGCAATTTTGCCGGCGTCTTTTGTCGCCTGGCGCTGCGCGTCGTTAAAATACGCGGGTACAGTAATGACCGCTTCCGTCACTTTTTCCCCAAGATAGCTCTCTGCGTCTGCTTTCAGCTTCTGGAGAATCATCGCGGAAATCTGCTGCGGCGAATACCGTTTGCCGTCGATTGTCCTGCCGTTGTCCGTGCCCATGTCCCTTTTAATGGATGAAATGGTCTTTTCCGCATTGGTGACCGCCTGACGCTTTGCAGGCTCGCCAATGAGCCTTTCGCCTGTTTTCGTAAATGCTACGACAGACGGTGTTGTCCTGACACCTTCCGTATTGTTGATAACGGTAGGCTTGCCGCCCTCCATGACTGCAACGCAGCTGTTTGTTGTCCCTAAGTCAATGCCAATAATTTTGCTCATACTGTTTTCCTCCTAAGATAAATTCTTTCATATTCCATATATTGCTTGCATTGTTTACATTGTTGCTATTGTTATTATTGTTGCTGTTGTTTGTATTATTTACTGTACTACCGCTACCATGCTGTGCCTGATGACGCTGCCCCGGTATGTGTAGCCTTTTTGCAGTTCCTGTGCTACGGTGCCTTCCTCATATTCTTCGCTTTCTACCTGCATCACCGCATGGTGCACATTTGGGTCAAACGGCACGCCAAGTGCTTCAATGGGCTCTACGCCGATATTTTCAAGCTCCGTCATCAACTGCTTATAAACCATATGCATGCCTTCGGCAAATGGCGTTTTCTTATCTTCAGCGGAAATCGCCTGCAGGCCACGCTCGAAATTGTCCACGGTCGGAAGGATTTTTTCGATGACGCTTTTTGCGCCTGTTTCAAACATGGCGGCTTTTTCCTTTTCTGTCCTTTTCCTGAAATTCTCAAATTCCGCCATCTGCCGTTTGACCCGGTCTTCTAATTCTTCCACTTTTTCTTTCCAGGCATCCTTTTTCTTATCTGCCTTTTTCTCCGCTTTCCAGCGTTTTTTCTCTGCTTTGTCCAAAGATTTTTCTTCCGGCGCATCCGCAGTTTCCTGCACTATATCCCCGTTTGCCGCAAAATCTGCCCCAGCATCCGCCACGCAGTCTGTTTCTGCCGTTTCCTCCACGTTTTCCTTATCTTCATAATTTTCATTTTCCATGGAATCTAATTTTTCCTCTGCCACCTTTTTCTCATTCCTTTCTGTTTTCTGCTGGCTGCCCGTCTGGCTTTTCATCTATCAGGTTATCGCCGTACATTTTATCAAGCTGCTCCCGGATAGTTTTTAATGTCCCGACAACTTTGTCATAATCCATGCGCTTTGGGCCAATGATGCCAATCGTCCCCCGCATGCCGCTCCCAAGCTCGTAAGCCGCCGTGACAACACTGCAGTCTTGCATCGTCTGCACCGGCGTTTCGCTGCCGATGTAAATTTGGATGTCATGCCTGTTTTCCCCTGCTAATGTGCCATTGACAAGGGCTGTCAGCTGCTGTTTTTCTTCCAGCATCGTAATAAGCTCTTTGGCTCTTTGGCTGTCTGCCAGTTCCGGGTATTTGAAAATATTTGTCGTGCCGCTTGTATAAATTTCCAAATCTTCATCTGCCCTGATGGCATCTGCTATGGCATCGACCGCTTTGCTGACAATATCGCCGTGCATGCCCGCCTGCTGTTTCATCGCGGCAATCATGCCAAGGGAAATTTCCTCTAAGCTAAGGCCGTTTAAGTGGGTATTGAGCAATATGTTTAACTTAAAAATCGTTTCCTGGCTTAACAATTCTTCCACGGAAAACAAGTGGTTTTTGATCACATTGCCTTCCACGACGATAACCGCAAGTATCGTATGCTCATCTAATGCGGAAAGCTGGATAAATTTCAATTTGCTGCCACGGTACTGCGGAGCGGAGATCATCGTCGCATAATTGGTGTTGGCTGCCAGGACACGCGCAACCTGCCTAAGCATCCGGTCCACTTTCTTTTCCCTTTTTAAAACCGCCTCCCTAAGCTCTTCCACTTCCCTTGATTTATCTTCCATCAGCTGGTCTACATAGAGCCGGTAGCCTTTGTCCGAGGGAATCCGGCCGGCCGACGTATGCGGCTGCACAATATAGCCAAGTTCTTCCAAGTCTGCCATTTCATTACGGATTGTTGCGGAACTTAAATTCAAATCCGTATATTTTGAAATCGTCCTGCTGCCGACAGGCTCTCCCGTTTCCAGGTAATTACGGATAATGGCCTGCAAAATTTTCAATTTTCTATCATCTAACTGCACTCCATCACCTGCCCTCTTTCGTTGTTAGCACTCATCAAAGTAGAGTGCTAATTGCTTCTTACCTTAAAGTATCACTATCTATATTTATTGTCAACATTATTTCTAAAATAATTTATTAAATATTTCTAAAATAATTTTATGCGGGCCTGTATGTAATCGGGCAGGGAAGATTTATCTCCCTGCCCGATTACACACGGGCCTGTGCATAAAAAAAAAGGAACCGGCATTCTCCGATCCCTTTGCATTTTATGTATTTCCTTTTTACAAGAAAATACCGCCAGCTTAAATAGAAAACCTTCCCGTTACATCTGTGTTGATCACATAGTATACGGCGCTTTCTTCCGGTTTTACATAAAGTTCAACCGATTTAAAATCTTCTGCTTTCTGGTTTAGGTCATATTTCCAAACATCTTTTGCAATATTTACAAGATCTTCGGTTGTATAAGATTTTCCGTCAAACTGGAGGCTTACAGTCTGCAGCACTTCTGCCTTTTTCACTGACGCTTTCCTTCCCGGCTTTTTCCCTGTTGCCGTTTCTTTGTTTACAGATGTTCTTTTAGCCGTTGTTCTTTTTGCTGCCGGCTTTGCTGCTGTATTCTTCACTTCTTCTGCTTCAGCCGGTTTTACTACAGCCGCTTTTGCAGCCGCGCCTCTTGTTTTAATTTTTGCTTCAGCCATTTTCAAATTCTCCCTTCGCACAGCCTTATGGCTGCACTTAAATAAAAAAAGTTGTTATTACACTTACGTGCAACAATGTAGCACAAATATAATTTTCTGTCAACTGTTTTTTCAGGAAAATAGCTAAAAACAGCAAAAAACCGGGGATGATTTCCCATCCCCGGCAAGTTTGGCTTAGTTTGTAATAACTTTTTCTGTTTCTTTGTCAAATACATGAATCTTTTCAACGTCTAACGCAAATTTGATCTTGTCGCCAGGCCTTGAAGTTGTGCGGGAATCTACCCTTGCTGTCAGCTGGAACTCTTCAAGGTCGAAGTATAAGAATACTTCCGCGCCAAGCAGCTCGTATACTTTTACAGTAGATTCAAATACGCTCTGCGGTGAAGATGCGATAAACGCTTCAGAATCATATACATCTTCAGGACGAACGCCAAAGATAACTTCTTTTCCATTATAACCGCCATCAATCAGTTTCTTAGATTTCTCTGCGGGAAGCGGAATGGATTTTCCAGCAATCTTTAAGCTTGCAACGTTGCCGCTTACTTCTACAACCGCATTTAAGAAGTTCATCTGCGGAGATCCTATGAAGCTTGCTACAAACCGGTTCGTCGGCCTGTCATATAAATTCTGCGGCGTATCAACCTGCTGTACGATACCGTCTTTCATAACAACGATCCTTGTGCCAAGCGTCATTGCTTCTGTCTGGTCATGCGTTACGTAGATGATCGTCGTGCCTAATGTCTGGTGCAGTTTTGCAATCTCAATACGCATCTGTACACGCAGTTTCGCGTCAAGGTTGGATAAAGGCTCATCCATCAGGAATACTTTCGGGTTACGCACGATAGCACGGCCCATGGCAACACGCTGTCTCTGACCGCCGGATAAAGCCTTCGGCTTACGGTCAAGCAGTTTTGTCAGGTCAAGAATCCTTGCAGCTTCTTTTACCTTCTTGTCGATTTCTTCCTTCGAAACTTTTCTTAATTTCAGACCAAATGCCATATTGTCATATACGGACATATGCGGATATAATGCATAGTTCTGGAATACCATCGCGATATCCCTATCCTTTGGCTCAACATCGTTTACTACCTTGTCACCGATTTTTAATTCGCCTGAAGAAATGTCCTCAAGGCCGGCAACCATACGCAGCGTCGTGGATTTTCCACATCCTGAAGGCCCTACGAAAATAATAAACTCTCTGTCTGCGATCTCAAGATTAAAATCTTTTACCGCTTCATATCCGTTAGGATACACTTTGCAAATGTTTTTTAATGATAAACTTGCCATTGAATCTTCCTCCTGAAATTTTTCTGAGTCTGCTTGCTTTATAACCTGTATTAAGTATATCGAAAATGGGACACATTTACCATGCTATTATTTCACAAAGATTTTAAGTATCCTTGTAAAAATTGCCGATATCCTGTGCCAAATTTTCCAAAAATCAGCAAATTGCCTAAATTTATTCTGTATTATTGTGCACATTGTCTTTTGCTTCAGGCAGTGTCCACGCCGTATCTTCAGGGGCGGCTTCTTCTGGCGGCTCAAATTTTTTAAATACGCCAGAGTAGAGCAGCGCCGACATGTATGCCGGAAACGACAGCCCCATCAAAACAACGAGCGGAAGCACTTGCGGAAGCAGCAGGGCGACCGCCACAGGGGTTAAGTAAAACAAGATCATCAATATTGCCCTTGGAAAGCTGATAAATGCAATCATGGCGGCGTTTTTTACCGTATTTGCAATGGTATTTTCAAATTTGGCAAGGACGGGGAAAAGATAAAGCAGGACAATCAAAGCCACAAAGCCCGCCGCAAAAAGCACGATCGTAAATTCTTTTGGAAAGGTGACCGGCGTATAGCGGATGACATACCAGTCCCCTGCAAAGATAGCAAAAACCAGCAAAACAATCAGCCAGAGGATAGTCGCCTGCCTGAAGTTTTGTTTAAACGATTTAAAATATCCTTTTACAATATACCCCTCTTCATTGCGCGCCAGTTTCAACGACATATAATGCAGCGCCGTAAAAGCCGCACCTGCCGTAATCACCGGGATGCAGCAAAGGCATGTCAGCAGGTTTAGCACGATCAGGTCTGTCATTCTGCCCAAAAAAGAGCCTATTGGTCCTTCTGTACTAAAAATCCTTCCCATCAGTTTATGGCTCCTTCCTTAGATTGTAATTTTGCACAAATAACTTTGCGTTTCGCTCTCCCCCGGCAAAACGCTTCCTCATCCTTCCTGCCCGCTTGCCAGCTGCAGCGACACCTTTCTAAACTGCGTGTTTAACTTTGTATGCATTGCCAGGATTGCCTTAGACTCCTCAAACGCCTTCGCCATAATCTCATCGTATCCTTGAATGACAACTTCCGCCGTATGCTTATCCAGCTTCCCAAGCGTGTACTGATTCCGCAGCTCCTGTATAATCTGCGCCTTCTCATCCTCGTCCTGGGAACGCTGCTTTGCAAGCAGCGAAGTCACACTGTCGGCCACTTGCAGGATAAACTGCAGCCTGTTTAGCTCCCGCCCTTTTAAATGGTTTGGATAGCCGCTGCCGTCCTTGCGCTCATGATGGGCAACCGCCACATTCAATATTTTTTCATCCAGGCTGCGCTTCTTAAAAATAAGCTCCTCTATCTGGATATGCTTCTGGACTGCCTCTATTTCTGAATGCGTCAGCTCCCTTTGCCCATTTAACAGCTCCTCCGGGAACGCCAAAAGCCCGATATCGTGCAGCAGCGCGGCATAATATAAAATCTCCTGCTCATGCGCCTCAAGATTCATAATCTGCGCTATCTCATTGCTGATACAGATACACACCGCCGTATTGACGATAAAATCCATATTGTGGAAACCGCCGCAGTACATGAGCAGCTCCAGGCATTTCCTTTTTTCCTCATTTGTAAAAATAAGATAATCCATCTGCTCATCCAGCGCCGCCTTATACTGCCCGCTCCTAATCGTGTTAAGCATCTCATGATTCGCCTCGGCACGCGCCATAAGATCCAGCGCTTTTTGCGAAAAACGCTTTCCTACCCATTTTTGGAGCGTATTGATGCGGAATTTATCGCGCAGCGCCGTCAGGTAAATGTCTGCCGTATCCGCAAGATTGAAATAATTTGCTATCTCTTTATAAGCAAAATCGATTCCCAGTAAATTGTTGTAAGACGTATGGTGGTAAAGAAGTATTTTCGAACGATCCCCAAAGGCCGATAAATATTTAAAGAATAAGTACCCATAGATTGAGTGGGGGTATGCGTCCCTCGTTTCAAACTGAAGCGGCTTGCTTAAATCTTCTGTTTTGTAAGCGCCTATATCATGAAAGGTTGCAAGATAACAAAACTCCGCTATTTCATATTCCTCGTACTGCTTCGTTTCGTGCAGTATCATAGACAGAATATATGCCACACGCGCACTATGGTCCATCACTTTGCTGTTGATCAGTTTTAGCATATCCCTAGTTAACATAAATATATTTTTGCTGCTGATATATTCCATCCTAATCCCCACCTTTCTTATAATGATCCGGTGCTGCCTTATACCCGGTCAGGGTATATTCCATTGGCGTGTAGATGATGCCGTCCTCTTTTGTTTCTTCCCCGGTATTATGAAATCCGATCTTATGGTAAAAGCCTGCCGCATAAGGGGAAGAATTAACGGTAATGGCTTTGATGCCCCTTCTTTCCTGTGCCAAAAACCTGCACGCCTCCTTAACAAGTGCGCTGCCAATCCCCCTATGGTGGCACGATCCTTCCACAAACAAAAGGGAAATATGGTCTATGCTGCCCGCACGGACTGTGGCACGCAGCGTTATCATGCCGGTAATCCTGCCATTTTCCAGCGCAACAAACATCTTATAGCTTCCGGCAAGAAACATTTGGTACAGCGCCGTGTCCGTAATAAATTCCCGGAAACTTTCCATGCCTTCCTGCTTATAATCCTGCGCCTCGTATCTTAAAAAGGTCCGCCATGCAAGCGCGATCGCTTCCTGCCATTCCTCCCGGTATGCCGCACGTATTTGATAAGGTTTTCGTCCTTCTCCCATGGCTGCCTCCTGCAGTTACATACCCTGTATATGTTCTTTCAGGAATTTGTATATATCCCCGTATACAATCTCTTTGTCAATCTCGTTGATAATCTCATGCCGCCCGCCGTCATAGAGCTTTAAGGCTGCCTCTTTGATCCCGGCCGCCTTCATCGCTTCATACGCCAGTTTTGGCCCGTTTCCATAATCCCCTACCGGGTCAGCAGTTCCTGATAAAAACAGCACCGGCAGGTTTTTTGGTATTTTCTCAATGTTGGATTTTTTCTCCGAGCGCAGGACAAGCTCAAAAAGCGTATGGAAGCCGTTGAGCGTAAATTTAAAGCCAAACAGCGGGTCTTCTATCGCCTGGTCCACGATATGGCGGTCGCGGGAGAGCCAGTCGCATTCCGTAACAGGGTTATCAATCCTTTTATTATAATCCTTAAATGTCAATTTGTCTATCAATAAACTGACATATTCTTCCCCATGGAATATGCGCAAAAACACCGTCAGTGCTTTTGCCGCCGCCGTAAGGAGCACTGGCTGGTTGCCAGTCCCGACAATGATGGCGCCGTCAATCCCTTTCCCGTAGCGGAATAAGTAATTGCGCGTAATAAAAGAACCCATGCTGTGCCCTAAAATAAAATAAGGAAGGCCGATATTTTGTTCCTGTATGATTTTTTTCAGCCTGTGCACGTCCCGGACGACTACCGTCGCCGCATCCTGTTTGCAAAAATACCCATACGGGGTATTTTCCCCTTTGGAAAGGCCGTGCCCTAAATGGTCGTTGGCTATGACAAGAATGCCTTTCTCCGCCATATGCCGCGCAAACGCGTCATAGCGCATCGCATGCTCTGCCATGCCGTGGACAATCTGGAGCACGCAGACTGGCTTTTCCTGCGGAATCCATTTTACGGCATGGATTTTCGTCTGGTTGTCCCTGGAATCATAAAAAAACTCTTCTCTTCTGATTTCTGCCATAGCCATAATACCTCATTTATCCACAAATTTACGCGCCATTCCTTTGCGCAAACATCGCTTCCACATTTTCTAGCACTTTGTTCACATCCAGCCTGGCAAAAAGAATTTCCGGCGCATCCGTGACGCGGGTGCCTGACGGATACTGCCCGCACTTCCCGCAGTCTTCAAACGGCCGAAGCGCCGTATTTAGCTGCGATACAATGCGCTTTGCCGTCTTTGGCATAAACGGCTCAAGCAAAGAAGCTCCCGTCACAATGCCATCCACAAGATTATAGAGCACCGTCGCAAGCCTGTCTTTGCTCTCTTTTGATTTTGCAAGTATCCACGGCTGCGTTTCATCAATGTATTTGTTGCACCGTTTAAATACGGCAAAAATTTCTGTCAAAGCGTCTGCGGCGCGAAGCTGGTCCATCTTGGCGCATACTTTATCTTTTGCAGCCGCCACAGCCTGCTTTAAATCATCGTCCACATCATCTGTAACGCCCATATCCGCCACGATGCCGCCAAAATATTTGTTGCTCATGGAGATTGTCCTGTTTACCAGGTTGCCAAGCGTGTTGGCAAGGTCGGAATTTAACCGCTCCACCATCAGCTCCCACGAAATAACGCCGTCGTTGTCAAACGGCATTTCATGCAGCACGAAATAGCGCACTGCGTCCACGCCGAAAAACTGCACAAGATCGTCCGCATAAATGACATTGCCTTTGGATTTGCTCATTTTGCCGTCGCCTTGCAGCAGCCACGGATGCCCAAACACCTGTTTTGGCAGCGGCTCGCCAAGCGCCATCAAAAAGATCGGCCAGTAAATCGTATGAAAACGGATAATGTCTTTGCCGATCAGATGCAAGTCCGCTGGCCATAAATCTTTATATTGCTGCGCACTCTGCCCGTCTGCCTCATACCCAATGCCCGTAATATAGTTTGTCAAAGCGTCCAGCCACACATAAATGACATGCCTGTCATCAAAATCGACCGGGATGCCCCAGGAAAAAGAAGTCCTGGAAACGCACAGATCCTGCAGTCCCGGCAGGAGAAAGTTGTTCATCATCTCGTTTTTGCGGGATACCGGCTGGATAAACTCTGGATGTGTATTGATATGCTCGATCAGCCTGTCCGCATACTTGCCCATCTTGAAAAAATACGCTTCTTCTTTTGCCGGTTTCACTTCCCGCCCGCAGTCCGGGCATTTCCCGTCCACAAGCTGTGACTGTGTCCAAAAAGATTCACACGGCGTACAGTAAAGCCCTTCGTAGGCTCCTTTATATATGTCGCCCTGCTCATAGAGCTTCTTAAAAATTTTCTGCACCTGCTTTTCATGCTTTTCATCCGTCGTGCGGATAAAATGGTCATAAGAAGTATCCATCAGGTCCCATAGCCCTTGGATCGTGCCCGCCACGCCGTCTACAAACTCTTTTGGCGTAACGCCCGTTTCTGCGGCCTTTAATTCAATTTTCTGCCCGTGCTCATCCGTCCCTGTCTGGAAATAAACGTCATAGCCTTCCCGCCTTTTAAACCTTGCAATGCTGTCCGCGAGCACGATCTCATAGCTGTTGCCAATATGCGGTTTCCCGGAAGTATAGGCGATTGCCGTTGTAATATAATATTTTCCTTTGCTCATAGCCTTCTCCTTCATCCTGTTTACACGAGATGCATCATCTCATGAATATTGTCCTGCGCATCCCCGCTAAAGATCGCAGAACCCGCCACAATGACATTGGCTCCGGCCTCTGCCACCAGCCTGATATTCTCTTTTCCAATGCCGCCGTCCACCTCAAGGTCTACCGGTAAATTCCTTTCATTTATCATGCTGCGCATCTTTACGATCTTTTCTGTGCATTCATCCAAATACTGCTGCCCGCCAAAGCCCGGTTCCACTGTCATGATCAGCACCATCTCGACCATATCCAGCCAAGGCGCGAGCACATCCACCGGTGTCTGTGGCTTTATGGAAATTCCGGCTTTGCAGCCAAACGCGTGGATCCTGTCGATCGTTTCCCTAGTTTCCTGTGCATCGTTGCATGCTTCTATATGAAATGTAATGATGTCTGCCCCGCACTTTGCGAAATCTTCAATATAACGCTCCGGATCTGTTATCATCAAATGCACATCAAATATCATGTCCGAAACTTTCCGAAGCGATTCCAGCATGCGCATTCCGAAAAAAAGCGTTGGCACAAAATGCCCATCCATAACGTCGATATGCAGATACGACGCACCCGCCGCTTCCACCATCTTCATTTCATGTTCCAAGTTGGCACAGTCTGCCGCTAATATAGAAGGAGCCAGCTTAATCATAGTATTCTGCCTTTCTAAGTAACTTTTTTATGTCATTTGCATAAATTCTTTTATTTTCTTATAAATGCCCTCTGCGTCAAGGCCGTATGCATGCACGAGCGCCGCTGCAGTGCCTGATTTGCCAAAGACATCATTAACGCCAATCTTGCATACAGGCGTTGGCGCTTTTTCACAGAGCACGTCGCATACCGCGCTGCCAAGCCCGCCAATGACAGAATGCTCTTCCGCAGTCACGACCCGCCCGGTCTTTTTCGCAGATGCCGCGATCAGATCACCGTCGATTGGCTTGATCGTATGGATATTGATCACTTCCGCGCTAATGCCGTCTGCCGCGAGCATATCTGCCGCTTCCAGGCTGCCTGAAACGCAAAATCCCGTTGCCACGATTGTAACGTCGCTGCCTTCGCGCAACAGGACGCCTTTTCCTATCTCAAATTTATAGTCCGGCCTGTCATTGACCGCCGGCACGCTGGCACGCCCAAAGCGCATGTATACCGGCCCGTTGTATGCCGCGCACGCCCTTACCGCTTCCCTTGTTTCGATCGCATCCGCAGGATTGACAACAACCATGCCGGGAATCGCACGCATCAGCGCGATATCTTCGTTGCATTGATGGGAGGCGCCGTCCTCACCGACGGTAATGCCAGCATGCGTCGCGCCAATCTTGACATTTAAGTGCGGGTACCCTACGGAATTGCGCACCTGCTCATAAGCGCGTCCGGCCGCAAACATGGCAAAAGAGCTGACGAACGGGATTTTCCCCGCCGTTGCCAGTCCGGCCGCAATGCCGACCATGTTGCACTCTGCAATGCCGCAGTCAATATGCCTGTCAGGATAGGCTTTCTTAAACATGCCCGTCTTTGTAGCTGCCGCAAGGTCCGCATCCAGCACGACAAGGTTAGGATACTCTGCCCCAAGCTCTACAAGTGCTGCCCCATAGGCTTCCCGCGTTGCCATTTTTGCTGCTTTCTCCTTCGTTACTTCTGACATAATGCTTCACCTGCTTTCTCCAATTCTGCCATCGCAATTTCATACTGCTCGTCATTAGGGGCCGTTCCATGCCAGGAAACCTGGTTTTCCATAAAAGAAACGCCTTTCCCTTTCACTGATTTCGCGATGATCGCCGTTGGCATCCCTTTTACCGTCCTTGCCTCATCAAATGCCGCTTTCAGGGAATCAAAATCATGCGCATCGGCATGGATTACATGAAATTGAAAGGCTTCCATTTTTTTATCAATTGGGTAGGGCGAGCAGACCGTGGCAATCTCCCCATCAATCTGCAGTCCGTTATTGTCTATGATCACAACGAGATTGTCCAGTTTCCTATGGCCTGCAAACATGGCTGCTTCCCATACCTGGCCTTCTTGTATTTCCCCGTCCCCAAGGAGCGCGTAAACGCGGTAGTCCGCTTTGTCCATCTTCGCTGCCAGCGCCATGCCGGCTGCTGCCGATATCCCCTGCCCTAAAGAGCCGGTAGACATATCAATGCCCGGCAAAAGATGCATGCTAGGATGCCCTTGCAAAGGAGAGCCCATCTGCCGCAGTGTTTTTAGCTGCTCTACGGGAAAATACCCCCTGTGCGCCATCGCTGAATACAGGCCCGGCGCTGTGTGCCCTTTTGAGAGCACGAAGCGGTCCCTGTCCGGTTTTACGGGATCGCCAGGATCTATGTTCAATTCCTCAAAATAAAGGTATGTAAAAATATCTGCTGCGGAAAGGGAGCCTCCCGGATGCCCCGCTTTTGCGCTATGGACTGCAGTAACAATGCCTTTGCGGACTTCATTTGCAATCCTTTCCAGTTCTGCTTTCTTCATATTTACCTCCTTGCCAGAGCGTTTGCGATTCAGTTTGCGATTTAAATTGCCATCTTTTATTATACCATGCCGCCAAAAATATACAAGCGTTATTCCAATACATCTTTTTGTTTTTTTCTTCATATGTTTTAACAAATACCTTGAAAGGCTGTTTTCATTGAACTTTACCAATTCTTCCAAGCGCCGTCTTTTTTTTGCCGCCTTAACGCTGCTTCTTTCCTGCGCCGCTTCCTGCTTCCTGTTTTTTTCAGGCAGCGACGCCCGGCGTTTCCAGGCTTTTACCGATGAATTATTCCGCCGGGAAATGCTGCAGGACAGCTTAAGCATGCATTATACGATTGCCAACCCCGCCGCATGGGGGATCGATGGGACATGCGCCATCCTGCCCGTCTATTCCAAAGAAACCCAGGGTGATTCTCTTTTGACGCTGCAGGGGCACCTTGCTTTTTTGCAAAAAATAAACAGCAAAAAACTGCCCGAAAAAGAACGCGTAACTTACCGCATCCTCCTTGATTATCTAAAAAACGAGCTTGCCGGCCAGTCGCTTTCTTATTATTATGAGCCTCTTTCCCCTTCTTTAGGCATCCAGTCGCAGCTTCCGATCCTGTTTGCGGAATATGCACTGCGAAACAGGCAGGACATCGACAACTACTTACGGCTCTTATCGCAGATGCCGGCTTACCTTGACGGCGTTATGGCATACGAGCAGGAAAAAAGCGCCGCCGGCCTGTTCATGCCAGACTATTCTGCAAAAAAAATCATCAAACAGTGCGAAACGATCATGGACAAAGAAGAACTGCGCGCACAGACGCATTTTCTTATTGTATCGTTTGCCGAACGGCTCACCAAATTAACTGACACAGGTGTCATATCTGGCTTGGAAAAAGACGCTTACCTTGCAGAAAACGGGCGCATTCTGACTACGATGCTCCAGCCCGCCTACGACAGGCTTGCCGACTGCCTCACACTCCTGTCAGGAAGCGGCAGCCAAAACGGCAGCCTTGCCGCGCTGCCAGAAGGCAGACAGTACTACCTGTACCTTCTGCGCAAAAATACAGGCTCAGTCAAAGATATCCCCGCATTAAAAAAACTTCTGCTGCAGCAGTTTGAAAACAGCTACGGCAAAATATGCGCCCTGTCCCAGACGGATGCGCCAAAAGCTGGCGATGTCCTCGCAAAACAGGATGCCAGCACGATGCTTGCCGCGCTGCAAAGCCGGATTGTCCGGGATTTTCCCGCCTTTCCCGGCATAAACGGGCAGGCGGCGGCGCCTTCTTATACGTTAAAGACCGTTTCTGACTGCCTTGCGGAATATGCAAGCCCCGCCTTTTATTTAACGCCGCCCATTGACGATATTAGCGAAAACTGTATTTATGTAAACCCCAAAAACAATCTTTCCGGCATCAGCCTATATACGACGCTCGCGCACGAAGGCTACCCTGGCCATCTTTACCAGACAGTTTATTATCATTTATACCAAAAAGCGCAAAGCATTGCGCCAATCCGCAACATACTCTACTTTGGGGGGTATACGGAAGGCTGGGCGTTTTATGTGGAAATGCTTTCTTATGAATACGCAAAAGAGATGGCAGCAGACGCACAGGCACGGACGGCCTACGAAATAGAACGCTTAAACAAAGATTTACAGCTTGCGCTTTACTGTCTGTTGGATATCGCCATTCATTATGACGGTGCTTCTTATGAAGAAGTTTCCGCTACTTTGGCGCAGTTTGGCATACGCAATGCGCAGGGCGTGCGCAGCCTGTATGAATACATTACAGAAGAGCCTGCTTCTTATTTGAAATATTACATTGGCTACCTGGAAATTCTGGAATTAAAAGAGAAAGCAAAAAAATTATGGGGAAACGCTTACAGCGATATTCTTTTTCATACGGTGCTTTTAGAAGCCGGCCCGTGCAATTTTGGCGATATAGAACTAAGCAGCCCGCTGCCAGAAACAATGCCAAAAAACAATACTGCTAACGCGGGCTCCTTAAGAGCACTTCCGTCAGCTTGCGGCACATAGCTTCATCTGCGCCGTCAAAACGCCCAATCTGCGCTAACAGATCTTTTGTGTCATAAGAAAAAACGCAGATTTCCACATGCCGCTTTGCCGTATCAAGCAGCGCATACGAAGTCCCCTTCCCGTCCCGCTGCTGCCCGGCAGAGCCCGGATTGACAATGTGGCACTTTCCCGCCTTGCGCATCATTTTATGGTGCGTATGCCCGGTAAAAATATAATCATAACCTTCGCAAAAGCATGCATCGGCCAAATCCGCATCGGGATACCACCTCTCATGCAAGGGGTCCTTTGGCGTGCCGTGGAAAAACCCTATGCCAAGCCCATCTGCCTGCATCTGCCAGGCAGGGGCTAACGTGCGCAAAAACGCGATATTTTCCCTGGATACCGTTTCCTTCGCTATGCGGTAGGAATTGCCGTAACGCGCCGTTAAAGACTGTGCTGCAAGTTTTCCGTCAAGCATGTCCAAAAACATCTGGTCATGGTTGCCTAACAGGCAGTGCCACTGCCTTTTTCTAGTTTCTGTTATGATCTCCTGCGCATCATAATAATAGCCGATAAAATCTCCGCCAAATACGACAAAGTCCACGCCCTTTTTTTCTATGTCCGCGCTAAAAGCATCAAACGCCGGTTTATTTCCATGGATATCTGTAAAAAAACATAGTTTCATTTTATCAGCCCTGATTTTTCCAATTTCCTAATGTTTCTATGCGGGGAAAAAACGCCCCAGGGTCACTTAAAACGCCTTCTTTTTGCATTTGCGCGGCGCAGCCTTCTTTTGTATAAATTTCATTTACATAACGGTATGCCTCGCCTTTTTGGACGTGGAAACAGTCATCGATAGCTTCCCCAAGCACATACTCTTTTACCATTGCCTTAACGTCCTCATAGCCAAAGTGTGCCCGGATTGGCGCCGTGCCGGAAAAGCGCACGTTTAACTCAAAGCAGACGGGACGCCCGTGCTTATCTATGCGAAGCTGTATGTTTAACGGCCCCGCCGGGCAAAAAGCGGCGCAGATTTTTTCCGCTTCTTCTAAGATGGCTTCATTTTCCACAATGCGCGCAAAATCCGTTGAGCCGTTTACAAGCCTGCGGTGCATGATAATCGCGCCGCGAAATTTCTGTTCTTTATCGCAATAGCAGCCTACCGTATATTCATCCCCGTCCGTGCCGATACATTCTTCCAGCACATAGTCTTCTTTTTGTGCAATTTGCACAAAATCTTCTTCTGCCGTTATTTTGACAATGCCTTTCGCGCCTTTTCCGTGCCTTGGCTTGGCAATCAGCGGGAAACCGGCTTCTTTTACAAGCCCTGCTACTGCCGCCGCATCGGATAAGAGGCAGTATTTTGGATAGTTGCAGCCGTGTTCCTTCAGCCACTGGCACGTTAAGTATTTATCCTGGCCAATCGTCAGCTGCGCATAAGAAACGGAACAAAAGATAGCGGATGTCTGCGCCGTGAAGCAATCGTATTGTTTCATAATGGCGTTGATATTTTCTTCCACTCCCGTCAGCACAATATCGACCGCTTCTTCATTGCAAATGCTAACCAGCCATGGCAGAAACGCTGCATCGCTTGCATACGGGGCAAGAAAGGCTTTATCGCACAAATAAAGTCCCGCGGAATATTCGGAAATGCACGCCCCAAGCAATACAATGTCAAGCCCCGATCCCCGCAGCGCCTTTACAATGCCCTGGCTTACGTTTCCGCCCACACCAAGTATGAGCGCTTTTATTTGTTTTTTCATCAATGTTTCTCCTAAAGTTTTTTTTGCAATATGCATCTAAAAAGATACAAATCCTCATACATTTTTACAGCCTGCCTGCAGCAGTCTTTTGCCAGATACAGCGTATCATCAGTAAATTCAGGGCTGTCCTTAAAATTCTCCCATAAATTCTCTATTTCCTTACAGATCTTACTGCTCAAATCTTTATCTGGTTTTTCATTGGCATGCATTCCTGCCTTCATAGCCAGATAAAAATAAATGTAAAGCCAAAAGGTAATAAGCAGTGATTTGTCCAGATAATATGCCAGCCAGATAGAAAAGGCCGTTTTCCCACAGCCCTCGCCTAATGTGCGCTGCTTTTGGGTACAAAAATATAACAGGGACGTGTTTGCCTGCTTTGAAATTTTTCCAAACTGCCGGAATGTCTGCTCGCATGTCATAATTTCATACAGCCTTTCCAGCATGTTTTGTTCGCATATGTTTGCTCTTCTTATCCCTGCATTGCTCTCAAAATAACGATTGAACGCAAACCGGCTTTTCAATCTTTTTGTCCACATAATCATACAGTTCTTCCAAAGGCCCTGCATGCAGGTCCCCCATGATCGCAACGGTAAATTCGGACTTCAAATTCTTTTTTATCAGGCTGTACTCATAGATGATTTTTTCTCCCAGGCGCAATTCGCCAATGCCTTCGTAGCTGTTGTACTGCCTTAAGTTTCGCGCAATAATCTTAAAGTCCAGTATATTTGGCGGATTATCCACATAAGGCGCAATAGCGGCATGCGAAAGAGCATGGTCTGCGCTTAGCATATACCAGCGGAAATCATGCTGTGCCTTCATCAGCACGATGCGTTTATATATTTTCTGCAGCCATTCGCTTTTTGCGGCATCGCCCTTGATGGTCTGGCCAAAAAAATCCGCGATGCTATTATTTACTTTCTGCAGTTTGTTTAACACAATAGGAGAGCAGAAATTCAGATGGCATACATCGCTATCCTTGTGCAAAGGCATTATAAAAAAGCACTAAATCAAATAAAAGGCCATAGTATTCATCCAGATACTGATCAATTTCAGCAGGTTTTAGATGGAACACGGATTTTTGCGCCAATATCTGCCGCCTGGCAGCAAAAAAATTCTTGCTGTCTTCTTTTAACCTGTTTACAACATCTGCATTGACAAAACCGTCTTGCAGGCTTTCTAGTGCCTTGTTAATTTTCTCCTCTGCCAAGGAACTGTCTTTATCTTCCTGTATTGCCTGCTCCTTGATTTGCAGATTCTTTGGCCACTCTATATAATTTTTTGCATCTCCATCATTAGATTTGGAAATTTCCAGTCTGCCTGTTCCAGAAACGACAGCATCATAGATACAGCAAAACAGACTGTTTACCCAGTCTTTTTCCCGTGTCCCATGCCAGCCATGCCCTGTGTCTTCTGCCTGAAAAAAAGCCTCATCGCTTCCTGCCGCAATCTTTTCTTTGAACTTAAGGCATACATCCAAAATATGGCTTATAAAAATCATATAATCACGCTGCGTATTTGCAGCATTATTCACAGCTTTTCCATCCACTATTTCACCATTAATGCCTTTCTTTATAAAGCAAGGAATGTATGTTCTTTATTATTTTACAGTAAAATTTCACAATTGACAATATAAAAAGATTGGATTTTTCGGAATTTTTTATAATGATTTTAAAATTTTCAGCTGTGATGATATTTCAATTATTTTTGTAAGTAAACTTTACATAGAAAAACCACCCCGATAACTTTGACGAGTAGAAGGGCAGTTTTTCTGCTTTTTTACGGGTCAACCCACCTTGTGGGCGGTTGCTCTTTTTATGTTCAAATTTTATCATGTTTTTATAAATTTTTCAACTGTTTTTTGTATTTTTAAAAATAAGGCAAACAGCAAGCCCGCCGGGAGATCCCGGCGGGCTGTTGTTTTAGGGTGTTGCGTTTTGGGCTGGCAAGGGGCACTATTGTTGTTGTGTGGTGTAGGTAATTTTATTAGTGTCCGTTCCAAGAATTATCGACGCGGTATCGCTGCTATTGCTTCCTGTGCCTCCAATGACAAGCGTGCCAGTAATTTCGCCGTTCTCTTTTTTAAATTCTGCTCCTTCAGTTTGGCTCCACGTTAAGGTATACTTCGCACCTTGCTCATCGCCTATGAATTTCGCAATAAATGTTGTGTCAGTTAAATCATTGGCAAACGTATCATCATTTATGAGTTTTATCACGGCTTCTTTTGCTTTAGCAGCATCCTCAGCGGCAGGGATTACCTTGTCAGTAATTGTGGCCGTCTTGTCTGTGCCGTCTGCTTTCCAGTTTACTTTAATTGTCACTTTGCCTGGAAGGTACCATTTTGACTCGGTTTTGTCTGTTAACTCAACTGGCGTTGCTTCTGCCAGGGTATACGTTGCTTTCAGCAGGTTTTTGGTTCCTAAGTCTTCAATGGTTTTCTTCACGTCAGCATCCTTCGTTTCGTTGCTGATCTCCATGGCTTTAACCGCAGCATCAATCAGGTCTGCTGCAGCGTTAGCGTCCTGCGCAATTGAAATGCTGTCATACTCTTTTTTAGCAGTGTTGTCTGTTTTATTACCCTCTGTTTGAGTGATTTTTATGACAACTGTAACCTTGCCAGTTTGTTTTACGGTAGCTTCAATTTTGGACGACTCGTCATATGCCGCGCTGAATGCTTCGCCATCAGGAAGGATTGCTTTTACTTTGTCCAGGATGGCATTTTTCAAGCTTATGCCGGTCGGTGCAACGGCAAGGTCGCTGGCTGCTGTGAAGGTGTGGGTATTTAGTTCATTTTGCGCCTCAGCCACAAACTGTGCCAGCGTCGTCAGCTTGGCGATTGTCACGTTATCTTTTGTATTGTGGTCAATCTCCACTGCAGCCTCAGCTGATCCAGTTGGCGGTTCCATCACTACGATATACTTAAGTACACCCCCCCCCTTGCCTGTTGCCCTTGTCAGGGCAAATGAGTTTTCCTTAATGCTAACGGTGATCGCATTGACTTTTACGGCGTTCTGTGCCGCTGTCTTTACTGCATTTACATCCGTATTGTTGGTGACAGTTTTATTAAAGGCGGTTAGTGCTTCTTCCACTGCATTTTTCGCTTCTGTAAGTGTCTGCAGCGGGAATTTTGTTGATGCCAACGTTATTAGCTGCGTACTGTTTGGCGTTGCTGTTGTGTCGGTAAGCTTAATGACAAATGCAATTGTTCCTTCCGTAGTCCCCGTTGCCTTGGTAAAGGTAATTGCTGTATTCCAAGCTACGGTGTAGCCTTTCCCTTCTACGGTTTCGTCCGCTGCGGCAAGGATTGCGTTCGCTACAGCCGCTTTCTCTCTCTGCGTTCCATCTGCGTTGAAGATGAAGGCTCTGAGGGTGCTTTCAATAACCTTGTTATCACTATCAATGCCGACTGCGGTTTTTACTGCTGCAACAACGTCATCTAATTTAGCCAGCTTCGGGATTTTCCAGTCTGTTTTGCTCCCTACCTCGCCTTCTTTCAGCTCAATCGTCTCCTTAGTGCTTCCAAGATATACAAGGAGTGTGCCTTTGATGGTTCCGTCTGCATTCCTACTTGCTGCGATTAGTTCAAAGCTGCCGTCCGGCTTGCTCGCGCTCGTGCCGCTCCAAACCACTTTGATAGCAGGGTTTTTCACCGCGGCTCTTGCTGCAGCAAGGATTTGGGCTGCGGTCGTATCGTTGCTGATGCCCTTGTTTTTGAAATTAGTATTCACCGCTGTGTCCACTGCAGTCTTTGCGGCATCTAGCGTTTGCGCTTCGCCAAAGGTGATGGTGAAGAATTCGCTCAGTTTCGCGTTTGCGTCACCATCGAGTGCGTACAGTTCGAACTTGCCTTTTTGGGCGGTTTTTTTCGAACCGTCTTCCGTATAAGAAGTCTCCACTACGTGCAGCCACAGGCGCAGTTCGGTCAGTGTTTTACCCACTGCTGTCTCGAATCCTTTTCTCGCGTCGGCTTCGATTTCGTTCCAGTCCTGCTCGGCTGCTGTCTTAGTAAAGTTCGTAACCAGAGTGGCAAGCTGCGCCGTATAATCCGCCGGTTTTGCCTTTAGCTTCGGCAGAGTCAGGGTGAGCGTCACATTTGTCGCAGCAGTTTGTTTGTCTGCAACAGTTTGGCTGTTTTTTGCCTCTTTCAGCGTCACCTTTACGACTAGTTTTCCATCCTCTGTGCCAGGCTTTTTAAATTCACTCTCTGCAAACTCGAACTTTTCTGTTTGCTGCTGTGGCATTTCTATGAGGACGCAAGTATCCACCGGTGCAGCAACCCGGATTATTTCCTCTATCGCAGCAAAAGTTTCCTGCAGTTTGGTGTATAATGAGCCGTTAGTATTCTCAACCGTATACTTACTCTCACTCACCGTCGGGAATGTCACATTGTCTGCTGTCCAATTTCCCCAGATTCCCGCTACTGCCTTTTTGATTGTATCGTTAATATATGACGAAAAATTGAAAGTGCCCTGCTCGCTAGATCCTAACTCATCTAACGCACCCGCATAGTCTTGCTGTTTCTTCGGCAGGGTCAAGGTAAAGATCAGGGAATCATCCTTGGGAGTCTTGCTGTTAATCTGTTTAAACGTCACATCTGCTTTTGCAGTAACGGAAGTTCCGGTAAGTGCATCCCTCCCTGCCTTGGTTAGCAGGATTTTAATATAACTAGCTTCGTTTTGAATTTGCGTGTCTGCGCTAATCGTAATGCCTTTTTTCGCTGCTGTTTCATCCTGTGTTATCTCATTTACCGTGCCAGAGTAGGGCAGCGTGTAAGGAACGAGTATCCAGAAGACTGTTTCTTCTTTGTTATAGCCGGATTTTATCCCTGTCTTCTCGTCTTCTACATACGTGTTTGTAAATTTCAGGCGCGTATTTGTTGGCTTAATCTTGTTAGCCTGTGCCACAGCGTCAGCAACTGTGATGGTCGGAGCCAGTTTGACAGCGTAGTCATTAAGCGCTTTCTTATATGCTGTTAATGCTGTCGCTTTGTCAGCAGAATCACTCTTACCATCATACGTGCTCTTTAGCGTATCAATGTCTGACTTCTTGCCTGCATAATAGCTGTTTGCAGGGATTATATAAAGTTCTGGCTTGCAACTTCCCACAGCAAGGCTGCCCATGCTGTCAAAGGTGATGCTTCCTGCTGCGACACTGCTAGCAGACTTCAATGCAATACTGCTGCCTGTCGGAGGCAGTACATATGCAGCCGTTAAGGATACGGTTACATTATCTCTGCCCTGTTTTGCCGCCACGTTTACTGTTGCTTCCGTCGTCCCCGCCAGGATGGCCGTATTTGTCACGCTGTAAGTATCGACGGTCTTTTTGCCAGTCTGGAACTGGACTGTGATTTTGGCAGTGCCCTCCGCTTTCTCGCCGGTTGCGGCATCGATCGCCTCATAGGATACATAGCCGATGCGGTCTTTCGCCCCGGCGGAACCGGTGATCTTCGTTATATCTGCATCCTCCAGGCTTCTCTTTAATTTCAGTTTCGTGGTGCCGTTCAGCTCGAAGTAGTCCATGAACTTGTTCGGCGTGCCGTCCGGGTTGAGCGCGTTCTTCAGGTCTTTGTACGTTTCCGTCGTGTCTGCCTTTACGCCGGTGCCTTTTAATGTCACGCCTGCAGCGTTGTCATAAAGAGACATTTTCACTGTGGAAACGGCCTTGTAAACGCCGCGCTTCACAGGCGGTTTGCTGAAGGTGATGGATTTTGGCAGTGTCTTTGTCAGGGGCACGAATACGCCATTTTCGTCAATCTTGCCGCAGGTGAACTGGAGTTTGTATGTGCCGTCTGGAATTTCCGGATCCTCGTCCTCTGCCTTATTAAAGGTGAGGTTGAAGCTGCTGCGGTATACCGGTTTTGTCGCTGTCCCCGCATTAACTGTCTTTGACATGAACACGGTGCCGTTCTCCCATTCTTCGTGCGCTTCCAGTATTTCGTAGCGGGCTTTGTTTGCCTCGCTTTTTGCCCTGTCGGCTGCGTCGGACTGTACGAGGACAACGTAGCTGTCTTTGCCGTTGCCGTTTGTAACCGCTTTGTCTGGAAGCTCTGCTGTTACGCTAATCGTCTGCTCATCAGCTTCATCATAAGCTCCGGCCACGAGTTTTGCAGGGGTGGTCGTAATCTTTAATGTGCCAAGGTCTTTGTTAAAGCCGTTGTTTGTAATGGTGAAGGTCTGGGTGCTGTCGTATTTGCTTCCATTTTTCTTGTACTCCAGTTTCACGGTCACCTTATCTCCCGTAGGGATGATGGCGTATTTCTGGTTGTACGTGGTCTCGCTCTTTGGCAGGGAAATCGCGGTCTTGCTGCCTGTAAATGTTACTTTCAGGTCGTTGTACTCGGCAAGGTCATCCCATGCCGGAATACTGTCGCTATCCTTCGTCTGGCGCATGACGGTGATATTAAGCCTTGTGCCGGACGAGCCGGTGTAGGAGATGGCATTATCCGCGTAGTTGGGGTTGAGCTCCTTTTCTCCAATCTTCACGCTAAGGCCAAGCATGTCAATATCCGCGTTTTTAATTTCAAGGCCTGTCAGTGTATTTTTGCTGCCGCTGCCGTCATTTGCATTAACGGTCAGGCTAATGTTTTTCGCGGCTTTGTATGCCGTCACATTGCCGTCTGTATCTACGCTGAGGGCTGCCTTGTTGCTCGAGGTGAAGGACAGGCAGGCATCGTCGAGGAAGTCGGCGGCAACGTAGGTGCCTTTCAGCGGATTGCTCTGCGTTACAGCCTCATTTAAAACTTTTACAACTGCGCCGTCTAATTGGGCAGAAGTTGCGGATCTTTTTCCGTCCTTGTCCGCTAGTACGACTGTATATTCCGTACCTACTCCGGTCGGCGGCTTTACGACTACTATGTCGTTGACTTTTATTCCAGTTTTTGTAATCGTAATGACGCCAGAGTAGCCGTAGACGGTGTTTCCGTTCCAGTCGGCTGCGGTTGCGCGCACAATGAATTTGTCGCTTGTCGCGCCTTTGTCATAGCCTTTTGCTACGGTTACTTTGCCGCTTGTGCTGACCGTCACAAGGTCTTTGCCCCTGTCTTTTGCGGAAGTATAGATAACGTCATTACCGTCGTCCTTCTTCGGCTGATTATTATCTACCTCTATCAGCTTGTAGTCCTTTACTTTTTTAATTTTCGGTGCTTCACCGTCCTTATTGTATTCAGGCGTAAACTGCAGTGTGCTAGCCTTTGAAGTACTAACTAAAATTTGATTCGACGGTGCGGTCAAGGAAAGTTCCTCAATGCCGCGCTCCACGTTTACGATGATCTCCGCAGAAACGGGCTGGACGTCCACGGGGGCATCTTCTGCATCTTTCGGCGTGGTCGTCACGCGGATCTTGTGCTTGCCGGTGGCGGAGATGATTTCGTCTTCGCCAACTATGTATTTTGTGGAAACCACTATTTTGCTGTCCACGATTTCAAGATCAAGTGGAACATCCTCGTTCAGGTCTTCCGCGTCCACGTCATCATCCCTCGTAAAGGACGTGTTCTTGCCAAAGTCGATTGTCGCGATGACAACATCCGTCTGGCCGGTGTATACGGTCGCCACGCCTTTCTTTAAGGTCAGCTTCGTCGCATATGCCGGGGTTTTCGTTTCGGCGGCCACGGTCGCTGCCTGGCTTGCGAAGTTGGTGAGGGCGGCTGTTATCTGTTCTTTGGTTGCTTCTGAGAAATTCACCGTTTTATCCTTCGACTGTATGAGCTCCGTGGATACGCTGAACTTCCATTTTTCTCCTTCGCCCTGTTTTTTTCCGTCTTTCGCGAGTTCTATTACGGCAGATGTTTCTTCTGCGTCAACGTAATAAACTTTCGCCGCATCAATGAGTTTTGTCGGCTTTACGTTTCCTGTCTTTACTTCCGGCGTTACGGTAATCTTATACCAGAGCTTCCCAGCCTCTAAGCCCTTAAACTGTGTCTTTGAAAGGCTTAAGGAAAGCGTGAAGTTTACGTCGGTGGACTTTTCTACCTTTACGGTCGGTTTTGCTAAGTTTGGCTCTGGGACAACGAGTTTGAAGGAGGAAAGGTCTTTTCCTGTCGTGCTGTCTTTGAGTTTGTACGTTACTGTTTCGAGTAAAAGCTTTAATGTGGCTAACTCGTTTTTCGTCAGTGCTTTGACATCAACGGACAGTTTGTCTGATGAAAGTTTTACAGTAACTTTGCTGTTTACTATTGCCTTTTGGGGTTCTTGCAGCCAGTCGTAGTCTGTAACCAGGCTGAGGTTGCCTTTCAGGGTATTGTCTGAGAATCTAATGGCATAGTCCTCTTTTTTGCTGTCTGCCTGATGCGTCAGCTTGCCGTTTTTCACATCAATGACGGTTGCTTGGGTGAGGTCATTGGCTACTTTTAAGGTACACGTGTATGTTGTAGTATCACTATACGTTATCCGTAAGGTCCATGATTTTCCTGCGTCTGCCGGATCAATGACAATGCTGGCTGTGTCGCCATCATTACTTACAGTTGACTTGATGGTGCCAGATCCTGTAAGCGTTGCACCTGTTAAACCAGTCTTTATCTCCTTTGATGCTGCGTCCGCAACATACGCGGTATAGGTATTCTTGCCGGGCAGGTAGGAAACCGCATAGGGCGCATTGTTTGTACCGGTACCAGCCGCGGAGGCACCGTCGCTATCCATGAGGAAAAATGTCTTCGAGTCAGACGTTTTTATGTAAACATACTGGTCCGTTGTAAAGCTGCTAATTTTAACGGGCACCGTGGTTTTCCAGCTCGGGTTGTTGGGCAGCGTTATAGTTTCATCAAGCGATCCATTATTCATTCCTAGATTGCCTATACAATACTGCACAGTATGGCCGTACTTCGCATCGACTATCACGGTAACTGTGGTATTAGATGCAATAGAGTAAACTGTGGTGATGCCATCTTCAAGTTTCTTAGAAGGGCTCACTGCATCGGTGCCACTCTTTACAGTCACATCCACCAGATCCGCCTCGTACCATATGGAAAGTGTCTTTTTTGTCACTTCCGCCGGTTTTGCTTTTTTGCCGATAGTGATGGTCTTGTCATTTATGGCAAAGGCAGAAACGGTGTAGGTGTAGGTGTTGTTATTTACGGAAGCATAGTTTAATTCCGTCGGATCCCCTTCGCCAGCTTTCGCAGTGACAACCGGGAGACTGCTTTCGTCAATGGCCACGGTAAAGGTGAGTTCCTTTACAGCAGTAGTAAAAGTATATTCTCCTGTATTGTCCGGGGTGTCTGTCGGAGCCGTCAAACCGTCCACAGCCGTCACGGCGAGGGTTACGCCTTCTACGTTTTCAGCAATTGCGAAGGTCACTTCGCCGGTATCAGTAACTGCTTTTGGCTCTACTTTGATGGTGTAGCTGTTTTCTGTGTTCTTCGCATCCGCAGCGAAAGTGCTGGTAAAGGTCCACTCGCTGTCATTCTTTTCTTTCGGGTCTGCAGTCGCGCTGCTGCTATTTAGTACTGACGTCACTTCATAGCCGTCTTCCGTGGTGACAGTCACGGTAATATCGCCTGTTTTGGCAGTGTACCATGTGTTTGCGTCGTCACCGGTGGTGCCTTTTACGGCATTTTTGTCGCTGACTGTCACGGTGTATTTGGAAGAACTTCCCGCATCTTGGCTATTCGTCCATGTAATTTTGTTTGCATTTTTCTTATCTATCACCGGAGTAATCGTTACAACGATATCGCCTGTCAAAGATGCACGGCGGATGGTGTATATATCGTACCCCTTACCGCTTACCTCAGCTTGAACAACGGTGTTGGCGCTGTCATCATCTTTCTCATATTTTTTAGTGCATATTACAGGTTTGTTTTCCTGCTTTGCGCTTACGTTAGCGGGCGCAGCGTACATATCCGCAGGCACAACGACAAAGTTTATGTCATCGTCGCCTATGGTTTTTACGGTTCCTGCAGACGAGGTGCCTTTCCACGCATCTCCTTCTAATGTTACAGGGTATACGGTGTAGCTGCCTTCCACGTCTGGCGTAAAGGTCACGGTGTGCTCTTTTGCCATGGTGACGGTGATGGTGGCATCGCTTTTAAGCACATCTTTATCCAGCTCGTAAACATCAGCTGGGGCTTCGCTGTTTGTTTTTCCTGTCATCTTAGCAGTCGCGCCGTTTATTTTTACTTCTTTGACTCTATAGCCAGTCTCAGCCGTCACGACAAAGCCAACTGCTTTATTGTAGGGCATCTTAAAGGATGCGCCTTCTATTTCATCAGCATTGTCTGTGTATACGCTGCCCACCTCTTCCGGTGCGGTTTTTAGGGCTGGTGTGTAGTGGTTTGTGTCTTTATCTTTAAAATTGCTGAAGGTGATTTTTACTTTTTCAGGGACAACAGTCACGTCAGCGCCCAGGGATATCGTAATGTTGCCCGTAATATCCGTTGTAGTGATTGCATAGAAATTTGTCTCTTTAACTTTTGTCAGGGCACCGTTATCGGTGTTGCCTATTTTGTACGTAAATGTTGGGTCTTTGGAAAATTTATAGCCTCCTGCTGCAGCAAGCTCGAACTTACATTCGGTCGCGCCTTGGGCAAGTTTCCAGTCCGTGGCGTTTGTCTGTGTAAGTTTTGCTTTGCTGGATTCAGCAGGGGTTAATACCACGTTTGCGGGCAGGGTGATGGTGCGGTCTGCGGTGGTAGGCTTGGGAGCTTCCGATACCTTCACCGTAACTTTTGCACTCGTCTTAAGCTGCTCCTGGGTCAGCTTGTAAATTTTTCCGGTAATATTGTCTTTATTATAATCTGCCTGTGCTTCGAGTACTGTGCTTTCTTCATTTGTCACGCTTTCTATCTGGTAGCTTTTATCAGATGCATTTTTACCTTTAGAAGGCACGACAAGGAAATACACGTCGCCCACAGTCGGCACAGTCTCTATTTTGCCTGTCTGGTTTGTGGTGTCAGGAGTGTATTTTGAGTCCGCATAGTTCACCGAGAATACGCGGAAGTGGTCTGTTGACTCACCCTGGTAAGAGTTTTGTTTATCGCTGCCCCATAAGTCAAATTTCCAAAGGGGCGGGGTTAGGGTGATGGTTACAGTAGCACCCTCAGCAGCGTTAAGGCTTGTTAGAGGAATGTCAACTGTGGCAAAAACTCCGCCCTGTGCCACATTAGTAACGCCTTCTTCCGATGCACTGCCGCCTTCAATGGTATATTTAATATTGGATGGCAGAACGTATCTGGTCTCATCCGTAAGCGCAGCAATCGCATTGCCATCCTCTTTGGCTGGTGCTAAAGTGAACTTGCATTTTGCTGCACCGGGTGCGAGTGTCCATTTTGTTTTGTCTTCACCATTCTGTGTAAAAGTAGCCTCAGCACCAGAAGCAGATGTCAATGCCATGCCTTTGGGAACAGTAATGGTGTAGGTGGCCTGGGTAATGGCGGTTGTCAAGGCCGTTATGGTGATGGCTTCCTTTGTAGAGTAGATGGGAGTTGCAGGTTCTTTATTTTCATTTTTCACTTTTGCGTTTTCTACGGCTACAAGGGGTGTCTGTTTCTCCTTGCCTTCCTCTTGCGTCACCGTGTTTACAACGCTGTTTGTCAATTTGTAGCCTGGCTTTGCTGCAACGGTGAAGTAGATGGTGTCCTCCTCTTTGCTAGCGTCATTCTCCCATGTTATCCCGCTGTCTGGATCTAGGACTGTTTTCTCTATGTTTCCTTGTACCGTTATGTCGTCGCCAGTTATTGCTTTATTCTCCTGCGGCTTTGCAATGCCAGGCACGGGCACGGGCGCAGCCTCATCCGCTGAGGGCTCCTCCCCTGCCGCAGGGTCCACTGCGGGGACTTCCGCTGCGGTTTCATCTGCCGCTGGCGCATCCGCGTCCGCTGGCGCGGCATCTGCTGGCGTGCTTTCTGTCTCCAGGACGGCCTCTTCGCCCGGCAGTACGTCCTGCGCGGCGGCAGGGGCGTCCTGTGCCGCGCTGGCTGTCAGCGCCGCCTGCGGGGCGCAGGTGAGCACCATTGCGGCTGCGAGCAGGATGGAAAGTGTCCGTCTGGCTTTTCCTATGATCTTTTTCATACTCGTTTTTCTCCCTTCTTAGAATAAAAGTAAATAGGCTTTTGAAAATGGGAATGCGCCCATTTTTTTAAATCCCATTGTACCCCCCCCCGGTATGCTTTTGTCAAACCTTTTTTGCGCGGGGAGGAAGGGAAATTTTGAAGCTGGAAGGGAGGGGATGTTCGTTTTTTATTATTTCCTTGCTATTTTCCAAAATATATGTAAAATAGTAAGTAAAGGAGAAGGATAATAGATGAAATTTTCAGAAAAATTTAAAAAACTTTGTTCCGGCTTTCAGCCTATCAATTTTATTGTGCTGCTTTTGGCAGGAATCATCAATGCATTTGGCGTCAACTTGTTCCTTGCGCCGCTATCCCTCTATGACAGCGGATTTTCCGGCACCGCCATGCTGCTTGCGCAGCTGACGCCGCAGCCCTGGTCGCTTGGGGTATTTCTGCTGCTGCTTAACATTCCGTTTTTTGTTTACGGATATCATAAGCAAGGGACGCTTTTTACCGTTTATTCGCTTTTTGCCGTGCTTGTTTATGCGTTCGCTTCTTTGTTTATCAACTATTGTATCCCTGCCCAGTATGTGTCTGCTTCGCCGTTTGCCGGTCAGGATTTGCTGCTTGCGGCAATTTTTGGCGGCATCATTTCCGGCGTCGGCAGCGGCCTGACCATCCGCTTTGGCGGCGCCATTGACGGCGTTGAGGTTATGGCGGTAATTTTTTCCAAAAAGCTCGGCCTGACGGTAGGCAATTTTGTCATGGTCTACAACGTGCTCTTGTATATCGCTGCAGGTTGCCTTATGCGCAGCTTTATCCTGCCGCTGTATTCTATCCTGACTTATGCGGCGGCCATCAAATCGATTGACTTTATCGTTGAAGGTTTTGACAAGGCAAAATCTGCTATGATCATTACGACAAAAGAAGCCGAAATCAGCGAGGCGCTTTCCGAAGCCTTTGGACATGGCATTACACATATCAACGCCCGGGGTTATTACAAAAACGGGGAAAAAACGATTATTTACTTTGTCATAAATAGGTTTCAGATTGCCAAAATGCAGTCTATCATCGCCAAAATTGACAAGACAGCTTTTGTGACTATCTCAGAAGTGTCTGAAGTGATGGGCCGAAGCCTGAAAGAACGCAGCCAAGCGAACGCGTCTGCAGTGCGCAAGTAGCATATACCATACCCCTCTACTGTATGGCGCCAGCCAGCACGATGCTTGCCAGAACGCCCGCAAATGTGGCAGTCAGTGCGCCCTGTAGCGTGTATTTCGTCTTTGTTACTTTTGCCGCCATAAAATAAACGCTCATTGTATAAAAGACCGTTTCCGTGCAGCTCATCATAATAGACGTGACAAGCCCCATATAAGAGTCCGTCCCGTAAGTTTTAAACGCGTCCAGCACAAGCCCGGTTGCCGCCGAGGAAGAAAACATTTTAATGAAAATCAGCGGAACGATGTCTGCCGGAAGCCCTATTTTTTTTGTCAGGCCGCCAAAGAGTTTCCCCAAAAATCCCAGGAATCCCGAAGCGCGAAGCACGCCGACCGCCGCCATCAGCCCAATCAGCGTCGGCATAATTTTAACGACCGTTTTAAATCCTTCCGCCGCACCGACAATAAAGTCCTCGTACACTTTCTTTTTGTTGACAAGCCCCATGGCGACAACATAAAAGACAATCAGTGGAATGATAATGTCAGATAAATTAGAAAATATGTTCAGAATAGAAATTCCACCTATACAACTGCTTATTTTATATGTATTATGCACTTCCTAAAATATGCATGGGAAGGGGAGGGTTAGTTTGTGGAAAAATTTTCCCCCTTACCTATAAAGAAAATACAAGAAAATACCGATAATATTATAAAATATATTATCTAATGGGTTTTGGACAATTTTATCAAGGAGGAAACGATATGAACATGAACATTATGTCAACCAATCATCCTGCTTTTTATGAGCAGACAAAAAAAGACGCAAAACAGCTTGAGGAAAAAGGCACTTCCAAAGCGCAAACACCGGAAGACTCCCTCTTTAAAACAGACGGGCCGTACAAAAAAGACGCGGCCGCATCTTCCGCTAACACAAGCGGCGTATCTGCGGCAAACGAATCGAAACTTTCCGCGAAAGCACAGGATTTTTTGAAAAATCTGCGCGGTAAGTACGGGGATTATGATTTCTTTGTCGGAAACCGCACAGACGATTTGAAGTCCCTTGTAAAGAGCGGAACAAAAGAGTTTTCCATCGTATTTTCCAATGCAGAATTGGAACGCATGGCAAACGATGAAAAATATGCGCAGGAAAAACTGCAAAGCATGGAGCGGGCTGTCAAAATGTCCGAAGAGATCAACAAGCAGTATGGATTTACGCAGGCCGGGGCATCCGACGTTTCCTTAAGCAAAATTGGCATTGTCTTCCATGAAGACGGCACAACGAGTTTCTTTGCTGAACTTGAAAAAACAAGTGCAAAGCAGAAAGAACGCATTGAAAACGGCAGGGAAGAAAAGCGCACCCAGAAGAAAGAGGAAGCACGGAAAGCCAAAAAAGAGCTCCAGAATTACGCCAAAACCAGTACGGACACAAAATATGCCACCGTTTCTGCAGACAGCGTAGAAGAACTGTTTGAAAAAATATCAGCCGTAGACTGGACTGCTGTTAAATCAGAAAAAGCGCCGGAAAGCGGCGGAAAGTTTGATTTTAGTGTTTAGGAGAGGATTTTCTGAAAATTCCTTAGCGGTTCATTAACAGAAATTTGTTCGAAGTAACTATTTGAAAATCTGTGCCGTAATTTGCAAAATCTGCATCATTCGTCACTATGATTGCATTATGCTGCCGGGCAATTTCTACAAGGAGTGCATCGTTGAAATCGTAGGAGAATCCGTATAAAAAAATTTTTTGGCGATTTACCTGGCTAAATTTATCGTCAATAAATGTAAAATGTCCTGCTATATCTGTTTTGACTATATCTAATATAGCGTTCATTTTTTCACAATAATCCTTTGTAGAACGATAATCTTTTTTAAATTCAAGCCCTAGATTTTTCTCTGCGGTTTGATACAGCTTAAATTGAATTCTAATGCATCTATTGATAAATTCCGATACCTGGATTGAGGAGATCAATAGATGCGATTTCTTTTTTATGAGATTGCTCAGCAATGTTTCATATTGATTGCTTGTTGCTTCAAAATCCAAAGGATAGAACAAATCCAACAAAATATTGGTATCCAGCAAAACACAGTCAGATGGCTTAGGCTTAAAATCATGCAAAGATATTTTATTATTTTTCATTGGCCATTTGCGTCCTCCACCGCTTTCATAAATGCGCTTTTATTGGAATAGTATTGTTTCGCGTTTGCTATGACTATTTGAAACTTGGAATTTGTTCCATCTGGCAGATTTTTAATCTCTAACTGCGTATTCAACTGCGCACTGTTGAATGTTTCATACAGCTTTCCAATTGATACGTTTAAAAAGGGCGTTATTAAACTTTCAATTTCATGAAAATCTAAAACCACTTTATTTCCCGCGCCTAAATTATGCATAATCTGTTTATAAACGATTGCGCCCTGCTCACGCGTAAGGGCAGAGGGGCTTTCAATCAACTTTGCAATATCCAGGATTACTGTTTCCATTTCCGATACCTCCCCTAAAAAACTATGATATTATTGTTGTTTTCATCTAAAAAATACCATTGGCTATCCTTTAGATTTATCGTAATCGTTACAATAGTGCCCGGAAAAGGCAGTACTAACTCATCAAAACATTCTTTCTTTTCCTGTAACTCATATATTTCTTTATCAGAAATAAGAATAAAACATCCATTGTTACGTTTAAGAAAATCAAGCAGTGTGCTAAACCCAAGTCCCCCGGGAGCTTCAAACGCTTTTGTAGAATTTCCAGGAATAATTGCCCATTCCAAAGAATTTTCGGGAATCTCTTTGGAAACAAAATTCAAATAGGAAGTTACATTTTTATTGATTGTTTTTCCAATATCCACAATAGAAAAGCATAAATTCATGTTATCGGGAAAGAATTGCCCACACACATAAACACGCGAACTATTGGCATGATCAATCACATTATTAAACATTTCTAAAAAATTGTCGATAATGCTGTTTTGATAAGCAGAATTCATTATTGGCAAATGATTATGGGAAAAAATGTCAATTAAAAGATAACGTTCAAAGTCGGCTAAATGTTCCGTAGTAGATTCAAAAACATCATAACTTATTGTCTTATGATAAGTATCTTTTAAATCATCCCAAGAAAAATATCTGCTAAAACCATTTTCCTGCATCATCGCTTTTATTTTCGGATGCAAGTTCCGCATGGCAATTTTATGGTGCCGTTTCGCTATTGTATATTCTACACAACAACCCAGCACAGCCAACAAATTTGCAGACAAAAACGTTATGCCTGAAAAATCTAATATGACCGTTCCCTGATCATGAGAGTCAAGCATATGATATAATTCAATGAGTTTCGTATACGTGTATTTATCATTGCCTAAGTTTTTTTCAAAAGCAAAAACAATTTCATCCTGCACAGTTTTACCTCTTTTGAGCCCCCTCCACCCTACCGGAAACTGTTTTCTACAACGCCCGGAAGCAGCGTATACACAGCACAGCCGGTTTCTTTTTCAAAAAATGCCTTTATTTCTAAAATTTTTTCCCACCGCGCTATCGTCGCCGGATGCACGCCGTAGCGGATCGTTACATCCACAAACCTCTTTTCCAGCAGACAAAAGCCCGTTGGCATCGCCAGCGAATCGCACAGCTGCACAAGGCGGTCGTAATCATCATAGACGGCATTTGCGATAAACTCTTTTAAAAACAGGTAATCCTCCTCATCCATGTCAAACGTGCCAATCGAAGTATGGATATCCTGAATCATGAACGCGTGGGAGATGCATATTTGCGCCGCTTTTTCCCAGCCTGCCGCCATGCAGTACCGGTAGCCGTCTAACAAATGCCTCTCCTGGCTCACCCCGGCATAACGCCCGATATCGTGCAATAACCCAAAAAGATACGCCGCATCAGCGGATAAATGCCCACAGCGCAGCGCAATATTCCTGCACGCCTTAGCCACATACCGGGAATGCTCCACCCAAGGCCCCGGATTGGATTCTGACGCCGCCTTCAACGCCTGTTTAGCGTTTTCTATAGTAAATTCCATAACAATCTCCCATGCGGCAATCTTATGTAAACCGCAAGGGACTGATTACCCGCGATAACCAGCCCCCATATAGATTTCTAAAACTTATTATTTCCCTGCTTTCTTTGCCGCTTTTGCCGCCAGTGCTTTCTCCGTCGGCTTTACTAAAAACATGCAAAGGGCAAGTGCCACAATATAAAGCGCGATTGTCGCATACAAAACATACTGATAGCCCGTTGGATTGACTTCTACCTCGTGGATTACCACCGGCTCCCCAAAATGATTTACAATCCATGTCGCCATCTGGTTGCCCGAAAGCCCCGCAAACGCCCACGCTGAGAGCGTAATGCCGTGGATCGCGCTGATGCTCTCCATGCCATAATGGTCAGCAAGGAGCGTTGGCACATTGGAAAATCCGCCGCCGTATCCCGCATTGACAACAAAGATCAACGCCAGTACAAGAACAATCAGCGCAATGTTTCCATCCCCGTTCTTAATGCCGCCCGTTAAAATGACTGCGCCTGTTAAAATAATAGAAAGAATAAAGATCATCTTATAAATGGTATTTCTGTCTTTCATCGTATCAGCCCATGCTGAAAAACCAAGCCGCCCGCCGGCATTAAAGACGGCGGATACCGTAGAAATAATGCCTACCGCACCGGCAAGGCCGATACATTTTATGATCATCTTTTCCTGCGAGATCAAAGCAAGGCCGCATGTAATGTTAATATAAAACATCAGCCAGATGCCGATATAATTTCCAATCGGTTTTTTCTTCAATACGTCAAAAATGCCCTGCCCCTTTTCTTTCTTCTGCGGCTCTGTCCAGTCTCCCGGCTTCTTTAAGAGCAGATGCCCGGAAAACATCATGACAAAATACACACCCGCAAGAATGAAAAACATTTTAAAGATGCCGCCCTCGCCAAGGTTTTTTAGCATCCATTCCATGATCGGGCTTGCGATTGCTTTTGCCGCGCCAAACCCCGCCACGGCAAGGCCGGTCGCTAAGCCTTTCCTGTCCGCAAACCAGAGCATCAGCGTCTTAACCGGCGAAAGGTATCCTGTCCCTAAGCCGACTCCCATAATAAACCCGTAGCACAGGTAAATCCCAACAAGCGCGAACACGCTGCCTTTATGCTGCCCGCCATAATAGATAAATGCGCCCGTGCCCGCCATGCCGGCGGAAAAACAGATCGTTGCGATCAAAGATGATTTGTGGATGTCTTTTTCCACAACGTTTCCTAAAAATGCCGCCGACATTCCCAGGAAAAAGATGGCAAAACTAAACGCCCATTCCGTCGCGCTCTTCGTATGCCCAATATATTCAGCGATGTCTTTGCTGAATATAGACCAACAGTAAACTGTACCGATGCTGCAGTGGAGCAGCAACGCCGGGATTGCCGCACGAAACCATTTATTGGCACGCCATCCCTCTGAATTTTTTACACTCTCTCCCATATCGATTACTTCCTTTGTATTATAGTTTAATCACGCTTATTATACACCTTCGCCGGGATGATTTCAAGAAAAACCGTATAAAGTCACAGCCTTTCTAACATATTCATTACGATTTTAACAGAATGCTCCACCGCTTTTTTCTCAAATGCCTCATATGTTTCGTGGGCGCTGTCATCCGCTTTATCCGAGATTGCCCGGATCACCACATACGGAATGCCATTTAAGCAGGCTGCCTGTGCAACCGCCGCGCCCTCCATTTCCGTGCAAAAACCGCCAAAATTCTCAGCTATCCTGTTTTTTGCATCCCTGCTGCAGATAAACTGGTCGCCCGTCACAATGCGCCCTAGCAGCGCCTGAATATCCGGGTTGACTTGGCGGCATACTTCTTGCGCTAACGCCGCCATGCGCTCGTTAGCCGGAAATTCCCTCATGCCAAGCTGCGGAATCTCCCCAAGCGGGTAGCCAAACCCCGTCGCGTCCATATCATGCTGCAGTGCATCCGTGGAAATGACAACATCCCCGATGTTGATCTCGTTGCGAAGCGACCCTGCAATCCCGGTATTGATCACATGCGTAACCTGAAACAAATCCGCTAAAATCTGCACGCACATACCGGCATTGACTTTGCCGACCCCGCTCTTTACAACGACTGCGGGCCCCCCCGCCAATGTTCCTTCGCAAAATTCCATAGACGCTCTTTTTACGGTCTGTGCAATTTCCATTTTGCTTTTGAGTGCCGCTACTTCTACTTCCATTGCGCCAATAATTCCAATTTTTTTCATTTTATCCTCCATAATGCCGCTTTGCAGCTTTTGTGCCCTCATGCGGGATAAACAAGCTGCTTCTCCCCTATATTATACAATACCCCGGTTAGGTATCTGTCTGCCAGCCAGTTTGCCATTGGCAGATTCATATCCAAATAGTTGCCGCAGTCTTTCGCGGACGCCCCCGGCACTTCCCCTTTAAAATCCCGGATAAATTCATACATTTCGATCATCAGCCCTACGATATCGCGGGATTCATAATCGCCCGCCAAAAGCAGGTAAAACCCCGTGCGGCACCCCATCGGCCCAAAATATACCGTTTTATCTTTGTATTCTGCATGATTGCGCAAAAAAGTAGCCGCCAGATGCTCTATCGTATGCATTTCCGCCGTATTCATGACAGGCTCGTCATTCGGTGAAGTCATCCGCAGATCAAACGTCGTAATAACTTCCGTGCCAACCGGGTCTTTGCGCGATACATATACCCCCGGCGTTAATTTGATGTGGTCAATTGTAAAACTTGCTATCTTTTCCATGCCCTGTCTCCATTCCAATTTTGCTATAGGTTAACGACGTTACGGTTTTCTCCTTTTAAAAAGGCTTCGATATTTTTATAAGTTTCCTCTACAACGCGCTGCCTTGCTTCTTTGCTTGCCCACGCAAGATGGGGCGTGATCAGAAGTTTGTTGCTGTCCATAATTTTTCCAAGCGGGTTGTCCGGCGCAATCGGCTCTTTTGAGAGCACGTCGAGCCCTGCCGCCGCAATCATATCCGCTTCTAAGGCTTCATATAATGCGTTTTCGTCAACTACCGGCCCTCTTGCCACGTTAATTAAAATAGCAGTTTTTTTCATCTTTTTTAATGCTTCCATGTCAATCAGGTTACGCGTCATGTCAGAGAGCGGGCAGTGCAGCGAAAGGATATCCGATTCCTGCAGCAGCGTATCAAAACTTACCTGCGTATAGTCCGTGCATTTGCTCGTCCCCGTCACAGAATGAAACAGCACATGGCATCCAAACGTTTCCGCAATATGCGCGACTTTTCTTCCGATGTTGCCCATGCCGATAATGCCCCATGTTTTCCCTTTTAACTCCGTAAATACAAGGTCAAAGTTAGAAAAGCGCGGCTGTGCACCGTAAGCACCCGATTTAACATAATCGTCATAATGGCGCAAATGCCCTAAAAGATAAAACACCATGGCAAACGTATGCTGCGCAACCGCATCTGTAGAATAATTGACAACGTTCGCGACTTTGATATGCCTCTGCCTGCAGTATTCTATATCCACATTGTCATACCCCGTCGCAAATTCGCAGATCAGCTTTACGTTTGGGGCGTTTTTTAATGTCTGTTCATTTAACGGCACTTTATTGTTGATAATAATATCCGCGTCCGCAATCCTTTCCGCCGCATTTTCCAATACGGATACGGGGTATGCCTCCACTTCGCCCAGCTCCCCAAGGCAGCTAACGTCAATATCCGTTCCAACACTATTTCTTTCCAAAATCACAATTTTCATAAAAACCTCCATGCTCGCCGCTTTAGCGGCATAATTCTTTTGTGTGGGCCTGTGATCGAGCAGGGGAGATTCATCGACCCTGCTCGCCGCGCCGGGCGCGTGCTGCGAAGCAGCAAATTTCAGTGCGCGCCCGTGTGCATAAAACAGCCAGTCAGGCCTTGCGGCCTGACTAACTGCTTTCCGGTATCATATAGGATCGTATTTTATAATCTCTTTAGCAGTGCTTCCCTCTGGTCTTCATACCCCGGCTTGCCAAGCAGCGCGAACATGTTTTTCTTATAGCTTTCCACGCCCGGCTGGTTGAATGGATTTACGCCAAGCAGGTACCCGCTGACGCCGCATGCAAATTCAAAGAAATAGAACAGCTGCCCGAGGGAAAACTCGTCCGTCTTTGGCACATGGATCATCATGTTTGGCACCTGCCCATCCACATGCGCAAGCACCGTTGCATTCATGGCGCATTTATTTACAAAATCTACCGACTTGCCCGCAAGGTAATTCAAGCCGTCTAAATCTACCGGCTCTTTGCCAATGATGATCTCTTCCCTGGAAGCCTCAATGTCGATTACCGTTTCAAACAGATTCCTTGCGCCGTCCTGGATAAACTGCCCCATGGAATGCAAATCTGTCGTCAGGTCAACGCTCGCCGGGAAAATGCCCTTCTGGTCTTTGCCCTCGCTCTCGCCATACAGCTGCTTCCACCACTCCGATACAAAATGCACGCACGGCTCATAATTGGCAAGCACTTCAATTACCTTGCCTTTTCTAAGCAGGATATTGCGCAGTGCCGCATACTGCAGCGCGTCATTTTCTTCATACGGAAGCTCTAACGCTGCCGCACGGCCGCTTGCCGCGCCTTCCATCAGCTTGTCAATGTCCGCACCGGCTGCCGCGATAGGAAGCAGGCCGACTGCCGTCAAAACAGAAAAACGCCCGCCGACATCATCCGGCACGACAAATGTTTCATACCCTTCTTCTGTCGCAAGCCCTTTTAAAGAACCCTTCGCCCTGTCAGTCGTAGCGTAAATCCTCTTTGCGGCTTCTGCTTTGCCATATTTTTTCTCCGCTAATTCTTTCAATACGCGGAATGCGATCGCAGGCTCCGTCGTCGTCCCCGACTTAGAAATCATATTGATAGAAAAATCCTTCTCCCCGACCACGTCGATCAGATGCTTCATATAAGTAGAGCTGATGGAATTTCCTACAAAATAAATTTCCGGCGTTTTCCTGATCTCTTTTGAAACGACATTGTAAAAACTATGCCTTAAAAATTCGATCGCTGCCCTTGCGCCAAGGTAAGAGCCGCCAATCCCGATAACTAACAAAACGTCGGAATCGCTCTGTATTTTTGCTGCTGCCTTTTTGATCCGCGCAAATTCTTCCTTGTCATAATTTACAGGAAGGTCGATCCAGCCTAAAAAATCATTGCCGGCACCGGCTTTTTTCACTAGGACTTCCCTTGCGTCCAACACAGGTTTTTTCATCAGTTCCACTTCATTCCCACTGACAAAAGAGGAAGTTTTTGAATAATCAAACGTTACTTTATCGCTCATTTTTCCCACTCCTTTACTATACTGTTGTTAATGCGGTCAACCTAAGTGTAGCAAAGTTGCAGTTCTTTTTCAAGTCAAAAATTCTCTTAAAAGCTCTTCTAATTCCTGTGCCTGCGCCTGTCCGAAGGCTTGTCCGTGCCCTTTTTTGGAAACATCGTTTTCCTGCGTGTCAAGCAGGATGAGATTGCCTTTCGTTTCTGCAGCGCGAAGGTGCCCTGCCAGGTTGTTTTCCAGGTAATCGACCAGGTTTGTTTTCAATATTTTTTTCCTGTTTTCCACATCGATCAGGGACGATATGGAAAAATAAATATACAGCCCGAACAGGCTGCCGATATAATATGGCAAAAGCGCCCCGAACGTCTCGCCGTCGATGATCCCTTTGCATACGCCGATGCCCGCTGCAAATACTGACAGCAGCATAAGCTGGCCCGCTAAATGCTCAATCGCACGGAAAGAAATTCCCCATAATTGCATCCTGCTTAAAAATTTATCTACAAAAACCGGTATATTCGCAACTCCTGAATGCAGCTGGTAGCAATTGGCAAATTTGGACTTGCACTGCTTCAAGAGCTTGTTTTTCGTGGCCGCCATATTATCCGTTTCCTGAATCATCATCTGGTATAACACACCAATCATAATCTGGCATATGATGCTTAATAATAAGAGTACTATGACTGCGCCGGTAAGAAATTCTCGGTTTAAAAAATCTGACATTCCATGCCGCTCCTTTCGATTGCTTTTGTTACTGATATTATAAAATATAGTCCTTTTTACCGCAAGATGAGCCAGCCATAAATCGTTTGACACATTCCGACAATTTTTTCGTGGGAAAGACTGGAAAAAACTGCTTTCGTCTGGTATAATGTCTTATTATCATTTTAAGGAGGGAAAACAATGAGATATATTCCTAAAGGAGTCTGCTCTAATGCAATCGACATAGAAATCAATGACGGCATGATTGCATCCGTAAATTTTACCGGGGGATGCAATGGCAACCTGCAGGGCATTTCTGCCCTTGTGGCCGGCATGAAAGTCACAGACGCCATCCAGAAATTAAGAGGCATTTCCTGCGGCATGAAATCCACATCCTGTCCTGACCAGTTAGCCTGTGCACTGGAATCTTATGTAAAAGAAACTACATAATCTATGAATAAACCAGGAGGCATCTCGCATGGCAAAAACAATTGTCTTAACAGGCGGTGGCACAGCGGGCCATGTTACACCAAACATCGCCCTGCTTCCCAGATTGAAAAATCTCGGATACGATGTCCACTATATTGGTTCTTATGAAGGCATTGAAAGAAAACTGATCGAAGATTTTGATATTCCTTATTATGGCATTGCAACCGGCAAATTCAGGCGCTATCTGGATTTAAAAAATCTTTCTGACCCGTTCCGCGTCATGAAAGGATTTGCCCAGGCGCGCAGGTATTTAAAACAGATCAAGCCTGACATTTTATTTTCCAAAGGCGGCTTTGTATCGGTTCCGGCCGTCAGGGCGGCGGCATCGCTAAAAATACCGTGCATCATCCATGAATCCGATATGACGCCGGGGCTTGCCAACAAACTTTGCATTCCCGTTGCGCAAAAAATATGCTGCAATTTTCCGGAAACGCTGCTTGCCCTTCCGCCGGAAAAAGCTGTTTTAACAGGCTCCCCCATCAGGAAAGAGCTTCTGCACGGCAATAAGATTGCGGCGCTTGATTATTGCGGCTTTACGGCAAACAAACCTGTCATCATGGTCATTGGCGGAAGCCTTGGCGCTGCCTCTATCAACAAAGCAGTGCGGGATGCGCTGCCGGGCCTTTTGGAAGATTTTCAGATTGTGCATATCTGCGGCAAAGACAAAGTAGACAACCTGCTATTAAATATACGGGGGTATCGCCAATTCGAATATGTAAAAGGGGAATTAAAAGATATTTTCGCCATGGCAGACCTTGTCATATCCCGGGCGGGGGCAAATGCCATCTGTGAGCTTCTCGCGCTTAGAAAGCCCAACCTTTTAATTCCGCTCTCCGAACACAGCAGCCGGGGAGACCAGCTTTTAAATGCGGAATCTTTTGAAAAACAAGGCTTTAGCCTCGTCATTGACGACGATTACCTGACAAAAGATCTTCTCATAGAAAAAGTGCATGAACTGTTCTGCAACAGGCAGTCCTATATAGAAACGATGGGCAACAGCAGCCAGCTCAATTCTGTTCAGACGATCACAGACTTGCTGGAATCCGTATTAGCTGGAAAAGACTGACTTCACTGCCGGCAGGCGGGCAGGAATGCGCATTTTGGCCCGCCTGGCTGTTTTACTTTATAAGCAGCAGGTCTCTTATTTCTTCTAACTCTTTTTTGTCCGCTTCCATCGGCTTCCAGCCAATCTTCTGGTTATCATTTTTGTATCTTGGGATCAGATGCATATGGAAATGAAATACCGTCTGCCCCGCAGCCTCTCCGTTATTTTGCATGACATTTAATCCGTCGCAGCCTAATTTTTCCGACATCACCGCCGCTATCTTCTTTGCCAGCACAAAAACTTTTCCTGCTGTTTCTTCCGAAAGCCCGTACAAATCCGCCGCATGGCATTTTGGCAAAATCAAGGCGTGCCCCTTTGTCGCCGGACTCATATCCAAAATTACTTTAAATGCATCATCCTCATAAATTGCGTTTGTTGGAATTTCCCCGTTTGCAAGCCTGCAAAAAATACAATCCTTATCCATACGTTTCCTCCCCTTTTGCCTGTTGCCTTTTATGCCAAAATTTCTGAAAAGACAAAAATCTGGTCCATCGTGCTTAGTGCTTTAAAATCGCCTTTCATTTTCATGCGGCCTCCCATAAAAGCACGCTGGAATGTCATGCGGCCCGCCATAATCTCGCCCATCACCTGGCTTGTCAGCTGAATTTCCACATCGGCGCTATCTGCCATCTTATATTCACACTGCAGGCTTACGCCGCTTACTTCAAGCACAAGCGGCACCTTTCTCTCATCGACAACTATTTTATAAACTGCCTTAAAGCCTGGCCGTGGCCTGAAAAATTTTTCAAAGTCATGGATATATTCTTTTGTATTTTCTGTTTCCATATTGCCTATCATATCTTTAAACAGGCTGGAAAGCTCCTGCAGGTCCTGCTTCTGCCTTTGGACATAATTATCGTCTGACACATACTGCGACAGCTGCTCTGTTTCCTGCGGCGTCAAGTCAATTACCTGCGTCTTGGAAACTTTGCTCTTGACTACATGATTGCTTGCAGGGAAGCTCATCAGTTTCTGGCTGATGGTGCGGTACATATTTTCTGCCTTTTTTTCGATGATCTTGGCATATTCCTTATTCAATTCCAGATTGACGATATCATCAATGTAGCCGCAGATGCCGCTGCAGGGGCGCCCGCCTAAAATTTCCCATGCACTGGATAATACGAGCTTTCCTTCCCGCTCTCCATATGTGGTTGACATAACAATCGGACACATGTACAGCTGGCTTATTTTTTCTTTGTCCCCATACTGCCAGCAGGCATCTAAAAACTGGTGCATATACCCGCCGATGCCATACCATTCAACAGTGCTTGATAAAATAATGCCGTCCGCCGATTTTAAAGACTGCGGCAATGTCGTAATATTATTTTTTAATTCATACAGGTTGAAACGCTCTACCGTAACATTCAATTCATCAAAAACTTCCTGCATTTTATTGATAACATACAGGGTAGGATCGTTAATGAGTCCCCGCCCGCCATAATATATATTGATCTTCATGCATATCCCTTTCCTGTCACATTAGCCAATGTTTCGACAATCATTTCTATTCAAGGGTATCATTTATTGGGGTTGATGTCAATGATACGTCAGACAAATCCTGCCAAATCTTATTTCATCCAATGATTTTAATTCTACAATTTCTTCCGGCTGCAGTGCCACGCCGTTTTTATACGTCCCGTTCGTCGAATGCAAATCCCGTAACATCAGCTTTTCTTCTCTTTGGAAAATTTCAGCATGCAGCCTGCTGATGGACGTATCCTGCAGCACAATATCGACTTTTCCTTTCATTTTGCCGATCATCACCCGCTCTTTTTCTATTTCGTAATGCAGCTTATTCCCTTTATGCTCCCCTTCTAAATAATGCCGCCCTTGCGCTATCTCGCTCCCAAAAAACATTGTGTTGCCATAGCCTTCCTCCCTTTTTTCCTCTTCATAGCAAAAAGGCTGTATTTCTTCTGCGGCTGCCGCTTCTGCATGCTTCGTTTTCTGTTTTTTCCCAGAATAAAAATACGCTGCGGCAATACCGGCATAAAAGACAGCAGCCACGCCTCCCGCCAGAATTTTTTCCAAAACCCCCGGGGAGTATAGAAACAAATAAACTTCAGCCACCGCAAAGAGCACCGTTCCTGCTATAGCAGCAAAAAGAAGCCTTTTTTGCATGATTTTCCCATCCGGCGTTTTTGCAGGCTTTGGCTGGAAATATGCATATTCTTCATTTTCTTCCCCGTCATCTTCAAATTCCACAGAAAAATTCCCTTTATCTGCCTCTTCCCTCCGATAGGGTGCCGCCTCCTGCTTTTGCGCCACGGCGCCGCCTGTCTGCTGTTTTTCAATATAAGAAACCAAATGCTGGAAAGAAAAATTTTCTTCCCTCGTACATTGGTAAAAATGATACGCAAGCCTCGCCGCCTGCTCCTCCTTATGGTTGACCCTGCTTAAAACATATTCTGCCAGGCGCCGTATTCCGGCAAATCCGCTTTCTTCATACCCCGGAAGGTATATCAAAGAAACCTTTCTTTCCTCAATATCCATATAAATATATTCCGGCTCTAGCAACAGGCTTGCGTCATGCAGCAGATACTGCCCTAACCTCTGCAAAATAATGTAAATGCCTGTCAGCAGATTTTTAAGTTCTTCATAGTTTATCTCACTTGCCGCATAAATATGCTGTAAAGACTGTTTTGAACTGATCTCATACCAGCATACCCCCTGCCCTTTCTCCATATGCAGCTGGCATGAAAGCAGCCCCTCTATCTTGTTCCTGCTAATCATCTGCATCTGATAAGATTTTGCAGTCTCTGCCGCAGCCGGCAAAAGCAGGTAACTGTTTTTTAAATCTCTTTTGTATTCCGCCGTTATCATGTGTCCCGCCTTTCTTCATACAATGCTTTTACCTTGCGGCAGTTCCTTAAAAAAAACGCTGGGTCGATCCGCCCCGACTCCCTTTTTATTTGCACGGCAAAGCGTTTTTGCAGGATAGGCTGCATAAAAGGTATCTGTATCTTTGTCTTTGCTTCCACGCTGTTTTTCCATAAATTGCCTTCTGCCATATACTGTACGTTTTCCACTGCAGGCAGCTTTTCGCTTGTCAGGCCCTGCATTGTCCGTGCCGCAGCCTGGCAGCCGTCTTCTTTTAGCAAATTTGCCCTGCTGCCGCGAAACGCGCTAATATAAGCGCCTAACGACAGCGTATAACTGCTGTACAAATAGAGCGCACTGTATACGACAAGCAAAAGCACATACAATACCACTGGCAGCACGACCGCCGCCTCTATTGTAAAACTCCCTTTCATCCATCTTTCTTTTCTATTTTTTCTACTTGGCTTTTTCATATTTTCTTAATCCCCGCTATAAAAAATTTATTAATGCTACAACGGCGCAGCCTGCAAACGCACACGGAAGAAACGGAATCGCCGTTTTGCGGTTTCCTTTTTTGCAGAGCAACAGCCCAATGGAATAAAATGCGCTCAGTATAAGACTGATGCAAAGCATCGCCATATTCTGCCTTGCGCCCAATAAAAGCCCTGTAACGGCAAACGCCGCTGCATCGCCATACCCTATGCTTTCCCGCGTCAGCCTGGCTGCTAAAAACAGCAAGCCGCCTACTGCCGCTCCGGCAAAGGCAGAAACGATATGCCCCCTTTGCCAAAACAGGACATAGCATGCCGCCCCAGCGCCCGCTAAAAGGAATAATTTTGCCGGTATTTTGCGGCAGCGCAAGTCATAATAGCCTGCTGCTGCCAAAAATAAAAGACAAAGCCACTGGGCTGGCAGAATATCCGTTAAGATCCGCATCGTGAACATGCCCTTCTCCCTCCTGCCTCACTGATTGGTATTGCCGTAATCGTTCTTTTTAAGCCGCTGCATGAAATGCTTGTATGAAACCGCTCTCCCTGGTCTGTAATATAGACGGTGCCATTCGTTTCAGGCACGCACAATTCACATAAGCGATACCCCCGCCCGTATTGGTTGCCCATTCCATCTACAGCGCTATATGACACCGCCTGCACCGACAGGCTTAAATGCGTGCAGTTAGTATCTTTATGGTACACTGTCCCGGTTTCCGTAATATAAACAGTTTCTTCGTCTTCCTGCTCTTCTTGCGCCTCATCTTCCCCGCCAATGCCATAACCGGTCCATGCGTGCATTTTACAGCGGTTGACAGCCCGAAACTCCCCAAACCCCATAAATGCATAGGCCGGCTGTACCTGGTAAACGGCGATTAAGTCAATGATATCCCCGCCTTCCATAATTTTAGACTGCCAGAAACTGACCCCGTCAATGCCGCCTTTGATTGCGGAAGTTTCAAAAAATTCCTCCCCTAGGTAACGTCTTACCTGCTCCCTGGCATAAACAGAAGAAAGCACAGCCCCGGCAGCCGGGCCGACTTCCAGCCCGCTTAGGTCCAACGCTTCTTTGCCCGCATAGGCATACACCGCCATCTTTCTTCCCGCCTGGTGCAGCGCGGCTTCCATGGAACTGTACGCATAAAAAATATTGAGCATGGAAACAAAATTGATCATGAAAAATAAAAATATTGGAAATGCCAGTGCCGTTTCTATGCTGATGCTGCCCGCAAAATGCGGAAAGGAAGTATCCCGCAGCATCCTCTTTGCAAAATTTACACAGCTTGCTTTTTTAGGAGAATATGTATGACTTACTTGTGAACTTTTTGCGCTTTGATTAAATATAAGACTCGTTCGGAGAGAAATCGTCTTTGTTTCCAAATCCTTTCTTTTTATTTTTGAGATTTTTTGCAAAGAGAATGCCACGGTATACCTCCTTTCCTGGCGTAATCAGCAGCAATTACTGGTAGTATCCATATTTTCTTGTAATATCGCACCGGTATCCATAGCGGGAAGCCGCCTCAATCCTGGCTTCTATATCGTCAATGCAGCCGTCGATGCGAAACTGTGCGTTTCCTTCTGTTTTTCGAATGTCCATTTCCATAATATCCATAAACCGGAGCATTTTTGTTTTACTGTTTACCGTCATTAACAACAGGCGCAGGTAATCCCGGTACGTTAAGCCGTTTTGGTCCTTTTTGGCAGACGAAAGGCCGCTCTTAAAAGATACCATGTTCCCAAGGCTTGTATGCCAGCTTTCGCTTGTCTTAATAAGCGGCACCTTGCCCTCGTCAAATAAAATCTTGACATCATTGACGCTTTCCGCATACGCCCATGCAAACAAAATAGAGTATTTTACCGGTTTTGCAAGCTCCGGCAGCAGGATTACAGCTGTAAGCGTCTGCGCTAATGCTTCCGCCTGTGCCATTTTTGCGCTATCGGAAAACAAATAGAGCACATTGGATGCTTCCCTAAGCAGCAGCAATCGGTTGGCTGTTTCTTTTAAATTGGCATTGTCGCTTGCTTTTCCTGCCAAAATATATTCTATCTGGTATTGCAGAACGTTTTTTTCCATAGTGGCATTATACCGGCCGCACTTTTCAAACAAGTATTCGCCAAAGGCCAGCTGGTCTATTATGCCGCCGCTTGGCGCTATCGTTTCCGTCAGCCCTGATCCTGCATGGAGGCTGCGGCATGAAGCGTAAGCATTTAAATTTACGCTTGCAGACGATATTTCTTTATTCCCTGTGACAAGCGCCAGAATGCCGCTGCCCCTTGACGCATTCACCACATCCGCAGGATTATCAAGGGGTATTTCCTCCCATTCATCCTCGCCAACCTGCTCTTGCGGCAGGCCGATGCTTGCAATCTCTTGTTCTACTGCGTTTCGTTTTGCCGTAACGTCATAATTTATAATATCGACTCCGCCAGTGCCCTGTTTTTGCGCTAAGTAACGCTCTAAAAAATCCGCGCCAACTTTCCCTTTCATATAAGTCAAAACCTGTGACATGATACAGGCGCCGTCTTCATCACTAGCAGCAGCGGCACGCAGTATGGCAACATTTTCTGTCTTTAATTTCATCCAGTCTTTCGCACGGAATGCCACTGCTCCTGAATACGGATTTAAATTGGCATCCATATAGGCCCTGATATGCTCCTGTGTATTTGAAAGACCCGGCTGTGCCGTCCCATACGACGTATCAATGAACAAAAGATCGTACTGGGAAAACAATTCCCTGTGAAATTCTGCCAGTGCAGAGTTTAATGCCATATCCGCCGCGCATTCCGTCTGGAAGCGTATCGCCTGTATCCTGGCTCCTTCTATGACCGTCAAAATAAGCGATATGATGATTGTAAACATCAATGACAGAAAAACGGTAATCTGGCCTTTCATATGCTGTTTCCTCAAATGGAGCTGCTTTGCGACATGATTTTCGTGAAAATTTGATTGACCAGACTGGTCAGCTGTGACTTGAAAATGATGACAAGCCCGATCAATACGACCAAAATTAAAATCATCTCCACCGTTCCAATGCCATCTTCTTCTACAATTAAATTTTTTATTTCACTCATTGCCATTCCTCCTCTTATTCTGTTTTTTTCTAAAATCCATTGCAACTTATTTATCCAAACGAGCAAAACGCCGGTACAATGATCACTGCCATGACGATCATGAGCATCAAGCCCATCGGCAGCAATAATTTTGTTCCTGCTTCTTCCCCCGCACGCCTTGCCTGCGCTTTTCTTTCCGCAAACGCAAGCTCCGTTTCCCCCTGAAGGCTTCGCACAAGCCCAGCAGAGCCTTTCTTTAAATTTTGCACAAGCAGCATGCTAAGTTTTAAATACCGTTTGCTGCGGCACCGCTTCCCCCAGTTGATATACGCCTGTGCTTCCGATACCCCCGTATCCATTTCATTGCACGAATACAGTATCTCTTCATAAGCATACCGGTATATCCCTTGCTCTTTCCTGGCTTTATACCCTGATGCGATTTTAAACATCGCGCCCCGCAGCGTCATGCCCGCGCCGGTTAACAGGGCAAGTTTGCAGACAATCTCCGCGTAATCTGTCTCTAATTCCTGATTCCTTTTTTCCGCTTTTTTGTGCACTTCCTGATCTTTCCCGGCACAAACCAAAACTGCTGCCGCCAGCATGAAAAAGAGCAAAACCGGAATGCTGCTGTTTCGCTTTTCCTTCCATACGACAGGGCTTTCCCCGATAGCTTTTGGCAGTACAAAATAATCGTCATATTTCGTATTTTCTTTTGCCTCTTCTAACGCATCTTCTAACTGCCCCCGCTGCTTTGCCACGCCGCTTTGTTTTTCCGGTGCCACCCTTGCATAAAATACATATTCCTTCTGTAATTCCCCGTAGGAAATTTCTGCCTTAATCTGCACAGGCGTTCCTATTTCCGGCGTTTCTTTTGTATTCACCCTGCCATCCGTGCCAATAATCCCATACTGGTCAGTTTCCCAGCGGATCGCAAACGGATACCCCGGCAGCTCCTCTACAAAATCCAGATTGGCATGGACTTCCTCTAAACTTTCATTGTCTGCTAAGACGGCCCGCTCAAGCTCTGGCAGCATCTGTGTAAACAGTTCTTCTGCCTCCGCTTGCGTATACTGCCTTTCTGGAATTTCTACCGTAATCTTTTCCTGCGTGCTTTCCTGCGCCGACTGCGTGACAGCAATCAGCTCTGCCTTCCTGCTCCCGGCTCCATAAGCGTTTTTCTTTATAGCGCCATCTTCATCCAAAATGCCCGCCTGGCTTTCATAAATCCACAAGCCAGCCGTCAGCACGGCAGCCGCTAAAGCAATTTTTAGCAAGGCATTCTTTTTTTCTTTTTTTAAACGCTCCCATGCTTTCTGCCGCTCTGCAGACGGGTATAACGCTGCAATTTCTTCTTTTGTGCGGCTGCTTCCTATCTTTTTCTTTCCCAAACCCACCCAAAGCATATTTCGGTCTTAAAGCTCCTTCCTATTGTGGTATAATTTTCCCTAATAAATAATCAGCAAAAAGATAAACTGCCAGGCATCCCGTCATGATCAAAACGCCCGCCGCATTATGGTAGAGCGGGTCAAAAAATCCTTTCGAAGTCATACCGATATAAAAAATAATCCCAAACGGCACCGCCTTCATGATTTTCTGCTCTAAAATTTTTGCGCTAAGAATTGTCCTAATATCACGTTTTATTTCAATTTTTTCTCCAATGACAGCCGCTGCAGAGCGGATAATTTCTTTTATATCGCCGCTGCTGCGCTTCCCGATCGCAAAAACTTCCGCAAATTCACAAATATCCTCTACGCCGCTGCGCGCCCCAAAATCAGAGAGCAGTTTTTCCAATACGGCATTGTTGTCCAAAGAAACCGCGATATGCTGCACCTCTTTGCAGATGAGGGAATCTTTGCCATACAACAGCTGCATATCCTTATACACTTCCCGGAAAGCATTTTCGACAGAATATCCCGCATACAGGCAGGTAGACAAAGATAGTATCATTTCTTTAAACTGCATGCACAATTCCCACTGCCTCTGCCCGCAAAGCTCCTTTTTCTTTTTTTTCAAATAATACACAACATAAGGGGACAGCAGCAGCGCCGCCAAAAGCGAATGGTAAAAGAAATATGCAAACAGCGCGACAATACCAAACCCCCGTATAGAATAAAAAGCCAATTCCCTATACGCCATGCGGTATTGTGTATAAACGCCAGCTGGTGCCGGCGCCAGCTGTTTTTTAACTGATACAGATACCTGCTGCTTTAAGTTTTGCAACATATTCCAGTTCCTCCCGTTTTACAAGTTCCCCTATAATTTTTCCGTTTGCGTCCTCGCCTTTTTCTACAAACTCAAACAGCCGCTTTGTCAATATTTCCCCGTTTTCACAGCCAAGCACCTCCACGATTTCCAAAACCCTTCTCGACTTATCCCGCAGACGCCCTAAATGGACGATCAAATCAAGCCCAGAGGCAATCTGCTTGCGGATTGCAGAAAGCGGCAGATCCATCCCCATCAGTATCATCGTTTCCAGCCGGGAGAGCATGTCCTTTGCGCTGTTTGCGTGGCCAGTCGATAAAGAGCCGTCATGCCCTGTATTTAAAGACTGTATCATATCGATCGCTTCGCTTCCCCTGACTTCTCCAACGACAATCCGATCCGGGCGCATCCGAAGCGATGCCTTGATCAGGTCCCGGATTGTAATTTCCTTACAGCCCTCGGCATTGGCATTCCTTGTTTCTAAACGCACAAGATTGGCAATGCCCTGAAGCTGCAATTCCGCGCTGTCTTCGATTGTGATCACCCTTTCATCTTTTGGGATAAACATGGACAGGACGTTAAGAAATGTCGTTTTGCCAGAACCAGTGCCGCCGCTGATAAAGATGTTATACCCTGCCTTTACCAGTTTTTCCAGCCAGCACGCTGCCTCCGTGGAAATAGAATGGATGGCGATCAAATCCTCCATCTGCATTACGCGCTCAGGAAAGCGGCGTATCGTCACAATCGGGCCGTTTAAGGCAACCGGTGCTAATACGACATTGATCCTTGAGCCGTCTTCTAACCTGGCATCTACAATAGGGGAAGCCTCGTTTACGACACGGTTGCATTTTCCAACAATCTGCTGGATAACATCTTCCAGCTTTTCTTTCGCTTCAAAATGATTTTCCCATTTTAAGAGCGTACCGGCCTTTTCCACAAAAATATTTTCCGTGCCATTGATCATAATTTCTGTCACAGACGCGTCATCTAAGAGCGCCTGCAGCATGTCCAGCTTTCGGATCGAATAAAACAGTTCTTTGCCAAGCTGCTCCCGCTGCGTGCCGGAAATTTTGCACCGTTTGCTGTAGGCTGCCAGCTCCTCTAGTATGATTTCCCAGATTTCCTCATCCCCGGATTCCCTTGAGCAGTCAATCCGCTGCAAAATCCTCTCCTGCAGCTTTCTTTTGTGCATTGTATAAGTATCCATATCCATAGCCATCCTCATTTCCCTACAATCCCTCATTACGGATCAGTGTTTTCATATATTCCGCAAGCTCGCTGTATAAAAGCTGCTCTGCCTGTATTGGCAGATGCTTAAAATACGGCAGCTGCAGTTTTGTCGTTTTCTCCAAAACACCCGTATACTCCTGCTGCCTTAACAGCTCCTCATACTGGCTTATTTTGGCATACGCCATACTGTCAGTTTTTTCAATCGTATAAATATAATCACACATTTGCAGCAGCTCAAAAATGCCCGCCAGGCTCTCGCTTAAATCCAGGATAATATAGTCATAACTGCTGTTTCCAATCTCGCGCAGCAGCTCTATCCATTCCGCCGCCGGAATTTCATTGATATCGCGGTACGATACGGCAGGGGGTATATAATCCATGCCGTTTACCGTCTGCACCATGCTCTTTAAGCGGTAAATGAGCTTCTCTTTCGCGTGTTTCATATAATAGATCAGATCGACTAAATCAATAGGAAACTCTTGCTCCATCAGCTTTTGAAAACCGGAATAATGTTCAAAATTGATATAAAGCACCTTGTTTTCCTTTGCGAGTATCTGCCCCATGGCCAACGCCATAGACGTCTGCAGACAGCGTTTGACCGGGGAATAAATGCCGATCAGCCTGCCCGCGCCCCCGCCCCGAGCCTTAGACGGAGGCAGCGCGGCATGCTCCAAATAACAGGCAATCACCTCTTTTAAAATTGCATCGGCCGATTGGTATTTTGCTATATTATGCGGGTAATCGCCCCGGGTCACATCAGTTTCATTTAATACAAGCACTGCTGCGTAATCTTCGAATTCTTTTTCGTAAACGTCTTCCGATACAACGAGCAATTCCGGTTTACAGCTTTCACACAACAGCTTTAATTCTTCTTTGCCAGAACATGGCAGAACCGTAAACGGAATGCCGTCTGCCTGTTTCAAAAAGCGCACCATCTCCTCCCTGTACTCTTTTTCCGTATCGCAGAATATAACGATATGTTCTTTCATAAATTCCTCCCATTCTATATCTGTACTATAAATTTCCCATCATCCTATGAGCAGGCAAAGCAGCGCACTGCACAGGATAGGGATTGACATATGAAGTTTGCTGCCAGCATCCTGCGGCCTTGCCGCATAATGCCCAAATTTTTTGCTGCGCCGGGTTTCATTGGCATAACAGATAAGATATTGCATTCTTTCTTTGAAATTGTGCTGATACAGCATTTTGAAAATGGCAAATATACCGCCTAAGAAAATCGTTCCTATAAGACAATCGATAGATTTGTGCAACGTTAAGAAAATGCCTGCAAGTGATAATAGCTTTAAATCTCCGGCGCCCAACCCTCTAATATGGAATACTGGAAATAAAACGACTAACGGAAACAGTGCGCCAAGCACCCCTTCCAGCACCCCGCCATATCCACGGCAGATGCCTTGGTAAAAGAATCCGGTAACATACCCGGCAAGAATAAGAAGATTGGGGATTTTATTTGTCCGCAGATCAAATATTACCGCAGGCGCTAAAAACAACATAACAAGCGCCATCTGCTTTCCCCCTGTTTTTCATGTGTACTTTGGATTTACAATTTGGAGTATACTGCTTCTTTTTTTGTTTGTCCATACTTTTTTTGCAAATAGATTATTTTTGTCAAAAAGTTACAATACGTTTCAAAAATCAGCTTAAAAAATGCCGTTAAAGCCCGTATATTCAAGATTTTTGGATGTCAAAAACTTAAGCTCCCCAAACGAAAAACTGATAAAGGCCGATGCCAAAAAGCAGCAGGACGCCCGGGAAGCCCAAAATTCCGGCCGTTAAAACAGTCAGCGGGTTGATGCCTACCGCAACGGCAGCGCCGCCCCACGCAAGGGCGCCGTTTAGCAGATAGACCGCTATCGTGCCAAGGACGCAGCGAAGCGCTAAATTTACAATAAATTCTACTTTTGTGCGGAAAGCAACGATTAAAAGCACGATGGCGCATACGGCACCGATCGGCCAGAAATTTATGATTTGCTTCATGCCTGTCTTTCCTCCAGCCATTTTATATGATTTTCAGGCAGCCTTCTTTTGCTGCCATAGTATAGTATATTCGATTTTGAAATGGCTAGAACATGAATATTTCTGCAGATGCGTGACTATACTTAGTAAAAGAAATTTTTCTGGAAGATTTTACATAAAATTTAGCAGGAGGGACGCTATGAGAATACATTTTGGACAGAGTTCTTTGGAAAACATCACGCAGGATCCAAGAATTACGCGGGACAGCATTTTGGCGGATATCGCAAAGACCCAGTTTGCGTTAGAAACGGCTTACGCCGGGTTTGATAATGTGACCGATCCCGATTTGATCGACTGTTATATTTACGAAATGAATTCTGCCTTGAAAAGATACAAATATTTATTAGAACTGGCAAGCGCCAGAAAGCTGCTTCCCAAGGCAGAACTTCCTAAGCTGGATTCAGGCACGAAACCCTCTATTTATTCCCTGACCGGATAAATTTTCCATAAGGTCTTTTTTTCCATAGGTCAAGCCTGCATAGACCGCCTGTGCATTTTCCATGACAGGCAGCGACGCATCCTGTGCGGCAATCTGCACATATGCTTCATGAAGGGCACGGATTACCTTATCCGCTTCCTCTAAGCGTTTAGGATCGTTGCGTATATCCGCGTGGATCAGCTCCCTGTTTACATACAGGTAGAGCTTTAGGAGATCTGTCGCAATTTCATAACGAAAATCCAGGGATGCCATCAATTCATCAAGGCATCCTCTCGCTTTTCTTATATTTTCTTTAAAATCCATCCGGCTTTTTTCCCAGATTTCCCCCGCATCTTTCGTATACGTCATAAACATCTCATATAATATAACGATCAGCTGCGTCTTATTTGCCTGTGTAATGCGGCGCGCATATTCCTGTTTTAATTCGCTTACCATAACACTGCCCTTTCCTGATTTTTAAGCCTTTCCCATGCTTATTGCAAAAGCTGCAAAACTTGCGACGGCCTTTCATTGGCCTGTGCAAGCATGGACGTGCTCGACTGCACAAGTACTTGGTTTTTCGTATATTCAATCATTTCTGTAGACATATCGACATCCATCAGGCGGGAGTATGCGCCGGTCATATTTTCATGCGTAATGTCAAGGCTTGATACAGAATGCTCCAGCCTGTTTTGGTATGCGCCAAGGCGGCTGCGGACAGACGATACATACTCGATTGCTTCCGCTACCTGGTCGATGCCCCTTGTGCCCCCGTCTTGCGTCCTTAAGTCCAATTCCTGGATGCCCATGTCGTCCAGCGATATTTTTGGAATGCGGATATCTAAAACCTGCCCTTCATTTGCGCCAATCTGCAGGCGCATTGCGCCAATCCCTGTCAGGTTAAGGCCGATATCTTTGTCGTCTACATCGCTCGTTAACTCTAATTTTAAAACAAATGTGTTGTCGTCTTTGATCGTAATTTTATTGTCTTTGGCCGTAATTACGGCATTTTCTGGAAAGCGGCCTTCTATCAGCTCTATTTGGAGCGTATCAGGATCAATATCGCCGTTTTCATCAAATTCCGCTTTTGTAATATGGATTTTGTATGGGCCCGCATTTACTTCGTCCGAATAATATTTTACATTGATGCTCGCATCTGTGGAATAGCCTTTTAAGTCGCAGTCGCCGCCTAAGAGGTTTTTGCCGTTAAATTCCGTCGTTTCCGCAATCCGCATAATCTCGCTTTTTAACTGGTCCGCTTCTTCCTGCAGCATTGTGCGGTCGCCGTCTGAGAGCGTGCCGGTCGCGGCCTTAATCGCAAGCTCATTCATCCTTTGTAGCATATCGTGCACTTCCGCTAATGCGCCTTCTGCCGTTTCCACAATGGAAATGCCGTCACTTGCGCTCTGCGATGCCTGGGAAAGGCCCCTGATCTGGGAATTCATCCTCTTTGCCATGGCAAGGCCGGCCGGGTTGTCTTTTCCGTGGTTGATCTTATAGCCGGAAGATAAGCGTTCCGTCGATGCCGTTAAATTCCTGTCGTTTAAAGCTAACGTATTGTTTGCAATGATCGCTGAAATATTATAGTTTACTTTCATCCTATCCTGTCCTTTCTTTTTTGGTTTTTATGTTTGCTGGTTTTTATGTTGCGTTGTTTTTCATTCTTCCCCAAGGCCTTTTATGGAAGCAATCAGCAGTTTCGCAATGCCGTATAACTGTCCCGGTGCCACGGGATTTTGTTTTTGTTCGCTTTCTGTGTCTGTTTTGCCAGCATTTTTCCCCGGTTTATGGATTGCCTGTAAATTCAGCTCCCGGCTGTGTACAACATACAGTTCCCCGGTATCGTATCCAAGCCCTGGCAGCCCTGTTTCCAGTTTTTCCTTAATCTTTTCCATTGCTGCCATGCTTTCCTGGCTGTTTCCTGCAATATAGCCGCTCACCTTCCCCCCTAAAAGCGTAAGTTCTGCTGCTGCTTTTCCAAATTCCTGCGTTTCCATGCTAATATTTACTTTATTTTCGCCGGTATTGCGGACAACCTTTAAATGGATGGATGTCATTTCCCCATTGATATAAACCGGCACTTCATAGCTTTCCTCCCCCGCCAGTTTTGCGGCAAGGGAAATCTGCTTATGCAGCATGATAATCGGCGTCATGTCCTTTGAGAGGACGACCGCCTCTTTTGCGGCATCTAATACGCCTGTGGCCGCCTCCTGCAGATTTTCGTAAGCACGGAGTGCGCTTTCTTTATCAGTAAAACTTTCATGCAGGCTGTTTACGGCTTCCTGCAGGGCGGAAACGCTTTCTGGCACATACCCCTCTACCGTATCTGCCGCCGCATCGTTTTCCTGTGCATACCGGGCGATTTTCCAGAATGTCTTTCCACGGTGGCGCATCAGGTAATCGGCCGCCAGCAAATTGTCTGCCGTTACCGGCTGTCTGCCGTCTAAAAGCTGTTCTACCGCCGCATCGCTTACTTTCCCTGCTTCCTGGAAATGCCACAGTGCCTCTTTTGCAAGCGCATCCTTAACATCTGCTTCCTGCGCTGCCGTTTCTGCCTGTGCAAGCATCTTATAAGCTGCCGCAATCTGTTCTGAAATGGAAGCCCCTTTATTTTGCAGCTCCTCTAAGCCGCCAAAAGCATCGTCGATAACGGTATTTATGCCTTTTAGCCGTCTCGTCCTGACGGCTGAGAGCAGGTTTTTAAAAGAAATTTCCGCATTTTGCTGCATCAGGCTCCCAAGCGCGGCGCCGTCAGTCTTTTCTATCTGCCTGATAAGGCGGTAAATGCCAATATAGCTTTCTTTTTCTGCCTCTGTAATGTCTGCATTTTTCTCTAGTTTTATTAAAAATTTACGGTAATCTTCCGCTTCCTGCCCCGGCGCGTTTCCATCCTTGGATAAATAAGCGTCAAGCTCTTTTATTGTCATTTCCAGCGGGTTTTTGCCGTCCTTAATCAGGCTGAGCACTTTTGCGGGCGATAATTTCCTGATCACGCCTGTCAGTTCTTTGTCTGCCTGGCTTACCGCCTCAATCATTTCTTTTGTAATCTGCATAGCGTTGTAGCCAAGGATGCGGACGGCGCGCCTTGTTTCCCCGTTTGGCTCTATCTGGAGGTCTTTTAAAATATCGTCCACATTGGCAAACGCTTTCTTTATGGAATCACCCAAGTCTTTTCTTGGCACGGTCATTAACGTTTCATAGCTTTCCCCCGCGCTTTCGTAAGCATTTTTTAACTGCGTCCCTTCGGCGTGGATTTTTGCAAGCGTGCCGCTTTTATCTAACAGCAGTTCCCGGCCCGCCACTGCAGCCGGCATAAACGGCATATCTTTTAAGACTTGCAGCGTATTGTCGTAGATTTCTGCCCTAAGCTGTGCCGCCTTTGCGTCAGGACTGCCCGTTAGCACAGTATTTGCCTGTGTTTCAGCCGCTTTTAATGCTTCGACCAAGTCTTTTAATTCCATCGTTTCTAACTGGAAGCCCTTTCTTAGCAGCTGCTTATTTGCCTGTACCGTCATTCTAAGGCGTGCCTCTTCAAATTGCCTGCGGGCACTGATATTTTCCGGCGTTTTTGGCATTTTTGGCGTTTCTTTATCTGCTTTTTTCCGGGCAGCAATGGATATAAGCGTGCGTACTGTCAGTTTCCTGCCTTCTAAAACCGCAGTGTCTACGTCATTTTCTGTAATATCCGCAAAAGCATTTTTAATATCCGCCGCTTTTTCATCAAGGCTCCTGTTGTCTGTCAATAAAGCGTCTTTGGCGCTTTTTCCGTCCGCAATCGCTGCGGTCACAGACTCTGTGAGCCATTCCATGCTGCGCGGGAACGGGATGCTTTTAAGGTCTGCGGCGGCGCACAGCGTCTGCGGTGTCAGCGGGACACCTTTTTCCACAAGCCATTTTGCATCTGCCAAAGAAGAGGAATCAACAGGCAGGCCTGCTGCTTCTATTATTTTTTCTATCTGCGGCCTAAGCTGTTCCCATTGGAAATTTTCTGCTTTTTTGGCATAATACCCTCTCGCGTCATCCGCATAATACCCCCTGCCCTGCTTATCGCCGTTTGTCGTATCGGAAAACTGCGCTTTATAAACATTTTCCACTGTTGGAGGCAGCTGGTTTTGCACAAGGTATTTGACCGCGCCGTCGCTAATCTCTTTAATTTCCCCTGCTTTTTCGCACGCTAACGCGGCAGCGGCGGCATTTTCTTTCGTAGCGGGAATATCTTTTTTGGCAAATGCGCCTAAAAGCGCCTGCGCCAGCCCCTCATTTCCAACGGCGCCGGCAAGCGTTTCTAAGTCCAGATCGTCCGTAAAGCCAACGATATCCACTCCTGCCTCGGCCAGGCTTGCTTTTATTTTATCCACGATCGTAACAACTGTTTCAATGTCCTCGCTGCCCGGATGGAAGCCTTCTTCCTGGATTTTTGCCAAATCTTCTTTTGACACAGAATTGGATATGATTGCCATATAATTTTTCTGCTGTGCAAGGTTATCTTTTGTCTGCGCCGCTTCCTGCATAATGTCTTCTATCGTTTTTCCCTGTTCCCCATAGGCGGCGTTGTCCATGCCAATTCCAGAAAGATCCAGCAGATACCCTCCTGCCTGGCTCGTTTCCCGGACTCTGGCAGCGTTATGTAAACTTGTATTTTTTTCTGCTGGCTGGTTTTTATGGTAAGATTCCAATGTTACGTGCATAGTATGTCTCCATTATGTTTTTAAGATTAAAAAAGGATGAGCGTTATTTCCACTCATCCTTTATTTCGGCTTAATTTATCATTTTCTTAACCTTTAAAAAATAAATACTGCTGCGGCATACGGCGGAAGGTCAAAAGAAATGGAATATTCCTTATAATTGCACTCAACTGCCTGGGCTTGGATTTCTGCCGGTATTTCGTTTCCGTTTCCACCGAATCTTTTATCGTCGCTGTTTAAAAGCAGTTTATATTTTTTCTTTTTCGGAACGCCGATACGGTATCCTTCGCGCATGATCGGTGTCATGTTCAGCACGAAAAGCAGGTTGTTTTTGCCGGAAGAGCATCTGCGGTAGAAAGCGTAAATGCTCCTGTCCATATCGTCCGCGCTCAGCCACTCAAAGCCGCCCCAGTTGTTGTCTTCCTCGTACATGCTCGGGTATTTGCGGTAAATGGACAAAAGCTCCTGCACGTATGCGTGCATGCCTTTGTTTAAGTCTTCTTCCAGCAAATACCAGTCCAGCTCCCGTTCCTCGCTCCATTCGCGCTCCTGGCCAAAATCCTGGCCCATGAAAAGCAGCTTTTTGCCAGAATGGCCAAACATATACGTATAGCCTACACGCAAGTTGGCGTATTTATCAATATGGTATCCCGGCATTTTATTGACCATGGAGCATTTTAGGTGCACTACTTCATCATGGGACAACGGCAGAATATAGTTCTCGCTGTTATTATAGCTCATGGCAAACGTCATGGCGTAATGATTGCCTTTCCTATAAAGCGGGTCTAATTTCATATATTCGCAAAAATCGTGCATCCAGCCCATATTCCATTTAAAGCTAAAGCCTAGGCCGCCGTCTTCCACCCTGCTTGTCACCATTGGCCATGCCGTGGATTCTTCCGCGATTGTCATAACGCCGGGGAAGCCTCCATGGATAACAGAATTAAAATGCTTGAAAAACTCTATTGCTTCCAGGTTTTTATTGTCGCCATATTTATTTGCCACCCACTGGCCGTCTTTTTTGCCATAATCTAAGTAAAGCATGGAAGCGACCGCGTCCACGCGCAGCCCGTCAATATGAAATTCTTTGATCCAAAACAGTGCGTTGGCAATGAGGAAATTCTTTACTTCGGTCTTCCCATAATTGAATATTTTCGTTCCCCAGTCGGGATGCTCGCCAAGGCGCGAGTCGGGATGCTCAAATACGCATGTGCCGTCAAATTCTGCCAGGCCATACGCGTCACGCGGGAAATGCGCCGGAACCCAGTCTAAAATAATGCCAATCTTATTTCTATGCAGTTTATTGATAAGGTACATAAAATCTTCCGGCGTGCCATACCTTGACGTCGGCGCATAATAGCCCGTCACCTGATACCCCCACGAGCCATCGAACGGGTGTTCTGCGATGCCCATCAGCTCCACATGGGTATATTGCATTTTTTTGCAATATTCTACGATTCTGTCCGCAAATTCCCGGTAATTATAAAAGCCTTCCGTCCCATCAGGATGCTTCATCCAAGAGCCGATATGGCATTCGTAAATTGCTAACGGCTCTTTGTTCATGTTTTTCGTGCCACGCTCTTTCATCCATGCGCCGTCTGCCCATGGAAAGCTGGAAATGTCCGTAATGATGGATGCCGTGCCAGGGCGCATTTCCGCACTGTTTGCAAATGGATCCGCTTTGTACAGTTTTCTGCCATCCGGCGTCCTGATCAAAAATTTGTACATTTCGTTTATACCTATACCCGGTATAAATAATGTATAAATCCCGCCCGGCCCGATTTTGTTCATGCAGTGCGCTTCTTCGTTCCATTCGTTAAATGTGCCGACAACATGCACCGATGCGGCATTAGGAGCCCATACGCCAAAAAACGTTCCTTCCACTCCATTTTCCACAGACAGGTGCGCACCCAGCTTTTTATAAATGTCATAATGCGAACCTTGCGCAAATACATACTGGTCAGCTTCGGAAATAAAAACAGTTTCTCTTGTTTTTGTCGTCTTTGTTGTTGTTTTTGCCGCTGCTTTTGCTTTTTTCTTTGGTTTTTCTGTCTTCTCTGTCATTTTTGCCTCCCCTTTCTTTTTAAAAATCTTCTTCCCTTAAAATAATCCTGTCATCACGGTCATAACGTTTTGCAAGAAGAACATCCATGAAATGTTTCATAGTTTTCCGGCCTGCATGGCGGATGGCGCCGTCGATCAATTCTTTTACATCGCTGACCGTTGCGGTGTAATCGCTCGTCTGCATGTCTGCAATCCGTGTATACAATGCCAGCACGCCCATCTCGTCAATGGAATACTCCCTGCTTTCCGCGTATTTCTTTCCATATGCCACAAGCGCATCGTTGTCAAGCGCTTCAATGTCAATGCGTGCATTAAAATGTTCCAGTATGGCGGGATTTTTTTCCAAAAGGCTATCCATGTCTTTCCGGCAGTCTTCTAAAATAATGATGACCCCGTTCTTGTCCTGCTCTAACGCCCTGCCTAGTTTTTTGACCATTTCCGGCTTTAAGGCACTTGCTTTTTCTACGATGAGCGCACCGTTTGCCAGCTTGTCTAGCGTATGCACAATATCTTTTTCATTCAACAGTTCTGCGGCAATTCTCGCTATTTTCCCTGAAAAATTGCTGTCTGTCTGGCGTATTTCCTTAATCAGGTTTTTCGCTAAATCTATCGTGCCGGCGCCTTCCTCCCCGGTAATGATGACATTGCCCGTATAAGCAGCCAGGCTGATTGTATCGATTGCCTTCATTAACTGCTCTTTCATCTCTTTTGTCTGCATAAAACTTGCAAACAATTCTTTCTCATCGTCTGTCAGTGTGCGGGCTTTTTTGCTTCTTCCTATGGCGCTTTCCGATGTCTGCAGCCTGGGAAGCTCTATTGTAGGAGCTTTTGTTTCCTCATCAGCATCTTCAAACAGCAGCTGTTTTGTGTACATTTCCGTGGCAGACGGCACATCTTCCTCTTCGGATTCTTCTTTCGTTTCCGTTTCTGCCTCCGCTTCCTCTAGCTTTGCTGCTTTACTGGCTTCTTGCACAATTTCTTGCGTATCTTCCGCCGCAGGCGCTTTCGAAAGTTCTTCCGGTTCTTTTTTTGCGGAAAGTTTACTGTAATCTACAATCCTGGCAATGGCTTCGTTGGCGCTTTCCTCAATTTCTTCTAGCTGCGCGAGCACGCCCGTTCTTGAGGCAACATCAAACTCTGTAAACATTGCATCTGCCTGCTGCTGGATTTTTTGTTTTAAATCCTCTTCCTGCTTTTGGCCGGTTTCCTTCTTCATCCGCTCCCATTCATTTAAAATGTCATGAATGTTCATCTGGCCGGTAATCTGTCTTTCCACTGCCCCTGTTTCAGGAACGACAATGCGCAGCTGCCCGTCATACTCCTGGGAAAGGATTTTATTAAACGCAGATTCCGGCTCCGGCTGGCTGGCTGGCTCTATTCGTATTTCCGCTGTATCTTTTTCTGCAAAAAAGATTTCTTCGCTGTCTGGCTCTGGCTGCGCTAAAGCGGGCTTTTCTAAAACGGTTTCCCCTAAAGCCGTTTCTTCTAAAGCTGCTTCCTGTAAAGCTGCCTCTTCTAAAACTGCCTCTTCTTTTGCCTCTTGCGGGAAGATATCCTGCATGCTCTTTGCTAGTTCCCTCTGCAGGTTGATCGTCGCGTATTCCCCGACATTCACAGGCCTTACCCGGATATCCAGCTCTTCTTCCTGCGGTGCTTGCGCATTTTCCATATAGGGTGCCTTATCAGGCTGCACATAAGCTTCCTTTGGTGCAATATCTGCCGCAATGTCCGCTATATCGCTTTTTTTCTTCAGGCGGACAGGCGCAGGGATGGTATCTCCAATATTTTGCGGCATTTCCTGCGGTTTGGCGGGCTGCTGTAATATTTTCCCCGTCGCTAAGGCATATTTAATCTCCTGTTCTTCCGTCAACGGCTGATGGAGCATTTTCAACTCCATTGCCTTTGCGACAAACCGGCCTTCCCCAAACCATAAAATCAACTGATCGCATTCTTCTACACATCTTGTGCTAAGTCCGACCCTATGGTATAAATAAGCAAGCTCATATGCCCATTTTGGGCGGTATTCCTTCTTTTTAAACTCCTCTAAAACGGCAATGCGCTCCTCTAAGCTGACTTCCTGCGATTCGTACAGCTTATACTGTAAAATATATTTTCCAGAGTCTTTGGGCGCAATCTGTATAAATTCTTTATAATACTCAATCGCCTCCACGGGATTTTCCATTTTAATGCACAGTTCGCACAAAGAATATACGATCATTCTGCCGTTTGGATTACGTTCGTAAGCTAATAGCAGCAGTTCTTTGCTTTCTTCGTATTTGCGGTTTTTCTTATACAGATCGCTGATCGTGCAAAGCATAATGACGCTTCTTACTTTGCGCCAGTCGATGCCGTCCGCGATCGCCATCGCTTCTGCATACCGCTTTTGTGCAATCAATTCTTTGATTTCTTCCACTTTGATTTTGTATTCATATTTATCCAAGGCAGCCACCCCTGCATTCCCATTCTACAATATCTGCTATATTTTGTATCTAACTATTGTCTAGTGTACCATAGGATGTGTCTTATGTCAAAAAATATCTATAAAAACCTCTATGCCGGAGCGTTCTTTGCAAAGGCACGCGATGAAAAATCCGCGCATGCGGTTTTTCACAGTAAAGAGTCTTATAAAACAGGATTTCCTGCCTGTTGCAGCAGCCCGCTTAGCTTAGCAAACTGCTCTAAAGAAAGTGCCTCCCCTCTTATTGTGGCAGAAAGGCCCATATGGGCCAGCGCGGACAAAATCCGCTCTTTTTTTACTGTCAGTTGCTTTGCGTTTGACAATGCGTTGACAAGCGTTTTTCTGCGCTGGTTGAAAGCAGCACGGATTAGTGCAAACAAAAACTGCCTGTCTTCTACTTTGACCGGCGGATTTTCATATTTTTCCAGGCAAACGACAGCGCTTCCCACGTTTGGTTTTGGGATAAAGCAGCTAGGCGGCACGTTTGCTACAATCTTAGCGGACGCATAATAAGCGGCCGCCAAAGAAAGAGCACCGTAATCTTTTGTCCCAGGCCCCGCCTGCATGCGCTCTGCCACTTCTTTTTGCACCATGACCGTAATGCTCTTGATAGGCGCCTCCTGCTCTAACAGTGCCATAATGACCGGCGTTGTAATATAATATGGCAGGTTTGCAACGGCTTTTAACGGCTTTCCGCCATTATGCTCCCAAACAATGCGGCTGATATCAGTCTTTAATATATCGTTATGCACTATTATCACATTGCCGCAATCAGACAGCGTATCTTTAAGAATCGGTATGAGTGCCCTGTCAATTTCCACTGCAACGACTTTTCCCGCCCGTTTGGCAAGGTACTGCGTCATCGTCCCAATGCCAGGCCCAATCTCCAAAACACAGTCTTCTTTTGTAATGCCTGCAGCATCCACAATCTTTTCCAATATGTTTGTATCAACCAAAAAATTCTGCCCGAATTTTTTCTGGAGCCTAAAATCATATTTTTTCAATATTTCTATCGTTTTTGACGGACTTGCAAGCGTCCCCATGAAAATACCCCTCCCTAGTATATGACAATCTAGCAGAATTTACGAATCCGCACGCAGGCTAATCTTTTAGCCCATACAGTCTCTTTGCGTTCTCTAGCGTGGCTTTTTCCACATCCGCCTTTTCTAACCCTTTGCTTTGCGCGATCGCCTCTATGATATAAGGCAGGTTAAGGGAAGAATTGCGCTTCCCTCGGTAAGGGACAGGTGCAAGATACGGACAGTCCGTTTCCACGACAATTTTATCGAGCGGGATGTACGCGATTGCCTCTTTTAACTTCTTTGCGTTAGAAAACGTGGCTACCCCGCCAATCCCAAAATAACAATCCATCTGCAGATATTCCCTTGCTGCTTCTTTCGCATAAGAAAAACAATGGATCACGCTCCTTGTTTCTGCTGCCTTTTCTGCCTTCATAATTTCATGCGTGTCTTTTGCGGCATCCCGGGAATGCACAACGATTGGCAGCCCCATTTCCTTTGCAAGCCAAAGCTGCCTTATAAACCACTCCTTTTGTACCGCCCGGTCAGGCTCGTCCCAATAATAATCCAGCCCGGCTTCCCCAACTGCAACGATTTTCGGCCGCCGGCACTGCTCTTTTAGCCACATGAAATTTTCTTCGTTTAGCTGCGCGGACGAACTTGGATGAACCCCAACAGTCCCATAAATAAAATCATACTTTTCCGTCAGCCCTATCGTCGTCTTCACCGAAGCAATGTCCGCGCTGACATTGACAATATACCCGATTCCGTTCTTTTGCATGCTGCCAAGCAGCGTCTTCCTGTCAGAGTCAAATGCTTTATCATCATAGTGTGCATGGCTGTCAAAAATCATAAAATCCTCCCTAAACATTTCATAAAATATAAAATTTTTGATAAAAATATAAATTTTTGATAAAAAAGTACTTGCAAACTAAAAAACATTATACTATAATAACTCATGCATTGTAAATATATGTGCGCTTTTAGCTCAGCTGGTAGAGCACCTGACTCTTAATCAGGGTGTCCAGGGTTCGAGCCCCTGAAGGCGCAGTTGAGTACCGTTTTTGAGGACATACGAGCCTTGGGGATGGTGCTTTTTTTTGCTATGGCAAATTGCTTTGCGATTTCTGATTCCTGATAAAACAAAAAAAGAGTTGACCAATGGTCAACTTTATAATAAAATCGGCGTGACAGGATTTGAACCTGCGACTTCTACGTCCCGAACGTAGCGCTCTACCAAGCTGAGCCACACGCCGCTATGCTACGCGCTACGTAGAATGATACAATAAAGTGTTAAAAATGTCAAGTTAAAAATAGTTAATTGCTTAATTGCTAATTAGCCAAAAAACAAAAGGAGGCAAGTGTCATGAAAATCAGACGGGCAACGCCAAAAGATATGGAAGGCATTAACAGGCTGCTGCACCAGGTGCTGATGGTGCATCATAACGGGAGGCCGGATCTTTTTAAGAAAAATGTAAAAAAATATACGGATGCGCAGCTGTTAGAAGTCATTGCCGATGAAAAAAGGCCAATCTTTGTCGGCGTAGATGAAACAGATAGGATACTGGGGTATGCCTTCTGCATTTTTCAAAGGCATGATGGCGACAATATTTTAACGGATATTAAAACGCTTTATATCGACGACCTTTGCGTGGACGAAGAGGAAAGAGGGCAGCATATCGGAAAACGCCTGTATGAATATGTGCTGGAATTTGCCAAAAAAGAAAGCTGCTATAACGTTACGCTAAATGTCTGGGCGTGCAATGAAACCGCAAAAAAATTTTATGAATCATGCGGACTTCTTCCGCAAAAAATCGGCATGGAATACATTATAGGAAAAGATAAAGGAGGGACAGCGTGAAAAATCCACAGATAGACAAAAACGCATGGATTGCCGCAGGTGCTGTCGTTTTAGGGGATGTGACGCTTTCAAAAAACTGCAGCGTATGGTATAACGCGACAATCCGAGGCGACAGAGGCGCCATTACAGTAGGGGAAGGCAGCAACATACAGGATAACGCCGTCCTTCATACAAGCAAAAACCATCAGGTACAGATCGGGAGAGGCGTTTCGATAGGGCATGGCGCGATCGTGCATGGCGCAGCCGTAGGGGACAATACGGTCATTGGCATGGGTGCCACTGTGCTAAACGGCGCAAAAATCGGAAAAAACTGCATTATCGGCGCAGCAGCGCTCATTACGCAAAACAAAGTCATCCCGGATAATTCCCTTGTCATCGGCCATCCCGGCAAAGTCATACGAAGCGTGACAGCGGAAGAAATTCAGGCAAACGAAGAAAACGCCAAAACTTATGTCAAAGAGGCAGAAGAATATAAAAATAGATAA
>QLIP01068781.1_pt1 | contig 81604 bp, 72 predicted proteins | sample 1769771 | NCBI WGS metagenome assembly QLIP01 (sample SAMN09428762, study PRJNA476227) | Gut metagenome, whole genome shotgun sequencing project. | isolation source: cecum | host: Rhizomys sinensis | place: China: Jinsha town of Minqing, Fujian Province | collected 2013-09-23 | reverse complement strand
CCGCGCGGACTGATACCCCTGCCTTCAGGCAGGGGTCGCGCTAGTCGGCCTAAAGGCCGAGGTCTCAAACCACAAAGGAGCTAGCGTATGAACCACTGCATGAGCGTGGCCGTATTGAGCGGCAAGGGCGGCGTGGGCAAGACCAATCTGACCCTCAATCTGGCTTTCGCCTTGCGCCAGCAGGGCTTCAAAGCCCTGCTCATGGATTGCGACATGGGTCTGGCCAACCTCGATGTGCTTCTTGGGATCACCCCGGAGGGCAATTTGCAAGACGCCCTGCTTGGCGAAAGCAAGCTTGAGGATGTACTCTACAGCATTGAGCCTGGCGTTCTGGACATTCTGCCGGCGGCCTCGGGCGTGCCGGAACTCAATGACTTAAGCCCGGAACTGCGCGAAAGCCTGCTTGAACGTCTTAGGCCCATTCTGGGGCGCTATGACTTTGTGTTCATGGATCTTGGCGCGGGCATATCGGACACAGTGCAGGCTTTTGCTGTCATGGCCGCTGTGCGCCTGATTGTGATCAGCCCTGAGCCGACTTCGCTTACCGACAGCTACGCGCTGATCAAGGTACTCAATGGCCGCTATGGACTCAGGGATTTCATGGTTGTGGTCAACCAGGTCACAGGCGCGCGCGAGGCCAAGACCGCTTTTGAAAAACTGCGCGGGGCTTGCAGCCATTTTCTCGGCCTTGAGCCGGTGCTTTTGGGCCACGTGCGCGAGGATAAAAAAGTGCCCGAGGCCGTTCGCGCCCAGCGCGCGCTCATGGAATTTGCGCCCGGCTCGCATGCAGCCGAGGACATTGCGGCCCTTGGCAGCCGCTTGCAGAAAGTGCGCCTCTCCATGCTTGACTGGCTCTCGCGCCATGAGATTCTTCAAGGCTTGCCGTAAGTGGAGCTTTAGGCTAGGCTTGGCTTTAGGACAATCTCAAGCTAGGCCGGGTGCTTTCTGGCCATAAGCCTGTTATGCAAAGGCCAGCCTGCAAATTTTTTTGGAGGCAAGATGAACAAGAGCGAGTTGATCAAGGCTCTTGCCGAAGAAAACAATATCCCCCTGGATGACGCCACCCTTGTGGTGAACACCTTTTTCGATGCCATGAAAAAGGCCCTGGCTGAAGGTGAGCGCATTGAAATTCGCGGTTTCGGCAGCTTCAAGATCAAGGAATATCCAGGCTATGCCGGGCGCAATCCCAAAACTGGCGAAAATGTGCAGGTCAAGCCCAAACGCCTGCCATTCTTCCGCGCCGGCAAGGAACTCAAGGAATACCTGAATAGCTGACTGGCCGCAAAAGCCAGAACGAAACCCTGATAATCAAGGAGTAAACCATGCTCTTTAGCGGCGCAATGACGGCTCTTGTCACGCCATTCAAGGATAATGCCATTGATGAGGAGGCTTACCGCGCTTTCATCGAATGGCAGATCGGCAGCGGCATCCACGGGCTGGTGCCCTGCGGAACTACGGGCGAGTCTGCCACGCTCACCCACGAGGAGCATGAGCGCGTAATCGAAATCTGTATTGAGCAGGCTTCCGGGCGCGTGCCAGTGCTGGCCGGTTCCGGCTCCAACAACACTGCCGAGGCAATCCGCCTGACCAGCTTTGCCAAGAAAGTGGGCGCGGACGGGGCGCTGTTGATCACCCCCTATTATAACAAGCCCACGCAGCAGGGCCTTTATGAGCATTTTGCGGCTATTGCCCGCGCCGTGGATTTGCCCCTTGTGCCCTACAATGTGCCCGGGCGCACCGGCTGCAACATGCTTGCCCCGGTACTCAAGCGTCTGGCCGAGGATTTTCCGCAGATTGTCGGCGTCAAGGAAGCCACGGGCGACATGGTGCAGGGCAGCAAGGTTCTTGAGGCTTGCCCCGCGCGTTTCAGTGTGCTCAGCGGCGATGACTTGACCGCGCTTCCCCTGATGTCCCTGGGGGCGCGGGGCGTAATCTCTGTGACATCAAATATTGTGCCCGGGCGTATGGCGGCCCTCTGCAATGCCTTTGTCCAAGGCGATCTTGAGGGGGCGCGCAAAATCCACCATGAGCTTTTCCCCCTGCATGAGGCCATGTTCATGGTCACCAATCCCATCCCGGTCAAGACTTCCCTTGCGCTCATGGGCAAGATGGGGCGCGAGATGCGCCTGCCGCTTTGCCCGATGACGGATCAGGAGGAGGAGAAGCTGGCTTCGGTTCTTCGCGCCCAGGGGCTGATTGCCTAGGCGCAAGCGGGGCGCATGTTCGACTTTGATTTCTCCCAGGGCTTGCGTCTTGTGGCCGTGGCCTTTGTCCCGGCCCTGCTTGGGATCATTCTTCACGAAGTGGCCCACGGCTGGATGGCTGAGCGCCTTGGCGACAATACGGCCAAAATGCTTGGCCGCCTGACGCTCAATCCCCTTCCGCACATCGATCCCCTTGGCCTTGCCGTTTTTGGCCTGACCAGCCTTAGCGGGTCCTTTGTTTTTGGCTGGGCCAAGCCTGTGCCTATAAATGCGCATAATTTCCGCGATCCGGCGCGGGGGATGATGCTTGTCTCCCTGGCCGGGCCGCTGAGCAATTTTTTTCTGGCCGTGTTTTTCGCCCTGGCGCTCTGGCTTACAGTGAATCTGTTGCCCTTTGCTGAATGGCGGCAAAACCAGGTTTATATTTTTGCCCTCTCGGCCATGCAAAGCGGCGTGGTGATTAATTTTGGCCTGGGCTGGCTCAATCTCCTGCCCATTCCGCCCCTGGACGGGAGCAAGATCCTCGCCTATTTTTTACCGCCGCGCCTGGCTTTTTCCTATCTGGGCCTTGAGCGCTATGGTTTTTTAATCCTCATCCTGCTTCTGGTCACGGGCGCTCTTGGCTGGGTGCTTGCGCCGCTTGTTTTCAACAGCAGTGACGGACTGTTCAGGCTTCTGGGTTTTTGAGAGGTTTCAGGAATGCAATACGGTAGCAAAGCCCTTCAGGGCTTTGCATCTTGCGCTTGGGAGGGGTTTGCATCCCCTCCCAAGCTACCGCGCTGACTGATACCCCTGCCTTTAGGCAGGGGTCGCGCTACTCGGCCTGAAGGCCGAGGTCTCAAACCATAGAGGAACTAGCGGATGATTGTCAAAAAGCGTACAGTTTCGGGGATGCGCCCCACAGGGCCTTTGCACCTTGGGCATTATTTCGGCGTACTCAAGAACTACCTTGCCCTGCAGGATACGGATGAGGCTTATTTTTTTGTGGCCGACTGGCATGCCTTGACCAGCGACTATGCCGATCCCTCTAAGATCAAGCGCAATATTTTTGAGATGGTGCGCGACTGGCTGGCCGTGGGCCTTGATCCGCAAAAATGCGTCATTTTCCGCCAGTCGGATGTCAAGCAGACCGCCGAGCTTTCGCTTCTGCTCTCGATGATTACGCCTGTCTCCTGGCTGGAGCGCAATCCCACTTACAAGGAACAGCAGCAACAGATCAGCAACAAGGATCTGGGCAATGCGGGCTTTCTCTGTTACCCGGTGCTGATGGCGGCGGATATTCTCATGTATCTGCCTTATGGCGTGCCTGTAGGCGAGGATCAGTTGCCGCACCTGGAAATGACTCGCGAGATTGCGCGGCGTTTCAACTTCCTCTACGGCGAGTTTTTCCCTGAGCCAAAGGCCCTGCTTACGCCTGCGGCCAAGTGCCCGGGCCTGGATGGGCGCAAGATGTCCAAAAGCTACGGTAACGGCATCTTTCTCTCGGACAGCCTTGCGGACATTGCCGAGAAAATCCGCGGCATGTACACAGACCCGGCCCGCCTGCGCAAATCCGATCCCGGCAACCCGGATGTCTGCAACCTCTTTCCCTACCATGAGCTTCTGAGTAGCGAGGTGGAGCAGGGTGAAATCCGCCTTGGCTGCACTTCGGCAAGCCTTGGCTGTGTGGACTGCAAGAAAATCTTCCTGCGCAATCTGGAGACCCTGCTTATTCCCCTCCAGGAGCGCCGTGCCAGGCTGGACAAGCAGGCTGTGGCCGAAATTCTTGAGGCCGGGTCCAACAAGGCCCGCGCCTTTGCCGAAACCACCATGCACGCCGTGCGCCACCGCATGGGGCTATAGTTGCGCTTCCTGGCCGTGGACTATGGACTTGAGCGCACCGGCCTGGCCGTTTCTGACCCGGACGGCCGCCTGGCCTTCCCCCTGGCTACCTTGCGCCTGAAAGACTTCCCAAAGCGCAGCGCCCTGCTTGACGCCCTGGCAGGCCGCGCCCGCGAGAGTGGGGCTGAGGCTCTGGTCATGGGCCTTCCGCTTCTGGAGGATGGCAGCGCAAGCACAAGCACGGCCCAGGTGCGCAATGTTCTTCCAAGGCTCAGGCGCAGGCTGAATCTGCCTTTTTTCTGGATGCCCGAACTCCTGTCCAGCGAGGAAGCCAGGGCCGATCTGGCCGAAGCGGGCCTTTATGGCGTGCGCGCCAGGGCCGTGCTTGATCAGCAGGCTGCTGTGCGCATTCTTGAGAGCTTTCTGGCCCTTGATCCGCAAAGGCGGCTTTGCGCATGAAGATTTTTATGCGCCTCATTGGCCTTTGCCTTCTGCTGGCCCTTGGCCTTGGCGCATGGCTGCTCTATGAGGCGCGGCATTTTCTCGACAATGCCCCGGAAGCCGAGGGCCGCGAAATTCATTTTGATGTTCTGCCTGGCGAGCCGCTTGGGCGCATAGCCCAGAATCTGCGCGAAAAGGGCCTGATCACCGATGCGCGGAAATTTGCCATTCTCACGCGCTTAAAAAAGCAGGAGGGCAAGATTCAGGCCGGGCGCTTTGCGCTGTCCACCAATATGCTTCCTGAAGCCTTGCTCGACAGCCTGGTCAACGGCAAGCCCATGCTCTCGCGCCTGACCATTCCCGAGGGCCTGAACTGGTGGCAGACGGCCAGGCTGATTGAGGAAAAAGGCTTTGCCCGCGCCGAAGACTTTGCCCAGGTTATTGTTGACCCTGAGTTTCTGCGCCATTACGGCATTCCCTTTGAGAGCGCCGAGGGCTTTCTGATGCCCGATACCTATCTTTTGAAAAAGCCGGAATACCCCACGCCTGAGCCGGGCAAGCCCCTGGAGCATGAGCAGGCCACATTCTGGAAAGGCCAAGCCAGGGCAGTGGCCGGGCGGCTGGTGGACAATTTCTGGCGCAAGGCTGAGCCGCTCTGGCCGGATGGCAAGCGCCCTGGGCGTGAAAATTTGCGCCGCTGGGTTACGCTCGCCTCCATTGTGGAAAAGGAGACCGGCCTTGCCAGCGAGCGCGCCCGCGTGGCCGGGGTCTATCAGAACCGTCTGGATCGCGGGATGTTTCTCCAGGCTGATCCCACGGTGATCTATGGCCTTGGGGCGCACTTTGAGGGCCGGCTTAAGCGCGTTCATCTGGAAGATCCGGCCAATGCCTATAATACCTACCAGCATCCGGGGCTTCCGCCAGGGCCAATCGCCTCCTTTGGCATGGCCGCCCTTGCCGGATCAATCGCCCCGGAAAAGCACGACTATATTTACTTTGTCTCCAAGCCGGACAGTTCGGGGCATAATTTTTCGCGCTCGCTCTCGGAGCATAACCGCGCCGTGCAGGAATACCGCCGCGGCAGATAGCTTAAAAAGCGCAAAAAGCCTGGCTTGCGGAGCAGGGCGGGCTTAGAAGGGGGCGTATCAAGATGAACTACCTGATTATCCAGGATTTTTCCGGGCAGCCCGTGCCCTTTATCTTCCCCAGGCGCGTGGATCATGCCGATATGCGCGAGCAACTGCCCTACGGCACAGTGCTTGCCGCTGGAATGTTGGAGCTTGGGCCTGATGGTTTTACCTGTTCCGGGGCTTGCGCCGAGCTTGGCCTGGCTTCGCGCCCAAAGGAAGACGCACGGATCATTGCTGAGGCCCTCAGGCCGCGCTGAGGAAGCGCAAGAACGGGCAAGACCTTGCTTCCCGGGCTGATCATTGCCGCCAATGCCAGCGGCGCGGGCAAGACTGCAGCCAGCCTGGGGCTTATTGCGGCCTTGCGCAAGCGCGGTTTTCACTTGGCGCTAGCCAAGTGCGGCCCGGATTTCATAGATGCCGGCTGGCTTGCCCGCATGGGGCATAGCCCCTGCGCCAATCTGGATCAGTGGCTGGCCCGGGGCAGGCAAGGCTTGCTTGCCTTATGCAACCGGCTTTATCCAGGATTACACTCAGGGCTTTCGCTGGCAGGAAATGCCCAAGGCCAGGGGAAAGAGGCGGCCAGGCCCTTGGCCGGGTCTTGCGCCGGGCGGAAGGATCTGTTGCTCATTGAAGGCGCAATGGGCCTTTATGACGGCGGCGCCGGGGGGCGCGGAAGTTGTGCCCGCATGGCCCTGGCCCTTGATCTGCCCATTCTGCTTTTGCTTGATTGCCAGGGTCTTGGGCAATCTGTGGCCGCCTTGGCCCAGGGCTATCTTTGTCACCGTCCACCCTGGCTGAAAAAAGGCCAGAGGCTTAACTTTTGCGGCCTGCTCTTAAACCGTGTGGGTAGCGCACGCCATCAGGAGATGCTGGCAAGTGCGCTTGCGCCGCTCATGCGCCGCGCCCAGCTTAAATTTTTGGGTTTCCTGACCAGGGAGGGCGCGCCGAAGCTCTCCTCCCGCCACCTCGGGTTGGTTCAGGCCCATGAGGCGGATGCGAATAATTCCTTGGCTGAGGCTTCCCTGGCTGAATGGTTCAGCGCCCATTGCGATCTTGCGGCTCTGCTTGCGGCTCTTTCGCTTCCTACTTTTCCGCAAGCTGGCCCTGGCAGGCAAGCTTGCCTTGACAAGTCTGCTTTATGTCTCAGATCGCCTGCGCCTCTAAGTGAGCCTGAAGCCAGCGCAATCCCAGGAGAGTTTGCGCAAAATCTCGCGCCTCAAGCTTGCCTAAAACAACAAAGCCCTTGCACATCCTGGCCTGCACGGTTTTTCCGTCCAAAACGGTCAGTCCGCGCCAGTCTGCGCATTGGCATTGCGAATGACGCTGCATTCAGCTTCTGCTATGCGGACTTGCCTGCACTCTTGGCTGAGATGGGCGCGGAAGTCTGTTTTTTTTCGCCGCTTTGCGATCCTGCCCCCCCGCCCGGCTGCGCCGCGCTCTATTTCCCTGGGGGCTACCCTGAGGAGCATCTTCCTGCGCTTTCAGGAAACCAGACCATGCTTCATGCCTTGCGCAGTCTGGCTTCACAGGGTATGCCAATCTATGGCGAATGTGGCGGCCTGCTCTATCTTCTTGAGGGCTTTTGGCGCGAGGAGCGCTTCTGGCCTCTGGCTGGGCTTTTGCCAGGCCAGGCAAGCCTTGGCCCAAGGCTAGCGGAACTTGGCTTGCGCAAAGCGCAATGCCTTGCGGGCTGGCCGTGTGCAAAGCCCATAAGCCTACGTGGGCATCTTTTTCACTATGCCCGCATGCAAGGTCAAAGCCAGGCAAAGCCCCTCTGGAAGCTCTGGGACAGCGCGGGGCTGGAGCTTGGCCTTGCGGGCTTGCGCGAAGGCAATGTGGCCGCAAGCTGGCTACATCTTTATCCTGCGGGAAGCCGCGCTTTCTGGCGCGCCTGGCTTGGGCTTGGGCGCAATTTCCTCCAGGGCCGCAAGCGCAATGAGGCTGAATCCGCAAACAGGGCTATTTGCGCCCAAAAGCCATTGCCCAATGCAGATAGCGTGGGTGAAGCCAAGGCGCAAAAGTTCTCCTCAGGTGAAGGCAATGTCTGAAATAAGCCTATCCGCAGGCCCACGGCTTGATCCGGCAAGTTCGCCTGCGCAAATCGAAGCCCGCTCCTTTGCAATTATCGAGGCCGAAATTCCAGAGCCGCGCCCCTTTGCCGGGCCAGCCTGGGAAGTTGCCAGACGCTGTATTCACTGCCTGGGCGATACCGCAATCCTTGCGGACTTGCGCCTTGATCCCGGGGCAATAGCAGCCGGCCTTGAGGCCCTTGGCCGCGGCTGCGAAATATTCACCGATACGCGCATGGCTGCTTCCGGCTTGCCGCGCCGCCGTCTTGAGCCTCTTGGCGTAAAAGTCACGGCCATGCCTGAATTCCCCGGCCTGGCAAGCCAGGCTGAGAGCCAGGGCATAACCCAGGCCCGGGCGGCAGTTCTTGCTCATGCCAAGTGTTTTGCGGGTAATATTCTGCTCATAGGCAACGCCCCGACAGCCCTGCTCACCCTGCTTGAGGAGCTTGAGGCCGGGCGGATAAGCGCGCCCGCCCTTACCATTGCCATGCCGGTTGGCTTTGTCAATGCAGCGGAATCCAAGGCCCTGCTTGCGCAAAGCCCCTGGCCGCACCTGACACTGCTTGGGCGCAAGGGCGGCTCGGCCTTAGCCGCAGCAGCGCTCAACGCCCTGGCCGAGATTGCGCTTAGGAGACGAAGATCAGCACGCTGAGCGATCAGGCATGGTCAAAAGCGCAAAGCAGCGTTTCTTGCGCATCCAAGCAATGCCAGGGAAATCGCGCTTTCGGTCAGCACCGCTTGCCAGGCCGCGCCGCTAAGGCCAAAAAGCCAGGTCAGCAGGGCGGCAAGGCAAATATTGGCACTTGCCGCAAGGGCCAGAATCTGCGCAAGCCTTTTTTCCTGATTATTGACCACATAGACCTGCTCGGAAAGGGCGACATTCAGGCCCAGAAAGGGCGCAGCCAGAAGCAGCACGCGCAGGACAGGCACGGCTGAGGCGTAATTTGCGCCAAGAGCCAGGGCTATGAGCCAGGGGGCGCAAATCCAGGCAATAAGCGCCATAAGGAACATGAGCAGGAAGTTTGCGGCCAGGGATTTGCGCAAAAGGCTTTGCACATTCTTGCGTCCGGCGCAAAGTTCGGGAAAAATCACCTGTGAAAGCGGGTGGATGGCATAGGCCAGGGCGCGGTACATCTTGTTTGCAGCCACAAAGATGCCCATTTCACTGGCGCTTAAAAAATAGCCGAGGACGATCTGTGAGCCATAAGCGCCAAGGCTTGCGGCCAGGCTTGCGCCAAAAAGCTGGCGCGTCTCTTTGAGCAGGCAAAAGCCCTGGGCCAGAGAGGCGCGGGCGCGGAAAGCAAGCGCAAGGATACCAAGATAGCCGCCATAGCCCAGGGCGCGGATCAGCGCGAGAAAAAGCAGATAGAGCGGCCATTGCGCGGGCCTGTGGATCAGGAGCAGGGCAAGCCCAAGCACGCCGAGGGCCATGCCTGCTTCGATCATGGCCATTTTTCTAAGCCCCTGGGCCAGGCCCTGGAGAAAGCAGATCGGGCTTAAGCCACGCAGAATCCCGGCGGCCACGGCCAGGGCGTAGGCTTCAGGGTATAGCCTGGTATTGGGCAAAATAGGCCAGAAGAGCAGGGCCAGGAGCATACAGCTTAAGGCAAGGATTATTTTTGCGCCAAGCATTGCCCCAAATAGGCGGCCAAGGCCCGCACTGTCTCCGCGCAGGCAGGCGGCGGCGCGGGCCACGCCCAGAAGCAGCCCCCAGTCCATGAACAGGGAGCAAAGCGGCGGAATGAGGCAAAAGAACATCAAAAGGCCAAAGTCATCCGGCCCAAGCACCCGTGCAAGCCAGGGCAGGGCAAGCAGTGGCAGGGCGAGCTGGGCGGCCTGGATGCCGCTGAAAGAAAAAAGGCTGGTCAATAATCTGCTTTTGCCAGGGCTTATGCGCATAGATGCCCATAGCATAGCAAGTTTTGGAAAGCAAAAAGCCCGCGCTTGGGCTTTGCCTCGGCTGGCAAGGCTTGGAGGGCCTGAACTTTTGAAGGGATGGGCCAGAGCTGGCTCAAGGCTTAAACCTGGCAAAGCGGCTTAACCGGATCAGCAAGGGGGCAGAGATGCTGGAAACGCAGGGCCTAAAAGAACAAAGGGCGGCATTGGCGCAAAGCCGCTACCCCATTCCGGCGGCAAGCTTGCACAAGCCGCATCAAAGCGAGCTTGTGATCCGCAGAAGCCGCTTTCTGGCGCGAAGCGCCAGGGCCTCCTCGCGCGAGGAGGCCAGAGCCTTTGTGGAGCGCATCGCAAGCCTTGACCCCTCGGCCACGCATCATTGCTGGGCCTTTGTGGCTGGGCCGCCTGGCGATAGCGCAAGAATTGGCTCATCTGATGCCGGAGAGCCGCATGGCACTGCTGGCCGCCCGATGCTCCAGATTCTCCTCCATTCGGGCCTTGGCGAAATCTGCCTTGTGGTTTCGCGCTGGTTTGGCGGCGTAAAGCTGGGTAGCGGCGGCCTTGTGCGCGCCTATCAGGATTCGGCGCGGGAAAATCTGGCCGCGCTTCCGCAAAGGCTGCTTGTTCCCCAAAGCCGGGTCAGCCTTGTTCTGCCCTATGCCGGCCTTGAGAGCCTCAAACGCGGGCTTTCTGGGCTGGAGGCCGAGATTCTGGAAGAAAGCTATGCTGAAAGCGTTGGCCTTGCCCTAAGCCTGCCAACTGAACATCTTGAAAAACTGGCGCAACTGGCCGCTTCCTCCAAGGCCACGCTGCTTGAGGAAGCAAGCGGGCCTAGCCTTGCGTGAGCCTGAGTGAACTCGGGCAAGACCTTAGCGCGCTTGCGGACTAGTGTAATTCTTCCTTCAAAAAAGTGTAATAAGTGCGTGGTTCACAGGAAATAAGATGCGCCAGCCCTGGGCCGCTAAGTTCCTGGCATTGACAAAGGCGCGGTCTTTAGCCAATTTGAGCAAGGCTGACAGCTTGCAAAAGGCTTTTGCGGCCTTTTGCCAAAGGCAAAAAAGCGCAGAATCTGCGCGGGGAGGCAAATGATGCGCAAGGCCAACACTGGAATAACGCCGGAAGGCGCGCCAAGCATTGCCCTCACGGCCTTTGCCGCCCTGCTCTGCGCCATTTTGCAATGCTGGCCGGGCGCACTCTGCTTTTTCATTCTCTTTTGCTTCTGCCTCAATTTCTTCCGCGATCCTGAGCGCGTCATTCCCCAGGAAGCGGATTTGGCCGTCAGCCCGGCTGATGGCAGGATCATCCGCATTGAGCAGCGCCCTGATCCTTTCAGCGGCGAACAAAAACTCTGTGTTTCAGTGTTTATGAATGTCTTCAGCGTACATGTAAACCGCAGCCCTGTGGCTGGTCATGTTCAGGCTATCCGCTACTGGCCGGGTAAATTCTTCAATGCCTCTCTGGACAAGGCATCTACGGACAATGAGCGCTGTGCCTGGAGCGTCTGTGCTGAGGATGGCGGCCTTTGGAGCATGGTGCAGATTGCCGGGCTTGTTGCGCGGCGCATAGTGCCCCGCGCCGAAGCCGGGGACAGGCTTGCCAGGGGCGAGCGCTTTGGGATGATTCGCTTTGGCTCGCGTGTTGACCTTTATCTGGCCAGCGGCTATCGTGCCGCAGTTGAGATTGGGGAGCAGGTTTTTGCCGGGCAGAGCGTTATTGCCCGCAAGGCTGATCCCGCTCAAGAGCCAGCAGATGAGCGATAACCCAGAGCATGGCGCACGCAAAAAACCGGCGCGCGGCTTTTATCTTTTGCCGAACATGCTGACAACCATCGGCATGTTCCTGGGCTTCCTGTCCATAGTCTATGCCTCCCAGGGGCGCATAGAGCTTGCGGGCATGGCTATTCTTCTGGCCGCGCTCCTCGACGGCCTGGACGGCAAGGTTGCCCGGCTGACAAATACGGCCAGCGAATTTGGCGTGCAGTTCGATTCCCTGGCTGACCTTGTGGCCTTTGGCCTGGCCCCGGCCATCCTTTTCTGGCACTGGCAGCTTGAGAATTTTGGCCGCGCCGGCCTGGCTGCTGCTTTTATCTATGCGGCCTGCGGGGCCTTGCGCCTGGCGCGTTTCAACGTCAGCGCAAGCCAGGAGACAAGCAAGCGCTTCTTCATCGGCCTGCCCATTCCGGCAGGGGGCTGCACTCTGGTGACCTTTGTCTTCTGCTCGGAATTTTTTCCGGCTTCCTTTGGCACGGCCCTGACCTACCTGGCCTTTTTGCTGGCTGTGGGCATCGGGCTTCTGATGATCAGCCGCGTGCGCTATTTCTCGTTCAAGGAATATGATTTCTGGCGCGCGCATCCTGTGCGCTGCATGATTTGCTTCCTCTTTCTGCTGGCCTTGATCATTTCCCAGCCGCGCATTTTTGGCTTTGTCTATTCCGCGCTCTATATCCTCATGGGCCTTGCCTATACCTTTGTGATCCTGCCTCGGCGCAACCGTGTGCTTCTGCGCGCCCTTTCCGGCGGAGAGGACTAGCAGGCCCTTGGGCAGCGTATTCTGGCCGCCCTGCCCAGGGCATAACAAAGGCCAGAATTTTCAGAAGGAGAAGGCATGAGCGAACGTGTTTTTATTTTTGATACAACTCTGCGCGATGGCGAACAGTCCCCTGGCGCAACCATGAACCTTGCGGAAAAACTGCGCCTGGCAAGACAGCTGGAATTGCTTGGCGTGGATGTAATTGAGGCTGGCTTTCCGGCCTCAAGCCCGGGCGATTTTGAGGCCGTCAAGGCCATTGCCGCCCAGGCCGGGGTGGAAGTGCAGATTGCAGGCTTAGCCCGTTGCCTGGACAGCGATATTGACCGCTGCTGGGAGGCTGTCGCCCAGGCCAAAAATCCGCGCATTCATACCTTCATCGCCTCCTCACCCCTGCATATGGCCCACAAGCTGCGCAAAAGCCCGGAGCAGGTACTGGAAACGGCAGTTGCTTCTGTGCGCAGGGCCGCTGGCTATACGCGCAATGTGGAGTTTTCCCTGGAGGATTTTTCACGCTCGGATCTGGATTTTGCCTGCAAGCTCATTGAAGCGGCAATCGAGGCCGGCGCAACCACTATCAACCTCCCGGACACAGTGGGCTATGCCCAGCCCGAGGAATTTGCGGCCAAGGTGGCCTATGTGCTTGCGCATACGCCAAGCGCGGCCAAGGCCATCTTCAGCGTCCACTGCCATGACGATCTGGGCCTGGGCGTTGCCAATACCCTGGCCGCGCTCAAGGCCGGGGCGCGCCAGGCCGAAGTGGCCTTAAACGGCATTGGCGAGAGGGCGGGCAATGCAAGCCTAGAGGAAGTGGTCATGGCCCTGCGCGTGCGCAAGGACTATTACGGCCTGGATGACCGCATTGTCTCGGAGCAGCTTTATCCAACCTGTCGCCTGCTCTCAATGATCATCGGCCAGCCCATTCCACTGAACAAGGCCATAACCGGGGCCAATGCCTTTGCCCACGAAAGCGGCATTCATCAGGACGGCATGCTTAAGCACCGCGAGACCTACGAGATCATGACCGCCGAATCCGTGGGCCGCAGCGGCACAAATCTGGTCATTGGCAAGCACTCCGGGCGCAATGCCGTGCGCAGCAAGTTTGAGAGCCTGGGCTACAGCCTGGACGAAGCCAGCCTGAACCAGCTTTTTGAGGCTGTGAAAAAGCTTGCCGACCATAAGAAGCAGATCCATGACGAAGACCTTATGGCCCTGGTGCAGCAGGAGATTTACCGTATTCCCAACCGCTTCCGCTTAAAGCATGTCAGTGTTTCCAGTTCCGATGCTGGCGGCGTGCCGCCCACTGCCGCCGTGCTTCTTGAGGTGGACGGCGAGGAAAAAAGCGGCGCGGGCTTTGGCGTAGGCCCGATCGATGCGCTTTACAACGTCATTTCCGGCCTGGTTGGCCGCGCCCCGGAGCTTGAGCAATATGCGATCAACGCCATTACCGGCGGCATGGACGCCCTTGGCGAAGTGACTGTGCGCCTGCGCGAGGGCGCGCTCTCTGCTGTGGGCCGCGGCAATCATGCGGACATCTTTGTGGCCAGCGCCCGCGCCTTTGTGGATGCCCTGAACAATCTGGCCAAGCGTGAGGCCGAGGGCGCGCGCCTGCATAGCCACGACGAATAGTCCGGACAAAACGAATAATCTCAAGATGAATAATCTGAGGAAGACGAATAATCTGAGAAAGCCGAATAATCTGGGCAAGGCGAATAAGCAGAACAGGCCCAATTAGCCAAGCCAATAGGAAGACAGGGCAAAGGAAAGAAAAGATGCCTAAGACACTTGCAGAAAAAATTCTCTCCAGGCACAGCGCGGAGGAAATTACCGGCCCGGGCCAGATTGTGCGCTGCCGTGTGGATCTGGTGCTGGCCAACGACATCACCGCGCCTCTGGCCATCAAGTCCTTTGCGGGCATGGGCGCAAAACGTGTCTTTGACCCTGAGCGCATAGCCCTGGTTATGGATCATTTTACACCCCAGAAAGATCTGGACTCGGCCAATCAGGTTCTGATCAGCCGCCGCTTTGCCGAGGCCCAGGGCATCAGGCATTATTACGAGGGCGGCTGCGCTGGCGTGGAACACGCCCTCTTGCCGGAGCTTGGCCTTGTGCGCCCCGGGGATCTGGTCATCGGCGCGGACTCGCATACCTGCACCTATGGTGGCATTGGCGCTTTTGCCACTGGCATGGGCTCTACAGACATTGCCGCGGCCATGGCCCTTGGCGAAACCTGGCTCAAGGTGCCTGCAAGCATCCGCGTACGCTACACGGGCGAAATGCCCAAGGACTTGCGCGCCAAGGATCTCATGCTCCTGCTCATCGGGCGCATTGGCGTGGATGGTGCGCTCTATCAGGCCCTGGAATTTGCAGGCCCGGTCATTGATGCCCTGGATATTGAAGGGCGGCTGACAATGGCTAACATGGCCATTGAGGCCGGGGGCAAGGTGGGACTCTTCCCTGTGGATCAGCTTTGCCGCAAGTGGTGCGCGGCCCAGGGCTTCCCAACAGATCTTGAACTCTCAGCAGACCCCGGCGCAAGCTATGCCCGCGAGCTTGAGATCGATGTCAGCGGCCTTGAGCCAGTGGTTGCCTGCCCGCATATCCCATCCAATGTCAGGCCGGTGAGCGAAGTTGCAGCCAAGCCCATTGAGCAGGTAATTATCGGCTCATGCACCAACGGGCGTATTTCGGACATGCGCGATGCCGCAAGCGTCCTCAAGGGCCGCAAGGTGCATCCCAAGGTGCGCTGCATCGTGCTTCCGGCAACGTCACAGGTCTGGAAAGCCTGTCTTGCCGAGGGCCTGATGGAAATCTTCATGGAGGCGGGCTGCATTGTCGGGCCGCCAAGCTGCGGCCCGTGCCTGGGAGGGCATCTCGGCATCCTTGGCGATGGCGAGAGCGCTGTGACCACAACCAACCGCAATTTCCGCGGGCGCATGGGCAGCCTTGATTCCGGGATTTATCTCGCAAGCCCGCTGGTGGCGGCAGCCTCGGCAGTGGCCGGATGCCTGGCCGGGCCTGCACAGCTTTAACAGGGCAGGATTAAGGGGAACAAGAGATGACAATGCAGGGCAAGGCCCACAAACTGGGCGAGCATATTGATACAGACGCGATTATCCCGGCGACTTTTTTGGTCACCGCAGATCCTGAAAAGCTTGGCCGGCACTGCATGGCCGGGCATGATCCCAACTGGGTAGGGCGCGTTCAGAAAGGCGATTTTATAGTGGCCGGGCGCAACTTCGGCTGCGGCTCATCAAGGGAACATGCGCCCCTGGCCATACTTGGCGCGGGCATTCCGGTGGTCGTGGGCCACAGCTTTGCGCGCATCTTCTACCGCAATGCCTTCAACATGGGCCTTTTGCTCCTGGAAGTGGGCGATGCCGTAGATCGGATCAGCGATGGCGATGAACTTAGCATTGAACCGCAAAAGGGCAGGATCACCAATCTTGCCACTGGCGAGGAAATTGTCTGCGCCCCGCTCCCTGAGTCCATGCGCGAGATCCTCTCTGCTGGCGGCCTGGTTGGCTACGTGCGCGAGCGCTTGAACAAGGGAGCAAAGTGATGGCAAAGACGATCTGCCTTTTGCCTGGCGATGGCATCGGCCCGGAGATTCTGGCCCAGGGGCGTCTGGTGCTGGAGGCTGTGGGCAGGAAATTCGGCCTTGATTTCCGCTTTACTGATGGGCTGATTGGCGGCGCGGCCATAGCCGCCACAGGCAAGGCCCTGCCCAGGGAGAGCCTGGAACTGGCGCAAAATTCGGACGCGATCTATTTTGGCGCAGTGGGCGACCCGCGCTTTGACGCCAACCCGCCGGATAAACGCCCGGAGCGCGGTATTCTGGAAATTCGCAAGGCTCTTGGCCTTTTTGCCAATCTGCGGCCATCACTGCTTTGGCCGGAGCTTGCCTCGGCCTGCCTTTTGCGGGCGGATACGGCGCAGAAGGGCATCGATCTTCTGATCGTCCGCGAGCTTACGGGCGACATTTATTTTGGCCAGCCCAGGGGTATTGCCGAGGAGAATGGCCTGCGTCTTGCTTTCAATACCATGCGCTATGACGAGAGCGAGATCCGCCGCATTGCCCGCCTGGGCTTTGAGCTGGCCCAAAAGCGCAAGCGCAGGCTCTGCTCCGTAGATAAGAGCAATGTTCTTGAGTGTTCCAGGCTTTGGCGCACTGTTGTTGCCGAAGTTGCCCGCGATTACCCCGATATTGCCTTAAGTAATATGTATGTAGATAACGCGGCCATGCAGCTTGTGCGCGACCCCTCGCAATTTGACGTGCTTTTAACCTCAAACCTCTTTGGCGACATCCTCTCGGATGAAGCGGCGGCCATTACCGGCTCCCTTGGCATGCAGCCCTCGGCTTCCCTGGGCACGACCGGGCCTGGGCTGTTTGAGCCGATTCACGGCTCAGCGCCGGACATTGCTGGAACAGACAAGGCCAATCCCCTAGGTACAATCCTTTCGGGGGCCATGCTTCTTGAGCAGGGCCTTGGGCTTTCCGAAGCCGCCAGGGCGGTGGAGGAGGCTGTGCGCGCGACCCTGGCCGCAGGCTTCCGCACCCCGGACATCCTCGGTACTGGCGGCCCTGGCCTGCTTCCTGTTGGTTGCCGCGAAATGGGCGCCGAGGTGCTTAAGCGGATTTAGGGCAAATTTTCGCACGAAACTGCTTGTTTGGGATCAATTATATACAACAGGATTGTTGAATTCGTTTGCTTAATCTTTATAAACGAATAGCCCAGGCTTCTAAGCTTGTTTTCGAAATTTGAATATTGCTCTTTAGGAAAAGAAGAAAAATGGTCAAAAAAAACAAATATTCTCGCTTCAAGTTTAGTCTGTTCGATTGTATCAATTATTATATTTAAATCAGACGGCAGCACAGAATATTGTGGAAATGATTTAAGAAAATTCTTTTTATATTCTACAGGCATAAGACCCAATTGTTCATTATTAACAAAATACAGTTTATCTTTTGGTAAGTAATTCTCGCTGATTATCTTCAATAACTCAGAGTGTTGATACCATTTATATTGTTGCCGGTACAGGTATCTTGAATTTATAAATAGCGCGTATAAGATCAATGCGACTATAATTCCGCAAATTAAAAATATCATGGATTTATAACAATTATATTTAGTTAATAATTTTTGAAGCAATTCTGAATAAGGCCAAGAAGAAATTAGAATTATATTGGGTACAAGAAAAAGTAGCAACCTGGATTCAGGCGGGTAAACTATGAAATTAGCTAAAAAAGTACTTAATATTGGAAAGAATAGAACCATAAAAAAATATGGCTTATGATATGCCATTATAAAACATCCAACACTAAAGCTGAAAAATAGGATCTTTGCGAATATTAAATTTGGAAATAAGCGCTCAACGAATATTGGAATTGCTTTTTTCATCATATATTCGTGCCATTGTGCTGGATTATAAGGGATAAAATATTCGCGCCAAAAGTTTCTCATAAAATCTGTGTCTAGATTTTGCAAGTAAAAATAATAATAAGAGATAATAAGAGTAAAAAATATAGCCGTGTGAATATAATTATTTTTTAAAAAATTAATTAGAAATTTTACCAGACCGTGCATAAATGAATTTTGCAAAGACTGTTTTTTCGATATATATATATATATATACCATAAATAAATTGGGCAATTAAAACTCCGGCAATGGTTAACAGGCCAGCAGTACTCATCATTCCGCAGATTATATAGATGATAAGATTTTTATTGGAGAAGATGAGGCATTTATCACCTGTAATATTCTTATAATTTTGAAGCGATACATAGACAATAATCAAATTCACAAAAAATTCTATGGGATATTGTTTGAACTCTCCTGCATAATAGATCGGTGTGATGCATAGGGAAAGAATTAACAATGAAAAAAAAGCGTAATAAATACTAAATTTTTTACATAACTTGTACATTAAAAATACGGATAAAACTGATGCCAAACAAGGCAAAAAACGCAGATACAGCAATGACTGACCAAGATATTTGATGATAATTTTATTTATGATTACAAACATAATAGGAGCAGCTTGAGTGCCAAGCTGTCCCTTAAGCAGCGTCCTAAAATTCAAATCCTTAAGAGTAGCCCAAAGAGCGGCTTCATCAAGCCAAAGATCTTTGGGCGAAAGATAGACAAAGAGTCGCGAAAACAGGCAGATAGAGATCAGCCCAAGTATGGCGTAATGGAATAGCTTTGCTGGCCCATCCTGGTTATGACCAGGGCTGAAGAAGTATGCTATGGCCTGTTGCGTTCTTTTTAGCATCTTCGAGCTTTCCTACTTCGCTTTCAAAAAGGCCAGGGCGTCTGCAACCATGGCGGAAAGATCACTGCGTTTGGCCTGCCAGCCAAGAATCTTCCTTGCTTGGCTGGGATCGGCCACAAGCCTTGCAGGATCGCCTTCACGGCGCGGGGACAGGCGTACGGGAATCTTTTTCCCGGCCATTTCCTCCACTTTGGAGATGACTTCCTTGACTGAGATGCCGCGCCCTGTGCCCAGGTTGAGCGGCCTGCTTGCCCCGCCCTGCGCGAGATGCCTGAGCGCGAGGATGTGCGCAGCGGCCAGATCCTCAACATGCACATAGTCGCGCAAGCAGCTGCCATCGGCAGTTGGATAATCGCCGCCAAAGATTTCTATCTCCGGCAGACGTCCCAGGGCCGCAAGAATGGCCCTTGGGATCAGGTGCGGCTCCGGCTCGTGGATTTCGCCAATCTGGCCCAGAGGGTCTGAGCCTGCGGCATTGAAATAGCGCAGGGCCATCCAGCAAAGGCCGTGCGCCCGCTCAAAGTCGCTGAGCATACGCTCCATCATCAGCTTGGAAGCGCCATAAGGATTGATCGGCTTAAGAGGCAGATCCTCGCTGATCAGATCCCGCTTAGGCTGGCCGTAAACCGCGCAGCTGCTTGAGACCACAAGCAGGCGCACAGAGTTTGCGCACATTGCTTCAAGCAGGCTCAGCGTGCCCTCCACATTGTTGCGGTAGTATTTGCCGGGCTTGAGAACTGATTCGCCCACATAGGCCTTGGCCGCAAAGTGCAGCACGCCATCAGGTGCAAAGCTGCACATCACGGCGCCAAGCCTTGGCGTGTCGCGAATGTCCCCGTGGAAAAAAGCGCCATAGCGGGCAAATTCGCGCTGTCCGCTGGAGAGGTTGTCATAAACCGCCAGATCATGTCCCTGGGCTGCAAGGGCTTTGCAGGCATGACTGCCTACATAGCCCGCCCCGCCTGTAACCAGAACTTTCATCGGCGGCCACCGCGTTTGCCGGCTGGTTTTTGCCCCCCGGCGTCCAGGGCCTCTGCGCCCTCCTGGTAGTCGTAGTCGGCATTGAGCTTCCAGAGATTGTGCCCGGCATTCCGGGCAATGTTCTCGGCGGCCAAAAGACCCATGAGAATGGAGTGATCCTGGTTATTGTATTTGAAAGCGCCGTTGCGGCCAATGAGGGTCAGCCCGCTCACCGCATCAGCCTCGGCCTGGATCGGCGCAAGCCGCTCCTGAAAGCCCAGGTCATAGATCGGATAGGAGCGCTCAAGGCGCAGGACAAAGGCATCGGCAATTTCATCTTCACGGGCCAGGCCCGTTGCGCACAGCTCGCGCCTGGCCTGATCTGCAAGCCTTGCGTCATCGGCCTGCCAAAGGGGATCATTGTCATTGGCCCAGAACTCCAGGGCTACAATGCTTGTGCCAGCCTCGCCGCGCATGGCTGGCGACCAGTTGCGGAAATTGCAGATCCGCCCTGTGCCGAGGGCGGGATCATGGACATAGATCCAGTTGTCGGCAAAGACATTTTCTTTGTTAAGCTTGAGGTAGATGAGAATGGTATTGCGGTAGCGCAAGCTCTTGCACAAGGCGCGGCTTTGCGGCCCAAAGGCCGGGCACTTGCCCACGGCCTCAGTAAGCGGCATACTAGAGACCACCTCAGCGCAGTCAAAGCGGCCGTCGGCCAGCTTAAGGCCAGTCACGCGGCCATTTTCCGCCTCTATGCCAAGAACTTCGCTTTCGTAATGGATTTTCCCGCCAAGGCGCTCAAATTCCTGGGCCATGCGCTCATAGGGCTGGCCTGCGCCTAAGGCAGGGTAGGCAAACTGCTCCACAAGGGTTTTGTGCTTGCTTACACCGCGTTTATTCGGCCAAAGGGCATTTTTGAGCGCCTCAGCCAGATTCAGGCCCTTGATCCGCTGGGCGGCAAAGCTGGCGTCCAGTTCAGAACAGGAAATGCCCCAGAGCTTTTCGGAATAAGCCTTGAAAAATATCTCATAGAGCCTTTTGCCAAAGCGGCGGCTGACCCACTGCTCAAAGCTCTTGTCCTCTGCTTCCGGCTGAAGCCGCGCACCAAGATAGCTCAGGGCGCAGTGCAGGGATTCCAAAGGCCCAAGCTTGCCCAGGGCCTCAAAGGGTTTGAGCGGATATGCGAAGAACTTGCGCTGGTAGAAGATGCGCGTAAGGCGCTTTACAAGAACATAGTCCGGCCCGAGCTGCTCAAGCCAGAAAGCGTTGACCCGTTGATCTTTGCTGAAAAACCTGTGCGGGCCTAAGTCAACCCGCGCTCCCCAGAGTTCAAAACTGCGGCACATCCCGCCGGGAACGGGGAGGCTCTCAAAAATTTCGCAAGCCTTGCCCTTGCGGGCCAGAGCCAGGGCGCAGCTAAGCCCGGCAGGCCCGGCGCCAATGACGCCCACTGGCTTTTGGTCTCTCTCTCTCACTCTCTCAAGGACAATTCCATTCATTTGCTCAAATCTATGTGAAAATATTGTTTCTGGATGATTTTAGAAAGCTTGAGAAGCGGGAATCAACAAACATTGCTGATGGCTTGGCTTTAAGCTTAATGCGCTTTGGGCCAGATTGCAAGCCTGGCCAACGCCAAGAGAAAAGCCCCGCCGATCCCAGAGGAGCGCCGGGGCTTTTTGTTGCGGAAAGTGGAATCTGAATCTACTTGAAGATGTAGTTCAGTTCTTCAAACCAGCCCTGGTCATGGGCGCAGGCTGGGCAGAGATGCGGGGCGCTTGTGCCGTTGACAATACAGCCGCAGTTCAGGCAGCGCCAGGCGGTGGGTGTTTCGCGGGTGAACATGGTCCCGGTCTCAATGGCTTTGGCCAGGTCAAGATAGCGTTTTTCGTGGTACTTCTCGGCAATGGCGATATTGCGCATCACAGCCGCGATTTCCTTGAAGCCTTCCTGATCGGCGATATTGGCAAAATCGGGATACATTTCGGTGTATTCCTCGTGTTCGCCAGCGGCAGCTTCAATGAGGTTGGTGCGTGTGTCGGTAATCACGCCGGCCGGGAACTTGCCGGAAATCTCAACCAAGCCGCCCTCAAGAAACTTGAACAGACGCTCGGCGTGTTCCTTTTCCTGGTTGGCGGTTTCGGTAAAAATTTCGCTCACAAAAACAAAGCCGTCTTTCTTGGCCTTGGAGGCAAAGAAGGTATAGCGGTTGCGGGCCTGGGACTCGCCGGAAAAAGCTGTGAGAATATTTTTTTCGGTCTGGGTGCCCTTGAGTGACTTCATCAGAATACCTCCCCGTTGGCTTGAGGTTGGGAGCGGCCTTGCGCTCCAATGCGGCCACTGCGCCTCTTTCTGGCGCGGTCTGTGCTTTGTTTACTCCTGCTAAACTTTGCCGCCCCTGCTGTCAAGGGCGGATTTTCCGCGCCCCTGGCCTGCCTGAAAACGCGGGCGCAGGGGCAGACTTTTTGCGCCGCAAGTTAATTCATTCACATAGTAAATTTTGGAAATTGATTGACATAAATTTCTGCATCTCCTAGTGTAAAATCCATTGCGAAATATATTTGGGGGTAATAATGAATCGCCGGAATTTTCTCAAGCTTAGCGGCATCTCGGCCATTGGCCTTGGCCTTGCGCAACTTGGCCTGAATCTGGATCAGGCTTATGCCTATGTCAAAGGGCTTAAAATTGAGGGCGCAAAAGAAGTGATCACGATCTGCCCCTTTTGCGCTGTCTGCTGCCAGGTAATCGCCTATGCCCGTGATGGCAAATTGGTTGCCACAGGCGGAGACCCGGATTTTCCGGTCAACCAGGGCGCCCTGTGCGCCAAGGGTGCGGCCCTGCACAGCATGTACACCAATGAGCACAGGCTGACAAAGCCGCTCTATCGCGCCCCCTACAGCGACAAGTGGGTTGAAAAGGACTGGGACTGGACGCTCACGCAGATTGCCAGGCGAATCAAGGATGCCCGCGACAAGGATTTTATTCTCAAAAACGGAAAAGGCCAGACGGTCAACCGTGTGGAAAGCTTTTTTATGATGGGCACATCGCACGCCTCCAATGAGGAATGTGCGCTGATGCACCAGGGTTTGCGCAGCCTGGGGGTCGTCTATATGGACCACCAGGCAAGGACCTGACACAGCCCCACTGTTACGGCTCTGGCAGAGTCGTTCGGACGCGGTGCAATGACCAATCACTGGATCGACATCAAGAATGCCGATGCAGTCTTTATTATGGGCAGCAATGCCGCAGAGCATCATCCAATCTGCTTCAAGTGGGTAATGAAAGCCAAGGAAAAGGGCGCAACGGTGATGCACGTTGATCCCAAGTTCTCGCGCACTTCCGCGCGCTCCAACTTTCATGTTCCCATCCGTTCCGGCACAGACATCGCTTTCCTTGGCGGGATGATCAACTACATCATCGAAAGCGGCTCCTGGTTCCGCGAATATGTGCTGGAATATACCAATGCCTCGTTTATTGTGGGCAGGGGCTATGCTTTCAACGACGGTCTTTTCAGCGGCTATGATCCCAAGACGCGCAGCTATGACCGCAAGCTCTGGCAATTTGAAAGCGGCCCTGACGGCGCCCCCTTGCAGGACAAGACCCTGAAGCATGAGCGCTGTGTCTTTAACCTGCTCAAAAAGCACTATAGCCGCTATACCCTGGAAAAGGTCTCCCAAGTAACGGGTGTGCCAGTGGAATCGCTTCTGAAAGTCTATCGGATTTTCAGCGCCACGGGCAAGCCGGACAAGGCCGGAACAATTCTTTACGCCCTTGGCTGGACTCAGCACACAGTGGGCGCGCAGAATATCCGCGCCTCGGCCCTGATTCAGCTTCTCCTGGGCAATATCGGCGTGGCTGGCGGCGGGATCAACGCCCTGCGCGGCGAGCCGAATGTGCAAGGTTCAACAGATCATGCCCTGCTTTATGACAATCTGCCAGGCTATTTGCCCCTGCCCAGGGCCTCCTGGCAAAACCTTGCTCAGTTCAACGCGGTACTCAGCCCACAAACGGCGCTGAAACAGAGCGTCAACTGGAGCATTCACCGCCCCAAGTATATGGCAAGCCTGCTCAAGGGCTGGTTTGGCAAGGAAGCTACGCCCGAAAATGATTTCTGCTACAGCCTTTTGCCCAAGGGCGAGGATGACGGCAATTATTCCTATCTGAAAATGATGAATAATGCCTATCTGGGCAAGATGAAGGGAGGAATCATTTTTGGCGTGAATCCCATGGGCAGCTTCCCCAATGTGAACAAGATGCGCGAAGCCCTGGATAATCTTGACTGGCTCGTGGTTGGCGAGCTGCACAATTCCGAGACTTCAGACAACTGGCACAGGCCAGGGGTTAATCCCAAAAACAAGAAGACCGAGGTCTTTTTGCTGCCTTCGGCGCACCGTGTGGAAAAGTCCGGCTCAATCAGCAACAGCGGGCGCTGGGTTCTCTGGTTTGACCAGGCCGTGAAGCCGGCGGGCGAGGCGCGGAATTTTGCGGACATCTTTGTGCCCCTGCTGAACAAAATCAAGGCCATGTACCAGAAAGAGGGCGGTGTTTTTCCTGAGCCGCTGCTTAAGCTCAACTGGACGGAGAAATTTGATCCCGAAGAATGGGCGCGGCGGATCAACGGCTTTTTCCACAAGGAGACTAAGGTTGGCGACAAGACCTACAAGCCAGGGGAGCTTGTGCCCACTTTTGCCAGCTTAAAGGATGACGGCTCAACCTCCTCGCTCAACTGGCTTTATACGGGAAGCTATACCGAGGAAGACGGCAACAAGGCCAAGCGCCGCAATCCGGCGCAAACGCCCATGCAGGCCAAGCTGGGTCTTTATCCCAACTGGTCCTGGTGCTGGCCCGTCAACCGCCGTATTCTCTATAACCGCGCTTCAGTGAACCCGGAGGGCAAGCCCTATAACCCGGAACTGCCGGTCATTGTCTGGGACGGAAGCAAGTGGCTTGGCGATGTTCCCGATGGCGCAGCCCCGCCCCTGGCCAAGCCCGGCGGCACTCTGCCCTTTATTATGGCCAAGGATGGCTTTGGGCGCTTTTTTGGCAACAGCCTGGTCGATGGGCCATTGCCGGAGCATTATGAGCCTGTGGAAACGCCCCTGGCCAGCCAGCCTTTCTCCAGCCAGCTTTCCAGCCCGGTTTTTGCCTGTTATACCAAGGAGATGGAGTCAATCGCGCCGCCAGCAGACGCGCGTTATCCCATTGTCCTGACTACCTATGGCATGACCGAACACTGGTGCGGCGGCGGCGAAACGCGCAATGTGCCCAATTTGCTTGAGGCTGAGCCGCAGCAATATGTGGAGATGAGCCCGCAGCTGGCCGGCGAAATTGGCGTCCAAAACGGCGATGGCGTGATTGTGGAGAGTATGCGCGGCTCAATGGAGGCCATTGCCATGGTTACTGTGCGCATGCGCCCGCTTACGGTAATGGGCCGCACCGTGCATATCATCGGCATGCCCTTTGCCTGGGCCTGGACCACTCCCAAATGCGGCGACTCCACGAACCGCGTGACAATCTCGGTTTGCGATCCCAATACTTCAATTCCAGAGCTTAAAGCCTGCCAGGTCAATGTGCGCAAGTGCGAAAAGCTCACTGAAATTGAACGGCCAAAAGGGGTTTCCGCATATTCCATGGGCGCCACGGTGAAGGAGTAAGCCATGCCAAAAAGCATCTTGGTCGATACAACCCGCTGTACTGCCTGCAGGGGCTGTCAGGTTGGCTGCAAGGAATGGCATGATCTCAATGCCAATGAGACCTGGCAATGGGGCACGCACCAGAATCCGCCGGATCTCAACCCGCGCAATCTCAAACTGGTGCGTTTCAGGGAGCATGAAACCGCAGAGGGGCGCGTGGTCTGGAATTTCTTCCCGGATCAGTGCAGGCACTGTCTTACGCCAATCTGCAAGGATGTGGCCGATTATAGCGTGCCTGGGGCAATAATCCAGGAGCCGGACGGCATTGTTCTTTTTACGGAAAAAACAGCCCGGCTTGCGCCGGAAGACGCCCAGGCTGTAATTGATGCCTGCCCCTATAATATTCCGCGCTATAACCGCGCCAACAAGCAGCTTGTCAAGTGCGATTTCTGCATTGACCGCCTGCGCGAGGGGCTGATCCCGGTCTGCGTGGCGGTTTGCCCCACGGGCTGCATGGTCTTTGGCGAGCGGAAGGAAATGCTCAGCCTGGCCAAAGAGCGCCTGAACAAGGTTAAAGAGGAGCATCCCACGGCCTATCTGGCCGACATGGACGATGTGAACGTGATCTTTCTCCTGGCCGAAGACAAGAGGTATTATTACGAATATGCTTCATTCGGATAAGGCCAAGGGCGGGATCAGTCAGACCATTGGCGCTGTGGCGGCGCGGCGGCCAGCCCTTGCCCCGCTGCTTGCTTCCTTTGAGCCGCTTTTGCTGGCCAGGGAGGAATGTAGCTCTGAACTTGCGCCCCTGTTGCGTGAAAAAGGCGCAAGGCTTCCGGCTTTTAGCGCCGAAAAGGTCCGCGCAGGAGTGCCTTTGCTGCACAATGCCTGTGCCCCGGCCTGGGCCGTGAAATTTGCAGCGGAGAGGCTTTTGCCGCTGCTATGGCAGTTTCCGCCCATTCAGGAGCAGCAGCAAGAAATTGCAAAGTTTTTCCTGGCCGAGTGTGCAAAAGAAGATCCGCGGGAGAAACTTGGCCAGGCCCTGCTTTCGGGAGGCGATATTGCCAGGCTTGCAGACGGCATTGACCCTTCGGCCCTGGCCTTTGTCTGCGACTTTGTCTATTCGGCGGTATTCAGGGCTATGGCTTCCTTGCCGGATTGGGAAAACGGCCAGCCCCCCTGGGATCAGGAGGGACTCTGGCAGGAGGGCTATTGCCCCTTCTGCGGCTCTTTTCCGGCAATCGCCTGGCTGGACAGGCAGAAATTTGAGGAACAGAACGAATTTCTGGCCGGAGGCGGCGGCAAAAAGCACTATCACTGCGCCTTTTGCGGCTCGTCCTGGAAATTCCGCCGTGGTCTTTGCCCGGCCTGTGGCCGCGAGGGTAAGGACAGCGTAAATATTCTCAATGTTCAGGGCCGCGCCAGCGAAAGAATTGACTGGTGCGGCCACTGCAAGAGCTATTGCCCCACTGTGGACTTGCGCGAAATGGCCGATTTTCCCAATATGGACGCCCTGGCCCTGGGCATGCTCCATCTAGACATGCTTGCCGCGCAAAAAAAGCTCAAGCCCTTGAAAGCAGCTTTCTGGAATAAATTCTAAGGAGCAGCCATGAGATTTCTCCCTGTCTTGATCTTTGCCCTGGCTCTGTTTGCGGACCCGGTTCAAGCTGCCGCTCAGGCCCAGCCCGCGCAAGCCAAAGAAAGCGCCAAGCCTGAGATTCCCGGGCCGCTGCGCGTCCTGCGCAGCCCCATTGTGCTTAATTATGGCTCATTCCCCCAGCTTGCAGTAACTTTTAACCATACAAGCCATAGCGCGATTAACTGTGTGCTTTGCCACCACAAGGCAGAAAGCTGGAAAACACGCTATGCCGACTGCACAACTGCCGGTTGCCATAACGTCAAGGGCTCACGAGAGCGCGGCGTTCACAGCGTGTTCATGGCCTACCACGATCCGGCTTCTGACCGCTCCTGCTATGGCTGTCATAAGCGCGAGGCCAAGCGCTACCCGCAGTTCTTTGGCTGCCGCCCCTGCCATACAAGCCCATGAGCCAGAAAACAGCGGCCAGCAGATAAGAGGCTGCCGCGGACGCGGCCAGATTATTTTGCTAGAGCAGGTATTCGCAGCCCTTGGCTTTCAGGGCTGTATCCACCCAGGCCCTGTCCCATGCCAGATCTTGTATGCTTTCCATGATTTGCGCTTCCTTGTCATTTTGGGCCAGAGCCAAGCGCAAGACCGCAGGAGCGTCTTCCGGGCTTATGACCACCACTCCGTCAGCATCCCCGACGACTATATCGCCAGGATTCACCACAAGGCCGCCGCAGACCACGGGAAAATTGATCTCGCCGCCGCCTTCCTTCAAAGGGCCGTTGGGCGTGACGCCCACAGCATAGACCGGGAAATCAGTCATTTCGCGGATAGCGGCAATATCCCGGATGCACCCGTCCACAATCAGGCCGGAAAGACCCCTGCGGCGACACCAGTTGATCATTAGTTCGCCAGTTATGGCGTATGAGCGTTCACCCTGGGCATCAACAACGATGACATCCCCTGGCTGAGCCATGTCAATGGCCTTGTGGAGCAAGAGATTATCACCAGCGCGAACTTTCAGGGTGAATGCCGTTCCGCATAGACGGCCGCTGTTCATGGGCAGGATTCGCGAATTCATGCAGCAGATGCGGTTCATATTATCGCCAATGTTTGCGGCAGGAATAGCCGCAAAAGCGGCAACAAGCTCTTTTGCCGGGCGTGTCACGCTTTGCCGGATGCGAAAACCGGGGTTGGACATCTGTTGCTCCTCAAGGCAGATTGTTAGGCAGGCCGCTATTTCTTGGCTTGCGTTTGCAGGGAGTGATAACCCGCATTGGCCCGCGCTTTCTGCAAGGTCATCCCTGCGCGAAGATTTTTCTCGATTTCCGCTTCCTTGGCCGCAATGGCCTTGGCAGCGTCCAGGACGGCCTGGGCCTGTTCCTGCGGGATTACAAGGACGCCGGAATCATCCCCGAGAAGAATGTCGCCCTGCTTTACCTGAACCCCGGCAATGCTCACCGGCTGCTTCACGGCATCCACATAAACGCGATCCTTGCCTGTAACCATATAGGCGCCCTTGGTGAAGATCGGGTACTTCTTTACGCGGATTAGCGGAATGTCGCGGCATACGCCGTCAATTACCGTGCCGGCTATGCCGTTGCGCAGGCTAGTCATGGTCATCAGGTCACCCCACACAGTGCAGTAGTCCCGGCCGGCATTGTCAATGACCACCACATCGCCCGGCTCAACCTCATCCAGAAAATCGCCCACAGTTCCGGCCACTGCCCCGCAAACTGTGTAATGCACGGTGTATGCAGTGCCACAGAAAGCTGTGCCTGGAACAACAGGCTTGATTCCCAGAAGGCCGCCTTTAAGGCCAAGCTTGTCCATGGCATCGGAAACGCAGGGCGTATCGAGCTTGGCGAATTCCGCAAGCAAATCTTTTACTGACATAATGACACCTGCTTATTTTTGAAGCATTTTTTCATAATTATGCTTGTTGTCCACATCGAGCATGCTACCGCCGGCCTTGATGTCGGCAATCATGGCAGATTCCTTGGCGAAGAACTTCTCTGCCTTGTCAAGCACTGCATCCAGATGCTCTTTGGGGATAACCACCACTCCGCTTTTGTCGGCAAAAACGACATCACCGGGGCGCACCTGCACCCCTGCGAACTGGATCATGGCGTTGGTGCTTTCTTCCATGATTCTTCCGCGTGCTGTGGCAACAACAGTTCCCCGTGCATAAGCGGGAAAATCGACTTCGATGATGTCATCAAGGTCACGAACAGCGCCATCGACAACTATTCCTGAAATGCCCTTGTACTTTGCGCCAGTAGCGAGGATGCCCCCCCAGCAGGATGTGTCCAGCCTGCCGCCATTGTCGATGACAATCACATCTCCGGGCTTTGCTGCATCAATGGCCATTACGCCTAGGTGATGCTTGCCCTTGGTTTCGCCCGCCGCAGTGAGTTTCAAGGTTACCGCCCTGCCGGCAATCTTGGGCACGGCTTCCCACATAGGGCGAATCCCATAGGTCGTGCCCTTAAGTCCAAGGGCGTCAAGGGCATCGGCAATATTGGTTGTTGAAAGCGCCAGCAGACGGGGGCGGTATTTGCTGTCAAAGTCACTCATGGCATCTCCTTTGTTTTTGTTAGCTTTTTATATTGAACGGGCATAGGCTATGCCGTTGACAATGTTTTCCGGCTTTTCCCCGGCTTCAGCGCGGCGGATATTCCTGGCGCAGAAATCGAATACGCGCTGGTAATTATCCAGTGTGGCCGCTCCAACGTGCGGTGTGGCAATGACGTTGTCGAATTTGAGAATTTCCGATTCGGGCGTGAATGGCTCAGGATCAAAAACATCCAGGCCAGCGCCGCCGATCCGGCCTTCCTTGAGCGCGCCAATCAGGGCCGGCTCATCCACAACAGGGCCGCGCGCCGTATTGATAAGCAAGGCATCTGGTTTTATCAGGGCAATGCGTTCGCGGCTGATCAGGTTGCGGGTGCTTTCCAGCCAGGGTACATGGAGGGTAATGATGTCAGCCTGGCGCAAAAGCTCATCCAGATTGAGATAGCTTGCGCCGAGTTCTCTTTCCATTTCGGGCGCGAGGCGCTGGACATCATAATACACAAGTTTGACGCCGAATGGCGCAAGCCGTTTCATCACTTCCCGGCCAATTACGCCCGACCCGACAACGCCAATGGTTTTGCCAAGCAGCTCAAAGCTTGAGTGCCGGTATTTCCAGCTGTCCCAGATGCCGCTTTTGGACTGGCGGTCCAGAAGAAGGATTTTGCGGTACAGGGCGAGCATATAGAGAACTACAAGCTCCGCAACGGAGCTGGCGTTTGTGCCGAGGGTTATGGAAACAGGGATGTCTTTGCTTGCGGCATAGGCCACATTGACATTGTCATAGCCTACGCCAGTGCGCTGGATCATTTTCAGCTTGTTTGCCTGATCGATTACCTTGTCTGTAACAAGAAAATTGGTGGCCAGAAAATAATGCGCTTCCGCAAGCGTGCCGGCCTGAGCAGCGGTGGGATTGAGAAATCTTAGCTCAATGCCGTCCCCGCCTATGGTATTTATGGCCAGCTGCTCCATTGGAGCGCTGATTTTATCGAGATAAAGGACGCACGTTTTCACTAATTCCCTCCAGTAAAAGTACAGTTAGAAAGCGGATTTATGCAGGATTGCGCGCCAGTTTGCGGTTTTCGATTAAGCGCATCACAAAGGGCCAAACTATTGAAACAAGGCACATCAGCATCAGCGCCATGAAAATGGGCTTCTCGAACAAGGGCGTCACATCCCCCTGTGTTGCCTGCATGAAACGCCGGTAGTTGCCTTCGGCCATTGGCCCGAGAATCATTCCCAGCACCACCGCTGCAAGATTGAATCCTGTTTTTCGCAGGAAAAAACCTATGCCGCCAAAGATGAGCATAAGCGCAACATCAAACATGGAGTTGCGGATAGAGAACGAGCCGATGATGCAGAGGCAAAAGATAAGCGCAACCATAAGGGTTGTGGGTACGCTGAGAACGAGGATGAAGAAGCGCGCCGCGATGAAGCCCAGGATCAGCATGGCGATGTTGGCCATAATCATCCCGGCAAAAAAGGCATAAGTCGTGGCCGCCTGATCCCCGAAAAGGCTGGGTCCGGGGCGCAACCCCTGAATCAGCAGGCCGCCGAGGAAAATGGCCGTCACCGAGTTGCCTGGGATGCCGAGGGTCAGAAGCGGAATCAGTGAACCGCCAGTTACGCCGTTGTTGGCTGATTCTGGTCCGGCAACGCCCTCCACATTGCCCTTGCCGAACATTTCGCGTTTTTTGGAAAAGCGCTGCGCTTCGTTATAGCCCAGGAAAGCCGCAATGTCGCCGCCAGCTGCCGGAATAATGCCAATGATTGTGCCAATGCCGGAGCTTCTGAGCATGATTCCTATGAGATGCTTAAGCTCGGAGAAAGGCAGCCAGATTTTGCCTGTTTTCAGGGAGGCCATGGAATTTAGCCGTTCGCCTGGCTTAAGGCCCTCAAGCAGGGTCAAAACCTGGGAGGTGGAAAAAAGGCCAATCAGCGCGGGGATAATCGATATGCCCTCCAGCATGTCCAGAAAGCCGAATGTAAAGCGCGGAAAACCCGTGATCGGATCCATGCCCACAGTGCCGATAATCAGGCCGAGCAGGCCGGCGATTACACCCTTAAGAATAGCCCGCGAGGAGAGGGTGGCAATAATGGTCATGCCAAAACAGGCTACTGCAAAGTATTCTGCCGGGCCAAAAAGCAAGGCTATTTTTGCCAGCTGCGGTGAAATGAGAATAAGGCACATGGCGCTGATAATTCCGCCAACAAAGGAGGCTACTGTCGCAGTTGCCAGGGCCTTGCCCCCCTCGCCATTGTTGGTCATGGCATAGCCGTCAAGCGCAGTGGCAGCGGAGGCGGGAGTACCTGGGGTATTGAGCAGAATTGCCGAGATTGAGCCGCCATACATGGAGCCGCAATATGCTCCTGCCAGAAAGATCAGCCCGCTTGCCGGGGAAAAGCCAAAAGTTATCGGAATGAGCAGGGCAACCGCCATTGTGGAAGTCAGCCCAGGCAGGGCGCCAAAAATAATCCCGATAGCTGTTCCGGCAAACACCAGGAAAAGATTCATAGGCTGCAAGGCCACAAAGAAACCCTGGATAAGCTCCATTATCGTCTCCTACAGGCTGATGCCAGGTACAGGAATTTTAAGCAGGATCTCAAAGACCAGATAAATAGCCAGGGGAAAAGCCACTGCAACTATTATCGGAATAAGCTTGCTCCTGAATTGAAGAGCCAACGAAATAGCCAGAATAAACAGTGTGCTGGAGATATAGTAGCCGATATACGGGATACTCAGAACATACAGAACCGCCAGGCCCGTACATAACAGAACTTGCTTTTTTTGCTGGATGACCAGATGACCTTTGTAGAGATCAAAGTGATAGGAGCGGAAAAAAAGCAGGCCGGAGAAAAAAATCAGTCCAAGTAGCAGGGCCTTGGGAAAGGAAGCAGCCTCCGCCGGATAACTCTCTGCGATGTAGTAAAACAGCGCGCCAAACAGAAACAAGACAATGGCGGCAGCTCTGGAATGGTTTATAGCCATGAGTTCCCCCCCCCCCGTGATGGTCGATGGTCAGATGGTCAATTCCATATTCCAGCCAGGATTGCGCCTGATGAGCCTGCGTTACACTCTGGTAAGCGCCTTGCCTATGAAACCAGATGATTTTAGCTGCGCTTCACGGCAAGGCGCATGGAGGAGGGGGCTTATTTCCCGCTCAAGCCAAGTTTTTCAATCACAGGCTTGAACGTGTTGTACTGATCCATATAAAATTTCTGGAAGTCTTCGCCATTGCGGTACTTGATTGCCAGCCCGGCGCTTTTCATCTTGGCTTTGTAATCAGCCTCTTCAGTGCCTTTCTTCAGACTGTCATGCAGGAAATTGATAACTTCCTTGGGAGTTCCCTTGGGCACGCCCACGCCGCGCGATGAAGCGTGCTTCAAATCCAGGCCAAGCTCTTTCATTGTCGGCACATTGGGGAAATCTGGCAGGCGCTCATCGGTAAATGCGGCCAGCACATCAATTTGGCCGGCTTCAAGAGCGGCAATGGCCTCAGATACCTTGGGAATGGAAGTGTCAGAATGGCCTCCCACCACAGAAACCACAGCATCGCCAGTACCAGCGAATGGCACGGGATTGAGCTTGATTCCCAGCTTGTCGTTCATGATTTCGGAAATGACATGAATATCAGAGCCTGCGCCACAGGTAGCCATGGACACCTTGCCAGGATTTTTCTTGGCATAGTCAACAAGATCCTGGAATGTCTTGAATTTGCCGCCCTTTTTGACAATCAGCAGGGCCGGGTCTTCCACAAGCTGGATAACCGGGACAATCTGGTCCAGCTGGTAATTGGCCTTTCCCTGGAGGGGCAAAAAAATCATAGACGGGATATTCAGCAGGGACATGGTCTGGCCGTCCGGCTTGGAATTCACAAGGGAAGTCCAGCCAATTCCGCCGCCTGCTCCTGGCTTGTTCTGCACAACAATGGGCTTGCCGACATATTTTTCGGCAGCGTTGGCCAGAATCCGCGCGCCGGCGTCCGAGCCACCGCCAGCGGAATAGCAGACAATGAAATTCACTGGGCCGGAGGGATAGTTCTTTGGCCCAGCTTCCGCAGCAATAGACACACTGATCACAGTCGCAAAGCACAAAACCGCCAGAGCTATTTTCTTCATCTTCTTCAGTTTCAACATAATGCCTCCACTAAAAGGTAAAAATGTGAACTCCGAAGCAGCCCGCATGGGCAAATACCTACTCCACAACCTCTATCTCCAGCTTTTTAGCGGCCGCCAGCGCTGCATCCAGCGAGGGGCTGGCATCAACGAGGTGAATTCTCGCGCCGCCGCGATTGCGCGCATCCACAAAGAAGCTTCCCTCGGTGGTTTCAATGCTGATCTTCTGAATTTGCGGAATGGCTTTTTCCCTGACTTCAACTACAATCCCTTTCTGGATTATTTCCTCCATGATGCTGCGATAGGCATGAACATCCTTTGTGTCCGCCCCGAGAACAGCGCCCATGAGAATGCCGGGAACATTTGTGCCTCTTCTGGAAAAGAGTTCCGGGTAAAGCTCAATGCTGATTTTCTTTATCTCGCCCTGAACAAGCTCATGGGCGATGCGCCCCATATTTGTTGGAGAGCCAACGGCCTGGGACGAACCCCCAACCACTGCCATACCAAAAGGCTTGCTTAGGGGATTGGCCCGCAGGGCAAGTTTTTTGACTTCTCTGCGCACCCGCGTGCGCATAGTTTCCGAGTGCGCTTCCTCTCCCGTGCGAATTTCGGGGGCAACAAAAAGCTCCACTTTCTCGTTGCGCTTGAAAAATGGGCGCATATAATCCACCGTCACTGGTGTTACATATTGCGCAGAAAGGGGGTGAACCGCAGAGGCCATGGCAATCATGCTGTCCGCGTCAGCCGCAAGGGGGAGGGAGGTTCTCACAGCAAGCCTGGCCGCCAGAGTTCCAATAAGAATTGCCCCGGCGATATGCGCCGCGCAAAGCCCAGGCACACTGATGCGCGGAACGCAGGGAACTGCAATGGTTGGAGAAAGAGCCAGCGCAAGCGCTTTGGCGCACTGGCTTGGCGATCCGCCTTCCACTTGGGCCACAGCCGCTGCCGTGGCTGCAGAAGCCGCGCCAAAGCCCTCCATATTGCAACCAGTGGTGGTTTTGCCCACTCTAAACAGAGTGCCGATTTTGAGCAGCAGCGCAATGGCCAGGAGCGCCTTTCTCTGATCCTGGACCTGCTCCAAAAGGGCGCGCGCAAGGCCGGTATAACCGCACGAATCCCCTGTGCCGGCACAAGGCTCAAGACCGATCTCATGGTTGCCAACCTGGGATGCCAGCGTATAGCGCACGGCGTCATCAAGGAAGGAATCTTCAAAGAGATGGCGGTTTTCCCTGTGCATTCGCGCAAGATCGCTGCCAACTGTCCCGAGAAGATAGCTCACGCCCGTATCAAGCCCCATGTCCAGGGCTTTATTGTTATGGCTAAAGGCTTGCTTCACAGCCTCAAGCACAGCGTCTTCGTCCATGCCGGTGCGCGACATTTCTTCGCAAACGACAACTTCACCAAGGCTGACGCCCGCTTTTTCCGCAACTGCAACATAGTCGTTAATGGTCAGCTCGCCGAACTTTAAGCCAAGAGCCTTTAGCGAAGATAAAATTGCCTTATCCATGCCTTGTCCCTAGAATCTGGTTGCAGAACTATTTTGCCGTATTCAAGGCCGTGCGCAGCCTCTCCATTGAACGCTCCTTGTGCCTGCGAACCAGCTGGCCAACCAGATCAACATTTTTTTCTTTCAGCGCTGCAATGATTTCCGAATGTTCCTGATGCGACTCCAGAGCGCGTTCCTGCCCCCAGGCGAGGATGTAGCCTGAAATTTTGCAGCGATCCCAGAGCATGAAGACATTTTCAGCCAGAAAGCTGTTTGCTGAAAAATCGTAAATGGCAAAATGAAATTTCCTGTCAGACTCAATGAATTTGCACATATTTGCCGAGCCGATGTACTTTTCCATTTTCGCGTGCATTGCCTCCAGCTTGCGCAGAGCTGCCGGCGTAATCCGTGACGCCGCCGAAGAAGCTGCCGCAACTTCAAGAAGATTGCGCACCTCGACTATTTCCTGGTATTTTTCCAGGTCAATGGATTTGGCTATGGCTCCAATATGCGGGATGACATCCACAAGACCTTCCTGCTGCAAACGCCGGATTGCCTCGCGCACAGGTATCGGGCTGACATTATAGCGGCTTGCCAGCTCCGAAAGCACGAGGCGCTGGCCAGGCTTCACATCCCCGGAAAGCAGGCCCTGACGAAGATTTTGGTAAATGGCCTCATTTTTGGTACCGATTGCTATCTGCACGTAAAAACAACTCCCTTTGTGCTGGTCAACTGAATCCGCCGGCTATCCTGCCGTCAATTTAAGAACTATCTATTTTTAGATTCTCAAGTTGTCAATAAAAATTTTTTAATACATAAATAATCAATATTTTCAAATAATTATAATGAATTTATTTGATATGATATAATATATCGCATCAAATATTTGAAAATACGTGCAAAAAATCGTTTGCGGGCGAGGCCAGACGCCATTCACTGCAAAAGCTGTGAGGCAGAGCTTGTCAGCAAGCAGCCGACTCCAAGATGGGCGTCAGTACATCCAAATATAGACCATAGGCATGATGAATATGGCTTGTACGGGCAGAACTTGTTTTTATAGGAATTCAAGAATAATCTTTGCAAAAAACGAAATCTGCGTTTCAGGAGGCCCGATGTCCAAGACCCTTGATTGCCGCGGCCTTGAATGTCCCAAGCCGGTAATCCGCTGTCGCGAGCTTCTGGAAAAGGAAAGCCCGGAGACTTTGACTGTGCTTGTGGACAATCTTGCTGCTGTGGAAAATGTGCGCCGTTTTTTGGGCAAGAGCGGTTACAGCGTAGATACAAAGCAGCCCAAGGCCCAGGAATGGCAGCTTGCGGCAATAAAGACAGGCCAGGGCGTAAGCGCGCAGGAAGGCGCGGCTTCAGGCCAGGAGGGCAAGCTGAAGCCTGGCGCGGCTAAAGAGCGCGATGCCAGGATTCTCGTGCTTCTGACCACCGAGACCCTGGGCAGGGGAGACGAGGGCCTGGGCGCAAGGCTCATGGAGACTTTTCTGGCTACTTTGCCGGAAATCGCGCCCTGGCGGATTGTCATGCTCAATGGCGCGGTAAAGCTCAGCGCCCAGCCTGGCGCGGCCCTTGAGAGCCTGAAAGCCCTGGCTGCTTTAGGAAGCGAGATTCTGGTTTGCGGCACTTGCCTTAACCACTACAAATTGCTGGAACAGAAGGCTGTGGGCGAAACGACAAACATGGTGGATGTGGTCACCAGCCTTGGCCTTGCGGACAAGGTCATCCGGCCCTGAGCGAGGGAAAAGATGAAGCTGCTTGAAAAAGCCCGCGCCGCTGGCTGAGCGGCCAAGTGGCCTCCCGGGATTCTGGAGGCCCTGCTTGCCAAGCTCAGGCCCGCCTTGCCCGATCCGCGCATCCTCGCAGGCTCTGCCCACAATGAGGACGCGGCGGTTCTTTCTCTGCCGCCGGGCCAGGCCATTGTCCAGTCTGTGGATGTGCTGGCCCCGGTGGTCAATGATGCCTATGCCTTTGGCCGCATAGCCGCCTGCAATGCCTTAAGCGATATTTACGCCATGGGCGGAAGCCCCTGGTGCGCCATGAGCCTGGCCTTTTTTCCGCCATGCCTGCTTGATTCGCCAGTTCTTACGGATATTTTGCAAGGCTCTCTGGACGCCGTCAGCGAGGCTGGCGCTGTTTCCGCTGGCGGGCATACAGTGCAGGATGAGGAACTGAAATACGGCCTTTCCGTAACCGGGGTGATCAATCCCAAACGCATTGCGCGCAATGACGGCCTTAAGCCTGGTCTTAAGCTTGTGCTGACCAAGCCCCTGGGCATCGGCATTCTGGCCACTGCGCTCAAGGCAAACTGGGATCACGCCGCGGAGAGCGAGCAGGCGATCATCCATTGGGCCGGGCAGCTGAACAAGGCTGGCGGAGAGCTGATTGGGCAATTAGGGCTTCCCGCGGCAACAGATATTACCGGCTTTGGCCTTGGCGGCCATGCCATTGAAATGGCCATTGCCTCCGATGCGGCTGTGGAAATTTATGCCGACAGACTGCCGCTTCTGCCTTATGTAATCGACTATGCCCAAAACGGGCTGATCCCGGCTGGCACTCATGCGAACATCAAGCACTTCCTGCCACAAACCCACATTGAAAGCGGCGTGGATGAGGATCAGCTGAGCGTCATCTTTGACGCCCAGACATCAGGCGGCCTGCTTCTGGCCATTCCGCCAGAAAAACTGTCCGAAGCCTGCGAATTTCTGGAGCAAAATGCCGCCCTGGCTGTGGAAATAGGCCAGGTGCTGGAAAAAAGGCCCCAGGGGAAATATCTGCTTCTGAAAAAGGGCTAAGGTTCAGGCAAGGAGGCTTTATCCGCCTGTTTCTCGTCTGCCTGGGAATCCGCTCTGAATGGCTGAGCGCAAATCAGCCCTTGCCTTGCTTGTTATCCAGCAGGTGGCAGCGCGCCTGCCAGTCCGGGCCAAGACTGTGCCAGGCTGGCGCTATTTCGCGGCAGACAGGCATGGCCATGGGGCAGCGCGGGTGAAAGCGGCAGGCCCTTGGCGGGTCAAGGGGGCTTGGCAGTTCGCCGCCAAGGGGCGGCGGCAGTTTTTGCGCCTGGCCCTCTGCGGCTTTGGCCCAGCTGGCCTCGCCCCTGGGTATGGAATCAAGCAGGGCCTGGCTGTAAGGGTGGGCCGCGCTGGCAAAAAGCTTCTCGGTGGGCGCAATCTCCACAAGCTGACCCAGGTACATCACCGCAACCCGCGAGGCGATAAAGCCAATCACGCTGAGATCGTGGGAAATAAAGAGATAGGCCAGGGCATAGCGTTCGCGGATTTCCGCGAGCAGATTGAGAATCTGGGCCTGAACCGAGGCATCCAGGGCTGAGACCGGTTCATCGCAGACAATCAGCTTCGGCCGCGTAATCAGCGCCCTGGCCACAGCAATGCGCTGGCGCTGGCCGCCGGAAAACTGGTGCGGATAGCGTGCGCCTTCGCCGCCAAGGCCAACGGAAGCAAGCATAGACTCGGCTGCTGCAAGGCTGGCCTTGCGCTTTTCGCCCCTGGCCAGAAGCGGCTCGGCCACAGAGTTAAGCACCTTCAGCCTTGGGTTGAGCGAGGAAATAGGGTCCTGAAAAATCATCTGGATTTGTCCGGCTGCCCAGCTTTGCGGGCCAGCCAGCGGAAGCTGGCGGCCAGTGAAAAGAACCTGACCGCTTGTCGGCTCAAGCAGGCCCGAGGCCAGGCGGCCAAGGGTGGACTTGCCTGAGCCGGATTCGCCAACCAGGCCCAGGCTCTCGCCAGGGGCAATGCTCAGGCTCAGATCGTCCACAGCCTGCAGAATGGCAGCAGGACGCAAAAAGCCCTGGCTTAGGCGGAAATTGCGCCCAAGGCGCAGAAGTTCAAGCAGGGCGGCCATCAGCCAAGCCTGTCGGCCTCGGTGGCTGTAACGCCGGCCGCCTCAAGGCTGGCCATCTGGTTATATACCGCGCAGGCTCCGTTGAGCAGCGGCCAGGCCAGGGCGCAGCCCGTGCCCTCGCCCAGGCGAAGATTGAGATTGAGTAGCGGCGCGGCTGAGCCAGCCAATGGCGGCAGGGGAAAGGAGGCAAGGATTTTTTCTAGAGCCAGGCTATAGCCGGGTTCGGCAGAACAATGGCTTAAAAAGGCATACTGGAAAGCCGCTGGTGCAATGGCGCAGGCTGCGGCAAAAGCGGCAGTTGCGATGAAGCCGTCGATCAACACGGGAAGATTATTTGCCGCAGAGCCAAGCACAAGGCCGGCGATGGTTGCGATTTCAAAGCCGCCAAGGGCTGCAAGTATTTCCACAGGGTCGCCGCTGGCAATGGCCCTAGCATTGGCTACAAGGGCCTTGGCGACTATTGCTTTCTTGTGCGCCAGCATGGCCGCGCCAGCCCCTGCCCCAGGGCCGGTCACGGCCTTTGGCTCAAGGTCAAAATAGGCGCAGTAAAGCGCTGTGGCCGATGTGGAATTGGCAATGCCCATTTCGCCAAGGCCAAGAGAGCCAATGCCTTCGCGCTTTGCCTCCCCGCCCAGGGCAAAGCCAGCCCTCAGGCAGTTCAGGCAGCTTTCGCGGCTCATGGCGTGGCCAAGGCTCAGGTCATCGGTGCCATCGCCCTGGCGGAAACTGAGCAGCTTTGGATGGGGCGCAAAAGCTCCGCCAGCGCAGCCGGCATCAATGACGCGCAAGGAAAGGCCGCTGCTCTCACACAGGGCGTTGATCCCTGCTCCCTCAGCCAGAAAATTCTCGAGCATCTGGCGCGTTACCGCCTTGGGAAAGGGCGAGACCCCCTGGGCGGCCACACCGTGATCCCCTGCAACGGTATAGATTAGGCCAGGGCTTACTGTGAGCGGCGTCTTGCCGTGGGCGATGGCATAGAGGCGGGCGGCCAGATCCTCAATGCGCCCAAGGCTGCCAACGGGTTTGGTCAGGGCGTCAAGATGCTTCCGCGCCCTGGCAAAATCGCTTTGCGCAAGGGGATGAATGGCGTAGCCGTCAAAGATCTGCGCAAATTTCTGGGCCGAAAGGGGCTTGAATAAAGTCTGCATCTAAAAATTCTAGCCTCTGTGTCCAAAAAAGCAAATAAAATTCCCGCCATTGCCCTCGACAGAGGTGAAAAAATTCTCTAAGCTTTAAGCCATATACTGGGAAAGTTGCAGCCAGCGGAAGCGGCGCGACCTTCCGCCCCTTCAAGGAGGCCCTATGCGCTTTAGCTTTGACAAGGCCGCCTGCCAGAATATTCGCCGCTCCTTGCGCCGGGAATGGCTTCTGACCAACGGCCTTGGCGATTACTCCTCAAGCAGCGTTATTTACTGCAACACGCGCAAATATCACGGCTTGCTCGTCGTTGGCGGCCAGAGAGGCCGGGAGGTGCTGCTTTCGGCCATGGAGGAGTCTGTCCTGGGCGGCGGCAAGGAATTTTTTGTCTCCACGCGCCAGCATCCGGGCCTGCTCCATCCCCAGGGGCATCAATATCTCGAAAAAGTCGTCCTCGATCCCTGGCCGGTTTTCAGCTACCGCGTGGGCGATGTGCGCCTGACGCGCGAAATTTTGCTCTTGCCTGGCGAGCACCGCCTGCTTTTGCGCTATACTCTGGCCGGCCCGGAACGCGAGGGCTTTGGCAAAATTCCGGCCCTGACCCTGCGCCTGAGGCCGCTTCTGGCCTATCGCGGCTTCCATGAGCTTACCCGCGCCAATGCGAGCCTTATAAGCCATACCGATGCCGTTGGCGGTGGCTTTGCCATTGAGCCGTATGCGGGAATGCCCAGGCTCTATTTCCAGGCCGCCAGCGCCAGCAATTTCATGCCCGATCCCTGCTGGTACTATAATGTTGAATACCTCCAGGAGCGCGAGCGCGGCTTTGACGCCAGCGAGGATCTCTTCTGCCCCGGCAGTCTGGATCTGCCTCTGCCGCCGCTTCCGGACGGAGGAAGCGTCTATTTAAGCGTGGGCCTGAAGGAGCTTGGGCGCAAGGAGCTTGACCTTGCCGCGCTCTGGGAGCGCGAGTGTGGGCAGATTTCATCGCGGCATAAGGCGGCGTACGGAATCATCGGCCACCTTGAGGAAGAAGGGGCCAAATTTCTGGTGCAGACACCGAAAAATGAGCCGCAGGTTCTGGCCGGCTATCACTGGTTCGATGCCTGGGGTCGCGATACGCTCATTGCCCTGCCAGGGCTTACTTTCTACAGCGGACGCCCGCAATTTGGCCTTGATGTGCTGGCCCAGGTGCCCAAGGTGCTCAAGCACGGGCTTGTGCCGAATATCTTCATCGGCGATGGCAAGCACGCCTATAATTCCGCGGATGCCGCCCTCTGGTATGCCTTTGCCGTGCAATGCTTTCTTCGTGAAAACCCGGAGGGCTATGCCTGGGTGCGCGAACATGCCTGGCATGGACTAAAGGAAATTGTGGCCGGATACCGCAAAGGCCCTGGCCTGGGCATCTTTGTCGATCCGAATGGCCTGCTCCATGCCGGAGATTCCTCTACGCAGCTTACCTGGATGGACGCCATGGCCGATGGCAAGCCGGTTACGCCGCGCAACGGCTGCCCGGTGGAGCTTAATGCCCTCTGGTACAATACCCAGGCTTTTGTGGATCATCTGGCAGGCAAGTTCCACGAGCCGGAATGGGAGGCCAGCCGCCAGATCAACGCCATGCGCAAGAGCTTTTTTGATCATTTCTGGGTCAAGCGCGATGGCGGCTACCTTGGCGATGTCTGGCGCGATGGCGCTCTTGACCAGAGTATCCGCCCCAACCAGATTCTGGCTGTGGGCCTGCCATATCCTGTGCTTGCGGAGCAGTACCGCCCGAATGTGGTCGAGTGCGTGCGCAACCGCCTGCTTACGCCCTATGGCCTGCGCACCCTGGCCCCGGCTGATCCGGCTTTCAAGGGGCGCTATGAGGGCGGCCCGGCTGAGCGCGATGCGGCCTATCACCAGGGCACAGTCTGGCCCTGGCTGCTCGGGCAATATACAGACGCCCTGCTTTGCGTTGCCTGGGATGTGGAGGGCGCGGCCACGGCTTTGCTTGAGCGCGTCATGCCGCTTTTCAGCGAGCATCTTGTGGATGCGGGCGTGGGCAGCATTTCGGAAATTTTTGATGCCTCACCGCCCACAAGGGCCAACGGCACAATCGCCCAGGCCTGGAGCGTGGCCGAATGTCTCAGGATGCTTGTCACCTTGAAGCGGGCCGCGCCCAAGGCTTATGCTGATTTTGAGCAGCGCCTGGCCGGGCTTCTGGCCCATCCGGCTGTTGGCGATACTGCCGGGGTCTGCCGCGCGAGCATGAACTTAGCTGAGCCAGAGGCCAGCCTGAAGCCAGAGACCAGGCCCAAAGCCAAGCCCAGTCGCAAGACTGCCAGGGCCAGGTAAAGGAGGCTTTGATGCGAGTCTTAATGTTTGGCTGGGAATTTCCTCCGCATATCAGCGGCGGTCTGGGCACAGCCTGCTATGGCATGACCCGCGCCCTGGCCTCACGCGGAGCGCAGATAATCTTTGTCCTGCCGCATATCGGAAAAGGCGGCCAGAATGACTTTCTGCGTTTGGAATCAGCCTCGGGCACGATGATCAGCGAGGAGGCCCAGGAGAAAATGGCCTGGGCCGGGCAGGAAATCTGGCGCTCAAATATCCGTTTTCTGCCCATTTCAAGCCCACTCATGCCCTATCTTACTCCCGAGGGCTATGCGGAAACTCTGCGCGAGCTAAGCCGCGAGCAGCATGGCGGCGGCGAAACCATTCGCGGCCATGGCCGCTCATTCACCTGGAAGCTTGCGGGCGGCTACGGCGCAAACCTCATGGAAGAAGTTCAGCGCTACGGACGTCTGGCCGGGGCCATTGCCCTGCGCGAAGACTTTGACGTGATCCACGCCCACGACTGGATGACCTATCCGGCTGGAATTCTGGCCAAGGCCCTCACCGGCAAGCCCCTGGTAGTGCATATTCACGCCACTGAATACGACCGTAGCGGCGAGAACATCAATGAGATTGTCGGCGGCATTGAACGCGCCGGGCTGCATGCGGCGGATGTGGTTGTGGCTGTGAGCCAGCTTACGCGCAACATGGTCATAGAGCGCTATGGCGTGCCACCGGAAAAGGTCAAGGTGGTCTATAACGCCGTGCAGCGCCATGAGGTTGCCAGGCACTATGAAGTGCCGGAGCGCATCCGCCATGAAAAGCGTGTGCTTTTTCTCGGGCGGATCACTTTCCAGAAAGGGCCGGAATACTTCATGGAATCAGCCCGCCTAGTGCTGGAAAAAGTTCCCAATGCGCGCTTTTTCATGGCCGGATCGGGCGACATGCTCCCGCAGCTGGTGCGCCGCGCAGGCCAGCTGCGTATTGGCACACGCTTCCATTTTGCCGGATTTTTGCGCGGGGAGCAGGTGGACAGGATGTTCGCCCTAAGCGATCTCTATGTCATGCCCTCGGTCTCCGAGCCTTTTGGAATCACGCCGCTTGAGGCCATGCTCTACGATGTGCCTGTTCTCCTCTCGCGCCAGTCCGGCGTTTCCGAGATTCTGGAGCATGCGCTCAAGGCCGATTTCTGGGATACACGCGACATGGCCGACAAAATCTGCGCCGTCTTGCGCTATCCCTGCCTTGCCACTGAACTGGTCAGGAACTGCCGCGAGGAAATGAAATCCATCCGCTGGGGCAACGCGGCGGATCTTCTGATGCAAATTTACAGCAACGTCACCGGAGGCAAGTGATGCCAGCGCTCTGCTTATGCTTTGTGGTTCATGAACCTTACCGCCTGCGCCGCTACACTGTGTTCGACATGGGCCAGAACTCGGTTTACGAGGATGATGACCGCAACTGCGACTCCCTGCTTTACGCGGCCAGGCAGACTTATCTGCCCATGAACACTATCCTGCTCAAGCTGATCAAACGCTATGGCCGGGATTTTCGCTTAAGCGTCTGCATTTCCGGCACGGCCCTGGATCAGTTTGAGCAATATGCCCCGGAAGTGCTTGAGAGCTTCCAGGCCCTGGCCGAAACAGGCAATGTGGAATTTGTCGGCGATACCAATCCGCACAGCATGGCCTTTCTCTATTCCCGCGAGGAGTTCATCCTCCAGGTGGAAGAACATGCCAAAAGGCTGAAAAACCTCTTTGGCAAAAGGCCCACAACCTACCGCAATGCGGAACTGGTCTATAATAACGCCATGGCCGCCTGCCTTGCGGAGCTTGGCTTCCGCACGGCGCTTACTGAGGGCGCGGATCAGGTTTTGGGCTGGCGTTCGCCCAACTATGTCTATACGCCGCTCAACCTGCCGGATATGCGCCTCTTGCTGCGCAATGTCACGCTCTCCATGGATATTGGCCGCCGCTTCAATGACCGCAACTGGGATCAGTGGCCGCTCACTGCCGACAAGTTCGCTTCCTGGATTCACAATCTTGAAGATGCGGAAGTGATCAACCTCTTTAACGACTATCACATCTACGGCCTGCGCAATTCGGCGGACAGCGGCATCTTTAACTTCTTTGAAGCCCTGCCTGGCGCAATCATGGCCAAGCCTGGCTATTATTTTGCCACTTGCGCCGATGTTGCCAAAAAACTCAAGCCCGTGGCCGAAATTGACGTGCCCGAGTTTATCAGCTGGGACGAGGAGGGCCGCGATCTCAATGCCTGGCTTGGCAACGACATGCAAAAGGATGCCGTCCATGCGCTCTATGCCCTGACCAAGCGGGTGCGCGCCCTGAATCTGCCCTGGCTGAATCAGGATTTTGAGCGCTTGCAAACCGCAGACCATTTCCATAACATGTCCACGAAATGGTTTACGGTTTTCATGCCGGACAGGCCCAATCCCTTCCCAAGCCCCTATGATGCCTATATCGCCTATATGAATATCCTCTCGGATTTCGAGATGCGCGTGAATGCGGCTGAGGCCGAGGCGGCGAGGGAAAACACGGGCGCAAAGACGGCAAAAAAGACGGTCACAAAGCCGCAGGCCAAGGCGGCCAAAGCTCCGGCCAAGGCAGTTGCATCGAAGGCCGTTGCACCCAAGTCAGGCGCGGCCAAGCAGGCTTCGGCCAAAACAAGTCAGGCAAAAACAGGCGCGGCCAAGCCAGGTCAGGCCAAGCCCAAAACTGGCACGTCCAAAGCTGGCACGTCCAAAGCTGGCACTTCAAAGGCTGTGCGCAAAAAAGCCTCCTGAGTTATCTGCACTGGCCGCCGGAGGGATTCGGCGGCCATTTTTGGTCTAAGGTCTTTTGTTATGGCGCTGGCCGCAAGGCCGCAAGATTTTTAAGGAGAGAAGCTGATGCAATTCAACAATGCCCCTGTGACCCTTTTTGAAGTAAGCTGGGAAGTCTGCAACAAGGTCGGGGGCATCTACTCCGTGGTCAGCAGCAAGGCGCTCCAGTCAGTGGAGAATTTCGGCGAGGACTATTTCCTGCTTGGGCCTTTGTTGCAGCACAATTCCGGCTTTGATGAAACCAATGACCATGTTTGGGATTCCCTGCGCCCGGCCCTGGCTGCGCACGATCTCAAGTGCCGCCTTGGGCGCTGGAATATTCCCGGCCGCCCCAAGGTCATTCTGGTGGATTTTGCCCAGCGCTACAATTCCAACCAGTTGCTCTATGAAATGTGGAAGAATTATGGCGTGGATTCGCTCTCCGGCGGCTGGGACTATATTGAGCCGGTAATGTTTGCCACAGCCTGCGGCGCGGTAATCGCAACCATTTATGAAAGCATTGTCCGGCCCAAGGGCGAGAGGGCCGTGGCCCTTTTCCACGAATGGATGTGCGGCGCTGGCCTCTTGACCATCAAGCGCGAAGCCCCGGCCATCGGCACTGTGTTCACTACCCATGCCACCATGCTTGGCCGCGCCCTGGCTGGCACAGGACGCGACATCTATTCCAACCTGCGTAGCATCAACCCCTCGCAGGAAGCCGCAACCCAGAATATTACGGCCAAGTGGAGTCTGGAAAGCACTTCCGCGCGCGAGGCCGATGCCTTTACCACTGTTTCGCCAATTACTGGCGAGGAATCCACAGTTTTCCTTGGGCGCAGTCCGGACGTGATTACGGTCAACGGTCTGGACATGCGCGTCATTCCCGACTATTCCGAGGATCGTAGCCAGGCGGAAGCCAACCGCGCCAAGGTTCTGGCCGCTTCTTCGCGCCTTTTGCGTTGTGAGATTGCGCCCAATACACATATCTTTGCCATTTCCGGGCGCTATGAAATGCATAACAAGGGCGTGGACATCTTTCTGGACGCCCTTGCGCGCGCAAACAAAAACCTGGCTGGCACAGACACCTCGATCCTCGCGCTCTGCCTGGTCATGGGCGGACACACCGGCGCGAACATCGCCGCCATTTCCGGCGATCCCCAAGCCAGCGACAACGGCCAGCCCTTTATTTGCAGCCACCATGCCTGGAACGCGCCCCACGATCCGATTATCAATGCCTGCCGCAATCTCGGCCTGACCAACCAGAAAGAGAGCAAGGTCAAGGTGATCTTCATTCCGGCCATGCTCGATGGCAATGACGGCTTTTTGAACATGACTTATGAGGATGTGATCTCGGCCTGTGACGTGGGCTTCTTCCCCTCCTGGTATGAGCCTTGGGGATATACGCCGCAGGAGTGCGCGGCCTGGGCCGTGCCCACTCTGACCACTGATCTTTCCGGCTTTGGAATCTGGGCCAGGGACGCGCAAAAGGCCATGCCCCAGCCCACGGGCGTAGCCGTAATGCCAAGGCGCGGGATGAATTTTGATCAGGCATCAGACGCCCTGCATGAATACCTGCACAAAGCCGTGCGCTTTACTGAAGATGAGCAGGCCCAGTTGCGCAAGTCCGCGCGTCAGGTGGCTGATCTTTCAAGCTGGTCGCACTTCTTTGCCAACTATCTGGAGGCATTCCAGATTGCCCTGGAAAAGGCGCACCTGCGCACAGGCCAGGAAAACGAAATTCGTGAGGGCATGAACCGTGTTCTCCAGGCAAGTTCCTCAGTTACGCCGCATCTGCGCTCCATGCTTGCCGTGGCCGAACTGCCCAGGGAATTGGTCCGGCTCAGGGATATTGCCTATAACCTCTGGTGGTGCTGGCATGACAAGGCCAAAAGCCTGTTCATGACCCTTGCGCCGCGCGTCTGGGAAAAGAGCCGCAACCCCATCCAGGTGCTTTCCCAGGCTGATCCCGACCGCCTGCAACAGCTTTTGACCAATAGCGAATACATGCGCCTCTATAACGAAGTTGTGGCCGAATTTGACGCTTATATGGCCAAGCCGCAGCAGAACTTCTCTGACTGTCTCTGCCCTGAAGGCCCGGTGGCCTATTTCTCCACGGAATACGGACTCACCGAATCTGTGCCGCTTTATTCCGGCGGCCTTGGCGTACTCTCTGGCGACCATCTCAAGTCTTCCTCCGATATGGCGGTTCCGCTCATTGGCGTGGGCCTGCTTTACCGCAACGGCTACTTTAAGCAGGAGATAGACGAACACGGACGCCAGGTGGCCATTTATCCGCTGACCAATATGTCGCAGCAGCCGATTACGCCGGTTACCGGGCCGGACAATGAGCCGCTTTATGTCCAGCTTGAGTTGCCCGGGCGCATCCTCTATGCGCGAATCTGGCAGATGAAGGTTGGCCGTGTGCTGCTCTATCTTCTGGATACAAACACCACGCGCAATTCTGAAGATGACCGCAAGATTACCGACAGGCTCTATGAGGCCAACCGCGAGATCCGTCTGCTCCAGGAAATGCTTCTTGGCATCGGCGGCGTGCGGATGATCCGCCTGCTTGGGATCACGCCCAGTGTCTATCATATGAACGAGGGCCACTCGGCCTTTCTGGTGCTTGAGCGGATGCAGGAATACATGCGCGGTGGCATGAGCTATGACGAAGCCTTTGTGCGCGTGCGCGACAATACCATTTTCACCACGCACACCCCTGTGCCTGCGGGCAACGAGTCCTTTGCCGTGGATCTCATGGGCCGCTATTTTGGCAATTTTGCCAATTCCTTTGGCCTTGACTGGCAGCAATTTGTCCAGCTTGGGCAGATGGAGGGCGGCAACCCCTACAACTTCGAGATGACGGTGCTGGCCTTGCGCTTTGCCTCCTGGGCTAACGGCGTAAGCCGCCTGCATGGCGAAGTCTCACGGCATATGTGGAACAAGCTCTGGAAAACAGTGCCCCTGGCCGAAACACCCATAGGCTATGTGACCAACGGCGTTCACGTTCCCTCCTATGTTGGCACGCAGATGCATGAACTGCTCAATCAGTATCTCGGTGAGGGCTGGCTGGATGCCGAGCCTGATTCGCCAGTCTGGACGCGGGTGGAGCAAATTCCCGATGACAGCTATTGGAGTACGCGCCTAAGCCAGAAAGAGGAACTTCTGAACGCGCTGAGGGCCTCAATTCCCGGCTTTGTTCAGAAATTCCATTTAAGCCGCGAAGATAGGGGCAAGATGGAGGCCATGCTCAGGCCCAATACCCTGCTCATTGGCTTTGCCAGACGTTTTGCGCCTTACAAGCGCGCCACGCTGCTTTTTGCCGATCCTGACCGCCTGGCGCGGATTTTAAGCAACCCGGCGCGCCCGGTGGCCTTTGTCTTTGCCGGCAAGTCCCATCCGGCCGATGGCGCTGGCATTGACCTGATTCAGGATGTGATCCGACTGGCCCGTGACCCGCGTTTTGTGGGCAAGATCTTCTTTATGGAAAATTACAGCCTGGCCATTTCGCGCCTGCTCTGTCAGGGCTGTGATGTCTGGCTGAATACGCCGCGGCGTCCGCACGAGGCATCCGGCACAAGCGGCATGAAGCTTCCGGTCAACGGCGGCATCAACCTGAGCATTTCCGATGGCTGGTGGTGTGAGGGCTATAACCGCTTGAATGGCTGGACCATTGGCCCGGTAATCAATATGGAGCTTCCGGCAGACGATCAGAACGACTATTCTGATGCCGAGGATCTCTATACCCTGCTTGAGGATGCGGTGCTTCCCCTCTACCACGAGATCAACAGCCAGGGCCTGCCAGGCAACTGGATTGCCATGAGCAAGCGCTCGCTCAAGAGCCTCACGGCCATGTATTCATCAAACCGCATGGTGCGCGACTATGTGGAGGATGCCTATAAGCCAGTCTCCATGCGCCATAACCAGCTCAAGGCCGATAACTGGGCGCTGTGCCGCTCCCTGGCAGCCTGGAAAAAGGAACTGCCCGTGCGCTTCAACACAATCAAGGTGGAGGAGATTATTCTTTCCGGCGCTGACGGCAATACCATGCCCTGCGGCGAGCCGGTCAATGTGCGCCTGCACCTCCATCTTGGGCAGATGAAGCCCGATGAAATCCTTGTCCAGCTTGTCATTGGCCTCGCCTATGCCAATGGCAATTTCCGCGATCATCCCGATGTGCTACGCCTTGAGCCAAGGGCCAGCAAGGAGGGCGATGACGGCATGACCTATTCGGCAACCTATATCCCAAGGCGCAGCGGCCCATACCGCTACGGCATCCGGGTACTGCCCATGCACAAGGGTTTGGCTTCGCCCCTGGAAACCGGGCTGGTGATCTGGTGCTAGGGCTTAGCTAGAGATTCTCCAAGGCCAGTGGGCTTTCCCGCTGGCCTTTAATTTTCGCATAAAAGAAGGCCCTGAATCAGCGGATTCAGGGCCTTCTGGTTTAGAAGCCTGAAAGAGCCTGTTTATTCCCCGGCATCCTGCGCTTCTGCATCCTGGGCGGCCTTCAGCAGATCGCCGAGGTTCTGGCCGGTTTCTTCCGGGCCTGCGCGGAACTCCTTGGCCTTGCGCTCATCGGCCTTGGCCTGCTTGATCGAAAGCCCAAGGCGGCGATCTTCAGCCGAAACGTGGATGACTTTGGCGCTGATCTCCTGGCCTTCCTCAAAGCCCTCGGCCTGGGCCTTTTCGCCCTTCTTGCCTGTAAGCTCGGAAACATGCACCAGGCCCTCAATGCCTTCTTCCACTTCCACAAAGAGGCCAAAATCGGTAATATTGGTGATTTTGCCCTTGATCGCGCTGCCTACCGGATAGGTGGAGGGAACATGCGCCCAGGGGTCATCGGCAAGCTGCTTGATGCCCAGGGTGAATTTTTCGTTTTCCTGATCCACGGTCAGCACCTTGGCCTGCACCACATCGCCAACCTTGAACTGCTCATTGGGATGGCGCAGCTTCTTTGTCCAGGAAATGTCTGAAACATGGATCAGGCCGTCAATGCCGTCTTCAATGCCGATGAACATTCCGAACTCGGTAATGTTCTTGATCACGCCCTCAAGAATTGTGCCTTCGGGGTAGCGCTCGGCCACAAGCTCCCAGGGGTTGGGCCTGACCTGCTTCATGCCAAGGCTGATCCGCTTCTTGTCCCCGTCCACGCCAAGGATGACAACCTCAACCTCATCGCCGCTATGCACCATCTGTGAGGGATGGCGCAGCTTGCGCGTCCAGGACATTTCGGAGATATGCACTAGGCCCTCAACCCCAGGTTCAAGCTCCACAAAGGCGCCATAGTCCACAAGGTTGGTAATCTTGCCGGAAAGGCGCATCCCTTCGGGGAAGCGCCCGGCAATGTCCTGCCAGGGGTCAGGCACAAGCTGTTTCAGCCCGAGGGAAACCTTGTTCGTATCGCGGTCAAAGGAGAGAACCTTGAGCGTGAGATCCTGTCCCACGCCGATCATCTCCTTGGGATGGCGAATCCGCTTCCAGGACATATCGGTAATGTGCAAAAGCCCGTCCAGGCCGCCAAGATCGACAAAAACGCCGTATTCAGTGATATTCTTGGCCTTGCCCTGCACGGTCTGGCCCTCGGCCAGGGTCTTGAGCAGATCCTGGCGCTTGGCATCGCGCTCTTCCTCAAGCAACACACGGCGCGAGACAATGACATTGCTGCGCTTGCGGTTAATTTTGAGTACACGGAATTCAAATTCCTGGTTGACCAGGGCATCCATGTCCGGCACGGGCCTCAAATCAACATGGGAGCCAGGCAGAAAAGCCTCCACCCCGCCTATGTCCACGGTGTAGCCGCCCTTGATCCTGCGCATAATGCGGCCCTTGATCACGCGGTTGTTTTCCTGCACATCCTCAAGCTGGTCAAAGACCTGCATTCTCTTGGCCTTTTCAAAGGAAAGGCTGATTGTGCCGTCCTGCTCGTTTTTGTGCGCCACATAGACATCGATCTTGTCGCCGACCTTGACATTGAGCTTGCCGTTTGCGTCGAGGAATTCCGCCACCGGAATCTGGCCCTCGGACTTGAAATTCACATCTACAAGCACATTGTCGTCATTTACGCGCACCACTTCTCCTTTGGTGATGGTGCCTTCCTCAAGATCGCCAAAATCGGGGTTAAGGTAGTCCTCAAGGGCACTTTCAAAGTTGATTTCTTCGTGCCCGGTTTCCTTGTTTGCCATGCTGCCATGCCTCCAAATAATTTCCCGCGCAATGGCCTTGGCCTCGCATACGGGATTGGGGAGCATAGACAGGCGGGGCGCGAAGCGCAAGCCTTTTTTGCTTGCTCCGGCAAAAAGCTTGACAAAAGCAGGGCAGGGGTATTTTATGACCGCACATTGCGGGGGAATTCCGTGCGAATCGGAAACAGTCGCGCTACGGTGTGAGCATGCCTGAGGCATGGCCAGGCGGCCAGGTTCAAGGCAGGCTCAAGTCCGAAGACCCGCCCGGCCCTGATGCCTTCAGCCAACCTCTCAACGCACGATTGAAGGAGCTTCCATGCCTGCGCAAAGCCATTTCCAATCCCGGTTCAAGGCCCAATCAGAGTCCCAGAGTTTTTCCGCCGCATCTTTTGGCAAAAAGCCTGGCGGAGCAATTTTTGTCCGCTGGCAGGAGCTTTTGCTCTGCCTTTTTGCACTCTTGCTTCTGGCTTCGCCAGATCTCCACGCTGCTGAAAAGCAAGCTTCCGAAGCGAGCCAGGCCAGGGAGGGCATTCTGCTGGTGGCCTTTGGCAGTAGCCTGCCCGAGACCACAGCTACCTTTAAGGCCATTGAGTCTGATTTTCGCAAGGCTTTTCCAGATCAGCCGCTGGTCTGGGCCTTTACTTCGCAGATCATCCGCAAAAAGCTGGCGCGCGAGGGGCGGCCTGTGGGCAGTATTTCCGAGGGCCTGGACAAACTGGCAAAAGAGGGCGTGCGCGTTGTGCGCGTGCAAAGTCTGCACGTCATGGCCGGGGAGGAGTTTTCTGCCCTGGAGCGGGCTGTCTTGCTCAATGTCAAGGCGCACCCGGGGCGCTTTGAGGCTGTTTACCTTGGCCGCCCGCTTCTGGAAGGGCAGGGCGACGCCGCAAGCGTACGCGAGGCTGTGCTTAAAGCGGCAAAACGCAAGCCTGGCGTCTTGCTTGGGCTGATGGCTCACGGCCAGGCCAAGGATCGCGCCGGTCTAGCCTTTGAGGGTGTGCGCGCCAGTTTTCGCGAGGCTGATCCCCTGGCCTATCTGGCCACTGTGGAGGGCACGCGCAGCTTTGAGAAGCTTTTGCCGGAGCTCAAGGCCCAGAAGGGGCGGCAAATTCTGCTCATGCCGCTGATGATTGTGGCCGGAGACCATGCACGCAATGATCTGGCTGGAAGTGAGGCTGATTCCTGGGCCTCCAGGCTCAAGGCCGAGGGCTTCAGCGTGGAGAGCCAGCTTTCCGGCCTTGGCGAGCTTGCGGAAATTCGCGCCCTCTTTGTGCGCCATGCACGCGAGAGCGCTGACGATCTCGTAAAAGAGCCGCGCAAGCCCTAGCCTGTTTTAGCCTGGCTTTTTTGAGCCGCGTCTGCCTGGAAAACGATCAGAGGACAAAGATTTTGAACCAGGGGGCGCGGCTCTTGACTTGAATGCTTTTTTTAAGCAACTATTCGCGCTTGTGTCCTGGCAAGCTTTAAGTTCGCAAATTGTCCATGCTTCAAACGAGGCTGTCTGATAATGTCCAAGGTTCTGGATGCTGTTCTCGGGCTTTTTTCCAATGATCTCGCCATTGATCTGGGCACAGCCAATACCTGTGTCTATGTGAAGGGCCAGGGCATCGCCCTGCGCGAGCCGTCTGTGGTTGCCGTTAAAAAAGACGCCCGCGGCAATAACATGGTTCTGGCTGTGGGCGCGGACGCCAAGAGAATGCTTGGGCGCACGCCCGGCAATATCCTGGCCATCAGGCCCATGAAAGATGGCGTCATTGCCGACTTTGAAGTTACCGAGGCCATGATCCGCCACTTCATCACCAAGGTGCATAATTCCAGGCGCATGGTGCGCCCGAGGATCATGGTCTGTGTGCCCACAGGCATTACCCAGGTGGAAAAGCGCGCCGTTAAAGAGAGCGCCCAGTCTGCCGGAGCGCGCGAGGTCTATCTGATCGAGGAGCCTATGGCGGCGGCCATTGGCGCAGATTTGCCCATTCTTGAGCCAATTTCCAACATGATTGTGGACATTGGCGGCGGCACAACGGAAGTGGCCGTGATCTCCCTCTCAGGCATTGTCTATGCCCGTTCGGTGCGCGTGGGCGGGGACAAGATGGATGAGGCCATCCAGAATCACGTCAAGCGTACCCACAATATGCTCATTGGCGAATCTTCAGCCGAGGAGATCAAGATCAAGATTGCCTCGGCCTGTCCCCTTGACCCTGAACAGCAGCTTGAGGTCAAGGGGCGCGATCTTGTCTCGGGTATTCCCAAGAATATCATCATCACCTCCCAGGAAATCCGCAAGGCCATTACCGAACAGGTGGAAGCCATTGTCCAGACCGTGCGCATTGCCCTGGAGCAGACCCCGCCGGAACTGGCCGCAGATATTGTTGACCGCGGCATAGTGCTTACTGGCGGCGGCGCGTTGCTCAAGGGGCTGGATCAGCTTTTGCGCGAGCAGACCAATCTGCCGATTACCGTGGTGGAAGATCCGCTCTCCACGGTGGTCATGGGCACGGGCAAAACACTGGACAACCTGCATCTTTACAAAGAAATTTGCATCGACTGAGCAGCTCTGACTCACTGGCAAGGCGGAGAGGGCTGCAATGAAATTTCGCCGTTTTCTGCTTCTGGCCGGAGTTTTGTTGCTGCTTTTTCTGGCCATGTACTCCTGGAACAGGCGCACGGGCATCCTCGACGATTTTGCCGCTTCCCTTGGCCTGGAAATCTCCGCCGTTGTCCTTGGCCCTCTGCGTAGCGTCCAGGATACCTGCGCTGCTTTCTGGCAACGCTACTTTGAGCTTGTGAATGTGCGCGAGGAGAACCTGCGCCTTGAAGCGCGGCTGGCCGAGCTTGAGGCCAGGCTTCTTGCCCAGGGCGAGGATCTGGCCGAGCTTAAGCGCCTGCGCGAGCTTGTGCAGCTTGAGGTTGACCAGACCTGGAAGCCGGTAGCCGCCCGCGTGCTGGCCGGGCGTCTGGGGCCAAATTCCGTGTTTGACAGCATAACGATCAACCGTGGCTATACCACAGGCGCAAAACCAGGCATCCCCTTGGTCACCCAGCTTGGCCTGGTGGGCCGTGTTCTTAGGGCCAGCCCACATGCCGCAACCGCGCTTCTGATTACCGACCCATCAAGCAGGGTTGCGGTTTTCGGGCAGGAGAGCAGGGCGGCGGGCATCCTTAGCGGCCGCGGCTTGCGCCGCGACCTGGAAGTCAATTTTGTGGAGCGCGAGGTGCCACTCAAGGCAGGGGAAATCCTGATCAGCTCCGGGCTGGACGGCAAATATCCCAAAGGGCTTCCTGTGGCCAAGGTCAAGGCCGTCACGCCCTCAGACTATACCCAGTTCATGGCAGTAACTGCCGTGCCGCTTGTGGACTTGCCACGCCTTGAAGAAGTGCTGCTTCTTGAACCGAGCGGACTTGCGCGGCCACAGGAAGAGCCGCAAGGGCCAAGGCCGGAATTTGTCGGGCCGCCCGCGCCTGCGCCGCGCCCTGGAAGCCAAGGCGTACGCCAGGCCGCGCCCGGGCAGGGCCAAAGCCGTGAAGTAGAAGAACGGGCACCGCGAAGCCGCGTGGTCAGGCCCTGAATTTTGGAGCAAGCGGGTATGCCATTAAAGCTCTCCGCAGGGCTTGTCAGGGAAATTTTCTGGTGGCTTGCGTTCATTGCCACGGCCATTGCCATTCAGGCCCTTGCGCCAGGGCTGGACGTTTTGGCGGCAGGGATTATAATTCTTCTCCAGGAACGCGACTATAAAGCCATGCTCTGGCTTTTGCCGCTCTTTGTCTTGATTCAGGAGGGCATGGGCACAAGGCCCTTTGGCGCGGTGCTTGTTTGGTATGGCGCGACTGTGGGTATTTTTCTCATCGGGCGCTGGCTTTTTGAGGCCCGCAATTTCCTGTTTGTTTTCCTGCTTTCGGCATCCCTGGGCGCGGTTTACTATTTGCTGGCCTGGCTGATGGACCCCTTGCAGGATATTGCTTTCAATGTTGAGGACACAATGGACAAGGCTCTGGTGCAAGCCATTTTTCTGCCTTTTGCCTGGCGCGTGCTTGTGGCTTTGCGCAAGCCTTATCCGCAAACTGAAGCAGGGGAATAGGCCGCATGGCCAAGGATCTTGAACGCAAGCCAAAACCAGAGGCCGAGCATGGCCCGCGTTCCTGGCTGAAAATCCAGGTGGAAAGCGAGGGTTATCAGCCGCCGCGCGCGGGAGTGCTTTTTCTCCAGGCGCTGGTTGGAATTTTCTTCTTCGTCTTTGTGCTACGCTTCTGGTATCTCCAGGTGCATCGCGGCCCGGATTTCACGCGCCAGGCCCTTGAAAACCGCTTGCGCCAGGAGCGGATTTTTGCCCCGCGCGGGCGTATTCTCGATGCCAAAAGCGCGGTGCTGGCCGATAACCGAACAGCTTACGGACTTTCACTGACCAGGGAGGATTGCCCGGATATTCCGGCGACACTGGCGCAGATCAGCGCCTGGGCCAATATCGATCTTGCCCGGATTCAGGAGAAGTATGAGCAGGATCGCCTCAAGATCAAGCCCTTTGAGACGCTCTTGATGATTACGGACATGGATTTTGAGCTTGTGGCCCGCATCCAGGCCGAGCTTTATGCCTGGCCTGGCCTCGATGTGGTTGTGCGCACCAAGCGCAATTATCCTGAAAACGAGCTTTTTGCCCATGTTCTTGGCTATGTGGCCCAGGCCGATGAACAGGAAATGGCCAGGGATCAGGCCCTGAGCCTTGGCGACCTTGTGGGCAAGCAGGGCCTGGAACTGCGCCTTGAGCAATCCTTGCGCGGAAGCAAGGGGCTTTATGATGTGGAGGTGGATGCCCACGCCAGAACCCTGGGCAAGACCCTGCGCCAGGAACCGCGCCAGGGCCAGGAAATGCGTCTTTCGCTCAACCGTGACCTGCAGCGGGCGGCCTGGAAAGCCCTGGCTGGCGAGGCCGGCTGTGTGGTGGTCATGGAGCCGGATACAGGCAAACTGCGCGCCCTGGTCACATCCCCGGCCTATGACAATAACCTCTTTGCCGGTGGCGGCATTTCACGCCGCGACTGGGAGGCATTGCGGACAAATAACCGCTTTCCCCTGCAAAACAGGGTTATTCAAAGCCCCTATCCGCCAGGCTCAGTCTGGAAGCTGCTTATGGCCGCGCTCTTTCTTGAACGCGGCGTGCGCCCCACAGATTCCGTATTCTGCGCGGGGCAGGTTACCCTGGGCAACCAGATTTTCCGCTGCTGGAAAAAAGGGGGTCACGGGAGCATGAACATGGAGGCATCGCTGGTCAATTCCTGCGATGTCTATTATTACCTCATGGCTGAGCGCCTGGGCATTGACCGCATTGCGCAATTTGCCAAGGAGGCGGGTTTTGGCCAGCTTACGGGCATTGATCTGCCCCACGAAAAGGCTGGCCTTGTGCCCACAAAGGAATGGAAGAAGCGCCGCTTCCGCCGTCCCTGGGTACGCGGCGATACCTTCAATGTCTCCATCGGCCAAGGCTCAACCCTGGTTACGCCGGTGCAGATGGCGGTCTATGTCTCGGCCCTGCTCAATGGTGGCGATCTGCTCAAGCCGCAGCTTCTCGATGACGCCCCGCGTGTTGTCCAGCGCAAAATTCCGGCCAAGCAGGAAAATCTGCGCTTTCTGGTCAATGCCATGCGCAAGACTGCGGCCTTTGGCACAGCCAGGGTAGTGGCGCGCAAGGATGCCGACATGGGCGGCAAAACCGGCACAGCCCAGGTGGTCAAGCTGAAAATGGCCGCAGGCGACCGCCGCCTGAAAAATAACGAAATGGACTATGCCCAGCGCGACCATGCCTGGATTGCCACCTGGGGCCAGAAAAACGGCAAGAGCTATGTGGTCATAGTCATGGTTGAGCATGGCGGCGGCGGCTCTTCCGTGGCCGGGCCAGTGGCCAGGAAGGTCTATGAACACCTCTTTGGCCCAGACAGCGGCATAGCGCCGAGTACAAGCAACGCTGGTATCGCGCCCCAGGCTAATCCCAGGGGAACAGCGCAGCCAAGCGCTCCGCCATTGAGTTCTGCCCAATCCCCGGCCTGATGGACAAACGGCTATTTTCCTATATCAACTGGGGCTTGCTTGGCTGTCTGTGCCTGCTCTATCTTTTGGGCGTTGGCAACCTCTATTCGGCATCCGGCACGCGCATCGAAGACGGCCTGGAGTTTTCGGATTTTTACCAGAAGCAGCTTGTCTGGGGGCTGATTGGACTCATGGGCATGCTTTGCGCCATGAGCTTTGACTACCGCCGCCTGCGCAATCTGGCCTGGCCCTTTTTTATCTTCACCATAGTTCTGCTCTTGCTTGTGCCGGTTTTTGGCAAGACCGTCTATGGCGCAAAGCGCTGGCTCTCCCTGGGCTTTATGAGTGTGCAGCCTTCGGAACTGGCCAAGCTGGCGGTGCTGGTGCTGGCGGCGCGTCTTCTGGCACGTGAAAGCCAGCCCCTGGGCTGGGGGGATTTTTTCGGCGTGCTTTTAGTGGGCTTTGTTCCGGCAGGGCTGATTCTCATTCAGCCGGATTTGGGCACAAGCATCCTGCTTTTGCTCATCCTGGCCGGAATGATTCTTTTTCACGGCATCAAAAAACAGGTCTTCAAGACCTGCCTTGTGGCGCTGCCCTGTGCCTGTGCGCTGATGTGGTTTTTTGGGATGAAGGAATACCAGCGCCAGCGTATCCTGACCTTTCTCGAACCTGGAAACGACCCCAGGGGCAGCGGCTACCATATTTTGCAGTCGCGCATTGCCATTGGCTCGGGGGAAGTCTGGGGCAAGGGCTACGGCGCGGGCACGCAAAGCCAGCTTCGCTTTCTGCCTGAGCGCCATTCAGATTTTGCAGTGGCTGTCTATGGCGAGGAATGGGGCTTTGCGGGCTGTGTGGCCCTGGTTACGCTCTACTGCCTTTTTCTGCTCTCAATTTTTTCCACTGCGGTGCAGGCCAAGGATCGCTTTGGCAGTATGCTCGTTGTGGGTGTTTTTTTCTATTTTTTCTGGCAGATTGTGATTAACATGGGCATGGTCATTGGCCTGATGCCGGTGGTGGGTATTCCGCTACCCTTTATGAGCTACGGCGGAAGCGCCACAGTGGTCAACTTTACCTTGCTTGGCATTGTGCTTAATGTCTCCATGCGCCGCTTCATGTTCAAGGGCTGAGTGCAGGCAATCGGCAAATTTTTGGAGGACTCCGATGGGCAAGGATGAAATCGCCTACCTAGGCTCGGACACAGTCTATGAAGGCAAATTGAGCTTCAAGGGTACAGTGCGCATTGAGGGCCGCTTTACCGGCGAGATTCTCAGTGACGGCATTCTCAATGTGGGCAAGGACGCCCAGGTCAATGGCACGCTCAATGTGGGCGAGCTTCTGCTCTCAGGTCATTTTCAGGGGGACATTACGGCCAAGCGCCGCGTGGTGGTTTATGCCTCGGGAGTGCTTGAGGGCAATATCCAGACCCCCAACCTGCTCACCGAGGAGGGCGGCGTAATTGAGGGCCAGATTGCCATGCGCGGCAACCCCAGGGCGCGCAAGGAGCAGGCGCAGGGGGCAGGCTAGCTCCTGCCCTTGGCGGCGCGGCCTGCGGCCTGGTAGCGCTTAAGCGCCGAAAGCTCAGCCTTGCGCAGGCGGATTGAAGCTGGCGTAACTTCCACAAGCTCGTCATCACGCACAAAATGCAGCGCCTGTTCCAGATTCAGGCGGCGCACTGGCGTTAAGATTACATTTTCGTCCTTGCCAGCGGCACGCAGGTTAGTCAGCTTCTTTTCCTTGCTGGCGTTGACATCAATGTCATTATCGCGATTGTGTTCACCAACGATCATTCCCTCATAAAGAGGATCGCCCGGCTCCACAAAGAGGCGTCCGCGCGGCTCAAGGTTGAACAGGGCATAGGCCACGGCCTGGCCTTGGCGGTCAGCCACGATGGAGCCGGAAAAGCGCGTGGGAAAGTCCCCGCGCCATTCCTCATAGCCAGCAAGGTAGGAATTCATGATTCCCGTGCCCTTGGTGTCCGTAAGAAATTCATCCCGATAGCCGATCAGTCCGCGTGAGGGCACGGAAAATTCCAGGCGCACCCGGCCGCTTCCGCTATTGCTGACATTGAGCATCCGCCCTTTGCGCTGGGCCAGCTTGTCTGTGACCACACCCATGAAAACCTCGTCACAATCCACAAAAAGATGCTCGACAGGCTCTAGGGTGCGCCCGTTTGTGTCTTTTTTGAGGATCACCTCCGGCCTGCCCACGGAAAGCTCAAAGCCTTCCCGGCGCATGGTCTCAATGAGAATGGCCATCTGGAACTCGCCGCGGCCCTTGACCAGAAAGGCATCCTTGTCAGGGGTTTCTTCCACGCTTATGGCCACATTGCGCAGGCTCTCGCGCCTTAAGCGCTCAAGAATGGCCCGGCTCTGGACAATCTTGCCCTCGCGCCCGGCCAGGGGCGAGGTGTTGATCCCAAAGCGCATGGACACGGTAGGCTCGTCCACGCGGATGCGCGGAAGCGCCGCAGGTTGCTCCCTGGTGCAGATCGTGTCGCCAATGGTCACATCCTCAATGCCGGCAAGCACCACTATGTCGCCAGGCTCCGCTTTTTCCACTTCCTTGAGCGCGAGGCCCTCATGCACCTGAAGCTTGCTCACTTTCAGCGGCCTGGCCTGGCCATCTTCGCCAACGCAGGCAAGGGATTCGCGGGCCTGAACCGCGCCGTGGACAATGCGCCCCACAGCCAGACGCCCCAGATAGTCCGAATAATCCAGATCAGCCACAAGCATCTGGAAAGGCTCATTGGGATCATGGGCCGGGCCGGGAATTTTTTCCAGAATGGTTTCAAAGAGCGGGGCTAGATCCTTGCGCGGCTCAGTGAGCGAACGCATGGCTACGCCCTCGCGGCCAATGGCGTAAAGCACGGGAAATTCAAGCTGCTCCTCGCTTGCGCCAAGATCGATAAAGAGATCATAGACCTCGTTGAGCACTTCTTCCGGCCTGGCATCCTTGCGGTCAATCTTGTTGATTACAACGATTACCGGAAGCCCTGCCGCCAGGGTCTTGCGCAGGACAAAGCGCGTTTGCGGAAGCGGACCCTCGCTTGCATCCACAAGCAGTATCGCGCCGCTGGCCATGGAAAGGGAGCGCTCTACCTCGCCGCCAAAATCGGCGTGGCCGGGCGTGTCAATGATGTTGATCTTGACCCCGTTCCAGGTAACAGCGCAGTTTTTGGCGGCAATGGTTATGCCGCGCTCGCGCTCAAGATCCATGCTGTCCATGATCCGCTCATCTACTTTCTGGTCAGCGCGAAAAACGCCGCTCTGGCGGAAAAGGGCATCTACAAGGGTGGTTTTGCCGTGATCGACATGGGCGATAATCGCCACATTGCGCAGGGATTTGTTTTCGGTCATCGCTTTGGTCATCTTGGTTTGCCTGTGATCTTTAGCATGACTGGCCCATGAGTAATGGCGCAGCCAAAAAGCAGGGGAAGAATTTTTGATATAGCTTTGCTGGATTGTCAAAAAGTTTTTCCCGGCCCTGGCGTATTTTTGCTTCGATGCCTGGGCGCTTTTGCGCACTTGCCAGAAGCGGAGCGCAAGTTCAGGCGCTTTTCTTATGCTTGGATTAAATTTCCATTTGAAGGAATCTGGTTTTTGCTTTAGGCTAGGCTAAAGAATCTCTAATGAAAGCCGTTAGATAATTTACAGGCAATGACTGCTGCTCCTGCGATCAGGGCGCGTGGGGAAAATTCTCCCTGGCGGTCATGGCTCGTGTTTTTGAAAATCTGCTTATTTTTGCGCGTGCGCCAAGCCAAAAGCCGCAAAGGAATCTGAAATGACCATAGGCAAAAAGATTGGCGGCGGATTTTTCGCCATTATCCTCCTGACAACGGTTCTGGGTTTTGTGGCAATCAAGGCCATGAACGATGGCAGCGAGGTTTCAGACACCATCGCCCTTGACCGCCTGCCGCGTTTTTTGGCCTGGAGCAAGATGCAGAGCAATCTGCTTGAAAGCGAATACAATCTGCGCATGTTCTATGAGACGCGCAAGCCCGACTATATGGAGCGCTTTTTTGCCTTGCTTAATGGTTTTCGCGGTGAAATAGGCAAGCTCAAAAAACTCAACGAAAAAAGCTTCTTTGAAGTCACAGCCAAGGGCATTACTGAAACAGAAAAGCTGCTCAATGCTTTTGAAGATATTGTGCGCAAGAATATGGAAACCTTTGCGCACTCGGAAAAAGTTGTCAAAGAAATGATGGGCCTTGTGGGTGAAACCCTCAAGTCGCACGATGCCATGAACAAGGTCATGTTTGGCGTGCAACGTAGATATATCAAAGACGGCAAGACCGAGCTTGCCCTTGAGTATATCGGCCTGATTGAAGATTCCACCATTGTCTATGGCGATGCCGCCAGGCTGATGCAGGAAATGCTCTCGGCAGAGCGCAACCACGATCTATCCCTGTTCATCAAGGTTCAGGAATCCTTGCCGCTGATTTCCAAGGCTGCGCGCGCCCTGGCTGCAAAACTGCACACCGAGGAGGGCAAAAAAGCCTTTGCCGTGGCTAGCGGCCAGTATCAGAGATTTGGCAGGCTCACCCATGAACTTGTGAATGTTCAGCGCGAATATGTTGAAAACGGCAAGCTGAGCTTTGACACTTTCACAAACCTCTATGACGCCACCATCAGGATGGTGGGTCTTGTAAATACAAATACAATCAGCGTTGTTGACAGCGCAGCTAGCGAATTTAACGCCCGCACGCGCCTTGTGGGCCTGATCCTTGCGCTGGTTCTGGGCTTTGGGATTATCATAGCCATCGTGATCACGCGGATGATCGTCAAGCCCCTGGTCATAACCCAGAACTTTGCCCAGGAAGTGGCAAGCGGCCATCTTAACCAGGAACTTTCGGTGCAAAGCGATGATGAGACCGGCAAGCTGGCGGACGCCCTGCGCTCAATGGTTGCAGCCCTGAAGCAGAATATCCAGGAAGCGCAGCAAAAGAGCGAGCAGGCCGAACAGGCCAGCGCCGAGGCGCGCAAGGCCACTGCCAGCGCCGAAGCAGCGGCACGTCAGGCCGAAAACGCCAAAAAAGAGGGTATGCTTGATGCCGCAAGCCAGCTTGAGCATGTAGTGGAGATTATTTCCGCGGCTTCTACCAGGCTTTCCAAACATATCCAGCAGTCGGATCAGAGCGCCGCCGACTCCGCCAGACACCTCCAGGATGCGGTAGCGGCCATGGATGAAATGAACAGCACTGTGCAGGAAGTGGCACTCAATGCGGAGTCAGCATCCAGCGCTTCCGGCAAAACCAGGGCCAAGGCCCAGGCTGGCGCCGAGGTTGTCAGGGATGTGGTGCAAAGCATTGGGGAGGTGCAGCAGACATCCATGCAGCTTAAAGATGACATGGCCCTGCTTAATGAGCGCGCCCAGGACATTAGCCGGATTATGGGCGTGATTTCAGATATTGCCGATCAGACCAACCTTCTGGCCCTGAATGCGGCCATTGAGGCGGCGCGCGCTGGCGAAGCCGGGCGCGGCTTTGCGGTTGTGGCTGATGAAGTGCGCAAGCTGGCTGAAAAAACCATGTCTTCAACCCTTGATGTCTCCAATGCCATTCGCGCAATCCAGGAAAGCACCGACAAGAGCATGAACGCCGTGGACGAAGCTGCCTCGCGTATCGGCCAGGCCACCGAGCTTGCCAACCAGTCGGGCGCGGCCCTTGAAGAAATAGTTGCCACTGTCGATGCCACAAGCGACCAGGTGCAGGCCATTGCCAAGGCCAGCCAGGAGCAGTCTGCAGCGAACAAGGAAATCAACAGCGTAATCAGCAAGGTCAACGACATGTCTGACCAGACAGCCCAGGCAATGGCCGAGGCAACCGAAGCAGTTGGCGATCTCACAAGCCAGGCCCGCGAACTCACGGATCTGATCAGGGAGATGAAAAGCGCCTGATTTTAGCGGCAGAAATCCGCAGCGCAGGCTTTTGACAACTTTTACGCTTTCAGGTTAGTAAGCTGGGCTTCAAAAATCACTGCTATTGTGTGCTAAGGGGGAAAAATGGGAAAACTGTCAAAAATTCTGGCTTGTGCCGCTGTATTTGCCCTGTTTGCCGCACCCGCCCACGCGGTAGAGTTCAAGCTCAAGGGCGGCTGGATGATGGGCTTCCAATATGGCCAGAATGGCAATTTTACCAATAAGGGCCACCAGGGCTATGATTATCTCGAAGATGATTTTGAAGCCCGCACAAGGGTCGATCTTCAGCTTGACGCCATTGCCTCGGATGATCTGAGCGGCCAGGTCTATTTTGAAATAGGCAAATCCATCTGGGGCAAGGCCAAAGGCTCCCAGGCCGGCGCAGCCCTTGGCGCTGATGCCAATGATGTGATCAAGCTCAAGCGCGCCTTCATTGACTGGCAGGTGCCAGACACCAGCCTGCGCGTGCGCATGGGCATCCAGGGCTTCCGCAATCCCTATTACGCCCTGGACGGCCCAATCATCCTCACGGCGGACGGCTCCGGGATCATGGCCAGCTATACCGTAAACAGCAATGTCAGTATTACCGGCTTCTGGATGCGCCCGTTTAACGACAATTATGTCGCGGCTGCCGGTAGGGATGACAGCAATTTTATGGATAACATGGACATCGGCGGCCTGATGATCCCCCTGCGCTTTGATGGCTTTGCCGCAACTCCCTGGGGTATGTATGCCGCAATCGGGCCAAATACTTTCCGCAATGACTCAGGCCAGTTCGAGAACAGGATGCGCCCGCCGGACGGAAATTATGTTTTCAGCGGAATGTTCCCGCTCATGGGCAATGATCCAAAAATCAATCCCCGCTCCACCCATGCCTATGGCAATGCCTGGTGGGCCGGTTTTACTGGTGAATTTACGCTTTGGGAGCCTTACCGCGTTGCCTGGGAATTTACTTATGGCTCTGTTTCCTGGGCTGATGACTGGCCAATGGATCGCAAGGGCTGGATGGGCGCGCTGCTTTTTGAATACAAGACTGACTGGGGCGTGCCAGGGCTTTACGGCTGGTATGCCTCTGGCGATGATGACAATCTTTCCAATGGCTCGGAAAGGCTGCCCTCCTTTGCCAATGACTTTGGCGAATCCGGCTTTTCGGATACCTTTGCCTGCTCCTCGGCCACAGGCATGGAGCGTGAAAGGGTAATCGGCAATACGCCCATCGGCACCTGGGGCGTGGGCGCAAGAATCAAGAATCTCTCATTCTTCCCCAATCTTAAGCACACAATTCATTTCAGCTTCCGCGGCGGCACAAACTCCTCCGGGATTCTGGAAAAAATCCATGCCCGCACAGGCAAGTGGATGTCCGTAAATAATATTTACCCGGCCTCCCCCGGCGCTGTCGATCAGCTGGTGGGCAGGGACAATACCTACTTGACCGAGAAGGATCACGCCATTGAGTTCGGGATTCTCAACCAGTATAAAATCTACGACAACCTTACCCTGAACCTGGAATTTGGCTATGTGCATCTGATGATTGACCGCTCAGACAAGGTCTGGGGTCTGGCCCAGACTGGCGGCGGCGGCAAGGGCTTGCGCGATGCCTGGAATATCAGCGCGCTCTTCAAATATACTTTCTAGGCCCATAAAATCAGAAGCGCCCGGCTTGCGGGCGCTTCTGAGCATGATAATCAGGAGCAATTCTCCAATTCCGCTGTGGCGGAATAATGGCTTCTATTTGAGCAGTCCTGCTTCCTTGTAGTATTTTGCCGCGCCCGGGTGCAGGGGCAGGCCGGAGAGGTCTTTTACCGCCATTTCCGGCGTGACGTTTTTCATCACCGCATGCGCCTTGCGCACTTCGTCAAGATTTTCCCAGAACGTCTTGGTCAGATCATAGACAAGCTGCTCCGGCAGGGAGGCGTCTGTAAGCAGGAGCATTTTTACGGCTGTTGTTTTCACATCCTTGTCCTGCCCCGGATATGTTCCAGCGGGAATGACAAAGGCAGAATACCACGGGCTGTCTTTTTTAAGACTGGCAATCACTTCCTCGGAAATGGGGACAACTTTGCCATCTGCCGTGGCGCACATCTCTGTAACCGCGCCGGTTGGCAGCCCGGCCATGATCCAGGAGCCGTCAAGCTGCTTGTTGCGCATAAGGTCAATGGATTCGTTAAAGCCTACGCGCTCCAGCTTCAAATCATTGGGATAATTCAGCCCGGCAGCCGTAAAATGAGCGCGGGATTCGCCCTCGGTAGTGCCGCCAACCGCGCCGGTGGCAAAGCGTTTGCCCTTGAAATCCTTGAGGCTCTCCACCTTGCTGTCTTTGCGGGCCACAACCTGGTTGGGATTGTAGTACAGGCCTGCCAGAACGCGCAGATCTTTATAGGGGCGGTCTTTGAAGCCCTTCTTCCCGTTGGCCGCCTCATAGGCGATGCTGGACACGGCAAAAGAGACCTGGGCGTCCTTGGACTGCAAAAGATTCAGGTTCTGCAGGCCGCCATTGGATGCCTGAACGCGGGCATTAACATTGCCAAGCTTGGAGTTCCAGACCTGGGCTATGCCGGCGCCCAGGGGATACAAGGCCCCGGTTGTGGCGGCAGTGGGAATGCTGATGTTTGTTTTTTCGGCTGCCAGGCCAGGGCAGGCCCAGGCGAGAAGGGCAATAAGGCAGGGGGAGAATAGCTGGCTTAATTTCTTGAACATGTTTACCTTCCTCTTTTTTGATTATGATTCAGTGGGGTACATCTGCGCTGATGCACCAGGCTTGCCAAGGCTGCTTTTTTTCCAGTTCCAGGCAATCGTCACGGCAAACAGGACAATGGCGATCCCATCGGTATATAATCCAGGGTCAATGGCAAGTAAACCAGCCGCGAGCAGCATCAGGCGCATCAGGAGATTGCACGGCCCAAAGAGCCAGCCTTCCAGACCCGCCGCAAGCGCGGTGACGCCAAGGGAAGCTGTGATTGTTGCCCAGGCAATGCTTGCCGTGCCTACATTTGCCTCACAGAGCAAAACAGGATTGTTGAGAAAGAAGAAAGGCAGAATAAAGCCGGTCAGCCCAAGGCGCACAGCAATCAGCGATGTCCTGGTCTGGTTGGACATGGCAATGCCCGAAGCTACATAGGATGACATTGCCACAGGCGGAGTAATGTTGGAAAGACAGGCATAGATTAAACAGAACATATGTGCGGCCACAGGCGTAGCCCCCACCTTGACCAGAATGGGCGCGGCTACAGTGGCAACGATCACATAGGCCGCAACCCCAGGCACGCCCATGCCAAGAATGGTGCTCATGATCATTACGCAAAGGCCGCCAAAATATAATTGGTCTTTGCCCACATACTGGAGCATCTCATAGCCGAAAGTCAGGCCAAGGCCGGTGAGCGAGGTTGTGCCGATGATGATGCCGATGATCACGCAGGCCGAGCCTACGCCAACAGCGCCCTTCGCGCCTTCATCCAAAGATTTGACAATTTCCCTGATGCCCATTCTCGTGGTTGGCGAAAGCCAGGATGCCAGCACAGTGGCCAGGATGGAAAACACAGCGGCATAGAGGGGCGTAAAGCCCATGAAGAGCATGACCATCAGGACAATCAGCGGCAGGAAGAGATGGCCGCGCTCTTTCAATACCTTGCAGGCATTGGGGATATTTTCCCTGGAAAGCCCCTTCAGGCCAAGTTTTTTTGCCTCAAAGTGAACGGCCATAATCAGGCCTAGATAGTAGAGGAAGGCAGGAATGGCCGCGGCCAGCATTACTGTTGTATAGGGTATGCCCAAAAATTCAGCCATGATGAAGCCCACAGCGCCCATCACCGGCGGGGCAAACTGGCCGCCTGTTGAGGCAACCGCTTCAACTGCCCCGGCAAATTCCGGCTTATAGCCTGTGCGCTTCATCAGGGGGATGGTGATTGCCCCGGTTGTGGCCACATTGGCAAGGGCGCTTCCGTTGATCATGCCCATCAGGGCGCTGGCGATAACCGCAACCTTGGCCGGGCCGCCAGAGGTGCGCCCCACCAGGGTGAGGGCCAGGTCATTGATAAAATTGCTGAAACCGCTGTATTTCAAAAACATGCCAAAAACAATGAACAGAAAAATATAAGTGGCCGAGACCCCAACGCCAATGCCCAGCAGGCCCTGGCTTCCCCAGAACATATGCTCGACTATTCTTTTCCAGGTGAAGCCGGCATGGCCAAAAGCGCCGACAATGTAGTTGCCAAAGAGGGCATAGAGAAAAAAGATCGCCGCCAGCCAGGCGAGATTTGGCACAACCCTCCTGGCCAGTTCAAAGCAGATGATCACGCCAAGGGCCGCGGCCAGATAGTCCTGGGGCAGAAAATAACCGCCGCGCTCGGCAATGATGTCGTACTGCATGAAGAGATAGCCAAAGGAATACAAGCCTGCGCCAATGCAGATCAGGTCAAAGAATGTGGGATAGCGGCGCTCACGCTTTTCGCGCTCAAAGGCCGGAAAGAGCAGGAAGGCCAGAACCAGCATGAACATGATATGGAAAGAGCGCAGGCTTAGGGCGTCGAGAAAGGGAAAAGAGGTGGCATAAAGCTGGAAGATGGCCCAGCAAACCGCCACAGTGGAAATAATCAGGGCCATTGCGCCGCTGTAATAGCGGGTGCGCGCCTCCCTTTCCTTGGACTCCACAAGCTCCTGGGCTTTTTTCTCCAGACTTTGATCACGCAGGCTGTTTTGATCCATAAAGCCTCATTTTCTGTTTTTGCGGCAGTTAAGGCCGTACAATCTTTCGGCAGCGTCAAATTTATTGCTTACTTTTTAGTTGTTAAATTGGCCTTGTTCAAGCCCCCTCTTTGCCGCAAAGGCGGATAAAACAGAGCCGCAATGGCAAAAAGGCCTTTGCGTCCGGCCTTTGCAAGGTGCAAAAAGCCTTTGAGCCTTAAGGGCGTCTGTGCTATGCTCGCCCTGTCCAGGGGAGCTTGAACCAGGCTTATTCATGGGAGCGGAGGCAAGGCCATGACACTCAAATACAGGCGCGTTCTGCTGAAGATCAGCGGCGAGGCCCTGGCCGGTGAGAGAAAGAGCGGCATTGACCCGGAAACCGTTGCCGCAGTTTGCGCCGAAATTGGCGCAGTGCTGGAAATGGGCGCAGAAATGGCCCTGGTTATTGGCGGGGGGAATATTTTTCGCGGCCTTTCCGGCGCGGCCAAGGGCATGGCCCGCGCCAGCGCCGATTATATGGGGATGCTCGCAACCGTGCTCAACGCCCTGGCCGTGCAGGACATGCTTGAAAAGCAGGGCCATCCCACAAGGGTGCTTTCGGCCATTGACATGAAGGAAATCTGCGAGCCTTTTATCCGCCGCCGCGCCCTGCGCCATCTTGAGCGCGGCCGCGTGGTAATCTGCGCCGCCGGAACTGGCAACCCCTATTTCACCACCGATACCGCGGCAGCCCTGCGCGGCATGGAACTCAAGTGCCAGGCGATCATCAAGGCCACCAAGGTGGACGGCATCTACGACAAGGATCCGCTTACGCATCCCGATGCGCGCAAATTTGAGCATCTAAGCTATGATGAGAGCTTGAGCCGCCATCTTGGGGTCATGGACGCCACAGCCTTTGCCCTGGTGCGCGACAATCATGTACCAATCATCGTCTGCCGGATGTTTGGCGGGGATATTTGCAAGGCCGTACAGGGCGAGGCAGTGGGCACCATTGTTGGCGAATAGCCAGGCCAGAAGCAAGGAGAAGCATCAATGGATAGCGAAACAATTTTGCTGGATGCCGAAGAGCGCATGGAAAAGGCTGTTGCCGCCCTGGAGCGCGATTTTGGCAAATTGCGCACTGGCCGGGCCTCCACGGCCCTGGTGGACGGGATCAAGGCCGATTATTACGGCACGCCAACGCCCATTGCGCAGATGGCCTCGGTGGCTGTGCCCGACAGCCGCAGCCTGACCATCCAGCCCTGGGACAAGGGCGGCATGGCCGCGGTGGAGAAAGCCATTCTCAAGTCAGATTTAGGGCTTACGCCAATCAATGACGGCAAGATCATCCGCATCAATATTCCGCCGCTCACCGAGGAGCGCCGCCGCGATCTGGTCAAGGTTGCGCGCAAGTACGCTGAAGAGGGCAAGGTTGCTGTGCGCAATGTGCGCCGCGATGCCAACGAGCAGCTTAAGCGCTCTGAAAAAGACAAGGAAATCACCGAAGATGGCTTGAAACGCGCCAGTGACGAGGTGCAAAAGCTTACGGATCACTATGTGGGCGAAATTGACCGCCGCCTTGCAGACAAAGAAAAAGAGATTATGGACATCTAGGCCAGGGCCTTGAGCGTGCAGGAGCAAAAGCCAGTATTGCCCAGGCATCTGGCGGTAATCATGGATGGCAATGGGCGCTGGGCCAAGGCGCGCGGGCTTGAGCGCACGGCCGGGCACAGGGCCGGAGCAGACGCAGTGCGCACGCTTGTGCGCGAGTGCCGCGCCCTGGGCATAGGCCATCTTACGCTCTATGCCTTTTCCTCGGAAAACTGGTCCAGGCCCAAGGCCGAGATTAGTTCCCTTTTCAGCCTGCTTCTGGAATTTCTCAAGCGCGAGGTGCCGGAACTGGAAGCCCAGGGTATTGCCCTGCGCGTAATTGGCGATCTTGAGGGCCTGCCGCTTGCGCAGCGAATGGCCCTTGGCCGGGCCATGGAGCGCACGGCCAAAGGCTGCGCGATGATCCTCAACCTTGCCCTGAACTATGGCGCACGCGCCGAGATTCTCCGTGCGGCCAAAAGCCTGCTCAAGGAGGGCTTTGCGCCTGAAAAGCTTGACGAAGCAGCCTTTGCCGAACGGCTTTATACAGCGGGCCAGCCTGACCCGGATTTTCTGATCCGCACTAGCGGTGAAATGCGCCTGAGCAATTATCTGCTCTGGCAGCTGGCCTATGCTGAATTTTATTTTACAAACAAGCTCTGGCCGGACTTTGGCGCAGAGGATCTCAAACTCGCGCTGGCGGATTATGCCGCACGCTCGCGGCGTTTTGGCAATACGGAGGCCAAGGCTCATGGCAGTTGATCATGCCGTGGATTTCAAGCGCATCGTAACTGGCGCCCTTTTGGCCGCGCTGCTCCTGCTTGTTCTCTGGTTGCGCGGCTGGCCGCTTCTGGCCGTGATTATGCTCACAAGCGCCCTTGGGCTATGGGAATTCTATTCCCTGTTCTGGGGATCGCGCGGGCGTATCCCCAGCCGTGTCTGCGCTATTCTTCTGGGCTGGGCCATGCTTCTGCTCACCTGGATGCGCAGGCCGCAGGACGCCCTGGTTTGCCTCGGCATCGGCTTTGTGCTTGCAGCCTTAAGCTTTCTCTTTCGCTGGGATGTGATTGAGGAGGAAAACGCCTTTACAGCCAGCGGCATCTTCATGACCGGGCTGGCCTATATTCCGCTTCTGCTTTTGCCTGCAACCTATCTTTCAAGCAAGAAGCTTGTCTTTATCATTGCGGCTGTGGCCGCTTCCGACACCTTTGCCTATTTTGTGGGCACACGCTTTGGGCATCACAAGCTCTGGCCAAGGGTCTCGCCCAACAAGAGTTCCGAGGGCGCGGTGGGCAGTCTTGTGGGCTGTGTGCTTTTTTGCGCCATTTACGGAGCTTTTTATGGCCGCGCAAGCTGGCTGGCCTTTGCTGTTCTGGGCGTTGTGCTCAATGCCTTTGCCCAGCTTGGCGATCTTTTTGAATCCGCACTCAAGCGTTCAGTGCATGTCAAGGATTCCGGGCAGCTTCTGCCTGGTCATGGCGGCGTACTGGACAGGGCGGATTCCTTTCTTTTTGCCATGCCCATGGTAGCAGTGGTGGATCAGTGGTTCAGCTTTTTCTAATCTCGATTTTCGCCGCGCCAGAGCCAAAGAGGGCCAAGACTGTCAAGGCTGCCAAAACTACCAGGAGCGGCTGGGGCTTATGAGCGTTCTCTGGCCTTGCGCCCAAGGTTCTGGGGCGGCCTATATTTGCGCTAGGCCGGATGCGCAATGGAGCAAGACGCGCGCACGCAGTCTCTGTATTCTCGGCAGTACCGGCTCCATTGGCCGCAATGCCTTAAAAGTGCTGGAGAGCCTGCCAGGTTTTTTTCGCCTTGAGGGTCTGGCTTGCGCCAGGAATATCCAGCTTTTGGCCGAGCAGGCCCTGCGCTGGCGGCCAGGCATGCTTGCGGTTCAGGATGCCGAGCGGGCCAGGGAGCTTCAAAGCCTGCTTCGCGCTTCCGACTCTTCCTATTCCCCTGAAATTCTCTGCGGATCAGAGGGCTATGCAGCCCTTGCGGCAAGTGAGGGCGCAAGCACGGTGCTTTCGGCCCAGGTTGGCGTGGCCGGGCTGTGCGGAACGCTGGCCGCTGCTTTTGCAGGCAAGGTGATCTGCCTGGCCAACAAGGAATCCCTGGTTGTGGCCGGAGAGCTTTTGCGCCTGCTTTGCGCCCGCTTTGGCGCGGTGATTCTGCCAGTGGATTCGGAACACAATGCCCTGTTCGAGTGCCTTGCCGGGCGTCAGGGAGAAGCGCGCAGGCTTCTGCTCACGGCCTCTGGCGGCCCTTTTTTGGGCAAAAAGCGATCCGAACTTGCCCGGGTTACGGCCAGCGAGGCCCTGCGTCACCCGCGCTGGCAGATGGGGGCCAAGATTAGCATTGATTCGGCAACTTTGATGAACAAGGGCCTGGAACTGATCGAGGCTGTGCGCCTTTTTGGCTTTGCTGCGGAGAATGTCAGCGTTTTGATCCATCCGCAATCCATTGTCCATTCCCTGGTGGAATTTGCCGACCGCTCCCTGCTTGCGCAGTTAAGCCAGCCAGACATGCGCCTGCCCCTTGCGCAATGCCTCTGCTGGCCGGAAGCCCCGGATACGGGCATTGCGCCCCTGGATCTGCTAAGCTTGGGCAGCCTTGGCTTTTATCCGCCTGATGAGCAGACTTTTGCCTGCCTTGGCCTTGCCCGCCGCGCACTGGCGATGACGTCCAGGGCTCAAGACAGTCTGGGCAAAATCGGCATAAGCCCGGCCTGCGTTATCCTGAATGGCGCCAATGAAGCGGCAGTGGAGCTGTTTCTTGCGGGGAGATGCGCTTTCCTGGATATTCCGGCAAGCATTGAGGCGGCCTTGAATCAGCTAGATCTGGGCCAGTTAGATCTGAACCAGTTAGATCTGGATCAGTTAGATCTGGGCCAGTTAGAAAAGGATTTTCCCAAAAGCGGAGGCGAAAAGCCGCCCAGGCTGGAGCTTGATTCGCCAGGGCAGGGGCTGAGCGCCGCTGACTGCGCAAGCTTGGCGCTTAATCTTGCCGAAGTGGTTGCCGCTCTGGATCGGCAGGGGCGACAGTGGGCGGCAGAATGGATTGCAACTCAAGCGGAGGCCAAGTGCTGACGACTATTATCGCCGTGGTTGTTGTTCTCGGCGGCCTGATTTTTTTTCACGAACTGGGGCATTTTCTTGTGGCCAGGGCCTTGGGCATGGGTGTCTCGACTTTTTCCCTGGGCTTTGGCCCGAAGATCCTCAAGCATCGCTTTGGCAAGACGGAATACGCCCTTTCGCTGATTCCCCTGGGCGGCTATGTGGCTCTTGTGGGTGAAGCCAAGGATGCGGAAATCCCCGAGGGCTTTACAGCCAGGGAAAGCTTTGCCCTGCGCCCGGCCTGGCAACGCCTTTTGGTCATTGTCTCAGGGCCTCTGGCCAATATCCTCCTGGCCTGGCTCTTGTGCTGGGCCTTGGCCTTTTGCTGGGGCGTGCCGGAGCTTCAGCCGGTAATCGGCGTGGTAAGTCAGGACAGCCCGGCCGCCAGGGCCGGGCTTAAGGCCGGAGATCGCATTGAAATGATCGATGGCCAGACCTTGGCCAACTGGGAGGCCATGAGCGCGGCCATTGCCCAGAGCGCGGGCAGGCCCATGCGCCTTACGGTGTTCAGGCCAGAGCCAGGGGGCGAAAAGGCCCGCAACGCCGGGGAGACTCTGAATCTTGTACTCAAGGCCGAGCGCTCCACGCGCAAGACCATTTTTGGCGAGGAGGAGAGCGCCTGGCTCATTGGCATCCGCGCTGGCAATGTGGTCATAACCAGGGCCGAGCCTTTTTTTGACGCGGCCATTTCTGGCGCAAGCCAGACCTGGAGCATGGTCAAGCTCACCTGGCAGAGTTTTGTCAAGCTGGCTCAGAGGGTTGTGCCCCTGGATCAGGTTGGCGGCCCGATTATGATTGCGCAGATGGTTGGCGAGCAGGCCCACCAGGGCCTGTCCGGGCTTTTGGCGCTTACGGCCCTGATCAGCATCAATCTCGGGATTCTCAATCTTTTGCCTGTGCCGGTGCTTGACGGCGGCCAGATTGTCTTTTGCCTCTATGAGATGCTCTTTCGCCGCCCGGTTCCAGAAAAAGCCCAGGAATACGCCACAAGAATCGGCTTTGGACTCTTGCTCCTGCTGATGCTTCTGGCCACATTCAACGATGTCTGGCGGCTGATCCAGTGACCTCCTCTGATTTGGGCTATACAAGCGGCTATGAATTGATCCTTAATGCCGCCGAGGGCGCTTTGCAGATAGCGCTCACGGGCAACGGCGAATTGCTCTGCTTTGAGGACTGGCGCAAGCCCAGGGAAGCTACGGAGATTCTTGCCCCGGCCCTTGAGGGGATTTTGGCGCGGCTTGGGCTGAAAGTTGGCGTCATCAGGCGCATTGCCTGTGTGCGCGGGCCAGGCTCGTTTACGGGCATCCGCCTGGTTTTGGCTACAGCGGCGGCCTTGCGCCGCGTGAGTTGCGCACAGCTTGCCGGGCTGGATTATCTGCAAGCCCTGGCCACAAGCTTAGCCATGCGCCTGAATCTGCTCTATGGACAAAAGATCTTTGTTCTAACCCATGCGCGGCGCAATCTGGTGCATTTCCAGCCCTTTTTGAGCTACGGCCCAGTGATTCCGGCTCAGCCTCTAAGCGCGGTGGAACTGCTTGCGCCAGAGGAGGCCCTGTCCAGGCTGGCCCTGGCCGGGCCATGTCATTTTTGCGGAAGCGCCCTTGGCCGCCATGAAGCCCTTTTTGGCGCGGAGCGCACGGGCAAAGGCCCAAAGGGCGCTCCTGAAGCCCTGCCGCTTCCGGCCATTAACCATGCCGATGCCGCCGCTCTCTGCCTTCTGGCCCGCCACGGCGATTATTTTCCGCAGGACCTTGAGCCGCTCTATGTCCGCCCTTGCGACGCCCTGGAGAATCTGCCCAGGCTTTCCGCAAGCATGGGCCAGGATGAAGGTCCAGCCAGAACCAGGCTTGAGCAGCTTCTGAGCCGCAGCCCTGAAAGCGCAAGCCAGGCTTAGCGCTCAGATTACCTTGTTCAGGGCGTATTCAATAATTCCTTGCGCTCCGGCCTCGCGCAGCCTGGGGATGAGATCGCGCACCAGATTGGCATTGACTACGGTCTCAAGAGAAAGCCAGTCGGCCTCGCGCAGGGGCGAAACTGTGGGCGAGTTGAGCGCCGGGAGCATTTCCAGCACTGCGTCAAGGCTGGCCTTGGGCACATTCATTTTCAGGGCCACAAGGCTTTGTGCGCGCAGCGCACCTTGCAGAAGCAGGCTTATCTGCTCCATTTTGGCGCGTTTGGCCGGATCTGCCCAGGCTTTTTTGTTGGCAATCAGCACCGGGTGGGAGACCATTACTTCTTCAATGATTTTCAGGCCGTGGGCATGGATGGTTGTGCCGGTTTCGGTAACTTCCACAATGGCGTCCGCCAGGCCCTCCACAACCTTGGCTTCGGTAGCGCCCCAGGAATAGAAAACCTCCACCGGGATCTTGCGCTCGGCAAAATAATTGCGCGTAAAGCCTTCAAGCTCAGTGGCTACGCGCTTGCCAGCCAGATCCTCCGGGCGCTGGCAGGGCGAATCCCCGGCAACAGCCAGCACCCAACGCGAGGGGCGGTTGGAGCTTTTGGCATAGACAAGGTCGGCCACGCGCACAACTTCGTCCGCAAGACCGCGCTCATTGAGCCAATCGAGGCCGCTGATCCCGAGATCGAGAATGCCCGCGGCCACATAGCCGCTCATTTCCTGCACACGGCAGAGGGAGGCGGAAATTTGCGGGTCATTGATTTCGGGGAAGTAATTGCGCTCGTGCTTGCGGATCTTCCAGCCCGCACGTTCAAAAAGGGCAATGCTGGCTTCTTCCAGAGAGCCTTTGGGCACACCGAGTTTTAGCAGGGCTTTTTGCGGGGCAGTCATTTCTTTTCTCCACTATAGACTTTATTGGGATCAAAAAGCTGCGGCGCACAGATTTCAAGCCCATGCCGGGTAAGCTCGCGGTAAAAGCAACTGCGCCGCCCGGTATGGCAGGCCGCGTCGCCAATCTGCTCAATGAGAAAAAGCACCGTGTCTGAATCGCAGTCCAGGCGGATGGCTCGCAATTTCTGGACATTGCCGGATTTTTCGCCCTTGTGCCAGAGGCATTTGCGGCTACGACTCCAATAATGGGCCTCGCCGCTTTCCAGGCTCAAGTCCCATGCTTGGGCATTGAGATAGGCAAGCATCAGCACTTCGCCGCTATCGGCATCCTGGGCAATGCAGGGCACAAGGCCCTTGCTGAAATCGGGCCTGAAGCCCTCTGGCGCAATAAAGGCCGCGCCCGGGCGCGAATTTTCGCTCATTTTTCTGGCCTTTCAGGCAGGCTTGTGCTGCCTTGATTTGAAGCGGGAGCAATCTAGCCGGATTCGGATTAAGGCGCAAGGGCGGGTGAAGCCTGGGAACTTACGCAGGCGCGAAGTGCTTGGTGCATGATATTCGTTCTAAGGGCTTTAAGCCTTTGCTTTTGCCTCGTGAGCCTCAGTGATGATCCGGCTTCTTTCCCTTACTGCCGTGCTTTGGGCATAGCCAAGCTTCTTTGTTCCATAGGCCAGGGCTTCTCCTTTGGGCCTGTGCAGGCAGAGCAGGCGGAAAAGTGCAAGTCTCGCCTGGGCGTCGATTTCAGCGATTCCAGCCAGGGCCTTTATTGCGCGCTCAAAGTCCGCATTTTGCTCATAGAGAAGTGCCAGCCCGAAAGCTCCTTCCTTCCAATCCGGCACATATTCCAGGGCATTTTCAAGCTCGGCAATGGCTTCCGCAATTTGTCCGCCTTCGATATAATAATTTGCCAGAGCGCCCCGTAAGGCCAGGGAATGGGGCATAATATTTGCTGCCTTTTTCAGACTTTCTAATTTCGCCTCCGGGCGCAACTCGGCCAGATGAAGATAGCCTCTTCCCCAGAATCTGTCTGCTGCAAGGCCCTCTGCAACTAATTTCTGCGCCTCGCTCTCCTGATTGTTCTTAAGAAATAATGAAATGAGATATTCTCTGGTTTTTGTAGCGTAAGGCTCATGCTCAAGGGCCATCTTTGCCTGGGCTATAGCCTTATCGATCCGGCCCTGGGCTTCTTCCTTTTTGGCAAAAGCAAACATGGTCCAGCCGGGATCGAATTTTTTTTCATAGCTGCAGATTTCATCAATATCAGCGAAGCGTTTGGCGGCCAATAAGCTGTTTACAAGCCTATTGCGGTCGGCACGCCAGTCAGGGCAGATATTATCCAGAGCCGAAGCATCCTGGTAGATCTTTGGCTCTGGAGGGAGAACACAGGGTTCGGGAAGCGAAATATTATGTTTGTCGGCTTGCTCGCTAATATCTTTTATTGGGTGTGCATGATGCCTGTTTTCTGCAATTAACTCACTCCATAGGTTTTGGAGATTATTATCAAATAATTTTCGGTTAAAACTTTGCGTGGAATTGTCGTTCAGCACTCCGCTGGCATACATTTCAAACAGCGTGCCAACGCATTTGTCACAGATTGTGCAATTCATCAGACCAGTAAAGCCCTCATGCTGGCAGCTATTGCAGACGAATAGATTCTTCCCGGCAAGGGCTGCAAATTTGTGCGACATGATATATTCAACTTTATCAATCCGTCTGGGAGCTTCCATGCCTGAGTGATAAAAGATCAGATTTTCTGAGGAAAGCAGCGTTGTGAGCAGGAGATCAAACTAGCGAAAGGGTGCGTCAAGAGGCACGCCTGTCCCCATATTGAAGATATGCAAAAGCTTTTGCAGGGCAAAGGGATAGGCCAGGTATTCTATTGCATCGCAAGTTGATGTGACCAATGGCTGCATCAGGGGGAAATAATTGCAGCGAATGTATATAGCTTCAAGGCCAAGCGCCCTTGCTACTTCATCCAGCATCGCTTTTTTTTGGTCAAAGATTGGTTGTACGCCGCCATTGTGCATCAAGAGATGGGAAACGCGGAATTTTTGCGCTGGATGATCAAGATTTTTCAGCACTGAATACCACGAATCAATGCCGCCAGAAAAACTTGTAGCTACCGCACCGGCATTTTCAAGTGGAGGCGCGGTTGGAGCTAAAATTTGGATATTCTTGCGCCCCTGGTCAAATTTTGAAATTGTCGGCACCAGATAATTGGCAATGTTAAAATACAAAGTGTCAGTCACCGGGGCTTCACATTCCATGTCAAAGCCGTTTATGGTTGCGCAGCTAAGCGCAAGAATGAAAAAAGGATCTGCCCTTTCCGTGCATAAATAGGGCGCAAATTTGTTTTCAACTTCAAAATAGGGTGTAATTTTTTTATCGCCAATACTGATATTGGCGCAAAGCCAGGATTTTTGCTTATGCTCAACAATCCATGACGGTGAAATCTTGAGAACGGGTTGCAAAACTATTCTCCTGATTCATAAATCTGCCAGACAATGAAATTGAAAAAATGTAAATAACACTATCCCCCCCCCACCCTGTCAAGTAAATTTGCCAGGGGAAAAGAAAATCCCCAGTACCATCGAAAAGATTTCAACGCAGATATTCTGAATCTCCAAGCTTGCGCTTTGCCAGAAGCTAGGGCAAATTGGCAGGAGTATGCCTGAATCAGCAATGAATGGCCTTGCAAGCAAGCAGGCTGCTCAAGGTCAGCAGAATCAGCCGGGTCAGCCAGATGGGGCTTTGGCTATGCGGGAACTTGCGGAGCAGGAAAACGCCTGTCTTGCGCTGAGCGAGCCTGCCAATTCCCTGCCCAGGGTCAGCCTTGCGGACTTGCCTGAGCCTCTGCGCCAGGCTTGCGCTGGTGTTGGCTGGACAAGCCTGATGCCCGTGCAGTCCCTTGCGCTTCCCTACCTTTTGGCCAGGCGCGATATAATGGTGCAGTCGCGCACAGGTAGCGGCAAGACAGGGGCCTATCTTCTGCCAATGCTCTCGGCCATCGATCCCGCGCTCAAAGCGCCGCAGGCTCTGGTGCTTGTGCCCACGCGAGAGCTTGCCCTTCAGGTGGAGCGCGAGGCAAAGGGCCTTTTTGCCGAAACAGGGCTTAGCGCCACGGCCATTTATGGCGGCGTGGGCTACAAGCGCCAGCTTGAGGCCCTGCGCGGCGGCGCACAGATTGTCATTGGCACGCCCGGGCGTGTGCTTGACCATCTTTTGCGCCACAGCCTCGATCTGGGCCGTCTGCGCCTGCTTGTTTTTGACGAGGCTGATCGGATGCTTTCCATTGGCTTTTACCCGGACATGAAAGAGATCCAGCGCTTTTTGCCCAAAGCGCGGCATACCTCGCTTTTTTCGGCCACTTATCCGCCCCATGTTCTCAAGCTGGCCGCCGAGTTCATGGCCAGCCCGGATCTGCTCTCCCTTTCCTGCCAGGAAGTGCATGTTGCCGAGGTGGAGCATCTTTTCTGCAAGGTCAAGCCCATGGACAAGGATCGCGCGCTGGTGCGCCTCCTGGAGACCGAGAATCCGGCTTCGGCAATTATTTTTTGCAATACCAAGGCCAATGTGCATTATCTGGCCGGGGTACTCCAGGGCTTTGGCTATAGCGCGGACGAGCTAAGCGCAGATCTCTCGCAAAGCAGGCGTGAGGCTGTTCTGGAAAAAATCCGCCAGGGACGCCTGCAATATCTTGTGGCTACGGATGTGGCCGCCCGCGGCATAGACATCCCCGAACTTTCGCATGTTTTTCTCTATGAGCCGCCAGAAGACCACGAAAGCTATATCCATCGCGCCGGGCGCACAGGCCGCGCCGGAGCGGCAGGTACGGTAATTTCTCTTGTTGATGTAATGCAGCGCATGGAACTTGAGCGCATTGCCAGGCATTACAAGATCGCCCTGCGCGAAATCCCCCTGCCCTCGGATGCAGATGTTTCCCGCGTAGCTTCAGCGAGGCTCATGGCAGTTCTGGAGGCGCGTTACCGCGCCCTCACAGGTCTTGAGCGGATGCGCGTTGCGCGTTATCTTGATTTTGCGCGGGAACTTGCCGGGTCTTGCGGCAATGATTCTGAGGAAAACCGCGGCCTGGAGCTTCTGGGGCTGCTTCTCGATTCCTGCTATCAGCAAAGCCTGCGCGAGCAGCGCCTGCCCGATGGTCTTGCTTGCGCAGTTGGCAAAGATGCGTCAGACGCGCCAGACGCGGCAAAGGGGCGCAAAAAAAGGCGCAGATCCTCACGGCGGCGCAAGGCTGAGAAGCCAGCCTTTGAGGAAGGCAACTGATTTTTGGAGCGCGGATGCAGAATCTCGCGGAACTGTCTGAAAGCCAAAACCCGACAGAAGTGGCCCTAGAGAATTTTCAGGCCCTTCTGGATGATGCGGATTTCAGCCTGGAACTGGAGCTTCTGGGGATTCGGCGGATGCAGTTCATGCGCCGCCGCCAGATGCTCAGGGAATTGCGCGGGCTTTATGCCGCTCTCTGGCGTCTGGCCCTGGGCCGCTCCTTCCCCGAAGATGCCGAAAATATCTTCTCAGCCTTTCTTTACCAGTACCTTGAAGCCCACCCGGACAAGCAGGGCCGCCAGACCTGCGAGCGCGCAAGGCAATACTGGGCCATGCTTGAGCCTACAGGCGATGCCGATTTCAGTTCAGTGGCCCGGCATCTGACATCCTTTTCCGCACAGCCGGAGAAAGAGACAAAGGCTGTGACCCTGAGACTTGCCCTGCATATCCGCAAGCTCTACCGCTTCATTTTTGACAGGCTGATCTAGCCCTCCAGCCCACGTTGCCATGCTTGTTGCGCACAATCCGCAAGATCTCTCCCTGCCAGCGGGGGCGCTCCTGACCATTGGCAATTTTGACGGCCTGCACCTCGGGCATCAGAAATTGATTGCCAAGGCCCTGGAGCTTGGGCGCCAGCGCGGGCTTGCGGTGCTTGCCCTGACGTTCTGGCCGCACCCTCGAACAGTGCTTGCCAGGGAAAGCCATTTGCCCATAAGCACACGTGCGGAGCGCCTTGCGCTTCTGGCTGGCCAGGGCCTGGAGTTTGTGCTGGAAATTCCCTTTAACCGCGAGCTTGCCGCGAAATCGGCGCGGGATTTTTTCTGCGCTACCTTGTTGCCACTGGGAATGTGCGGGCTTGTTGTCGGGCATGATTTTTCCCTTGGCTCTGGACGCATGGGCAATCATGCGGTGCTTTCCGCGCTCTGCGCGGAATTTGGCCTTGAATTTACGCGCCTTGGGCCAGTGTGCTTGGAGGGTGCGCCCATAAGCTCCACGCGGGTGCGCGAGGCCCTTGGACGCGGAGATGTGGCCCTTGCAGCCCTGCTTCTGGGGCGTCCCTACAGCCTTGGCGGCCAAGTCATTCACGGCCAGGGCCGCGGGCGCAGTCTTGGCTGGCCCACGGCCAATATTTCCGTGCCAGAAACCATGCTCCCCCGCGAGGGTGTATATAGCGCAAAGGCTTTTTTGGGCGCGGAAGCTTATCCGGCTGTGCTGAATATTGGCCGGAATCCAACCTTTGCCGGAAACGAGCTTAGCCTGGAGGCTTTTTTGCTTGGCGCGGAAGATGATCTCTATGGCCGCGAACTCAGGCTGGAGCTTGTGGACTATCTGCGCCCTGAGCGCAAATTCGCCTCTGCGGAGGAACTCAAGGCCCAGATTGCCCAGGATGTGCAAAAGGCAAAGATGTTGCTGTCCCCAGGGGCAGGCCGCTGAGAAACGGCTCAAGCCTTAAACCGGCCAGGATCAGGGCGCTCCAACTACAAAGGCATGTGGGTAGAGGGCCTTGAAGCCAGCCAGCATTTTCTGCGCCGCAAGGGAGTCGGGCCATGGGCCGGCCTGCACATTCCAGAGCTGGTTGGCGGCAAAGTCGATGCGCCCCTTGTAGCCTGCCTGTTTGAGTATTTCCAGAAGCTTGCGCGCATTCTCCTGATTGGCAAAAGCCCCCACCTGGACATAAAAATCGCCGCGAATCAGGGACTCTTCCTGTTTTGAGCCAGGCTCAGAAGCAAAGAGAGCCGGGCTTACGCCCACGCTCTGAATGCGCACTCTGGCCGTGCCAGGGCCTATGATCCCAAGGTTTGAGGCCGCGGCGTGGGAAAGATCAATTACGCGGTCATCCACAAATGGCCCACGGTCATTAACGCGCACAAGCACGGATTTGCCGCTTGCAAGATGGGTAACTTTGACCTTAGTCCCCAGGGGCAGCAGCTTGTGCGCTGCGGTCATGGCATACTGGTTATAGCGCTCGCCATTGGCCGTGGGCTTTCCATGAAAGCCAGGGCCATACCAGGAGGCCACGCCTTCTTCCACAAAGCCATGTGCGCTTTTGAGCGGATAATAGGTTTTGCCACGCACAGTGTAAGACTTGCTTCCAGCCACCCCGCCCTTTCGCCAGCTTTTTGCGCCACAGCTAGCAAGGATCAGCGCGCAGAGCAGAAGCGCCAAAGCCTGGCCGCAAAGGCGCAGGGCCTTTATTCTGCTTGCGCTGTTG
>QLIP01031419.1_pt1 | contig 82779 bp, 88 predicted proteins | sample 1769771 | NCBI WGS metagenome assembly QLIP01 (sample SAMN09428762, study PRJNA476227) | Gut metagenome, whole genome shotgun sequencing project. | isolation source: cecum | host: Rhizomys sinensis | place: China: Jinsha town of Minqing, Fujian Province | collected 2013-09-23 | reverse complement strand
TCAGCCTGTTAGACATGGTAGCTTAGCCGGACAGCAATGACCATGAGACCACCTTGCCCTTGTTATGGCGGTACTCAGCATCGCCGTTGTAGGCAAAAATATAGTCTTTCAGCTCTTCCTTGTAGTGTTGCGTATCTGCCTGCGAGTAGCGATGCAGCTTGTCAAAATTGCTCACAGACCAGCTTTGAAAGAGCGGCGCGTCATAGAAGGCAATACAGCGCTTGCTGAGTTTTCCGCTGGAGGCTACATAGCGGTACTTCACTATGTCGTATTTGCTGGTAAAATTCATAAACCAGACAAATTCTCCAAAGGTCTTTACTGGCAGTGCGTAATGATCAAAGGCCGCTTCCAACTGGCCAATAGCATCCGCATAACCTAGCCATGGACGCCAATCCCTGAAATACCAGTCTGGATACTGCTGGTTAATCTGGCTTCCAAATAGCTGGTCTGCGCACCACCCGGTAACTACATAGCCGGAATCCAGCGCACTCTCCTGCGCATCCATCAACGAAGAGCCATGCGCATAAAATTGCATGTCAACGCCGCTATTGCGCAGGAAGTAGACAAATTCGCTATTTTCCTCAAAAGAGTCCTGGGAATAAATCACGCGCAGATTGGCATAATCTCCGGCACTTGCCTTGAGCAGGGCGCAGGTCATGGCTGTGGAATCCACGCCGCCCGAGAACATCAGGTAGAGCGGCAGATTCTCGCTACGCGAGATACCAAGAAGCTCAACAGCCCTGGCGTCCATAATCTCCGCAAGGCTCTTAGCGCAGTTTGTAGCAGGGAATGCCTCGTAAGGCTGGTAAAGCCTGTATGGCGAAAACTGATTGAGAAAGCCGAACCTGTCTCTCAAAACCACAAAACCAGATTTCCCCGCAAAAACGGAAAGCGCGTCAAAATAGCCATTCTGGCCCACGCCACGAACATCTGAGCAAAAGGAATAAATTTCACGCGGCATTGCGCAGCTCCTTGCGGCTAATCTTTACAAGCTGTCCGCCCGTAAACGAATGGATTGCCATAGCCAAAGCAGGGAAATGCCTGTGCCACTGGAGGTAGCAGTTAATGGCATCGTACTTGGCTGGAGTAATCGGGCAACCGCCGTGACAAAGCATTCGCAATGCGCAATTGTGGCACTGTTCTTTCTGGCGCTTGTGAAACGCCGCAAGCCGCACGGGTTTCCGCTCAGTATCTAAACTACCGCGATACAGATTACCGCCCAACTCATCCGCCGCAAGCCCCGTTGCGGAGTGGCAAGCCCAAATTTTCCCTGTAATGTCCAGATTTAGCAGATATGGGTCATAAGATGAGACGCTGCAAATCCCCCTGTCTTGATGCTTGCCGAGGGATTGTATAAAGCGCTGCCCGCGCTCGTAATATGTTCGCCACACCCTTTGAGCATTGCCAGAGTAATACAAGCCTAACAAATCAGCAGCAAAAGCTAGCGCCTGTTCTGCTGTAAAAGCGTATTTGCGGCTCGCATCGTCTACAACCAGGAGCATCTGGGTGTTGTCATTAACTACCCACTGGTCATCACCGAGGCGTTCATCCAGGTACTCTACAAAGCGGGACGGCAGGGGATTGCCCTGATGCCATACAGGGCTGATTCCCCACCTATTGTTGCGCATCCCCGTCTTAAGGGCCTCCAGAACAAAGGAGCCAGGGGCGAGGACATCATCTTTGTTACGCAGATACTGCCCTGGACCATCATAAGACAAACCAACGAAAAAATTATTGTTTTCGAGCCAGCGAACCTTGTTCTCGTCCAGTAACGCACCGTTGGTGCAGATGCTAAACGATACCTGACGGGCAATATCTTTAAGGAGAACAGCAAGCTGCTGAATTTGGTCATAGTATACCAGAGGCTCTCCGCCCCAGAATACTATGACAATGTGATCGATGCCTCCATAATACTTCTGCAAATACGATTTGAGCTTGGTGGCGAAAATTTCCAAGCCTAAAGGCTTCAGCTTTATCTCGCGCATCCCTGACTGGACACAGTAGGCACACTTGTAATTACAGTGAGGGCCAAGAACCAGGTTTATCCGCAATGACCTCTGGCAGTTACCACTACCCTGCTTAACAGGCAGCACGCCGCAGCCGTCCAAGCTGTTAGCTGCGCTGTCGTAAGCCAGCTCCAGCTTTCCGCCAGGGCACTGGACTTCAAAAACAAATTCCATCTGACCTATCCTCCTTTGGCCTTATGAATGTAAACATGAGTTGCTGTTCACCATTTACCTGCAATGGCAGTTATAGTCGCATTGCGCACAGTAACTGCAATAACCACAGTAACTGCAATAGCTGACCGGAGCAGCAGGCAGCGTAACAGTCCTCGTATTCGCTGCTGTAAGCTTGCCCTGGGCATTGACAGTAAAAGCCGGAACAGAAAAAGAGGCGCTGTGGGCTGGCGAACTGTTAGCTGACTGGCCGTAAGACCCAGCCGCTACCCCGCTGTTGGGGCTGACGATGGAGCGAACAACCCCATCCAGGGAATTAACTTGCTGCTGCAAAGAAGTGTCTGCCGTTGCACGCGCTTCGGACTCCGCTGCAAGCGCTTCTTCCCGCACAGAAGCTTCCGTCAGGTCTCCTTGAATACGTGCTGCGGTTTCCTCGGTATCCGCCTGGGCGCGTGTTGAAAACTCCCTATCCAGCTTGCCAACAGCGTACGCCAAAGGAGCTAAAGCTTCCTGTGCTGCATCGATAAACTCGACAGTTTCCTGGGCAACAGCCTGGCTCGCGTATGCTTGGTTATTTGTCATGCTGGCCACTTATTATCTGCAATTTTCACGGCAATTACAGTCACAATAACAATTGCAGTTGCAATTAGCACAGTCTTCACACCCACATGCTCCTCCACAGTCGAAGCAGTATGCACATACCTGATAACAATTACAGTAAAAAGTCGTATACGAGCAATGGCTGCAATAAGTACAGTAACTACAGTGGTCCACAACCACCCCAGGCAAGGTAACACTCGAATTCCCCGCCCTAGTAATACTACCGAGTGAATTTACAGTGAAAAACGGCACCGAAAACGAAGCGCCGTGAGCAGGAGATGCATTGGCGTTAGGCCCGTAAGAACCAGCTGTTACGCCGTTAGGAGCGCCGCTAGCTTCGAGGTTAAGAGCGTCAATTTGCGCCTGCATCACGGCATCAGCAGCGGAGCGCACTGCAATTTCGGCATTTACAGCCTCTTCCCTGGACGCAGCCAGAGCCTTGTCCCCCAAGATGCGCGCTTCCTGTTCCTCCTTGTCGGACTTGGTACGTTCGGAAGTTTCTGTACTGAGCTTGCGCATACCGGCCAGCAGCGCAGTATGAGCATCTTGCACGACTTCCAGACTATCTATAACTGCGTCAGTAACTTCTATAGCGCCTGGTTTTTCCGGCATATATTGTCCTCCGCTATACCTTTAGTCGCTTACCTGCAGTTACACTGCTCACAGTAACTGCAATAGCTACAGTAGCTGCAATAGCCTGTAACCACCGGCACTGTAGGCAAAGTAATGGTCACATTCTTTGCCTCAGTAACCTTGCCCTTAGCGTTTACCAACAAATAAGGCACAGTGAATGTGCCACCGTGAGCAGGCGAAGCATCTAAAGTTGGCCCGTACGTTCCAGCAGTAACGCCGCTCACAAGGCTACTGCTGATGACTGTGATTTGACTTTGCAGGGCTGCATCCGCATCAGAACGTGCTTGCGTTTCTGCGGCTATAGCGGCATTTAGGGCTGCGGCTTCGTCTGCATCGCCCTGGATACGCGCCTCCGCCTCTGCAGCGTCTACCGCTATGCGCTCGGCAGTATTAGCCTCTAGGGCCTGAACGCTTTCTGTAAGGGCAACACACTTCTCCCGCAAAGCAGAGGCAGCGTCCTGGACTTGGCTGAGCAGTTCGGCATAGGTGAACTGCCTATCTCGGTCATCGGTCATCAGGCCATCCTCTGCGCGGGCTAAACAAAAATACCTAAGCAGCAGCACAAACCGCGCCGCTAATTAGATATTGCTGTGAAAATGGGAAAAGTTTAGCGGAATATTTTAAGGCAGCGCAGGCCAGGGGGTATTTTCCCCGCCGCCGTCCCAAGGCGCGCCATCTTGAGCTGGCAAATCGCGAAGCAACTGCCGATAAGCCTTCACCGCAGTTTTCTTGGCCGAGGAGAGCGAGTAGTCGGGCATGATCAGGTAATCGGTGGAAGCTAATCGCTTGTCGCGTTCGATGCGCAGATCGGCATACAAAGCTTCGGAACGGGTTTTTCCGTCAGGGCGAAGTCCGTGTTCAATTCGCGGCATAGCTGACTCCTTCGGCCTTGAATTTTTCAACCAGTTCTGGCTCACCGCTCAGCGAAGAATATTCCAGCCGCAGCAACGGGGAGAAGCTCCCGCTGGCGGGAATTGGCTCAAGCTCATCCCTGCGCCAAAGGGCCAGAAAGAAGCCATCTTCGCTGTAGTCTTCTGGCACAGCGTAAAGAGCGAGGGACTGATCGTAGTCCAGGGCACAGTCAATGTCTTTGCCGAATGCTTTTATCCGCATAACGCTTACCACCTCTTCGCAAGCCTGGTGCCGTAATACGTGCCGCCGCCAGTCTTATTCAGCTTGAAATTCATCCAGAAAAGGCCAGCATCATCGCCCTGGTTTGCGCCGCCGCCAATAAAGCAGGGGGAGCCTGCTGTGGAAGCAGCGAACGAATCTGGAATTGTCGCCGAAGCTTTTGCAGCTACTGCGCCAGGCAAAAAGATGTCGTTAAAGTCATAGCCAGTGCCTTTGCGGCTATCCAGGGAGGCAATGTACGAACCAGCGCTTGTTGGCAGGGTGCAACCCGTGTTCACCAGCGTCCTGCTGCCATCATTTGGGAGGATCATAATCGTGTTGGAGCTGGAAAGTTCAATGCCGTAGATTGCCTGCATCACGTTGCCCCAAAGGCCAACATGGCCGCGCCAGCTTGCAGTGGCTACGTCAGCAGCATTGTTCAGAGCTACGGAAGACGTATCTACACGCCCCCTGCCATAGAAAGACTGAAAGTCAGGCGTTCCCGCCTCAATCAGCATGAGCAACTGAAGCTCGGCAAGCTGGTAAATTTCGAGAATGCCAAAGCCGTCAACACCGTTAAACTCATTTCTGCCATAGCCATACATCAGCAGGGGATTCCAGGCATTGCTAATTGGACTTTTGCCTGGGCGAGAACCCATTAGCCGCCAGTTTGCATGGTTGGGGTCAGCACCCTCATCCGTAGCCTGGTAGGCACCGCACCACCAGTGGTCGGTTTCACCGCCTTCGTGCAAAAAAGCTGGATGTACCTTGAAACCATCCTGCTGGCCTGGGCTAATCAAGCGCCCAGGCTTGCCAGCAAATGGGCCGCTTGGGATAGTAAAAGCCTTGTAATAGAATTTGCTATGCTCCTGCATCACCTGGCCATCGATCAGCACACGGCGGATTGCCGAATAAGTCGGGTGATGGTCGAAATAAGACTTAGTCGGGCTGACTGGCTGGCCATCGGCATCGATATTGTACCAGAACCCTGCGCCGCCGCCTTGCTCCACACAGCAGATGCCAATTACAGGCGAGGCGCTACCTACAGAGAGCGACTTGAACAGCGCCGCATGGGCTTCTGGGTCAGCATCATGCTCAGTAATGGACGCTGTAATCAGCGCGTTACTTGCTTCGTCTCCAACGCCGTCAGGCAGCCAGCCAAGAGCGATTTTGCCATCAGCGTCGGCCTGGGGAATTTTGTCCCCTGCGGGGATTGTGCTTACGCTTGCAGCGTCCAGTTTAGCGCCCAAACTTTCCGATAGGGCATTATCCGCCTCCGCACGCAGCCTGGCCTCCTCGGCTACCAGCGTTTTAAGCTGCGCTGCTTCGGCCTCGCCAGCTACCGGGTACCAGCCAGTTTCAAGACCAGCAATGCGCTCGCTGAGGAGCAGAAGCTGCGCGGCAAACTGGGCAATTTCTGAATCGGGATCAGAAGAATCAAGCTGGGATATTTGCCGCCCAAGCTCAGCCATCTGCCCTGAAATGCCAGACAACTCACTATGGGTATGCCCTGTACGCGAAATGGTGTTCCAGGCTTGAGCCAGGCTCTCGCCATCTGGGGTAAGCACGCACTGCGCCATTGTCTCGGGAAGAATCAGCACTGTTGAACCAGCAGCAAGCGTCTTGCCACTGGGCAGGGCAAGATCACGCCGCAATTTTGTAAGCATGGACTGCGAGAGGAGCGTTACTTGGGATTCAGGCATCGCTGCTCCTTTTAAGATTTGGAGAGGCGGGTAGTGAAATTCAGGCCAGCTACTGAGGCTGCTTTTAAGGCGAAACAGAAAATACCCACTTCAGTTCGCGTAGCAGAGCAATTGCAGCCGACAGACAGCGCGCCAGCCCCTGTATCTACCCAGCACAAATCTTGAATCAGATAATTCGCGGCGGAAGCAAAGGAACTCGGAATAAAAATCTCGCCAAAATCAAAGCCGGGGCCATTTTCCCAATACAGATCCGAGATATATGCCCCTGGATTAGTCGGAAGGAAAATACCAGTATCGACAAATTCCTGATAGCCGTTGTTATTCCAGAGCAGGATATTTCCAGATGCCGATCTCTCCAGCCCCAGGCAAAACTGGTTGGCATTGCCCCATAAGCCAGTATGCCCGCGCCAGGTTGCGCTAAGCACTGCCGGGTCATCGACAGCCCTTGGGGCAGAGCCGTTAACATGCCCATAACCATAAACCTCAGGCAAGTCAGGGGTGCCAGCCTCGATCAGGCCCAAGAGCTGAATTGAGGCAAACTGGTAGATGTTCCACATATCAAAGCCAGTAACGCCATTTTCATTCCGATTTTGGCAAAACTGGCGCATATTGGCTATGGTCTGGGATGCAATCGGCATTTTGCCTGGACGAGAACCAATCTTCCTTGGGCTGCCACCCTCGTCTGAGGCCTGATAAGTCCCGCACCACCAGTGATCTATTTCCTGGCCGTTTTTCATAAAGGCCGGATGGGCCTTAAAGCCATCCAGCTTTGTAGGGCTAATCAGCTTGCCCAGCATACCCTGTAGTGGCCCACGCCGAATGTTAAAAACCTTGAAATAGAACTTGCTGTGCTCCTGCATCACCTGGCCATCTACCATGACCCTGCGAATGGAACTATAGACCGGGTGATTGTCAAAATAGGCTTGGGTCGGACTGATTGGCTGGCCATCGGCATCAATATTCAGCCAAAGACTTTGGGCGCCGCCGCCATTAACAGCACAGATGCCAATAACAGGCGAAAAATTGCCCACAACCAATTTATTAAACTGCGCTGCATGAGCGTCTGGCGCTTTGTCATGCTTATCCTGGTCTAGGGCAAGCTGCTCTTTACTGATACTTGCAAACTCAGCCGGAATCCAGCCAGGATTGATTTTACCAGCAGAGTCGGAGATGGGAATCAGATTAGGCGCTGACGTGGCAGAGACATTGTTCCTGCCAGGCATGGACGAGATATGTGTGCTAAGGGCAGAGTCCGCAGCTTGGCGAATGTTGGCTTCACTCGCCAATAGAGTCTCAAGCACTGCCTGAGTATCGCCAGCCTCAAGGGCAAATTCTCCAGACTCAATTACTGTCAGGCGCTCACTCAAACGCAAAATTTCTTCAGAAAGCTCGACAACCCTGGTGTGGGGATAGGCATCATCCAGGTTGCGCAAACGCTCAGCGATCTCGACCATCTGCTCTGCAGCTTCAGAAAGCTCTGCGTGCCTATGCCCTGTGCGTGATATGGTAGCCCACGCCTTAGCCAGGCTCTCATTCTCTGACGTAAGCACACAGTCTGCTGTCGTTTCTGGCAAAATCAGCACAGTAGTGCCAGCGGCTATGGTTTTACCGCTAGGCAAAGCCAAGTCCTGCTCCAGTTTTGTGAGCATGGACTGGGAAAGGAGAGTTACAGCAGTGTTGGGCATATTCTAAAGGCGGGGCCGTTAAGCCCCGCCTCGTTAAACCTACGCAGGCACTTCCTCAATCTCTTCCACAACGAAAGCGATCTTGGCGTTATACACGGGGGTGGCGTCAGCCGAAGCGATCACAGCCACGCTGGTTGCGCCGTCAAGGGCCTTGCCATTGAAGACCAGGTCGCCAGCCTCAGACTTGCTCAGGCCATCGAGAACGGCCTTGTTGTCGTGGGTGTGCAGAGCCTCAATCTGGGTGTTGACGCTGGAACTAATCCCGTCGATGAGATCTTTCAGAGCCTTGCCCTGAGCAGCGGAGAGAACCTTGGTGGCGTCTTCGCTGGTAAGCGAATTTACAATGTCAGCCTTGGCGACTTTGTCGCTGGTCAGGGCGGTAATGGAATCCTTGTTCTGGCCAATGGCAGTAACCAACTCAACCAGGCGATCCATGGTGCCGCCGTCAGCCTCGCCGTTCAAGAAAGCATTGACGGTGTCCTTAAGGCCGGTAAGGGCGGTGCTGATTTTCAGCAGAGTGTTGTAATCAGCAGGCAGATTGCCGCTGCCGTCAGTAGTGCCATCCTTAACAACGTTCACGGCCTGGGTAATCAGGGCCGGAATGCCGCCAACTTCGGTAACAATCGCGCTGAAGGTTTTGCCGCTGGCCTTGTCGCGGACAATGCTGCCGTCAATCAGATGCGGAGTGCCGTTAATCAGCACCTGTTTAAGGGTTTTCAGAGCCATGAAATCAACTCCTGTAGTTTGGGGTGCCTGGAAATGGGTTTGCGAAGCAAACCACCTATTCTACAATAAAACTTACAGCCGCGTTTTTTGGCGGCTGGGACCCCTCAGAAACAATGGAAACTGGCGCAACCTGAGAGCCTTCCTGCTCATAGCCCTCAGGGCCTAGGCTGCCCTCGGGAGCAGAACCGCCCCCGCCTTCTGGCCCTTTGCCAATGCTCATCTCAGCCATGCGCGTTGAGAGACGCACCATCTGCGCAGAGTATTTTACCAGGAAGCAGGCATAGGCATTATTCATCTCAACTGCGTTATCGAATTCTTCCCGCGCAGTCTGACGCAAGTCATTGAATTTAACCAAAAGCGGAGGCAAAGCCATCGATCTATCCCCCTAAAGCGTGCATCCCGTAGGCAAAGCCCAAGGGATGGCGACTGGCTTTTTCAATTTTCTCTTTTTCCTGCAAAGTTCCAGGCAGGGCCTTGCCAAAAAGCTCTCCGGCCTCCTGCCGTGGCGAAACCGCAGCCAAAAAACGCCCCTCGCTGTCAACTTTCTTCTTGCGCGTAGGCGCTACGCCAAGCATCGGCACAGGCACGCGCCTGCGTAGATGCTTGGTAATAAATCCAAGCCCCTTGCTTACGCTTGGGTCGAGAACATTGTCGTTCATTAAAGCACGCGTTCCGGGTATTGATTGGTCTTGAGCATGGCGCAAACAGTCCGTGCGCGGCGGCCTACCTGGCGATACCACTTGGACTGGGCCAGGTTTCCGCAGGCTGCTTCGTAGTCTCCGCGCTCAATCAGGGGCAGGGTTGCGTAAAAGCCAAGCAGCCCGGTCACGCCCATATTGTAGGCCATGTCGAGCAAAGCCTCGGCGCGGCAGGTTTCGTTCTTGCCCAGTAAAACACGATAAGCCTCGCACTGGCGCTTGAGCTGGTTGTGCGTGCCGGTAAGCTCCTCGGTCATTGCGTCATCGGCCTGACTGGTAGTCCAGCGCAGACCACGGGCTTTTAAGGCATTGACCAGCGCCTTGCCCTTGAGTCCGCCCGAACGCAAATCGCCCCAGGGAATAAAGCCTCTGTGGGCCTCAAGGTTCGTGCCGTAGCCGATTGTCGCGCAGCCTGCCGGGCAGAGATAAGGCTCTTCAAAGAAGCCTTCAAAGTCGCGCAACAAAGCCAAATATTCTTTACTGGGCTTGAAGTCCAAGGCAGTTCCCCTATTGTGGTGCAGCTTAAAAATATTGGGCGGGGAGTTTTGGGAAATTCAGTGGCAGAAAGCAGTTAATTTTGACACGGAATTTGCATGGAGTAATGCAAAAGCAAGAGGTGTAAGATGAGCAGCACAAACACAATTATCGCGGTTGTCTTGGCGGGGCTGCTGTTCCTGGTTCTGAGCATAAACGGCTTGATGCTGCACAGCGCCAATGAGAGCGCGCTTGCGCTGCAAAACAACATCGAACATAGCCTGGCCGTGCTATAGACAAGCTTTTGGGGGGCTGTCTAAAATTTTGTCCAGGATGTGAATCCCTGGTCAAAAATTAGCCAGGCAGGGTTCTTGGCGCTAGTGGCTCAAGCCTTGACGAAGTTCAGGATTCTGCCTAGATAGTTTACAGACAGCACATCAACAAAAAATCATCATGGAAATCATAAATTACAAGCGGGAACGAGTCCAGAACGCGGTTCTCTTTTTTGTAACCAACGCAAAAAATGTTGGTATGACTAAGCTTTGCAAGCTGCTCTACTTCTGCGACCTTAATATGCACCTAAAACAAGGTGTCGCGATAACTGACCTGGAGTACCAGGCTGAAAAGCGCGGCCCTGTACCCATGGCTGTGTACCGTGAGCTGAATGACTACCTGCAACCCGAAGAAGAAGGCTACGGCCTGAAAGATTTTATACACCGCGAACCCCCACGCAGGGAGCGTGCAGGGGATGATGAGCGCTTCTTTGTGCCTAACCGTGGACGCAGCTTTGATCCAGACTTTTTTAGCAAAAACGAACTAGATGTCCTCAATGAGACCATTGAGCGCTATCGCGACAGCCTTGGCACTGAGATGAGCGCGGAAAGCCATCTTGCAGGCAAGCCTTGGGAACTGACCTGGCAAAATGGCCGAGGGGAGAGCCAGAAAATTGATCTCAATCGCGGCCTGGAACTGAATACCGATCCCGAATCCCTGAAGCGAATTAGAGAAAGACAAGAACGCAGGGCTTACGTCACCCAGTACCTGGAGTCTCTGTGAGACATGGTGAAGTATATCTGCCAAACGGGATTAATCCAGACAACCCAGAAGCCGCAAACAAATTCCTAATCCTGCTGACTGATCCAGATACGCGTGGTCAAATAATCTTTGGCATCACCAAAAAGCTATGCACACCAGACTTGGTGATGCCAGGCTGCCACGAGACAGATTATTACATCGAAGCCAACGCCCGCAACTTCCCATACCGTGTAGGCATCACCTTAGACGATGACAATATCTGCCAAGCAGCCATACAAAGTATGGAAGATATAAACCTCAGAAAAGTATTTACCATTTCTGGCACTATTATCGAACAAATCCACCACTGCGCAAAAAACTCCCAAGAACTTAGCAAGGCAATTAAAAAGCAGCTCTGCCTACCATCTAATACCTCCCATCCTTCCCATGCCCCATCTCAGCCCCGTAAGCGTAGGCAGTTACAGGGCTAAAGCTGTGAATATCGCTTTTCTTGCCAAAGGCAGCCGCATCGCGCAACGACTGCTTCAGGTAACGGTGGTTCATCTGGGCGAGCCAGTCATCAGACTTATTCAGCACCCGCGATAGCGGCATACTCACAGCCGAAACCTCCAGGCCGCTGGTAACTTCCACATCGCGCACGCCGTTATCCATCAGGCGTTTTTGCGCAGGCAGGTCAATTTCCGTTCCGGCGCTCAAATCCAGCACGCCTTTGGCCAGCACTTTCCCAAGGGCGTCTTTAACCAGCACCCGCGTTGTCGGAAGCTTGGCAGCCGTAGTGGCAAAGTCCTGGTAGGGGATTTCCTCGCCAGGCAAAAGCCCCGCGCCTTTCGGCGCAGCAACAATGCGCACTGCCGGATTGGCCGCCCTGGCCAGAAGCTCAAAGTGGCGGCGGTCAAGCTTCATGCCGGTATTCTTGTAGATGTTGTACATATTCTCGGCGGCGGCTGTGCGCATAAAGCCGAGATTGCGCAAGCGCGCAATGTCGCGGAGATTGTCCACGCCTGTGGATAGCTCTGTCCCGGGCCAGACCTCGCTGCCATCGCTGATGCCCTCAGCAACTTTAAGCTGCGGCGGGATAAAATAATCCCAGTGTAGCTTCAGGCGCGGATTGGTCATGCCGTGGACAATGTAGCGCTCCGGCACGGGCCTGGTCTGGCGGATGGTGATGGTCTTGCCGCCCTGCGGTGCTGGCCGAATGTAGAGAACAATGCCAATTACTTCGCAGAGAACTTTGCGGTTGGGGTAGTTTTCCGGGCTTTCGACAAGCTGGCGAAAGCCTTTCTCGCCCTTAAGGCCGGTATCGACTTCGGCCCGCGATGTCGAGTGCTTGGCTGAGAGGGTCATCTGGGTCAGCGGCTCACCCAGGTTTCCGGCGGTGATCATTCCGGCATTATCGCCAATCTCGTACTTCTTGCCAGTTCCAGGACGAAGCCCCATGCACATCTTGCACACTGTAAGCTGCTTGGCATGGCAGGTTTGCGGACTCCTTACCAAAACAGTAGCAATTCCGCCTCTAAGCAGCTCCTGCTGCACGTCAGGCGTAATCAGCTCATTGCGCTTAAAGCGCCCTGTGTCGCGGGCCAGGTAGCGGTCAATGATGCTTTCATCGCGGGGAGCAAGTAAAATTCCCTGGGTACTGCCACAGTCATCTGCCGAGACCACAGCAGGGGCCAGGACATTGGAGAGGACTTTGTTCATTTCCCCAGGCTTGGCCGTATTCACCTGCCCCTCGGCCACATTGCGCCGCGACTCAGCAGCGCCAAGCCAGAAGTGCAGCGGGTCAACGCCCTGGGCATAGCTCTTGGGAAAAATCTCGGGAACGATGCGGCCATCATGGCTGCCTACTACGCCAGGCGAAGTGCGCATCTTCATCAACTGGTTTTTCTTGCCCGTAAGCGCAGACATAACCATGCCCGTGGCATCGTCCTTGGTGCCGTCCAGGTCATTTTTGGCTAATTCGCCCTGGAGGGCTGAAAAGTCAGCATTGAGTGCTGCCTCGTCCCCGGCCTGGCGATGCTTGGCCACGCGCTTCTGATACTTGTTGATGATTGCATCGCGCTTGGCGCGGTTAGGCACGTCAATCTCATCAAGGCCAATGGTCATGGCCTCCATTGTGGAGATGTGGTCAGCCAGGCGCTTTAAGTCGGAAACTACGTTGTCGTAGCGATCAGGATAGCGTGTCGCTACCTGGGCAAGGATGTTCTCAAGCACGCGCTTATCTACCTGCTGCTCTATACGAATGTCAGCAGGCAGGGTGCGATTGATCAGATACTGTGCAAAGGTCTGCCTTAGAGGCATGGCTTGTCCTCAGTCTCAGGCTCATCGGCGATATTGCTAACACGTTTGCCAATGCCAAAAAGACGCCGCGCCCCGGTAAGCGCTTCCTCAGTGCCAGGCATGGTACCAGCAGCCAGCACGCCGCCGCCAGCCACACCCCCGCCGACAATGCGCTTGTGCTGGCGCACCCTGTCTCCGATGTCCTTGACTACCTTCCCAGCCTTGCCAGCCAGGTCATCGTAAAGACGCTGCTTTATCCAGGAAAAGTCCATGCCAGATGCTCCTAAGTTCAGGTGAACTCCAAAATATTGCGGATTACACGGCGAAAATTCAGAAACAGAGACGCCTGAACAAAGCCAAGACGAGACGCAAGATTTGAATCCAGTGAGGCGATGAAGCAGATACCCTCAGAACGGCCCAGATTTCAATTCTGTGCGACTTTTTGCTCGGGGACGGCTCAAGGGTCATCCGAAGCGAAAAAAACGCAATCTGGGGCAATTCTGGGGCTTCTCGCGTTATAAGGGCAAAAGGAGGCTTAAATGACCAGAAACCTGCTGACTAAGCTGGACAAATCCATCCTGCTGGAAAACTGCGACCAGAAAGACCTGGATATGGTAACCGCGACTAAGATAAAACCGGTAATTATCAAATACCAAAGCAATTTCGCAAGCAAAGGCACTCTCGTAAGCCAACTGGAGCACGCCCAGGACATTCTGCCGATTTACGGGCCGAACGGCCACAAGCTCTATAGCCTGGCACCAATAAACCTGCTGCTCTGGCTTCATATTCTCGGACTTGGTGAGGTAAGAAAGGGCGAATTCTTCTCAAGCCTGGCCGAGGAGTGCCAAAGACTGTTTAAGTACTGGGCTGGCAAGGGCGGCAGGCGCATTACACTTGAAAAAGCCCCGATAAGCCGAACCATGCGCGAATTGATTGCCAACCCGAAGGAGTTTCTTAAGCGGGAGAACCGCAGTTTCCTGCACCTCCAGGCGCTAATAGCAGCGCTGTGCTGCGGGGTAAGGGACGCAGAGGTGCCCGAGGTGGAACTGTGTAGAAATGCACTGCTGGCTTGTGCCCCTAGAGCAACGCGGATGTTTACGCCGATTACAGTTGGGCAAAGAGAACTGTATATCTGCTCAGCAGCATACACAGACAATAACAATGCCTGGAATTGTGGGCTATTTCAAGTAGTTAAGGCTTGGGAGCTGGCAATGTACATGCGCACGCTATGTGCAGAGGCCAGTGAAACGCTTGCGAAAAGGTCCAGGATGGGTACGAGAACCATCTCGCGGGATGAATTTTTCGTAAAACTCTACTCCTACGCGGAATTATCGCTATCAGCCGACCCAATCGACTGTAGGCGCTGGATAGTACTTGCCGGAAACAGACTGTTGTGGTGAGAAAAATTTTGGGCCGATTTGGCGAAAATAGCCGATTTCCGGGAATGCAGTATTACAGGTACTGCAGAAATACAACAGTCCAGAGTGCCCAAATAAGAGTGAAATCCGTGCAAGCGATTTATAAACCTTGTCCACGACAACGTCCATTACTTGGTTTTTGGCCGAAAACCGCAAATCCAGGGCGCCACGATTTTGGCGTAAGAGTATAATGCAGTTGAGCTTGGCAAATATAGCAGGTACTATAAGCTGATTTTGGGGATTATAGTACCTGCTATAGGCTCTGAGGTCTTCAAAATGGCAAAAATCGGGAAATTTGTGCATAAAAATGGCGCAAAAACGGCTTCTTGAAAATTTTGGCATAATTTTTGACGCCTGTATTGAGCAAAATTCAACATATCGGAGTGCTAGGTTTCAGAGATGTACAACTGTTGAAATTTTTTCATTTTCAAAAGACAACGAAAGTAATGGAAATACTACATTGCAAATTTCTAGAATAACAGTTTAAGATGCAGTAGTACATTGTTTAATATAATAAAATGACCTACTGGGCTGAATTATTTTGGGACTTGCTTATGTTTAACTTGGCGATACAGTATTTGAAAAAGTTTTTCAAAAAAACTGTATGCTCTATGGACTTATTATATACGAATCTATCAGAAATTTGGGCAAAAATTGCTCAAAGTGGGCTGAACTAGAAATAAAATTTCGTAGTGGGCTGTAGCGACTGTAAAAATCGACCCGTGAAAAGCACCTAGTGGGCTGAAAAAGCATATTCTATACTCCTAGGCTGAGCTGGACTTTAAGGGGCATTTTTTAATTTAGGGGGTAAAATTTGCTATTTCCTACTAAAAAAATGGTTTGTGGCACTTTTTTGCATTTGTATATAAGCATACGATATAATTAAGAATACGCCTAGGGGTCGGTAACGTTGCTTTTTGAGCTGGGGAGGACACCCTCCTATACGTGTAATAATTATTTTTCCCCTTATTTATGTACGTATGTAACATATTGAAATAATAGTATATTTATGTAACCTATTGATATTATTACATATTTTATATTTTAAGTTTAATTCAAGAAATATATCATAAATATAAAGAGTACGCATAAGCGGATCAAAAACATAGGTATATTATTATTACACACATAGGGGGGTGTCCTACCCAACCGAAATGGCAAGGTTACCGACCCTAAGGCCATTGTTAAGCACAGCCGGGGCCTTAGCGGAATTCCCTCTAGATGGCCATAGCCCGTTTGGCGGGCTGAATCCTGCACACGCAAGCTCTGCCGTATAGTTATGCCTTACAAAAAATACCCCTGTTTCAGCCCGTTTCTGACATCTTCACGCTAGCTCAGCCCGCTTGAGGTCCTATAGCTTTGCCTATGATTTTACTCGTTTTCCCTGTATATGCAATAAATCAAGGTGTTTGTTGTTAGATTCCCGTTACAGGCATGATTGGCGCATAGCCATTCTTTTACCCGCAAATATCCATTAGCTTCTCCATATAGTTTAGTCTATAATGTCTATACTATAGATGCCCTCCTCTACTTTTTGCTGCCTTAACTATGTGTAATCCCAAGGCAAAAAAATTATTTTTACCGACTCGCTAAACTTTTCAAATCCCTAAAGCAATATTTTTTACTTTAGCTGGTAGTTGACTCTTTTTATTTGGCCCAAATCTAACGGGCCGAGTTCTAAAAACTGCAACTATCCTGCTATAAGCTAATGATTAAGCCTGGTTATGCTTAATCAAATTTCATGCCTAGCGGGATTTTTACCCGCAAAAATCAAAGGAGGCAGTATGCCACGTGTGGAAATGGTTCGTTTTACGGTGACGAAGGCAGGATCAGAGCGGCCCGAGACCTGGAATGCCGAGGCTGGCATTTCCTACCGTGAGGTTCTTACGGAGGAACTTTGTGTCAACCCCGCCAAGTTCACGCTCTATGTGAACGGCGCTCCGGCGAACCTGAATGGTACGCTGGCGGATGGCGACAGCCTCGATCTCCAGCCGAAGAACTACTCTTCCGGCTGCTAAACACATTTTCGGTCTGCGCTCCTGCATTTTTGGGCGCCCCTGCTTTGTAGCTGGCGGCGCCCATTCAACCTTTATTTTTAGCTCACCCATGCTCCTGGCAGGCACAAAAACAGCCCCCGCCTTGTTACAAGACCATGTAATAATCAATCTAACCAGGAGTATGTATGAGCCCAGAAATCCAAGACCAAGCCGCCACCTCCAAGGAGCTATGCCACGACCTTGAGTGCCAGCTTGGCAGTTTTGGTAGGCCAGACGCCCTTGGCCGCTACGAAGCTGCTAAAGTCTGCCGCCTGCTTGGCCTCCCTGGCCGCTGCAAAGCACTCTCCAAAGTCCGCTGCAATGAGCGCGTAAGCGCAAGCGACATCGCCCTCCTCGCCTTTGACTCAGAAAACGTCAAAGTGCGCCGCGTAGTCGAAGCCTTTTGCAGAAGGCAGGTGCTAAGTCTCCTCCAGCCACAACAATGCCAGAACATCGCGGAGGAAAAGCTTGAGCAGGTCTGCCAGGCCCTGCTTTCGATTGTCAACAGCGTGAGTCCTCGACTCACCAAAGGAGATGAGTATGCTTGCTTCTCTCTTTGAGACCAAGCCAGTAACTGAATCCGAACGCAAGTCCCGTGAAATTCGGGTCAATAAGCACATCTTTACACCAGCAGAGTCTGTCCGCCCCAAATGGCATAGTCCCCCAGAAGGCTATACGCCAAAGATACGCAGTTGTGCACAGCGCTCAGACTGGGAGCAGTTTGTCAGTATATGCGATGGTCTCGATGCAGCTACTGCGCTTGCTACCGGGGATACCTTCGTATTGGCGCTGAGGCATTATGCAGCGTCTCTTAATGCCTCGGCCTGGGACTATCTCTACGCCATGCAGGACGCTGTCTGTCGCCTTAAACTGCTTCATGCTGAACTCGATAACATGCTTCTGCCGAATGGGGTTAACTGTTACTTCAGGGACGCTTTTAACTCCCACATGCTTTACGTCCATCCGTGCAGTGCGGGGCTTCCGGAGACAGATGCTCCAGAAGATACATTGCTGCTGCGTTATGTCATGGCTTGTATAGCTTCGGCCCTCGCTTTGCGGATGCATCTCTATTCTGGGGTGTCATCTGTAACAATGCTTCAGAGTCAGCATATCGCCTTGTTTTCCTTGCCCTGCCGTGAGGACTGGGCAACTTGCCCATTTATGGAGCTGGCGGCGGACTGTTACAACGTCATCTATCTCTGGGAGCGGTTTAGGTATGAGCGCGATTACCAGCCTTGGTCTGGCATGTGCGAGATCTTTTCCAGGTTTGTGCGCGACAATGGCCTGTACCATACGTCGGTATTGAACTACCTGGTGCATAACGCCCGTAGAATTCATGCAACTGTACAGGGCTTGTCTGAGCCAGAGCCAGTTAGGCGCGAAATCGGCCTCCCGCATAGATTCTGGCCAAGCTATACGGCTATTCGCGAAGTTCAGCCCTTGCCGCGTCAGATTTCCTCAATAGTGCTTTCCAGGGCATCAGGGGCGCAGCTTCCGGCCTTTTGCGGCAGGGATCAGTGGGACATGGCATTTTGCCTGGTCCCGGAAAGTCCAAAAGTGTGCGCCAGCCTGCGCAAGCTCTATGGCTTCCCAGCCTATGATACTCTCTACCCTGAGTCTTCCGAGGTAAAAGCCATGCTTTACCCGGATAGCCCCGGCTTTGGCTTTCTTTTGGCCCAGAAGCAAAACCTGGTCTATGCCGGAATGGAAAGCCTCGCCGACTGGTTTTCCCTCCCCGACCCAGACAACCCAGACTATGTCTGCCATAAATTCTATTACCCACTGGAGGCACAATGAGCCTTACTATATGGCGCGGCACGCGCATCGATGAGCAATTCTTGGAACAGGTAAACAACAAACTGCTGCCCAGGGCCAACTCAGCATCTGTCAGGAGCGAGCTGGTAACTGAACTGGCCAGGGCGCGCAAGAAGCTGCTTGCTCTTACCCAGGCGCTGGCCGAGCTGGATTCAAGGCCAAAGACTGTTGGGATTAGCCAAAACGCCCTTGACCTGTTTTTTCAATCTCACCCCTGGGCTAAGATTAAGCACGAGAACGAACTCAGCCTCGCAACTAGCGCCCAGCCAGTGTTTTTCCATACCAGGCGCGGCAGTAACAGGGTAGGCGAAAATGATGACATCATTTATGCCACTTTGCCAATTCACTCTTTCCAGATCGATTTTAACGGTAATGGCCACGTATCAGGAAGAGTGAAAGAACCTGCTGACTGGACCTCGCTTGAAGAACACTGTGGCTTTGCAAGCGTAGTATTCGGCCACCCACATGTCACTTTTTCACGCGGAAGCCGTCTGTTCGGCAACACCTGTTTTGGCAATAACCGCTTTGTCCAGGCATGGCTTGAGTATTCGCGCAATGGGCACGGTCGCGGAGACACTCTCTTGCGTATCCTCACCCAGGCCCTGATTTGGCTGGAAAGCGCCAATCTCGATGACATGTATAACACTTATCTGGTGAACTGCGATTTCAGTCGCGGAATACCAGATTACCCTGTTGAGCCGCTGACCGAGTATCTGGCGCACGGTACGCCAATCCCCGAAGACCATCCCCTCTATGAGATGTTCCAGAAAGTTCGTGACTGGTCTCTAGGTACAACACAGAATTCAGCAATCTGGTGCTTCTGGCTCAGGAAAACCCTTCAGCGCTTTGCCGGTGCGGGTTTGAACGTGCGTGAGTCGCTGATTCAGGCGCTGAATGTTGACGCGGCAATCTACATGTTCGCGCAGAGCAACCTGCTTTCACGGTACGACTTGGCTTTCGCCCTGGGGAATACACGCAATCGCAAAGCTTATGCTGAGCTTGGTGGTTATAGGCCTTACGACCGCGACAAGTGCCTGGCTGAGTCCCTGCCAGACCTTTTTCCAAACAAATAATCAAGGAGAAGCGCATGTCTCTCGCTGAAAATCTGATTAAGCCTAAGGAGGCCAACACATTCGTCTTTGCCGACACGATTTTGCTGCGCACTGACGCGGTACAGGAATTGGCTCCCGTAAGCACGGCCTCCATGTACACCCTGGTGGACTCGCCCAAAAAGGACGTAAGTCTGGATGAACTTGCCAAGTGCCCAGACATTCCCATCCTCGCTTTTACGGGTACGCTCTACTCAGAGATTCGGCATATTGCTGAGTCTTTGCCCAATAGTGAGTTTGCACTCTTTCCAGTGCTTACACGCATAGACCAGAATCGCCCGCACTTTCTGGCTTATGCTTTCTTCATGCCAGAGCAGTCTGCATCCGGCGGCGGAGTTTCTCTCGATGGCCCTGACTGTACGCGCTACTTTCAGAAGCTTCAGGGCCGCATTCCGCATAAGCATATCTGTCATCTGCACAGCCATGCCTCGATGCAGACCTTTTGGTCCAACATTGACAATGCACAGCAGTTGACACGGGAAGACCTGGGTTTCATGGACGATTTCCGCTTCTATTGCGTGGTCAATGCCGAAGGGGCGATCAAGTGTTCCCTGGTGATTTACCAGCCGGTGCTTGTGCGGATTGATGCGGCAGTGGCGCTTTCTTTTGGTGGCCCGGGGCATAATTTTCCCTTAACCCGTTCCCGCAAGCAGGAGCTTGACCAGCTTGTGAAAGATAACCTGAAGAAAAGCTTTGCTTCTACTTGGAGTGGCGAATTCGCCAAAGAGACTCCTGCCTGGAAATTCAGCTCGGAGGACTGGAGCTGGGATAGCCCTGCAAAAACAGAAAAGCAGGAAGCTTCGGCAGTCCCAGTTCAAAGTTATCCGTGGTGGGATAAGGAAGACAAAAACCCCGCAGGGGTATTTGGCTTTGTTCTGAAGCATGGCGCGCCTCAGCCTGAAATAATGGCTCTGGCAAAGAAAAATGTTGCCACCTTTGCCCAGGCTTCAGGTCTCGACCCGGAAAAACCAACTACACTCAGGCTTTTAGCCTGGATGCTGGAAAGCTTGGATGATGCCTGGGACCTCGAAGTTTTGGACGAAGAACACTACGCCCTCTTTGGCGAGTTGGCTGACGAGGCATACGGCATTGTGTCTGGAAAAATGAGCGCGGAGGAGCATTGCCACTACTTCTCTCCGGCAGAGTTTTTCGCGCTGTCAACAAACAAAGACACGGAGAAGGTTCTCGGGAATATCCTGGCGCATGGGATGGACGAACTCTTCTTCGATTAGGGGATACTATGAGCATATTCGATCTGGAGGAAAATACGGGGGCGCAAGCCCCCTCGGAAGTAAGCTTTGCTGATACCAGAGCGGCTTACCTTGCTGCTCTTGAAAAACGCGCTCTGGAGCTTGCCGAGGACAATAACCTTGACCTTAGCGAAGCGGACACGCGCTTCTCGACCGCGCTTAGCCTGCGCAGTGTGCGCAATGCCCTGGTGGCTATAGTTGGGGCAGGCGGCCTGGGCAACTGGCAATGGCGCATCCTTGCCTCTATGGGCTTTAAGCGCATTGCCATTTACGATAATGATAGCGTAGGCATTGAAAACATTGGCCCGCAGGCCCACAGCATTTTTGACCTTGGTATTCCCAAAGTCGAGGCTGTAGCCAATGCGGCAATGATTTACCGTGGTATGCGGATTATCGCCAGGAATAAGCGCGTTTCAACTTTTGAGGAGATTCGCGAAGACCTCGGCGAGACACCAGACATCGTCATTGGCTGTACAGACAGCGCCGAGTTTCGCAATGCCTTTGGCCGGAACTTGCGGGACATTATCTACACCTATGCCTGGCATTCTATGAGCAGCAAGCAAATCGCGGAAGTGGTGCCCGAACTCTACATCGACTATCGCATGTCCTTGGGCGACTGGGTAGCCTATATTCTGCCGCTGCGCGCAATGGCTGAGAATCTTGGCAGTCCCGATGGCGCGCACGCCTCGATCCAGGGTATGTTTTCCTGGTACAATAAGGTGGCCCTTTTTCCGCCAGAGCAAGCCCTGCACGAGCCATGCACTGAACGGGCCATTGCCTATACTGGGGCTTCTGTGGCCTCATATACCGGCGCTCTCCTGCACTGGCTTTTCTCTGGTGGGCAAGCCAAGCTGCGCGACTTCGGCTTTTTCCATGAGTTTACCAATGGGCGTAGCCAGTCTCCAGGGCGCACGCTAAGCTTCAGCTCCCGCGACTTTGAATTTATTTCGTCAACAGCGCGGGAAAATGCCCTGCTGAGAAAAATCGATAAGCTCAAAGAAGCTATGGCAACAAGAGACGCGGAGATCGCTGAATCCCTGGGACTCCCTGAAGACTGCACATTGCTTGAGATGGCTTGGGGCCTGGACGCATCTGAACGGCCAGACTATGCAGGAACGCTTGTCTATGACCCGCGTGGGCATCGTACTTGCGTTGTGGGGCATGGCGGGCTCTTTGTTCTTGGCGCTTTGTACGGGGACATCGCCAATACGAATGCTGTTGCCGAGTACATTCCGAGTGGTGAGTTGCCTGACGGGCCATACATGGTTTTCGAGCGGGGGTCTGAGTACCGGCACAGGGGTGTCTGCGGCGTAGCTGCAAAGCCTTTGGGCACCTTATTCTATGATCGCGGTGTTTACTATAAAAGTTCGGCGGAGGGAATGTACTGGGTTACCGAGAACGGTTGCACATCTGATCAGGTCAGCCTGATTGCCTGGGATAAGTTAACGATCATAAACAATCTGGTTGAGGCTTCTGATATTCCAGATAACGTAGCCGCTGCTTTTTCTGGGGCAGTATCGAAGCATACTGACGCGGAAGTTCAGGCTCTTAGTCTTGAAACGATTCGGCCTGGAATGAGCGTGCGCTTTATCGATGACGACAGCGGAGCAATATTCCGCGTGCTTACTGTGGATTCCAGAATTGTTCTGGAAGACAACGACATTGGCGCAGAGACATTCCTTTCCCTGCGCTATGTAGGAAAACTTACCGAGGCGGCATAGGATGCGCTACCTGATATACGCAGATGGCGCGTGCCCTGGCAATGGCAAGGCTGATGCACGGATGGAGGGAAGCTTCGCTGTCTATAAGATTGGCGCTGGCGAGCCAGATCACGCTGCCCTGGCCTTAGAGAGGCCCAAGTGGTTTTTCCCCAGGCTGTCTTTTCTGCCAGCGCCAGGGCAGCGCAGCACTAACAATGTGGCTGAGGCTTGCACCCTGCGCCAGACAATGCTCTGGGCTTTGAAAGAGGGCCTGTTTACCGAAGATAACCATCTTACCATCTGTATGGACTCGCAACTGGTGATCTATCAGTTTTCGGGGCTGTACAAGACCAAGAGTCAGCAGATTCGGGAGATCTACCAGTCAATCTACCGCGCCTTTAAGGAGCACAAGGAGCAGACTGGCATAGACCCCGAAAAGCTTTTCACGCTGGAGTGGATCTCTGGCGAGACGATGAAGGCTTCAGTGATTGGGCACTAGTTGAAAATTGCTTGGCTGTGCTACCACAGCCAAACAATTTTCAATGAAGATGCGCTAAACAGCTAAACATTCGACTGGCTGGCGGCAATATTCTGTCGCCAGCCTTTTTTGTTTGCAGGAGGACAAAGCAATGGGCCTGGATATGTTCTTTTTCCGGCAGCCGGTTTCTGCGCCAGCACCTGGTTCAGAGGGCTTTAACGATGAAAGCCTTGTGGAGATTCAGTATTTTCGCAAGCACTCTGACCTGCACGGTTTCCTTGAGGAAATCTGGGTGCGCGCCCACCCTGAGGAAGAATTCAACTGTGTATTCATGCCAATAACTGAGGAGGTTTTGAAAGACATTCAGTACCTGGTTGATGCACCTGATAAGCAGAAATACGAAGGATTTTTCTGGGGTGAGAGCATGGAAGAGCAATGGGAGAAAACAAAAGAACTCCTGCCAAAAATAGCCAGGGCTATCGGCGCGGGAGACAGAGTATTCTACTATAGCTGGTGGTGAACATGAGCGAAGCACACCTAAGCCCTGAACATTACAGCCGCTGGGCCATTGAGCCTTGGGACTTTATCCAGGCCAATCACCTGGACTTCTTCCGTGGCAATATCATCAAGTACATCATGCGCTTTGACCATAAAAACGGTCTCGAAGACCTGATGAAAGCGCGGGTTTACCTGGACAAGATGATCTCCCAAGCCCGCATAGCCCAGGGCCTGGATGTGGAGGTTCTTTAGCCTATGTTCTGCCCTCGGAAGCAAAAAGAACTAACAGAGCCTGAGTGCTGGGGCATTATCCTGGGCACGGAGACGGGGGAAGGTCTTACGCCCTGCCTTGCCTGTGATTATGGCCATAAGCTGGCTGAGACATGCCCCATAAATAAAAGGCAGCGCAAGGTGGAGGCCACAGACAAAGCTAAGCTCAAGGCAATGCTTGATTTGCTTCAAGCATACGACTTGGCTGAGTGCCCTAAAACTGACCAAGATTTGCTATAAGCAAGCGGTGCTACGGTCTCCGTGTAGGGCCTGGCGACTGCTGCAATAGCCGGGCAAAAGTGTAACGGAGCGGCGTTTGGTTATTTTCGTCGTTACTCCCTCCATAGGTACCACAGCAGCAAGTGCCGCCAGGTTTTTGCCATTCCTGGCGGCATTTTTATTAAGGAGGTTTCTATGAGTTTTGCTGAGCAAGTTGCCGAGGTAGGTAAAAAACGAAAAGAGCTTGATGACTTACTGGATAGCCTCTGGGCCGAGGTTGAAACAAAAGTCGAAGCTATAAGCAAGGCTTTCTACCGAGAGCTTGCCTTAAATAGCGCAGCAGAACCAAAGCCAATGGTTCTGACTTACGATTTCGATGGCCTGCTTCACCCATGCGATCCAGACAGGATTCGGGCAATGGCCTATGCCTTTTATATCCCAGGGACGGATATGCGCGCAGTGGTTAAAATCGCCTGCCATTTTGAAGTCCCCGAACAACAGCTGGATATGTATGTGCATAAAGGCATGCGTGTCGTGGAGGTTTTGTCTGAGACCGCGCCTGAAATAGACCCCGAACAGGTAATCCGGAATATGCACAGCATTGTGCGCAAAGTATTGGAGGAGAAATGAAAAGCTTTCTATTGCTCTACATTCTGGTTCTCCCCAACGGTGCATACATCGAGGCCGAGGGAGAACTTTTAATGGCTGAGGGGATCGCCCAGTGCCAGGTTATTGCGGATGAGAAGGCCGAAGCAATTCTGGCCGACATCCGCCGTGAGCCAGACGAGGGCGTATTTTTCGCGGACGTTATGGTTCGCTGTGAAAAATTAGGGAGAAAAAAATGATCGAGACCTATCTCTACTGCTTCGCAGAAGCAGCAATCTGTATGGTGATTTCCTGCGCTGTGGTTGGCCTTGGAAGAATTCTTTACGACCTCGTGGAAAGATTGTTTCCCGAGGGGGCTGTTGAAGACTGAAATACCCTACAGCCACGCGGAAATTAAGCCCGGAATTTTTTGAAGTTCCGGGCTTAATTTTTTGGTTTTTGCTTCCAATATTTTTTACTCAAAAGGAGGGCTCTCCATGTTTTTCAAAGTGAGCTGGGATGAAGACTTTGACACCCTGATGATGCACCTATGGAGCAAGTATGGCAAAGAGCTGTTTACCCTGGATGGTATTGGTTCACAGATGGATTTGCATGATTTTTCGAAGAAATTTTTCAATAACAAAACAACAACCGCAGACGTTAGTGTTGATGCAAATGCGAACGTAGTAGCCAAAACGGGCATCGAATACAACTACGAAATGAGCAAGCCACTTAAGCGTTACAACAGTTACTTTTTGCTCTGGAAGGAGCTAAAAAGGAAGCATGGCTTGCTTGTGGCTAATAACATCATTGAAGCCCAGCTTACGGGTGATATCTACATTAACGACTTCAGTGATATTGCCAGCCCGTACTCATATTGGCCAGGAACAACAGTCATTATCCGCCACAAGGGGGCACCAGAAAGCATTCAATGCACGAGCCTTCGTGAGCTTTTCCTGCAGTATGCCCAGTACAAGGAAATCTTAGAGGATAGGGAGAGCATAGACCTATCCGGCCTTGGTCTTGAAATCTACGAGAATCAGCGCTGGGTAAGCCTTAACTGTGTACTTAGGCACATCAATGACAAGCCTATGCATAGGTTTGAGACAAAGCATGGCAGCGTAAAGGCCGTTACCTTTGATCATCCATGTATACTGGAGGACATGTCTGAAATCACAGCCGAAAATCTTCAAAGAGGAGCCAAACTTTTAGAAGGATCATTTACTCTCGACGAGGGCTTACCCCGCAAAAATGTGGGAACTGCCCGCGCTTATCTAATCGGTGCCTTGGTGGGGGATGGGAGCATAGCGCATCACCACGTCAACTTGCATCAAAAGGATGTGGCAAATACCAATTTTACCAAGGTCGTTGCCAATCTGTACCCAAAGTACACTCTAACTCAAGATGGTCGTTCAATAAGCTTTGGCGGACTTGAGGATGCTGACTGGTATCGTGCCAATATCGGGGCAAATTCAAGGCATAGGAAGCTGCCCTCTGACTTTCTGCTATGGGATACCGAGGCACAGTATGCACTCCTTGCCGGAGTAATTGACACTGACGGAACAGTTAACAATCACACCGGCGTTGTGGATATTAGGGTAATCAGTCTCACTCTGGTTCAGCAAGTGTATGAATTGGCTAAGTTATTGGGCTTTGCACGGGTAAGGACATCCCTAGTTAATCATTACCCAAGCAAGGACGTATCTCAAAAGCAGCCACTATACAGGGTGTCGTTCAGCATCCCTGAGGAATGTGCCATCATAGGCATGTCCACAAAGCTGACAGCTAATAGGGCTTCCTTATTAAGGTTTAGGCAGAAAGACGGGCGCTTCGAGACTAATGAAGTTCATAAGCTAGATACGTTCCCATTTGAGGGTGAGTATGTTTATGATGTAACCACCTCGTCCGGACGCTTCTACTCCAACGGTCTCATCGTCCATAACTGTTTCAACTACTCCACCCTCGACATCGCCTTAAACGGCCTCAAGGGCATCTCCCAGCGCCTGAATATTGAGCCACCCAAGAGCCTGGCTACATTCTTACGGCAAGTCGAGCAGTTTATCGCTGTGGCTGCTAACTCCACTCTTGGGGCAACTGGCTTAGCTGACTTGCTCCTCGTCTCAGCACGTTACGTAGAGGATATTCAGAAAACCGGCAAGGATGGGCACATCGAGGTCACCGATGTTGAAGCCTATATTCGTGAACAGCTAACCTCGCTCATCTACACCCTCAACTGGCCATTCAGGACAAGTCAGAGTCCGTTCAGTAATGTATCACTTTATGACGATACATTCCTCGATTCACTTTGCCCTGACTATGGTGCTTCTAAGGGCGTAGTAAAGCTTCTGCAACGCATCTTCGTCTCTGTAATGAACGCTGAGATGCGCAGGACGCCTCTAACTTTCCCGGTAACAACTGCCTGCTTTGCTACGGACGACAACAATGAAATCGCCGACAAGGCATTCCTTCGGTTTATCGCCGAAACAAATCGGGAGTTTGGCTTTATAAATCTCTACAATGGCAATACAGCAAGTCTCTCGTCGTGTTGTCGTTTGAGATCCAACAAAGACAATCAGTACTTCAACTCCTTCGGCGCTGGCTCCACAAAGATTGGCAGCCTCGGAGTTGTTACTGCCAACCTGCCTCGCGCAGCAAAGCTTGCTAATGGCAACTATGATGCCTTCATGGAGAATGTCCATAGGCTCTTCGTTGCCTCGCAGCAGATCAATGCCTGCAAGCGCCGCCTGGTTGGCAAGCGGATCGAGCTTGGCGCAGCGCCACTCTATACGCATGGCTACATGGCCTTGAACAAGCAGTACAGCACCTTTGGCATTGTGGGCCTGAACGAGGCTGTGGAGCTGATGGGCAAGGACATCCTAAGTGAAGATGGCCAGAACATGGTTATTGATCTGCTTGATCACATCAATGCCTGGATTGACCAGGCAGAGAAGGAGGAGAAAGCTCCACACAATGTGGAGCAGGTGCCAGCTGAGTCAAGCGCGGTGAAGCTGGCCCAGAAGGACAAGATGCTCGGGATGGGCATCGACCGCCCGCTCTACTCTAACCAGTTCATTCCATTAACCACAAGGGCCGATATGTTCGACCGCCTGCGTTTGCAGGGTATGTTTGATTCGCGTCTCTCCGGCGGGGCAATCGCGCATATCAATGTGGGTGAGCGGATTGATCCGGCCACAATGGTCTCGCTCATGGAATACGCGGCCAAGGCTGGCGTAGTTTACTGGGCTGTGAATTATCTCCTGCGCTGTTGTCCGGCAAAGCATACCTGGGTTGGCGGAGAACTCTGCCCAACCTGTGGCCAGAGCTGGGAGAGCGAGATTACCCGTGTGGTTGGCTTCTTCACTACCGTGAAAAACTGGAATCCCGTACGCCGCGAGCAGGACTGGCCAAATCGGCAGTTCTACACTTCCCAGGAGATTAGCCATGTATAACCAATGGGTAACCTTCTGGAGCCTGTTCGGAACCCTTCTTATCGCTTTGCTCTTCGTAGCAGCGTTCCCAGTGATGCTGCTTTTGTGGGCTGGCAGCGTGGCGTTTACGCTCACTCGCAATTTTGTCCGTAACAATGGAGGTACGGAACATGCTTGAGATGCTCACGATTACCCTGATTACCCTGGTTGGTGGGGCTAGCTTTGGCGCCTTAACTGGCCTAACTGCCTCGCTGTACCTCAATCTGTCCCTGTGGGCCAGGGCAGTACTGCTGGTGGTATTCATCATGGCAGCCTTTATCGGGCTTGGGTGGCTATTTGACTATTTCCATGTCGGAGAATCGCGCAGGCTCATGTTCATGCTCTGGGCAGTATGGGTTGCACCTTTTGTTCATGCCCGCGTGGAAGAATACTAGGGGCTGGAAATGAATGCCAAAACAATCTGCCGTATCTTGGAAACCGTAAACGCTGGCATGGATGATACTCAGCGCCTGGATTTCTACTACTTTCTGGAGGAGCGCTACCGCGATAACCATAGCAACTTTGTGCGTAGCCTTTTGGACTACTGCGCCAAGAAGAATCCAGAACTAGCTGTCAAAGCCTGGCCTGGAACAAAGGAGGAACTTGTTACCTACGTAAGCACGGGCGACCGCGGGAATCGCGTGCTTAGCCAGGACGAGGTAGATAACCTGCTCAATGCCTTAACTGACGGCGTTGGCGCGATAAACATCAGGGATGCAGACTGATGTACCTCGCTGGAACAGAAATTAACCTCAAGCATAAGGCGCTGGAAATCTACCTTTCCGGCTGCAAGGGGCCGCATTGCCCTGGCTGCCATAACGAGGAGTTGTGGGATTTTAGGCAGGGTCTGGAGATAGCTGGGGTGCTAGACGCCTTATTGTGGAAAGCCGAGGCTTTACGGGAGTCTGATCTCGCAAAAATGGTTTGGGTTATGGGGGGCGAGCCGCTTGATCAGGAGCGCGGGGAGTTGCTGGCCTTGTGTCAGCAACTTTCCGACATCGTAGATGTGATGCTCTGGACTCACTATGAACAAATCCCCCCAGAACTAGTTCCTTACCTGGCTTATGCCAAACTAGGCCCCTACGTAGAGGGAGGCGAAGCATACACTGAGCCAGTGCTGGGAATAACCCTGGCTAACCGTGAACAGAGAGTGGTTAAGATAATGGAGGAAAGCAATGAACATCACCAAACTGCAAATCAAGAAACTGTGTAAGGATGCAATTCTCCCTGAATACAAAAAACCAGGTGATGCTGGCTTTGACCTGCACTGCACCGATAACGTGATTCTTCCGCCATTCGAGCGCACTACAATAGGTACTGGCTTAGCCGTAGCAGTGCCAGAGGGCTATGAACTGCAAATCAGGATGCGCTCGGGCGCTTCCCTGAAGACGCCGCTGATAATCCCCAACGCTCCAGGCACAATCGATTCCGGCTATCGCGGGGAAATACGCATTATTGTGCTTAACCTCTGCACAATACCATACAAAATTGTGGCTGGCGACCGCATCGCCCAGGCTGTGCTTGTCCCCATAGCCCATGCAGATTTTGTGGAAGTAACAGAATTGCCGCCCTCAGAACGCGGCACTGACGGTTTTGGCAGCACGGGCAGCAACTAGGAAGGCAAAATATCAGATGCTGGTGTTATAAGGCTAAAATCTAAAGGAGGCATTATGCCAGCATCTGATTCTTTCATGGTTGATGGGGTCCAGGCGTTTATCCACAACGGCAGCTACTACTTTGCCAAAGAGGATGTGTTCAGGCGTTTCGGCCTTCCCAATGCAAAAAGCATTGGCAGGGGGCGTCCGAAAAAGCCGCTGCATGAAATCACAATGCCTGACGGGCGGGCAGCCCTGAGCTTTCCGGAACTGCTTACCCTGGCCAAAAAGCTTCCGTCAATTCCGGAAGACTTTGTGAACAATTTGACCTGCTTCGTTAAGCGGAACAGTACGATTGTTCGCAGGCGCCAGCCGCAATTTGCCAGTGCCGAGGAAGCTGCCAAAGCCCTGGCTACGGAAAAGGAAGCGCGGAAGCAGGCTGAGAGAAAGCTCGCCGAGTACAAGGAGCTCCTAGGGGATGGCGAAGAATCCAAGATCGTTCATGCCATTCCCTGGCTGGATGAGTTCTTTGCTGAGAGCAGGAGTGTCATTGCTGGCCTGCTCGGCGCCTGCCTTGCACGCATCTCGCGGGAAAAAGAGCTGCCTATCCGGCGCTGTCCTGCCTTTGGCTATTCCAGCTCCATTTCCGTTGGCATGTACCACGTGGACGCCATCAAGGGGCTGCGCAGGCAGCTTAAAAAGCGGAAATATCTTTTCGCTAACCACCGCTTAGCGGCATAAGGGGGTTATTCATGTCTGAGGGGATCACTTTCCTATCTGCGGAGGAATTGAAGGCCATTCGTCAAAAAATCGATTCAATTTACGACTCGATGGGCGAGCGCGACTACATGACCTCCCTGGCGATGATTTTCCTCTTCGAGGAGTATGTGAAGCTCAAGGATGAGTGCATACTCATGCAGGCCATGCTGGGGGCTAATAAGGGGGGCAGCGAGCCGGAAAAGAACGTGGCTGTGGCCTCTGAAAAGACGTGGAATCCGAGGGCGGATTACCAACTTGATGACTCCTGGTACACATTGCCTGGAATGCCCAACATACGGCCAATACTGTATGTAGCAGGCGAATAATTAACTTCGAGGCAGCGGGGGAGCACAGCTTCCACGCTACCTTATTTTTTACGGGAGTTCAATATGGAATGGGTAATTTACTTCGCAGGCATCGCCGATGGCCTGGTTGGGATTTTTTGGTTCCTAGGTCTAGTGCTTGTCGGGCTTGGTGTGCTTTTGACAGTCTGCCTGGGTGTTTTAGACATACAGCCAAGCTTAGCTCCCGCAATACGTCGGCTTATCATAATCTCTGGCAGTCTGGCCCTACTTTTGTGGCTAAGCGTCGGATTCATTCCAAATTCAAAAACAATCGCGGCGGCGTATGTCCTTCCAAAGATAGCCCGTAATGAGCCAGTACATAGCAGCGCTAGTGGTCTGGAAGTGCTGGCTGCTGAGTGGCTTAAGGAAATGCTTGCTGGTTCGGATAAAAGGGCGTTACCAGGCAAGCATTAAATCTGTCTCCCAGGACTCCAATATTTAATAAGCCACGCGGAGTCCGAGGAGATCGATATGTGTGCGTTCGACCTGTCCCCCGAAGCTCTGTCTGAATACAAGCAGCTTATCATTGGAGTCGGAATCCAAAATTGGCATAGGTATGGCGATTTTTACGTCGCTGCCGGTGATCCCTTCAACATTTCCGGCCCCGCAATAACGGCAAGTTCGGCAAAAGCAGCTGAGTATATCGCTTTAATGTGCCCGGCACACGTACGGGAGATGGTCGAAGAGATTGAGTATTTGCGCGAGGCCAATAACGTTTTGCGCCACGAACTAGAACAAAAAGGAGTCCAGAATGAGTAACTCTTCACTACCCCAGGAAGATTTGGAGAAGCTAAAAGACCTTGCGGAAAGAACTATTGACTCTCACTGGATGTGCTCTGGTGATAAGTTCAAGAATGACATAGAATTTGCAGAAGCCGCTACGCCCAGCATTGTGCTTGCCCTGATTAGGGAGATAGAGCGCTTGCGGGATACTGCCCCTGCCAAGGACTGCGCCAGCGCAATTCGCGTCATGCCTGCCAGATTGAGGCATCTGCAAAAGCAACTCAAAGATTTCGAGGATGCCCTTAAGGGTGTCTATTTCTATGAAGCAGCCGATAAGAGTGATGATCTGAAAGCGTTCGAGCGGGAAATAAAGCTGCTTAACCGTGAGGCCAACTGGCTTGCAGATAAACTCAAGGGCCAGTGTGAGGAGGGCCGGTACTGCCCTGCGGACATTAACAAATGGATACCATGCCCGTCTCCGAAAGACGCCTGCTACCTGAGCCGTGAAGACTGGCGAAAGGCAGCACGCAAATCCTGTGGAGGTGCTGATGACTGATAGTGATACCCAAGCCAAGATCGATGGCTTAACTAGGCGCATGGAAAGCCTGGAGGCCAAGCTCAATGAGATGATGGAGCTTACTAAACGCCAGAAGCCTGGTTCACCACCCCAAGCTGATGACTGGTTTCGCGATACTATGAAGAAGTTCACAGGTACAGCGTAAACGAACTACCACGGCAAAAATTTTTGGGGGGCGGAGCGCCCCCTAATTTTTTTTCTACATACACTGAAAAATCCTAAAACTGGTGGCAATATTATACATAATAGACTTATATGGAGGAGATAGACCATGTCCATAACTTACCGACTTGCCAAAAATGATCGCTTCGTCCGCGCCAAAGAATTTTACTACCGCCTAGGTATTAGCAAAGCCCAGTTTTATAAGTGGGTTAGCAATGGCATCCTCCCGGAGCCAATTAAGCTCTCACAACGTAGCTCTGTATGGCCATTGAGTAAGGTTAATGACGTCTTAGCTAAAATTGCCTCTGGGGAATTTGATCCTAAGTCGCCGAATTTGAACACTAGCGCATAAAAAATACCCGGTAACACCGATGGCAACACAGGGCTACCTCAAACATTTTTTCTCAGGAATTATAATATGATAGACTTAGTATTCAAATCCCGCTCCGGGTACCAGAATAAAATCAAGGGGTTAGGCTAATGTCTGACCCCTTTTTGCAGTGGATTTTGTATCACCACTGTATCACCATTTTTAAGTTGTATCACCACCCATTGCAGATATGCGGGAAGCTCTGGATATAGTCGCTGCAAGTCTGAAATCTTGGGCTGGAAGATAGGGCGCGTGGTTTTAAGGCGTTTGTAGTCACGCCAAGGGTTAAGGGTGATCAAGTCTTGATCCACACCCCATGCGAGAATTGCGCGGATATGGGCCTGGAACTTGTTGATGGTATTGTTGCAATTACTCTGCGCTCTTAGGCCCTCGCGCATCCGCTCAAGGTCTTGGCGATTGAGGTTATCGGCATATCTGTCGCGGAGAAATTCGCCGATGCCTGGATGGTGAACGTTTCCTTTATCGTAGCCCGCAAGGAAATAGACGATCTTGCGCTTGGTGATAATGTGCAAGTCTGGACGGCTGCGGAAATAAAGCATGGTAAGTTCCCCCAAGGGTAAGGCGTTCTTCCGCCTGCGCCTGCGTAGATAGGTGGTCTGCCTCCCAAACCCTGGCGATGGATTCATTGCGGAAAGATTTCTGCTGCCATTTTCCGTCTGCGTCCTTATAGCGGACTATCCAGCGTCCGTCTTTTCTTTGGGCAATGCTCATGCTCTCCCCCTAAACTCCGCACCCCCTGGAAAAATCTTTGGGGAGAATGTTTTTGTCTTGCGCGTCTGAGATTGCGAGGTCATGTCCATGAGTTCAGCAATGCGCATATCCAGGACGGCTATTCGTTTGGCGGCCTCGCCTCGTTCAAGGTATGTAGCTTGAAGCTCCCTATATTTTTCCAGAGCAAGGTCGTTGGTCATGCGGCCCCACTTTGCCGGTGTTCTTGTGGCTGTCTCGATAACTTGGGCGCAAAGCCTTTCGGCCGCAGCCTCGATGCCAGGCTCTTGCTGACAAAACTTTCGCCCCAAACCGCAGGTTGTTGAATGGAAGTGCGTCCAGAGTATACGCTGCTTAGGCGCAAGGCATGGATAGATGAAAGAATCCACGTCCTTTGCGCAAAGGGCGGTAACGGTCGCTTCGATTTGGAAAGAGATAAAGCCGTTGTGGCACTTTCTCGACCAAGGGTCAAAGGCATCCTTGATTATCAGATTGGCCTTGCCCCTCCCCTCAGTATGGATAGCAGCCCCAAAAGTTTCTACGCATAAGCAACAAAATATCCTTTGCCAGCGTTCAATCTTTCTCATTGGTGTCCGGCTAAGCAGCTATGTATAACGGACTGAAATCATAAGAGATTTCAATTTTCCGGCGTCTTGGATTCAACAAATCTTCCAGGGAGGTCTCACCGAGTAGATTGATCTGAATTAACCGTAGAAGCTGTTGAACTGAAATGCCGACACGGCTGAGAAACTTTTAGTACGCCAAGAGCAGATATACAGTCAGGGCTGTGTAGAGCTGGATGAGTACGGCGTTTTCTGAGTTGCCAACAAAGCTTTTAATACGAAGATTCTGTTTGATTTCCTTGAAGAATAGCTCGATTTTCCAGCGTTCTTTATAAATCTCGGCTATGGTCTTAGGACTCCGCTGAAAATGGTTGGTTAAGAATTCGTAGTGCTTGCCGCTTTCCATGTCACGATAACCGATACGCCGTAGGCGCAAACGCTTACCCTGGCTTGCTATCTCAATGATGTGGTCTGATGTGATTTCGATTTTGCGGTTCACTGGGCAACGGCTCAGGAGCTTATAAACGGCGTTGCGTTTGAGACGGGTCACAAAAAATATGCCTCTTTCCCAAGGCTTCGAAACCAGGGATAACTGAGGAAGCCCTTGTCAAAAACGACTATGGAGTCTTTGGGGAATTCTAAAGAGCGGAGAATACGGTTTTCATGGGTTCGGGCATCGGTGACAGTTGTAAAAGCCGGGATATGACCATCGTGATCCAGCAGGGTGTGGTGTGCATTTTGATACCACCTTTGCCCTGGCGAAATGAGGCCCAGGGAAATAGAGAGAGGCAGAGCTTGATGGTGGTGGAGTCCTGACTGAATATTGGATTGAAAACGAAACTTGTGTTTTGGAGCTTTTGCCGCACATAAGGCATACATTTCGGCGAACATATACCTGAAAAATCCCACCGGCCGGGGGTTGTTCGCATCGGAGAAGGTGGAACGGGCAACAGTTTTTAGCCCACAGCGATAGAGACGAAAACCGACAGCATCAAGCCAGCGTAGCCCATCACGCCTAGAGCGCCTTGCGTCAAGCTGAATGAAAGCCATAGCAGTGTACTGCCCTTTAAACCTGAACTTGCGCGAGAAACGCCCTGTTTTGTGACGCCGTTCAAGCTTCTGGAAAACATGTCTGTGAATAAACTGTAGCGTCTGGGAGAAGAGTGTATTATGGTGGCACACGCCCAAAGTCTCCTTGTGTGATATGTCTTTTTGCAAGTTCTTTATACTATAGCTCATTGAGATTTTGGACTCTTATATTTGGCGTTAGCCGGACAGCAATGCTAACAAGAAGCAATTTCACAGATCAAAAGGCCACGAAACCAAGATTTCGTGGCCTTTTGGCTTCATTAGCCTTGCGTGTTCAGATACTGTAGTCGCCCCGGTTGAACTTGAATTTTTCCGTGGCGGAAAGAATTTCAAGTTCATTGAGAACACTGTCTAGACCAGGATTGGGTTTACGCAAGGCAGAAGAATCCTGACGCATCTTGGCCACCTGGCTGTCTATGCCCTCAAGCAGGGCATAGGCATCCCGCAAATTGGCGTTGCCGCCGGGGCTACCAAGGCTCTTGGCATAGGCATCCCACAGATTAAGCGCCCCTGATGCCTGTTCAAAGGCGGCCTCAAGCACTGCTGCATCCGAATCAAGTGCGTTGCCGCCCTCCGAGCGATCGAGCAGAATCTGACTGAACATGGCGGCCTGGGCTGCCGATGTTGAGAGAGAACCTGCGCTTGCACCAAGTTTGTCAGATGGATCTGCCCCCATCTGTTCGGCCAGAATGGCATCAAAAATTCCTGGCTTTGCTCCATCTCTGGGAAGATTTTGCGCCTGTTGCTCCTTAAGGCGCAACAATGCTTCCAGTTGGTCGGTATTAATTTCCATATAGCCTCCAGGCTTGCCGTTCTGCCTGCAAAATGCAAAATTTTTGCCAGAAACAGATACGCACTACTACCCTGTATTTTCAAGAATTTATCTAGACTTCACCGGGAAAAATTTGCCGCCTACACGATACCCTGCGCTTTTAGCCCTGTCCATGCCCCCTACCCTGCCTTTTATCTTGTCCAGACTTCTAAAAAAAACTATTCTGTCGCCAAGAGAACCTTAAAAAATCTTCTTTCGGAAGGAGCTGCCATGAAAGAAATCAAGAAAATTCTTTGCGCTGTTGATCTTTCCGAGCACAGCAAGGAAGTAGCCGCCTATGCCATGCACCTGGCCAAAGTCATGGGCGCAAGTGTGCTTATTGTCTATACTGCGCCATCTTTAAGCCAGTATGTGGGCTTTCATGTTCCCCCAAATACCATTGAAAATTTTGTGGGGGAAATAGTCACCGGCGCGGAAAAATCAATGGAAGCCTTTGTTGCTGAAAACTTTGCCGGTGTGGAAGCCAGAGGCCAGGTACTTATTGGCTATGCTGCAGAAGAAATCCTCAATCGCGCACATGAGGAGCAGGTTGACATTATCGTTATGGGAACACATGGGCGCAAGGGCATAGACCGCATCCTCTTTGGTTCTGTGGCAGAGAAAGTGGTTAAAAATGCCGATATGCCTGTTCTGACCATCAGGCCGTCAGCGCCTACAACCAACAATTAATCTCATTTCGGATAGAGGCGCATGAGTTTTAAGGCCCTTGACGCGGTGGAAGCCCTGAAGCCCTACACTCCAGGGCTTAGCATCGCGGAAATTCAGGAAAAATACGCTCTTAGCCGGGTCATCAAACTGGCCAGCAATGAAAATCCCCTTGGCCTTTCTCCCCTTGCCAGGGAAAGCATAGCAAGAATGGCCGCCGCGGCTTTTCGCTATCCACAGGGGGGTAACCCGCGCCTTGTAGATGCATTGGCAAAACAGCACGCGCTTTCGCCCAAGCGCATAGTTGTGGGCAACGGATCAGACGAAATCATCGATCTGCTAATCCGTATTTCCTGTATGCCTGGAAAAAATTCCATCGTTTGCAATGAGCCGTGTTTCAGCCTCTATCCCATTCAGGCGCAAATTCAGGGCGTTGAGGCAAGGCGTTGTGCGCTTAAAAATGATTTTTCCTTTGATTTTGCAGGCTTGCTTGAGCTTGTGGATTCGTCAACACGCCTCGTTTTTCTGACAACGCCGGATAATCCCTCAGGCTATTGCCCGCCCAGAGAAAGCGTGGAAATTTTTGCCCAAGAGCTTGCCCGCAAAGCACCTGACTGCCTTTTGCTAATAGATGAAGCCTATATTGATTTTGCAGAGGACGAAAGGGCATCCTCGCTTCTGGCATCAGGAAGAACACCCCCCAATGCTGGTTTTCTACGCACTTTTTCAAAAAGTTATGGCCTTGCTGGCTTACGGATTGGCTACGGAATACTCCCAGAACATCTTGCTGAATGTTTTTGGCGTGCGCGTCTGCCATTCTCCCTGAATATTCTTGCCGAAGAAGCGGCCCTGGCCGCGCTTGCGGATGAAAACTTTCGCCAGGCTACCATGCAAGCGGTAGCTTGCGGGCGCAAACAGCTTGCCCACGGCCTTGAGGCGCTTGGTTGCCGGGTGTGGCCAAGTTCAGCCAACTTCCTGCTCTTCCAGCTTCCTGCCAATGCAGCTTGCGCAGAGGACTGCTTTTCTGCCCTTTTGCGCAAGGGCGTGATTATTCGCGCCCTCAAAAGCTATAATCTCCCGGATCACTTGCGGGTCAGCGTGGGCAATGCGGAAGAAAATGAGCTATTTCTCAGATACCTTGGGGAATACCTTGCAGAAAGCATGGAAAAACGACCATGAGCAAGGAGCACTCTTTGGAGCTTCAGCCCATAGTCACCCTGGATGGGCCTGCCGGTGTAGGCAAAAGCACCATCGCCAAGCTGGTGGCTGAGTCTCTTTCGCTCCCTTATCTTGATACCGGAGCCATGTTCCGAACCCTCGCGCTCAAACTTGGTCCTGATGCCGCAGAACTTGACGCTGACGCCCTTGAGAAAAAATGCGCTGGCCTGCTTTTCAGCCTTGAAGGCAGTGGGCGCACTACACGCCTTATATGCAATTCAGAACCTGTGGGCGGGGAAATCCGCACTGAAGAAATAGGCTTGCTTGCAGCCCAGCTTGGCGCACTGGCGTCTGTGCGCAAGCTGCTTTTGCAGGCCCAGCGCTCTCTGGGGGAGAATAATTCCCTGGTGGCCGAGGGGCGCGATATGGGCACAATGGTTTTTCCACAAGCGCAATTCAAATTTTTTCTTGAAGCCAGCCCGGAAGTTCGGGCGCTACGCCGGATGCGCGATCTCGAAAGTCGGGGTCTGACTGTTGATCTTGAAAGCCTGACCGAACAGATCCGCCAGCGGGACAGCCTTGATCGCAACCGCGAACTTGCGCCACTCCGCCCTGCCGCTGACGCGCTGATCATTGATACCTCTTTTACTGATATTCACGGAGTTCTGGGGCGAGTCCTCTCCCACATTGATCATCATGGCGGCCTTAGCCAGCCACTTCCTGGCTGATAAAGGCTTCTTAACTTCCCGCTGGATAATTCGTCCAATCGTGCAGGCACAGCCAGCAATCTTGTTCTCGACTGCGACAAGCACAAGCTCATACTCATACATACTTAATTGCTGAATTCGATATTCAAAAACGACTTTTCCCAAGACAAGAAAAAAAGAGAGCGCACTGCTCAATGAAGTAGCACACAAGCTTGAAGAACTTGCATCCAGGCAATCCCTCTTGGTCAAAATGTGCGCGGATTCTGCTTGCTGGTATTCCTGTTGACAAGTTTAGCGCCATTTTATCGGCGGCAATGGGACAAATTTGCCGTATTTCATCAGCAGCCCTAAACTACTATCCTGATTTTATTGATTTATTTTTCTAATGGCATAGCTGGTGCATAGAAAAGGACAAATTCATTCATTCCGCCTGATGTGGGAAAAAACGGGGAGGATTACTTCATGGATAATCAGCTTGATTACGAAATCAACAAGGAACTTGGCGAGTGCTACCTGTTCATGGGCGATTTTGACAAGGCCGAGGATTATTATCGCAAGGCCGCTGCCAACAATGCCAAAAGCGCCGCGCCTTTTATGGGCCTGGCTACCGTGGCTGTGCAACGCGCTGAACTCGACAAGGCTCTGGTTCTTTACCAGAAAGCCGCAGCCGTGGACGAAACTGACAAGGCGCTTTGCGGCATCGGCCTTGTCTTCATGGAACAGGGCAAGCATGAGGAAGCTTTCGACTATTTTGCCAGGGCGCTTGGCAAAGCATCTGCCAATATTGTTGCCCTGAACTGCCTGGTGCGCGAAGCCTATCAGACAGGGCGGGTGGAAGATGCCCTGCCTTTCCTTGAGGCTGCACTTGATGAAACCGAAGAGCAGGAGGCCGTGCGCGTCACCTTGGCTGGCTGCCTAATCTATCTCGGACATAATGATGAGGCCCGCCGTCACCTGGAAACTGTCCTAGGCGAAAATCCGGCCAATAACAGCGCCAAAGAGCTTTTTGAGACAATGGCCGCCTAGCCGCCGAATTAAGCGGAAACTGGCCAAAGATACTCCCCTCCCCCACACGATTTTCCGGCCCTGGATGGGCATCCGGGGCCGGAAAGTCACAGCAGGCGGAGGCTGAAAAGACAGCAAACAAATTTTCGGACAGGCATTTCTGGCTCTCTAAAGCCAGGGATGCCTGCTTCTTTTCTTGAATTTTAGGATTTGCAGGCAGTCCCTGGCCTGAGCGCTGCTCCATGTTCGGAAATGTCTTGCGCTGGCTTCCGCCGCCCCTTCCATGCGCTTCTCAAGAGACTGCGGACAATCCTTCTTTACGAAATATTTCCAGCGTATCCCACAAAGGCAATCAAACATTGTACTATTGTTTTTTTTAGGCTAGGCTAAAACCTAAAGAAACTCTTTTTCCGAATGACAAAATTCGGTATTTCCGGCAGCGAGGAACTGGCTATGGCTCAACTGGCCTATGGCGTATGGGATGGTGTCGTCTATGATAACCGAGCAGAATCCGGCGGATCTGCGCCTGAACTGGATCTCGGAGTTTTCGACAGCTTCAATGAGGACAATCCGGCGCGTATCTTCATGAGCGAACGCGGTTTTCTTGTTTTTGACAAGGATGTGCCCCTGCTCTGGGCGCTTTACCGCCATTTTGACAAAGTGGCTTCGGAATCCTGCGGTAAATGTTCCCCCTGCCGCGCAGGAGCGCCGCTGATTCGCGATGCCCTGGCCAATGCCACAGGCGGAGAAAGCGCCGACTGGAAGGATGTTGAGGATATTGCCAGACAGATGAGCTTAACAGCCCTCTGCGGCGTGGGTAAAACTGGCGCCATGCCCCTGCTTCAGGCTTTGCGCCATTTCCCTGACGAACTCAAGGCCACAAAGCCTGGGGACGCAGGAGCATTTTTCAGCGCAATTACTAGCCCCTGTATTGAAGCATGCCCGGGCATTGTCAATATTCCCCGTTACATTGACTATATTCGTGACGGGCATGATCAGCTAGCGGCCAACACTGTTTTGCGCCATTATCCCCTGGTTGGCAGTTGTGGGCGTGTTTGTGTGCGCACTTGTGAAAGCGCCTGCCAGCGCGCCCAGATTGACGAGCCTGTCTCCATCCGCAATCTCAAGCGTTACGCAGCCGACAAGGCCATTGCCAGCGGGATGCTCAAGGCGCAGACCTCAAGCCTGCACAAGACAGCGCGGGTTGCGGTAATCGGCGCAGGGCCGGTAGGAATTTCCTGCGCTTACCATCTGCTTGAACGCGGCTACCCTGTGGATATATTTGAAGCCAAGGCAAAGCCAGGCGGAATGATCCGCTATGGCATCCCCATCTACCGCCTGCCCAAGCAGACTTTGCAGGGGGAAGCGGATATTGTTGCGGAAATGGGCGGCAAATTTTTCTACAACCAGAAATTAGGACGCGATTTTGACATCGACTCCCTGTTCAACCGTGGCTACAAGGCTGTTTTTATCAGTTGCGGCTGCCCACAAGGGGCATACCTGGACATGGCCGGAGAAGATCAGAGTCTTGCAGGCTATGAAAACGGCATTGATTTTCTGGAGAGGGTTTATCACGCTGTGGAAAACGGCAAATCGCCAGCCCTGGATGGGGATGTGGTTGTTGTCGGCGGCGGCAATGTGGCCATGGATTGTTGCCGCGCCGCAGTGCGCATTGCCAGTGGCCTGACCCATCTTGTCTATCGGCGCACAGAGCAGGATATGCCCGCCGATCATGAAGAAATTACCGCGGCCAAGGCAGAGGGAGTGCAATTTCACTTTCTCTGCGGTCAGGATGCGCTTGTTGTGGAACACGGCAAAATCGTTGGCCTTAGAGTTGTCGATATGGAGCGCACTGAGCCAGATGCAAGCGGCAGGCGCGGCGTGCGGCCAATAGCCGGTTCAGAGCATGTAATCCCCTGCTCCCATGTCATAGCCGCCATTGGCCAGAATACCGACAAGGACATGCTCCGCGATGATGAAGGCATCAAGCGCGACCGCAAAAACTGCATAATAATCAATGCCGCGCATGAAACCAGCCGCAAAGGCGTTTTTGCCGGAGGTGACTGCACTTGCGGGCCAAGGGCTTCCGGGCCAACAACTATGATCATGGGCATGGGGCATGCCTATTTCGCAGCGCGCTCCATTGACCAGTATCTTTCCACAGATCTTGTGCCCTTTGATTCCCGTTGGCGGCTTTCGGAATGGATTGCCAAGGCCAAGCTGCTCAAAGGCAAGTCCAGGCCTCATCCCAAACCAAAACAGAAGCGTGTGCCCGTGCGTGAGCTTCCCCCAGATACACGCAAACACAATTTTGCGGAAGTGGAACAAACCATGACCCGGGAAGAGGCATGGAGGGAGGCTTCCCGTTGTATGCGCTGTTACCGGGTGCTTTCCGTGCTTACGCGCCATGCCATACCCGGCAATGTTTCGTCCGCGCAAAACGCTTCAGCCAATAACCAGCAGGAAAAACGATGAAAGCATATCTCAATGGGCAGGAATACGCCTTTGAAGAAGGCGAAACCATCCTCCAGCTTGCGCGGCGGCACAATGTTTTTATTCCAACCCTTTGCCGTTTTGAACCGCTGGCGCACAAGCCGGCAACATGCCGTGTCTGCCTGGTCAGCGTAAGTCATGGTGATGAAGAAGCCCAAATCCTCGCGGCCTGTGAAACCCCCCTTGCAGACGGTATGCGCATTGATTCAATTTCCCCGCAAGTGCGCGAATTGCAGCGCACCCAGGTGGAGATGATCTTTGCTGATCACGACCAGGAATGTGTTTCCTGTGGACGCCACGGCAACTGCGAGCTTCAAGATCTTGGTGAGGCCGTGGGCCTCAGGCGTAACCGTTTCACGCACAGGCTCAAACCAAAGGCGCAAGAGCGCCCCTTAGACGATAGCGCCACAGGAATGCTCCGCGACATGAGCAAGTGCATCCGCTGCTTGCGCTGTGTGGAAGTCTGCCGCCAGATTCAGGGGGTTGCTGCCCTGACCATTGACGACATCGGCCTTGGCGCGTGTATTGGTGTGGGCCTGGCGCGCGATCACCAAAATTCTGCCTGTATTCAGTGTGGGCAATGCACTCTGGTCTGTCCTACAGGCGCACTGGCCGAACGCGATCAAAATGACCAGGTGCTGGATATGCTGGCTGACCCGGATATTACAACTGTTTTCAGCTTTGCGCCCTCTGTGCGTGTGCTTTTGGGTGAGGAATTCGGGCTTGCCCCTGGCGTGAATGTTGAAGGCAAAATCATTGGCGCACTTAGACGCATTGGCGCGGATGTGGTTCTGGATACGGATTTTGCCGCTGATGTAACCATCATGGAAGAAGGCATCGAACTTCTGAATAAGATCAGTTCTGGCGCAAAATTACCCATGTTCACGTCTTGCTGCCCTGGCTGGATCAACTATGCGGAAAAGCATTATCCCGAAATTCTGCCGCATATTTCCTCAACCCGCTCTCCCCAGGCCATTCTTGGCGCTCTGGCCAAGAGCTATCTGCCCAAGGCAATGGATCTCGACAAATCGCGCATCCGAACCATTTCAATCATGCCCTGCATTGCCAAAAAAGATGAGGCTGCCAGACCAGAACTTGCGCGTGAATCCATAGCCGACACGGATATAGTTCTGACTGTGCGCGAATTTGCGCGGCTTTTGCGGCGCATGGGCGTGGATTTGTCTGCTGTGGAGCCTGAGCCTTTTGATAATCCCTTTATGAGCGCCTCAACAGGCGCAGCCGTAATTTTTGGCTCAACCGGCGGAGTGATGGAAGCGGCAGTACGCACGGTTCACGCTGTTCTTACCGGGCGCGAGCTTGAGGATATTGAAATCACACCCCTACGCGGCATGGAGGGAACTCGCGAGGCCGAAATCGATCTTGGAGAGCATGGCGGCAAAATCAAGGTTGCAATCTGCCATGGATTGCGCAATGCGCAAATTCTTGCTGAACAGGCTGTAGAGGGCAAGTCCCCCTATACTTTTATTGAAGTCATGGCCTGCCCTGGTGGCTGTGTGGATGGCGGCGGTACTTCAAGGGTCAAGGGCCAATACCATCCACATGCCAAAACGCGCCAGCAGGGGCTGTACAAGCTGGATCGCTCCATGCCCAGACGGCAATCGCACAATAATCCCCAGGTCAAAAAGCTCTATGCCGATTTTCTCGAAAAGCCAAATTCACACCTGGCTCACGAGCTTCTGCATACCAGCTATGCTGACCGCCGCGAAAACCAAAGCGAGAGCATTACTGAAAACAAGCGCCGCCTGACCTTGATGGATTAAGGCATTTTGCATAGCTGGCAAGGCAGCCAAAATTAGGGCTTGGCTTAATATGACCAAGCCCTAATTTTTATGATGCGCCCTGATGCCTTTTTCTGTTTTCAAATCCAGGGCCTTGCGAGCCTTGCGATTCAAAATCCGCTGGTTGGAACTCCCGCGATAAGGCAAGACCAAAGTTTTGCGCGACTCAATAAATGGTCCATCCACAAGCCAGTCAGAAAAATCCAGAAGCCCTTGCACTGCCTTATTTTTTCGTCCAATGGCACTAAGTTCCTCATAGCGCCAGCCCGTGTAAGTAAATACAGTCGCACCCAGGGCCTGAATTTTCTGGGCAAAAATTGCCCATCCTTGGGCTTGCAAAAATGGCTCGCCGCCCGAAATGCTTACACCTGCAAGCAATGGATTCTGCTGGTAAAGATTCAGCAATTCTTCAATCGAATAAAACTGGCCTCCATAGAGGGAATGTGTTTGGGGATTGTGGCAGCCTGCGCAATGATGCAGACAACCTTGGGCAAAGAGCACCATTCTCAGACCAGGCCCGTCAACGGTAGATTCAGGAACTATTCCTGCCAAGCGCAGATCAGGCATGGTGTAGCCTGTCGCGCTCTTCGGCACGTTTGGCATTATTGAAACGATCCAACGTCCCCACAAGATAGCCTGTAATACGCCGGATACGTTCAAAAGATGGCCCTTCTGCTTCCATGCGTCCGCAGCGTGGGCACTTGTCGGCAATGACCCCCGTATAACCGCAAAGCGGATCACGATCTACAGGATGGTTGATGGAACCATAACCAACGCCCTGTTCGCGCATATATCGAATTATCTTCTCAAAGGCTTGCGGATTCTTGCTTGTATCGCCATCCAATTCCACATAGGTAATGTGTCCCGCATTGGTCAGGGCGTGGTAGGGTGCTTCCAGTTGAATTTTACGGTACGCCTGAATGGGAAAATAAACCGGAATATGGAAAGAATTGCTATAATAATCCCTGTCAGTAATCCCAGGGATAAGTCCATAGCGTGCCCGATCAAGGGCCACGAAGCGCCCGGAAAGGCCCTCGGCAGGTGTGGCTATTAATGTAAAATTCAGGCCGCTTTCTTCAGATTTGGCATCTGTTCTCTGCCGGATATGGGCAATGATTTTCAGGCCAAGTTCCTGGGCTTTGTCACTCTGGCCATGATGCTCGCCCAAAAGCGCAACCAGCGCTTCTGCAAGGCCAATAAAGCCAACGCTCAATGTGCCATGTTTGAGCACCTCGCCAATTCTGTGATCAGGCGCGAGCTTTGCCGAATCAATCCAGATCCCGTTGCCCATCAAAAATGGATAATTGCGCACCCGTTTAGCGCTCTGGATTTTCAAGCGGTGTAGCAACTGGCGAAAAATCAGATCGATCTTTTCATCGAGCAAAGCAAAAAATTTATCTTGATCGCCATGCGCCTCAAGCCCGATACGCGGAAGATTTAAGGATGTGAAACTCAAGTTTCCGCGCCCGCAAGTCACCTGCCGCCCAGGGTCATGCACATTGCCAAGCACCCTTGTGCGGCAACCCATATAGGCTACTTCGCTGTTATAGTCATTGGGCCGATAATGGCAGAGATTAAAAGGGGCATCCAAAAAACTGAAATTGGGAAAGAGCCTTCGCGCCGAAACCTTCATTGCCAGCTTGAATAAATCATAATTTGGCTCGCCTGGATTGTAATTGATGCCTTCCTTGACCTTGAAAATCTGCACCGGAAAAATTGATGTTTCTCCATTGCCGAGTCCTGCCTGGGTTGCCAGAAGCAGATTTTTCATAAGCATGCGCCCCTCAGCAGAGCAATCAGTGCCATAATTGATCGAACTGAAAGGCACTTGCGCCCCGGCGCGGGAGTTCATGGTATTCAGATTATGAATCAACGCCTCCATGGCCTGATAGACCCGACGCTCCGTTTGCCTTTGCGCCTCCTTAGCGGCATAGGCTGCGGCTTTGTATGCGTCAGAATCATTTTGCAGATTTTCAGCAAAGTCCTGGGCATTGCCCAACCCGGGGCAACCGCCTGCACCTACCAGAATCTCCGTACATTGCCTGGCAGCCTCTTTTTCACTAAGCCCCTTGGCAATGCTTAGCCATGCACAAAATGCGCTCAGATATTCTTTCTTCCAGGTGCGCTTGACGCCCTCGGCCATGGCATAATCGAAATTGGGCACACTCTGGCCGCCATGCATCTCATTCTGATTGGCCTGAATGGCAATGCAGGCCAAGGCAGCAAAACTTTCAATGGAGTTCGGCTCACGCAAAAAGCCGTGCCCGGTGCTGAATCCGCCTTTGAAAAGCTCAATAAGATCGATCTGGCAGCATGTTTCAGTGAGAAGATAAAAATCCTTGTCATGAATATGGATATCACCACTTACATGGGCAGCGGAAATATCTTTTGGCAGAACATAATTGTCGATAAAAAATTTGGCGCCCTCCGAACCGTATTTAAGCATGGTGCCCATTGCTGTATCGCCGTCTATATTGGCATTTTCGCGTTTGAGATCGATTTCGCGCGCGGGCGTCCAGCTTAATTTCTGATAAATATCCATCAGATAGCTTTCGGCATTGCGAATTTTTGTATGTTCAGCACGATAGAGAATGTATGCCTTGGCAATACGCGCATAGCCGTAATGGATCAGACATTCCTCAACACAATCCTGAATTTCTTCAACATGGCGCAGATTTTCCTTTTCAATGGATTCGCAGACCTTTTCGGTTAAAAAAAGCAGATCCGTGGCCGAAAGAACATTTATCTCGACCGCGTTTGCCGCCTTGCTAATGGCGTTCAGGATTTTGCTTTTATCAAAGGGAACAACAGCGCCATCGCGCTTGATTATACTTTGAAGCACAAACAATCCTCCAGCGGAGGGAACTTATTGCCAAATATAGGGAGAAGAAAGAATGCGCACATGCGCCGGGAAAGACGATCCCGCTTCACCCCGGCAAAAACCCGTTGCCGCAAGTTAATTTTGCTATGGCGAAAGCAGGTCTTCCGGCTTGTCCGCTGTTTTTCGGCCTTCCCGAACCATAAATGACCAGTGGCGCTCAGGGAAAAACAGTTTGCAAGGACGCACGGCGGCGGGTCCGCTCCCGATTTTAACGGGATTCCCTATTAAGCCTGTGGGCGCTGTCGCCGCCTGGGATATAGTCCAAGATAAAAGCCAAAGTCAAGGCAAGGATTGTTGGTAACGACTCTCTGCTGAAAAGGCTGAGAAGCCTGGGCGGCCAGACAGAACCCTGGCCGCCACGAATTAGAATCTCTCTTGATTACTTAGGGTTGCAAAATTACCTCATAGGCGTTGTCAGAACGGAAATATTTTTCAACAACTTTTCTGAGTTCTTCCGCGCTTAGCTTTGCAGCCTTTTCAATGATCATTTTCTGGAAATCCTGCGGATAACCCCAAAGGGCGTCACTTGCGCTTGAATTAGCCCGCGAAGCGAGGCTTTGATGCTCGCGCAGATAATCGCCCCACATCCGGCTTGCGCCAGCGCTGAGCATGGACTTGGGCAAAGCCTTATCTTTCAGTTGCGCAATTATCGCAGCAAAGCCCTTGCGTGCCTGTTCAAGCTTGCCGCTATCTGTACCAATGTAAAATGCCGTATAAGCAGCCTCTGGCATATTGCGGTTAAAGGCAGTTACAGTGTAGCCAAGCCCTTGTTCATCGCGCAGACTTTTGAAAAGCAAGCCGCTCTGCCCTGAGAGTACAGCCTGGAGCAGGGCCAGAGCCGGGGCATCAGGATGATTCAGGGGTACTGTTTTGAAAATTTGCAAAAGATGCGCTTGATTGCGCCCGGGCAAAGCCAGCGCAAGCTCGCGTTGCTTGCCCCATACAGGTTTTGCAGGCTCAAACAGCTTCTCCCTGGGAGGCGGCAGACTTTTCACAAAATCCAACACTTCATTGCGGCTAAAGTTGCCTGCTATGGAAAGCACAAAGGGACACCCATTCTGCATGGCCCAAAAATCCCGGACATTGCCCACATTCAGGCGCTCAAGGCTTTCTGGGCTGCCTAAGGGATCATAAGCATATTCCTGCTCTCCAGGGAAAAGGAAAGGATTCAAACGGCTGAAAATGAATGCCAGAGGCTTATCCTTGCGCTGGGCAAGCTCTGCTTTCATATTTTCCACCTCACGTTTAAGTTCTTTGGCCTCAAAACGCGAATGCAAAAGCAGCTTGCGCAAGAGATCAAAATAATCTGCATTAAAGCGGGAGGGGCCTGTCATGGCGATACTGAAACTCTGCATCCCTGCGCTTGCGCTCATGGAAGCTGCGCGTTCCGCAAGCCAGCGTTCCATTGCCTGCGCATCCAGATCGCCGCAACCATCCCCGAGAAGTCTGGCCGTAAGCCCGGCCAGCCCTTGCTGATCGGGCTTGAGCAAGGCGTTGCCGCCGCGCATTGCTAAATCAAGCGATACATAGGGCGCGTTTTTGTCTGGAATCAGAATCAGCGTACTGTTATTGCCAAGATCAATGATTTCGCGCTTGTCGGAAGCAAGATTAACATTATTTTCATTTTTTGCATCCTTTGCGCCGTCAGTTTGCCAGTTGCTGCGCATGATTGCTTCAAGATCCGGGATCTTGGCATCCTTGGGCGCAAGAACACGCAAGCGCGCAAGCTTGGGTACAAACCACTGATCTATGGCTTCCTGAAGCTGGGGCTTATCCACATTGCGTTGCGCAAAACGCAGATTGCGTTCGCCAACCTTGCCCCCAAGCTCAAATTGGATTGTGCCTTTCCAGGCAGTTAGTCCATTGAGCGTTTCTCCTGCCCGATCCAGGCTGTCCTCAAGATTGAATTTAGCCCGTTTTACAGCATCTTGCGAAAAAGACTCCGCAGAAAGCCTGCCAAGATCGCGGCTTAGCTCCTGCCAAAATTCTTCAAGCTTGTCGGCATCCAGTTGGGCGGTGATACTGAGCAAACCCGCCCGTTCCAGATTCATGCTGCCTACGCTGATGGAGTCCACAAGCTGGCGTTCATATTTATATTTTTTATAGAAATCAGATGTGCCGTCACCGCCCAGCAGATAGCAAAGCACATCCAGATCAACAGCGCGCAAGTCGCGCATGGCTGGTGCAGGGAGAGAAAGCCCAAAATAGACCTTGCTCCATGGGCCGCGGGTAACCTCAAGCACAGGGCCTCCTGATGCATCTGTAAGGTCAAGCGGCCTTGGGACATTGAGATCAGTTGTATTTTCCAGTTTGCCAAAGAGATTCTGGGCATGGGCAAGCACCGCCTCTGGCTCAATATCGCCTGCAACCAGAAGCATCATGTTCTGCGGCTGATACCAGCGCCTCAGGTAGCTCCGCAAATCATTGACAGTGAGCGCACGGATGCTCTGTTCAAAACCAATTATCGGACGGCCATAAGGGGTATTTTTAAGCGCCGCCACCTGAAGCTGCTCATGCAGTTTGGGGGCAGGCGAATCTTCCCCGCGCTTAAGCTCCGAGATGACAACCTCTTTTTCCGCTTCAAGCTCCTTTTGATCCAGTGTGGCCTGAAACGCCATGTCCCAAACCACATCCATGCCCATCTGCCAGTGTTCTGCGGGCATGTCGGTGATATACCAGGTTTTGTCAAAACTTGTGGCCGCATTGAGATAGCCGCCCAACTCCTCCACATCCTTTGCAACCTGGCCCTTTGGCCTAAGCGCCGTCCCCTTGAAAACCATATGCTCAAGAACATGGCTGATGCCTGCTTCTGAGGCTTTTTCACTGGCCGATCCAGCCCGCACATAAAGTCTTGTGCAGACAAGAGGGAAGCGTGTGTCCTTGATGATATAAACGAGAAGTCCATTAGGAAGCCGCGTAAGGATTTCTCCTGATACAGGGGCTATCTTTGCATCCTGGCTTTTTTCGGATACTCTCAAAGTAGGCTCTGTGCCTGCCATAGCCGGGGAATTCTCAAGAAAATACCCATTGGCGCAAAAGATAATTATCAGCGACCAGACAAGAAAGGAAAAACGCATGGCGTCTCCGTCAAGGTTTGATGTTAAGAATTGATTCTTGTGGATGAATGGAAGATCAGAATTTATGTCCAGCTTTGGAACAATAAACTCTCAGGCTGGTCAAATTCGATCGCAATAGACATTCTCAAGGAAGTCTTCCATCGCCACATCAGCTTGGGAAATAAAATCCTTGAGCGGAAAGTCAAGCTTGCACCCTGGGCAATGCATCTGCACATTGCGGCAGGAACGGATAATACTCAGCCGCTCCCCGCAGGCCGGGCAGGGAAGTGTGGTTATGGCCTCACGTGGCGCAAAATAACCCATGCTTACCACCTTAGCTTGCCGCGCACTGGGAGTCCCCCAATGGGACTCCCGGCGGGCATTTCAGGGCTGAAGAGGCAAACCCTGAAAATATTGGCAATAGCAATAGCTGGCTAAATCCAGCTACTAATCAGCTTGTCTGCGAATAAAGGCCGGCATATCGTAATCAACGCCAGCGTAAACATAATCATCTTGTCCAGGGCGATGCTTTCTTCTTTTTTGCCCCAGGACATCACGTTCAGGCAGATATGGCGGCCTGGTATTCCTGGGTTCAAAGTTGCGGATGCTTTCTTCGCGGCGCGATGCCCTGCGTTGATCTTCAGAATCCCCGTCACTTAACAAAGAAACCTGGTCTGAACGGCCATATTCCTTCCGCCTTACGGGAGGAGTGGAAATTTCCTGCCTTGGATTGCGGAAATCGGTAACGTGCGCCTGATGCCCAAGCAACGGAGCTTCAACATCCACAGCCTGTGGAGGTTCAATGCCAGTGGCAATGACTGTCAGGCTGATCTCATCACCCATGCTCTCATCAAAAACAATGCCGAAAACAATATTACAGTCCTCAGGCGTTGCATCATTGATAATTGCGCCAATTTCATCAGCTTCCTCAGTGAGGAAACTGTCCATAGAAGCCGTAATCGTATAGAGAACTGCCTTGGCGCTCTCAAGGGAGACATCCTCAAGAAGCGGGCTTAAGATTGCGCGTTGCGTGGCCTCGCGGGCGCGATTTTCGCCAGCAGCCCGGCCTGTGCCCATGAGCGCAAGGCCCGATTCGGCCATAATCGTGCGCACATCCGCAAAATCCACATTGATGATGCCCTCGCCAAGAATCATATCCGTGAGGCCTTTTACAGCATTCAAAAGCACGTCATTGGCTTTTTTGAGCATTTCGGAGAAAGGCACTTTTTTAGGCGCATAGACAATAAGGCGGTCGTTAGGAATGACGATCAGGCAATCAACATGCTTTTTGAACTCCTCCAGGCCCTCATCTGCCACACGTTTGCGCTTGACCCCTTCCCAGCTGAATGGCTTTGTGACCACGCCAACAGTCAAGACGCCGAGTTCCCTGGCCGCCTGGGCCACAACAGGGGCAGCCCCAGTGCCAGTGCCGCCCCCCATTCCCGCAGTAACAAAAACCATGTCTGCATCGCCAATGGCATCGCGAATTGCGTTTACGCTCTCTACTGCCGCCTCGCGGCCAACAATCGGATTCGCACCCGCGCCCAGGCCCTTGGTCAGTTTTTCCCCTATCTGAACCTTGATTGAGGCATTATTTTTGTTCAATGCCTGCATATCGGTATTGGCGCACACAAACTGCACACCGTTCAGGCCAGAATCGATCATGTTGCGCACGGCATTGCCGCCGCCGCCACCCACGCCAATTACCTTGATTTTTGCACCGCTTGCCATTGTGGCGTCCTTGTCATCAACGATTGACTGGTTCATCCTGCCTCCTCTTTTTGATCTCCGCTTTGCCCGCTTTGTTTATTGCCAATAGTTTACGAAATATCCGTAAACCACTTCTTCATCCACGCCATTATAGATTCCAAGCGATTAGGATCATTGCGCTCAATGAATTTTTTCTGACCAGACAATTCCCTTTCCGCTCCGTAACGCAAGAGGCCCACAGCAGTGGCATATTTTGGGCTGTTGACAACGTCCTTCAGGCCGCCAACCTGGCGGGGATAGCCGATGCGCGTGGGCAGATCGAAAATATCCGTGCCAAGCTCCTGACAGCCATCGATCAAGGCTGCCCCGCCTGTCAGAACAACACCCGCGCCAATAAGCTCCTTATAGCCGGAGCGCGTAAGGGTTTGATCCACAAGCCCAAGAATTTCTTCCATGCGCGGCTCACAGATTCGCGCAAGAATTTCCCTGGAAACACGTTTTGGCTCACGCCCCCCTACGCAGGAAACTTCCAGGGATTCATCGGGCGACACGATGTCTGCCAGGGCACAGCCATACTTGATCTTGATCTTTTCCGCCGAGGCAATGGATGTGCGCAGGCCAACCGCAATATCATTGGAAAGATTCTGTCCACCAAGAGGCAGAACCGCAGTATGCTTGATCGCATCATTGACAAAAATGGCAATATCGGTTGTGCCGCCGCCTAAATCCACAAGGGCGACGCCAATTTCTAGTTCTTCAGGGGTTAGAACGGCCTTGGCCGATGCCAGGGATTCCAGGGCAAGATCCGACACTTCAAGCTGGCTTCTGTGGCATGAGCGCAAAATATTCTGTGCAGATGATACTGCGCCGGTTACGATGTGTACCTTAACTTCAAGGCGTACCCCGGCCATGCCCAAGGGATCCGCAATACCGCGCTGGTTATCGACTATATACTCTTGCGGCAGGATGTGGATGACCTCCCGATCAGCCGGGATTGCCACAGCCCGCGCCGCGTCAAGGGCGCGTTCCACATCGCGCGCTGAAACCTCATCACCTTTTACCGCAATAACGCCATGGCTGTTGATGCCCATGATGTGGCTTCCGGCGATACCCGCATAGACTGAATGAATTTCGCAGCCAGCCATAAGCTCGGCATCTTCTACGGCCTTGCGGATGGACTGCACAGTCTGCTCGATATTGACAACAACACCTTTGCGCAGCCCGGTTGATTCACTGGTGCCAATGCCCACCACTTCAACCTGCCCCGATTCGGAAATTAGCCCGACCACGGCGCAAATTTTTGTGGTTCCGATATCCAGGCCGACTATAATCTCAGGCTTGCCCATTGTTTGCTCCATGCTAACCCGCTGATTACTTCAGCGTTTTTCGCCAGGATTGCGAATAACCCAGACATTGCCATCCACAGCGCGCAACTCCCGCGCCATGCCGAGTTCATGCCGCCGGGCAAGATCACCGAGGGCCAGGCCCATCCGCGCAAGATTGCCATCCCAGTCATCAGTTGCCAAAGAAAGGCGCAACTCTCTGTCCTCAAGATAAATTTCCACTCCCCGTGATGGACTTAGTGTCACCTGGGCTATTGCCCCTGATTCAATGGGCAGTGCCCCGTCCTGAACACTCTTTAGCAAACGTGCAAGATAAGGGCTTGCATCTTCAGCGCCTGGCTCAATTTTGAGCGTAGGCAAGGATAAAAAATTCCGGCTCTCAACAGGCGCAATGACTTCTCCGCGTTCGTTGGCATAATAAAGTCCGCCGTCCCGGTGTAGCCAAAAAGAAGGCAGGCGCTCTTTGAGTTTGATCACAAAGCGGTCGGGCAATAACCTTTTGACCGACACTTCTTCCACCCAAGGCGTTTCGCGCAAGTTGCGCTCCACATCTGCAATATTTACCGCAAGGCTGTTGTCACCCTCGCCCAGGCCGCCATACTGCAGAACCATCTCCTTGGACAGCCGGACATTTCCTGCTACATCAATATGGCGCGTTGCAAAAAAATCACTGCTCAATGCCTTGTTATAAAGCCAGAATGAGATCGCGCTTATCCCGAGAACGGCTCCGCCCAGGAGCAATACCAGCAACGAAACAGCAGCCAGGCTCTTGAGGCTGAAAAATCGCAACGCACGCGGAAAATGACCAAGGCTTGAACGTGACTTCCCCACAGCAAAGGCCGTCCGCGGCTTCTCCTTTTGCTGCGTATAGACGTTCCGATTTTTGGAGCGTGCTTTCCTTACAACGCCAAGGGGCACGGAGCTAACCTGATCTCCGGCTCAAGCACTGTTCCAAATAGCCGCGCCACCTCCTCGCGTGCCTCCAGCAAGAGGTCAAGGGCAGCTTGAGCACTGCCATGGCCCTCATTGATCAAAAAATTTGCATGTTTTGCCGAAAAAGCCATCCCGCCCTTACGTTTTCCCTTAAAACCCGCCTGTTCCAAAAGCTTTCCGGCAGGTTCTCCAGCCACGGGATTTTTGAAAGCGCAACCCGCGCTCCAGGCTTCTATAGGCTGTTTAGACTTTTTCTCAAAAAAGTTTAGACGCATGGCTTTAGCAATGCCACTGCTTCCAGACCTAGTCAAGCCAAAAATAGCTTCAATTATCATAAAAGATTCTGAAAAGCCGACAATTTCAAGTTTACGATAGCCAAGCCGCAACTGTTCTCCACTCACCTGATGCAATTCACCCGCGCAAAATACCAGTAATGACTGTATAAGCCTGCCTGTTTCCTGCCCAAAGGAGCCAGCATTCATGGCCACCGCGCCGCCCACAGTGCCTGGAATCCCGGTCAGCGCCTCAAGGCCCGAAAAACCATTGCGCAGACAAAAAGCCAAAAGCCTGCGCATGGAGAGAGAAGCCCCTGCCCTTACAAGAATACGGCCATTTTCTTCTGCAATTATTTTAGGGGCAGGATCAATTTCTGGCCTGAGCAATACAAGCTCAAGCTCTCCATCCATTGCCAGAAGATTGCTACCGCCGCCGATAATCAAAGGTGTTCCGCCTAAATTTCGCAAGCGCTGAGTAAAAAACTCAAGATCCTCCTGGCTCTCCAGCACAAGCTCGGCAATAGCGCGACCGCCAAGGCGAATGGTTGTGCGCTCTGCCAATAACGGGCTTGGGATCTCACGCATCGGCCGTTTCACCAAGCCATGCAGGCCCTATACTGGTTATTGAGCCGGCACCCAAGGTTAAAAGCAGATCCCCTGGCCTGAGCAAAGAATCCAGAGCGCCCAGCATCTCTGCAAGCGTATCAAAATAATGCAAAGGTGTGGCGCAGATCTGGCGTATACCCTGAGCCAGGCTCAAGCCCGAAACCCCAGGAATGGGCTTTTCTGATGCCGGATATATTTCTGTAAGCAACAGGAGATCAGAATTCTCAAAAACCTTGCAAAATTCGCCAAAATGCGCTTGGGTACGGCTAAAACGATGCGGCTGGAAGGCAACCACAAGCCTGCGCTCTCCAAAAGCTTCACGCGCAGTGCGCAGGGTTGCCGTTATTTCCGCTGGATGGTGACCGTAATCATCAATTACCAGCACGCCGTTTTTCTCACCCTTGTACTCAAAGCGTCGGCCAACGCCACCAAAGGAGGCTAACCCCCCGGCACAGGTCTCAAAAGCAATGTCCGCAGCCATTGCAGCCCCGATTGCGCCCAGGGCATTTAATACATTGTGCTGACCCGGCTGGGGCAGGGAAATTTCACCAAGCAGATTGTCATCAAGCCAAACCTCAAATTCATTGCGCGTGGCGCAACGCACATTTCTTGCCTGGAGACGATTTTCAGGCGCAAAGCCATAGCTTAATAGCGGACGTTTGACGCGGTGCAGGAGGGCCTTGACTCCTGGGTCTTCCCCGCAGACGACATTCAGACCATAAAAAGGCACATTGTTCATGAACTGGACAAATGCCGCATCCAGGGCTTCGCGGCTTTTATAGTGATCCAGATGGTCTTCATCCACATTGGTAACAATATTGATGGTCGGCAGAAGACAAAGAAAAGATCCGTCCGATTCATCGGCCTCCGCAATCAGATACTCACCTGAGCCAAGATGGGCATTTGTACCATAGGCATTGAGCCTGCCGCCGATTATTACAGTCGGATCAAGACCGGCAGCATCGAATATGGAAGCTACAAGGGAAGTTGTCGTGGTTTTGCCGTGGGTGCCAGCAACTGCCAGCCCCTGGCGCAAACGCATCAGTTCTGCAAGCATTTCTGCGCGGGGAATGACCGGGATGTTCCGCTTTCTGGCCTCCAGGACTTCTGGATTATCCGCGCCAATAGCTGTTGATTTTACCAAAACATGTACATCTCCAACATTACCAGGCGCATGGCCAATGGCTATGCGTGCGCCAAGCTTGCGCAAATGGGCAAGGACAGCAGACTCTGCTGCATCTGAGCCTGAGATTTCATAGCCTTGGGAAAGAAGAACTTCGGCAATGCCGCTCATCCCGGCTCCGCCAATTCCCACCATGTGAACCCGGCGGATTTTGTTATTCATTGCTTCCCCCCAACTGAAGCCAGGGCATCGACAACCTTTGCTGCGGCGTCCGGGCAGGCAAGACTGCGCGCAGCTTCGCCCATTCGCAACAAACGCTCTTTATCTGCAAGCAAATTCAAAATTTTTTCCTGAAGCACATTGGCATCAAGATCTTTTTCCAAAATCAGTTCAGCCGCTCCGGCCCTTTCAAGATGCCGCGCATTGTGCGCCTGATGATCGTGGATTGCGGCCGCAAAAGGTACAAGCACAGCCGGAATGCCCGCGGCGCACAGTTCGGCTATGGTACTTGCGCCTGCGCGGCAAAGAACAAGATCCGCCCAGGCATAGGCTTTGCCCATGTCCTCAATGAAGGGCACTACACAATCGGGTGAATATGCCCCTTGAGCATAGGCCGCTTTTGTGCTTGCCAAATCCCTTGGCCCAGACTGGTGCAGAATCTCAACATTGGCATTTTTCAGCTGCGCAAGCATTGACGGAAGCACGCTGTTCAGAACTCTGGCCCCCTGAGAACCGCCGAGGACAAGCAAGCGTTTGCTTATTTGTCCTGCCGCCTTTTCCCGCCCGCGCACAATGTTGCGGATATCCGAGCGCACAGGATTGCCCGTCAGGACGCATTTGGATTTTGGAAAACCGTCAGTACCCTGCCAGGAAATGCAGACTTTGTTTGCCAATTTGGCTAAAATTCTATTCCCTGTTCCTGCTATGGCATTCTGCTCATGGAGAATGCCAGGAACCCCGCAGATTCTCGCTGCAAGCATGGGCGCAAAAGCTGCATAGCCGCCAAAGGAGGCCACAGCGTCAGGACGGAATTTGTAGATCAGCCCCAGAGCCTTTCCCATGGCCAGACCCATGCGCAGAGATGCATCCAGGGCCTTGATTCCTCTTCCCAAAAAGCCGCGGACAGGAAAACCGATAAAGTCAAGCCCTGCCTTACGGGCCAGATCCTTTTCCGGCCCATAGTCTGAGCCAATGAAGATCAGGCTGGCTTTGGGCCAGCGCCTGCGGATTTCCTCGGCGCAAGCCAGCGCAGGGAAAATGTGGCCGCCTGTACCGCCGCTACTCAGGATGATCTTGTCCATGCGCGGGCTGTCCTTGAATAGTTGAGCAAAATCCCAATGCAAAGCATAGTTGCCAGAAGATTGCTTCCGCCATAGCTCATCAGAGGCATGGGCACCCCTTTTGGCGGGGCAACGCCCATGACCACAGCCAGATTCATCACTGCGCCCATGAGCAAGATTGTCGTCAGGCCAAAGGCCGTCAGACGGTCGCGAAGATCCTCCTGGCCCATGATGATTCTGTAACAGCGCCAGAAAAGCAGCGCAAAAAGCAGCATTACAATGGTCATGCCCAAAAAGCCCATTTCTTCAGCAAGGACGGCCATGATAAAATCATTATGCGCTTCAGGGAGATAGAACATCTTTTGCCTGCTTGCGCCAATGCCCACACCGAAAAAACTCCCCGAGCCAATGGCCAGAAGGGATTGCACAAGCTGATAGCCTGTGTTGTGAGCATCCTGGAACGGGTCGAGAAAGGCCAGCAAGCGGCGCAGGCGGTAGGGTTCGGCAATGGCAAGGGCCATTGCCCCGGCACAGGCCAGGGCAAGGGAAAAGAAAATATAGATAAAACGCGTGCCGCCAGCCACACAGAAAAAAAATAAAATACTTGCCAAAACTACTGCGCTGCCAAAATCAGGCTGCAACAAGAGCAGAAAGCAAAAAAGCCCGGTTACTGCAAAGGGCGGAATTACTCCCCTGCTGAATGTTTTAATCAAGTCCTGCTTGGAACTCATGAAATAGGCCAGATAAAGGGCAAGCGCTAGCTTGGCGAACTCCATTGGCTGAATCGAAATAGGGCCAAGGGGAATCCAGCGCTTTGCTCCGTTAATCGCTGGAGCAAAAGGCGAAAGCGTCATTAAAAGCAGAAGCAGGGCCAAAAAGAGCGCTGGATACTGCAAGCGGTAAAGATAGCTGCGCGGAAGCAGAGCGCCGCACCAGAGCGCAACCGCGCCAACAATGGCAAAAATAAGCTGGCGTTTGAAGAAATAATATTTGTCGCCGTTCATCTGCTCAGCAACAATGCCACTGGCCGAGAGAACCATGACAAGGCCAATGGCCAAAATTACCAGAACGATGGCAAAAAGCCACCAATCAAAAGGCAGTAGCGGAAGACTCTTGTCCTGGGCTTCGACGCGTGAGCCTTTTTCACGAATGATATTTTTCATGCCAGATTCTCCACCAGCCTTTTGAAATCATCCCCGCGCTCCTGATAATTCTTGTAAAGGTCATAGCTTGAGGTTGCAGGAGCAAGCAAAACAACTTCACCTGGCTTTGCTCTTTGCGCCTGATCCTCCAATGCCCCGCGAAGCTGGGGATGCCAGCTGACCGGTGCAACGCCTTCCCAGGCTTTTTCAAAATGTTCACGGCTTGCGCCAAAAAGCCCGACTTCAATAACCTTTTCCCTTAACAGCGAACGCAAACTTACAAGATCGCCCCCCTTGAACTTTCCGCCGCAGAGAAGGCGCACAGGACGGTCAAAAGCCTCAAGGGCAACCTTGAGCGAAGCCACTGTGGTACACTTGGAGTCATTGACATAGAGTACACCATTGACTTCGCGCACTTTTTCCAGACGGTGCTCCAGGGGCTTAAATGCACGTGCAGCTTCATTTGCTACCAAATAGGTCACGCCAAATGCCTTGACAGCCTCAAAGGCCGCTTGCGCATTCAAGGCATTGTGTGCGCCCACAAGCTGCATTTCAGGAAACAAATTTTCCGGCTTAAGCCAGAGGGTACGGGCGCGGAGGGAATAAGGGCTTGCGGGCTGCATGATATCCGGGCCAAAAATCGCAAGATCATCTTCATCCTGCGCCTGAAAAATCCTGAATTTTGCGTTGGTGTATTCTTCCATATCGCGGTGATAATCCAGATGGTTGGCTGAAATGTTCAGGCAGACAGCAACTTTGGGATGAAAGAATCTGCATGCCTGAAGCTGGAAGCTTGAACATTCAAGCACCAGGACATCCGCCTTTTCACCACGCAAAACATATTCGGAAAGCGGCGTGCCGATATTGCCGCCCAGAAAAACTTTTTTGCCAGCGTCTTGGAGCATGGCGCAAGCCAAAGAAACAGTTGTGGTCTTGCCGCTTGTGCCTGTAACAGCAATAACTGGCTCACAGTCAATGCAGCGCCAGGCAAGCTCCATTTCAGAGATCAGATCCGCCTTGTTCTCCGAAATAAAGCCCAAAAATCCCCCAAGAGGAACGCCAGGACTGGGAACAATGAATTCCGCGCCGCGAAACTGCTCGGCACTGTGTTCGCCAAGGCAAAGTTCAACTCCAGACTCGCGCAGTTTTTCCTGATCCTCCAGGCTCAAGGCCAAGGGATTGCGTTCCAGCAAGCGCACACGTGCGCCAAGTTCCCGCAAAATGGCGCAAGCCCCCATGCCGGATCGCCCTGCGCCTATGACCAGGGCAAGCTGATTTTTGCCAGGCAAAGGGCTGCGATTGATTTTGCGGCATTGATCTGTAGCCAAGGCAGACACCTAACGCAGTTTGAGGACAGAAAGGGCAAGGAGGCCAAGAAGAATGGAAAGTATCCAGAAACGGATGATGATTTTTGATTCCGGGATGCCTTTCAACTCCAGATGATGGTGCAAGGGCGCCATTTTGAAAATGCGTTGACCTCCGCTATAGCGGAAGTAACCCACCTGGAGAATCACCGAGAGTGTTTCAGCCACAAACAGGCCGCCTACCACAGCAAGAATCAGTTCCTGCTTGCACAAAAGGGCCAGATAACCAAGGACACCGCCAAGGGAAAGCGAACCTACATCGCCCATGAATACCTGGGCCGGATAAGCATTAAACCAAAGGAATCCCAGCCCTGCGCCAACAAGAGCGGCGCAAAATACTGTAACTTCACCCACGCCAGGCACATAAGGCAGGAGCAAATAGGCCGAAAACTTAGCATTGCCTGTAATATAGATTAAAATAGCGAATACTAGGGCCGCCACCACGGTAGGCCCAATGGCCAGGCCATCAAGGCCATCTGTCAGATTAACGGCATTGGATGAGGCAACCATCAAAAAGATGCCAAAAGGAATATAAAACCAGCCGAGATCAAAGGACCAGCTTTTAACAAAGGGCATGACAAGCTGGCTCGTGTAATAGGGATTGCGCCACAGCAACCATATTGCAATCAAGGCCACAAAAATCTGGGCCATAAACTTGGTTTTTGCGGAAATGCCCTTGTTTTTATGGTGTTTCAGCTTGCTTAAATCATCCCAAAGCCCAACTGCCCCGAAGCCTGTAAAAACAAAAAAAGTCTGCCAGATATAGCTGTTACTCAAGTCAGCCCAAAATAGCAGGCTCAGGCCAAGACAGAAGAAAATCAGCAAACCGCCCATTGTTGGCGTACCAGCCTTGGACGCATGGGCGGTGACATCTTCAAGAATATACTGGCCGCACTTCAGGCGGCGGAGCCAGGCAATGAAACGCGGACCAATGAGAATGGAAAGCACCAGGGCGGTTATCAGCGCGCCCATGGAGCGAAAGCTGATATAGCGGAAGACATTAAGGGCGCTGATGTCGGAAGCAAGAGGCGCAAGGAGATTATAAAACATCCACAGCCCCCCCGCTGAAGGCAGATTCAAATTCTCTTATACATTCTTCCAGATGGTTAAGCCGCGAACCCTTGAAGATGATCAAGCCCGCATTGCTGTTACCGGGGGGGCAGCACTCTTTGAACATAGGTAAAAAATCTTTCGCTCCACTTAAAGTCCAGAAGGGGATGCCTTGCAAGCGGCCCAAACCTGCTTCAAGGCCCTTGCGAAATTCAAGAGCGTATTCACCAAGCCAGAAAACTGCACGGGGATTAAGCCCCGCAACAAAATCGCCAAGCTGGCAATGCTCTTTGGCGGCATCTGCTCCTAATTCCCCCATGGCGCCAAGCACAAGGTAAAGTGGCAAATCTGCTTCCTTGGCCTGTTCCGAAGCAGTCTTGAGCATCCTGCGCATAGAAAGGGGGTTGGCATTGTAGCTGTCATCCACCAAAAGCCAGCGGCCAATCCTGCGCTGGGCATAACGCTGTGCTGGCAGTTTCACTTCACTAAGAGCTTCGGCAATTTCTTTTGCCTCAAGCCCAAGAAGATGGACGCAGGCGCCAGCCGCGATTAAATTTTCTGCTGCGTAGAGGCCGCGAAAGGGTGTATGCACGTCAATGCTTTTGCCTGCAAAGTTAAGACGGTAATGCCCCCTCACGGCATCAACTGCCTGACCATAAAAAGCCACTTCAGGCTTTTGGACGCCGACCTCCTGATCTTCAAGTCCTCCGGCGCTAAAATAGCTTGCAAGCGCAGGGTAAGCCCTGGATTCGCGCAACAGATCAGGATAATCCGCGCTAATCAGCGCCCTGCCCCCCTGGCTCAGATAGCCAAGAAGTCTTGCTTTCTGTCTGGCTACCCCGCTCTTGCCCAGGCCCGCAGTATGTCCTTGGCCCACATTGAGGATTAGGGCCAGATCGGGCCTAAGTATTGCACCTAGTTCATCCATGTCGCCATCCCTGCTGATGCCGACTTCCATGATCCAGTAGTCTTCCTTGCCGCTGGCATTGAGCATGGACCGGGGCAGTCCGATCTGGTTATTGTTATTCATGGGACTAAAGGCAACGCTATGCTTTTTGCCCAGGAGGGATACCAAAATTTCCTTGAGCGTAGTCTTGCCGCAAGTTCCAGTAATGCCAATCACAGTGGCCTTGGTCTGTTTGCGCCAATAGGCTGCAAGCTTGCCCAGGGCCGCAACGCTGTCTGGCACGACAAATTGCGGAATATCTCCCAGATTTTCCAGCTTGCGCATGGTCAAAATGGCCGCTGCGCCGCGTTCAACTGCCGAAGCGGCATAATTGTGCCCATCTGTCCGCTCTCCGGGAATACAGGCAAAGAGCGCTCGCGGGCAGGCATCACGACTGTCTGTAGCCAGGGAATCAAGCAAAATTCCCTCCCAGCCGCTTTGGGCTGGCAGATCCAGAACGCTGGCGATTTGGACAAGGCTTAAGCGCATCCCAAAAACTCCCTGACTACTTCCTGATCACTATAATGGGTGTGTTCACCCTGAATAATCTGGTAATCTTCGTGGCCTTTCCCGGCTATAAGCAAGGCATCATCCTTGCCAAGTGCTTCCAAGGCCCTGGCTGTGGCCTTGCGCCGATCAGGCTCCACAATGATAGCCTTGGCCTTGACCAGCCCTGGAAGAACATCCTCGATAATATCCATAGGGCGCTCATAACGGGGATTATCCGAGGTCAGCACTGCAAGATCTGCAAGACGGGAAACTGCCTCGCCCATCAGCGGCCTTTTTGTGCGGTCACGATTGCCGCCACAGCCAAAGACAGCGATCACTCGCTTGAAGCCAGCCCCGCGCAGGGCCTCCAGAGCATTAACCAGGGCGTCTGGGGTATGCGCGTAATCCACAAAAACATTCATGCCTTGTGGATTTTTAATCCGCTCCAGCCTGCCTGGAACACCATGAAAATCTGCTAGCGCGGAAAGAGTCTGCATCTCCATGCCAGCCTTGAGGGCCAGGGCCTGCACCGTGAGCAGATTGTAAGCATTAAAGCGTCCCACCAGTGGCGAATTGATCTGCCATTGCGCTCCCTCATATTCCATGTGCAAGCTAAGGCCGCCTGGGCCTGAGCTGAGCAGTCTGGCGCGAAGATGCGGCCCTTTGGATTGAATCTCGCTTCTCCCTTCCTTTGCAGTATCCGCAAGCGAATAGGCGCAGACTTGCGGACAAAGCTCCAGAAGCTTGCGCCCCCAGGGATCATCAGCATTGATTGCCAAGGCTTTGTCTTTCTTGGGCAAGTCCAGAAAAAGCCTGGCTTTGGCGGCAAAATAGCTCGACATATCCTTATGGTAATCAAGATGATCCTGGGTGAGATTGGTAAATGCCGCCCCCGCGAAAGAAATGCCGCTCACCCTTTGCTGCTCAATGGCATGGGAAGATGCTTCCATGATCACAGTATCCACCCCAGATGCAGCCATTTTGGCAAGCATGGCATGGAGGCGAATTGGATCAGGCGTGGTCAGGGAGGCTGTTTCGCAATGTCCCGGCCAGCGGTAGCTGATTGTTCCAAGCACGCCAACCTTGTGACCAGCGCTCTTGAAAAGATGTTCGAGAAGATAGGCGCAGGTTGTTTTGCCGTTTGTTCCAGTGATTGCAAATATACTCAATGGGCTTTGGTCAGTGTGATAGTAGGCTTGGGCCATGCGCCATAGGGCCTCGTGTGGATCGGGATGCGCAATGACAGGAGTATTTCCAAGGCCGCCAAGGGCGCTGTCAGCATCATTTTGGCAAACAATGGCAGAAGCGCCAGCCTTGGCCGCATCCTGAATATATTTAGCACCATTATCGTTTGCGCCGGGTATGGCTACAAAGACATTACCCTTGGCAAGCTGCCTTGTATCAGCGCAAAGTCCGTATTCACCGCGCCTTAAAGAAGCGAGGATTTGCGCAAATGCCATTTCCTTACTGCTCACATCCACCGCCATGCTCAGCTTTCGGAAAGCCAGAGAATATAGCCTGAGCCATTGCCGTTTTCCGGCCAGGCGCTTCCGGCAGGGGGCGTCTGGCGCACCACGCGGCTGCCATTTCCCTTGAGTTCCGGCACAATGCCCGCACGAGCAAATAGTTCCACAGCGTTGCGTACGGATTTACCCTGCACATCCGGCACAAGGCTTGATGCGCGAGCCAGATGCCCGGGCAAGCGCATATCGGCAATGGCGGTTTTTGAACTGTTTTTTGCGGAGTCCTGCTTATTGTGCAAAGGCTCATCTTCCATGCTGAGCAGATATGGAGCGTCAATCCCGGCGAGCTTGAGACCGCGCCGCGCAGGTAGCGGAGCTTTATTATCATTGTTTTCCGCTGGCTTGGCTTGAGAAGTCACGCTGCTTTCAGGAAGCATGCCGCTATGGGTGATCAGATTAGCCGCAATTTCCTTGAATGCAGGCGCGGCAACAACGCCGCCATATTGATTGCGGCCAGGCTCATCAACAAGCACAAGAATCAGATAACGTGGCTCCTTGGCCGGGAAAAAGCCCACAAAAGATGCCAGACGCTTGTTGCCATAAGTGCCCGCCCGCTGATCCGCTTTTTGGGCTGTGCCGGTCTTTCCCGCAACCTCCATGCCGGAAATCCGCGCGCGCTTGCCTGTGCCATCCGATTCTTCAACAACGCCACGCATCATGTCCATGACTTCACGCACTGTCTTATCGTTGAAAATTCTGGCCCTAGCCTGCTCCACCGCATCTTCTTCCCGCAATAGCCGCAAAGGCTTATATACCCCATGATTGAGCAAGGTCAGATAGGCCTGGGCCATCTGAAGGGCCGTGACCGAAACGCTTTGCCCAAAAGCCGCGCTCATCACGTCCACTTCCCCCCAATCGCGGGGCATGCGCAAAATTCCACGGCTTTCGGAAACAGGCACGCTTGTCCGCTCGCCAAAGCCAAGGGCATGCAAATATTTATAAAAGAGCGGAGCGCCAAGGCTTAAGCCAATCTTGGCCATGCCAATATTCGATGAATAGCGCAAAACCTTGTTCGCAGGCAAAATACCGTGGCTCGATGTGTCACGAATGACAAAGTTTTTGCTCTCCCACTTGCCGCCTTCACAATTTATAAGCGCATTGGCCGTAACTTTTTGTTCCTGCAGGGCTATGGCCATGACAAAAGGCTTGAATGTCGAGCCAGGCTCAAGGGCGTCTGCCGCCAGGCGGTTGCGGTAAATCTGCGGACTTGAATCACGGTAATTATTGGGATTGAAGAATGGATACTGCGCCCAGGCCAGGATCTCGCCAGAGCGGGTATCAACCACCAGCGCCCCGCTCCAGCGGGCGTCAAAATCTTTTGCCACCCGCTCCACTGCCTCTTCAGCCATGAACTGAATCTGAACATCCAGAGTCAGGGTAAGATCCTGACCGCTGGGCACGCTCAGATCGTCAGCATTCAAATAAAAACGCCTGCCTGTTGCATCGCGCTGAATGGTTTGGCGTACGGGAATACACCCCAGTCTTGATTCAAGCGAACGCTCAAGCCCCTCAAGGCCCTTGTCGTCCAGACCGACAAAGCCAAGGAGTTGTCCTGCCAAATGCTTGAAAGGATAAACGCGGTTAAACTCCTTGGATAAGCCAATGCCTGCAAGATTGCTTTTGCGCACAGCCTCTGCCGTATAATCATCCACCTTGCGTTTTAGCCAGACAAAACGGCGTCTTGTGCGCGAAAGGTCATCGTGCAGTTTTTGCGGCTCTATGCCGAGGAGAGGCCCAAGCTTGTTGGCAACCTGCACAAAATCTTCGATCTCCTGCGGTCTTGCGTAAACTGAACGCGCTTCAACACTGCGCGCCAGCACCTGGCCATTGCGGTCAAAAATCATTCCACGGCGGCCTGCCACAAGCTCGGTGGCCACTTGCTGCCTTTTGGCGCGATCTGCAAGCCTTGGCCCTTCGATCATCTGAAGATACCAGGCGCGCCCCCAAAGACCAATCCAGAGCAGACAAAAAATGCCCACTACCAGATTAATCCGCACCCTGACCCAATCGAGGTTACTCAAGAAGCGTGTGCCAGATCCCTTGCGCATCTTCTCCGCAAGTGTGGGCTTGGCCGCTTGCCTAGAGCGCTTGGGATCATTGCTTAGCTTGTTGCGCTTGCGTTGTGAAAACCTGAGCATTATAAACTCCTTAGCAGCCCATCGGCGCAAACAGCGCTAATTCTGCTCCAATCGGCGCACTTGCCCCGGCGATGGTTCGTGCATTCCCAGGATCTCGGCCTTGCTTCGCAACTCGTGCGGCGCAAGCAAGCGCTCCAATTCCACTTCCAGTTTTGCCCTCAGCGCTTCTTTTTCGCGCACTTCGTTCTGGACAATATTGATAAAATAGGTTGTGTCGGTTCGCTCAATTCCTCCCCAGACCAGCACCAATAACATGACGGGCGGAGCCAAAAGCTCTACTACAAACACCACCAGCCAGCCTCTGTTCTTGCGCACCTTGGGCGCTGGCTTGCGCAAATTCATAGCCGGATGCCTGCATCCTGCTCAGGTTCAGCAATTTTTTCCACCGCGCGCAGTTTTGCGCTGCTGGCCCTGGGATTGCGTTCAAGCTCCAAGGCGGATGCCTGCACGGGTTTTTTACAAATAATCCTTACCTCTGGCCTGTGGCCACATTCACAGCGCGTGAAATGACGCGGGCAACGGCAAGCCTCAGCCCACTGGCGGAATTTTTGCTTGACGATCCTGTCTTCCAGGGAATGAAAAGTGATTATTACCAGTTTTCCGCCAATCTTCAGCCAGGAGAGAATCCGGCTCAAAAAAATTTTCAGTTCCTCAAGCTCATTGTTCACAGCCATACGCAATGCCTGAAAAGTTCGCGTTGCCGGATGTCGGCGGGCGGTCTTGCGCCAGGCTGGCGGATAAGCCCTGCTGACAATAGCCGCCAGTTCCAGGGTTGTCTCAATGGGAGATCTTTGCCTTGCCTCCACAATGGCGCGGGCAATGCGCCCGGCTTGCGGCTCTTCGCCATAGCTTGCCAGGCAGTCCTTGAGTGTTGCAAAGCTTTCCATATTAACCCAGTGCCAGGCTGAGCGCTGGCCTGAATTTTGATCCATGCGCATATCAAGGGGTGCATCGGCATTGAAACTGAAGCCACGCTGGGGATCATCCAATTGCAGGGAAGAAACGCCAAGATCCAGGAGCGTTCCATCAATTTTTTCCCAGCCAAGGAACTTAAGAGCTTCTGCAAAACGGCTATAACGGCTTTGAAACAGATGCGCACGGCTTCCAAAAGGCGCAAGCTTCTCCTCGGCAAGCGCAAGGGCCTGTGCATCCTGATCCAGGCCGCAAAGCTCACTATCGGGACTAGAGGCGAGGATTGCCCTGGCATGGCCGCCAAGACCGAGCGTAGCATCCAGATATTTTCCTCCCAAACGAGGCGCAAGCAGCTTGAGCGTCTCGGCCAAAAGCACTGGCTCATGCTGATAATGGATTGACGGAAGCAAAGAAGCCGATGCCATGCCCAAGCCTCGCCTTAAAGCGCAATATCCACGCCGCTTGCGGCAAGTTCTTCGGAGACATCTTCCACGGCCAGGGCGTCAAATTGCTCCTGATCCCAGATCTCGAACTTGTCCTGCATGCCAACAAGAACGATATCCTTATGAAGATTGGCAGCACGCATCAGTGATTGGGGAATACGTACCCTGCCCTGGGCATCCGGGGTGAGTTCCTGGGCAAGGCCGATGAGTTTTGTTTTGAAATTGGCCAGGCTTTGGGAGGGAAAACGTATGCGGCTCAGCTGGCTGACAATATTTTCCCAATCTTTTGGGAAATAGGCGACCAGACGGCCATAAAAAGCCGTGAGCCAAAAAGTGCCGCAGAGTGCCTGGCTTTCTGCCCCTGAGCCAGAAGCGGGCAAGATTTCGCCACAAGCATCCAGAGCCTCCAGAAAGCGAGGCGGCAAGACCAGACGGCCTTTGCTGTCCAGGCTGCGCGAAAAGCTTCCGTTAAATTGCCTAGGCATTTATTCCACGTTCTTCCAATTAATTCCACTTTTTCCCACTTATGCCATAATGGGACTTTCTGGTCAAGAGCAAGATTGCCCTGAAGCATGTTGCCGGCAAAGCCAATTTGCCGCGGGAAATATTGGACAAAGGCATGGAAAATGCGTATTTGCAGGAAAATATACGGAAAATTGCGCAAGCTCGGATTTTGAAAAAAATATTTGCGCTGATCTTCTTCCAGGGCAAAATCCGCGTCCATTCCATAAGAATGGTCAAGGAGCGAGGCAAGTTCAGGCAACAAATATGACCATAAGCTTTAGGTCATATTTTTTTCGAGGTAGCTAATTGCTTGACCTTAAAAATGAACCCCATAATTCCGCCACTAGCTTTGCATTTTCTTCCAAAGCCGATGTGCTTGAAAATCTTTCTCGCTACCCGGAACTGCATATTCCGCCATGTTATTCGTTCACATCGCAAAACTGGGCTAACGACAGCAAGGCCATTCTTGACCGTATTAAGGAGCTTTTCCCCCACAAGCTTCTGGCCGTGCGCTCCTCCTGCCGCAAGGAAGACGCAGAAGATCTATCCTGCGCGGGCGCGTTTTTAAGCCTGCTGAAAATCCCCGCAGATGATCAGAAAGCCCTTGAGGATGCCATAAACAAAGTATTTTCATCCTATGGAGAGGTTGCGCAAAACGATCAGGTGCTTGTGCAGCCCATGATTGAAAACCCGGCTGTTACGGGCGTGATCATGACCCGTGCGCTTGCCGATGGCTCGCCTTACTATACAATCAATTATGATGATGAATCCGGCAGAACAGACAGCATTACCGGCGGAACTGCCTCCTCAAAAACAGTGCATGTTTTCAGGGCTGTGCGCGATCAGGACTTTGATTCCCCGCGCATCAGATCCTTCATTGCCCTGGCTAGGCATCTTGAAGAAATTTGCGCCTCAGACGCCCTGGACATTGAGTTCTGCCTTGACAGAGAAAATATCCTCCATCTTTTGCAGGTTCGTCCAATTTGCTCGCGGCACAACTGGCCTGAAGAAAGCGGCGAAGTTGACGGCTTTATCGATCATATTGCCAAGTTCATTGATCAGCGTACCGGGCCTGAGGAGGGCATCTTTGGCCAGCGTTCAATTCTTGGAGTGATGCCGGACTGGAATCCAGCGGAAATGATCGGCATTTTGCCGCGCCCCCTTGCAAGCTCACTTTACCGCTATCTCATAACCTCAAATGTCTGGAGTTCTGCAAGAAAACGCATGGGCTACAGGGACATTCCGGCTTCCGAACTCATGCTTCTGGTCATGGGAAGGCCCTATATTGACGTCCGTGCTAGCTTCAATTCCTTTCTGCCCGCCGGCCTTGACAATATTACCTGTGAGGCTCTTGTTTCCGCCTGGCTTGAGCGGCTGGAAAACAATCCCCAGCTTCACGACAAGGTAGAATTTGAAATAGCCCAGACAACGCTGGATTTTTGCTTTGAGCAAAACATGGATCAGCGCTATCCGGGCCTGCTACCCCAATCGCGGAGAAATAATTTCCGCGAGGCTCTTTGCAAGCTTACGCAAAAATGTCTTGATCTGTCTTCTGATGGCACAATGCACCAATCACTGGAGGCAATCGCCGAGCTTCGCCTGCGCCAGTCCGCAAGGCCATTGCCCCAAAATGGCAGTCCACCCCCGCTTGCAAAAGTCAATGAACTCATTGAGGAATGTCGCAGACTGGGCACATTGCCCTTTTCCATCCTGGCGCGCCATGCCTTTATTGCCGAAAGCCTTTTGCGCACAGCGGTAAGCCGCGGCGTCATTGATGCGCAGCGCGTTAAAGATTTCAAATTTTCCATCCGCACCATATCCGGCGAGCTTTCCGATGAATTCCTTGAGGTATGCAAGGGCCAGCGCGATCCCAAAAATTTTCTGCGCAAATATGGCCATCTGCGCCCGGGAAGTTACGACATTCTCTCCCCACGCTACGCCGACAGGGAAAAGCTTTTTAGCATGGCCGGAGCAGGCGGCAAAACGCACAACGGCTTCTTTGCTTTAAAAGAGGAAGAAAACAAGGCCCTGGCCGCATTGCTTGCCGAAAATAATCTAAGCATTTCCCCGGCCCATCTCCTCGAATATGCACGCAAAGCCATTGAGGGCCGGGAACTGGCAAAATTCATCTTTAGCCGCAACTTGTCTGACGCCCTGGAAATCATGGCAATGTGGGGGGAAAGCCAGGGCTTTACCCGCGATGATGTTTCTTTCATGGATCTCTCAGCCATATTGGATCAAAAAGTTGCTGTTCTCCCCGAAAACCCCAGAGACTGCTTTGCCCGCCATGTTGAAATCAATAAAAAAATGTTTGAAAAAGCACGGGCCTTAAAGCTTGGCTATCTCATCCGCTCTGAGCGCGATGTCTTTATTGCCCCGCAACACCGCGCCGCGCCCAATTTCATCGGCATAAAGGAAGCCATTGCCCAGCCTCTTATTCTGAATGCCAATTCCAGCTGCGATACTGCCATGGAAGGCAAAATTATCTGCATTGAGAATGCAGACCCCGGTTTTGACTGGATATTTACACGCAATATAGCCGGCCTGGTCACAAAATTTGGCGGCACAAACTCACATATGGCAATCCGCTGTGCCGAATATGCCTTGCCTGCCGCAATCGGGGCGGGTGAAAAACTTTTTGAAAAAATTGCCAGCGCCGACAGGGTTGAACTCAATCCCCGCGCCGAAACTCTCAAGACAGTCTAATGCTTGCGATCACAATGCGGATGGAATCCGTAAGCTATGCCTCCGGCAATACAGAATTGCGCGACTGCCTGAGCCATGACTGGTGGAAATTTCTAGCTCTTGCCCTGCCTGTCGAGGCCGTTCTTCCCGTGCCCAATCTTGGGGAAAAAGTTGAAAAGTATCTTTCTGCCTTTCCGCGTATTCATGGCCTGATTCTGACTGGCGGCGATGATTGGGGAATTTTTCCCCTGCGCGATGCGACAGAAGAAAAAATTTTGCAGTTTGCTTTCGCGCATAATTGGCCTGTGCTTGGGGTATGCCGTGGGGCACAGCTGATAAATTTGCTTTGCGGCGGCAAAAACTGCGCCGGCTTTGCCAAGAGCCATGTCAATAAACGTCATGCGCTTAAACTTTGCGAAAATGCACCGCTAGAAGCAAAAGCACTTGAGGTCAATTCTTTCCACGATCAAGTGATCCAAGATGACTGCCTTGGCACTGGGCTTAGAGCCTGGGGACATGACTTGGATGGCAATGTAGAGGCATTCAGCGCCATTTCCGGCTCTTTTCATGGAATTATGTGGCATCCAGAGCGGGAAATGCAGCCCGCATGGCATGATCTGGACTTATTTCGGAAGATTTTTGCAAAGGAATAAAAATGAATGTGGCTGGAATAATCCTTGCGGCCGGGCGCGGCTCAAGGATGAAAGAACTGACCGAAGACAAGCCAAAATGCCTTGTGGAGCTATCCGGGCAAGCACTTTTGCATTGGCAGCTTTCTGACATGCGAAGCGCGGGAATTGAACGCATTCTGGTAGTAACAGGCTACAAAAAGGAAAAAATCCTGGGCAACTTTGCAACTACAAGCAACGAAAACTGGCAAAATACAAATATGCTTTCTTCCCTGCTTTGCGCGGAAGATTTCGCCAGCAACTGCTTTGCCAATGGCATTGACAAGCTGATCATCTCCTATTCGGACATTCTCTACCATCGCGGACATATCCAAAAACTTATATCTGCCAAAGGCCATATTGCCATTGCCTATGACACGCTCTGGGCGGAACTCTGGGATTTGCGCTTTGGCGAAAAGGCCCTTGAGGATGCAGAAACTTTCCGGCACGACAAGGGGCGGCTATTGGAGATAGGTGGCAAAAGCAAAATCCTGGCCGAAATCCAGGGCCAGTATATGGGACTTCTGGCTTTTGATAAGAGTGGCTGGAAATCTCTTGTTAATGCCGCGAGGACTCTGGGTGCAAAAACAGCCAACATGGATATGACAGCATTTTTGCAGCATCTCCTGAACAATAATCATGACATTGAGGCCGTGCCTGTCAGCGGCAAATGGTGCGAAGTGGACAGCAGTGAAGATTTGAACAAATATGCCCAAAAGCTGGCAACTGGCTCTTGGAGTCATGACTGGCGTTAAGCCAAGGAGCAAAACGATGAAAACCCAGTGGGATTACACACTGCTTGCAGACGCATATCTCAAGCGCCCTGACTATGCGCCAGAGGCGTTGGAAAAACTTTTTGCCATTGCCAGTCTCAAGCCCGGCGACAGAGTCTGCGATCTTGGAGCAGGTGTGGCCCATCTTACCTTGCCGTTGGCTGCTTATGGCTGTGTGGTAGATGCGGTTGAGCCAAATGATTCCATGCGCGCCAACGGCCAAAAGCGCACCGCAGATCTGAAAAATGTCAGCTGGTTTGAGGGTACTGGCGAACAAAGCGGACGCCCTGGCGGGATCTATGATTTTGTCACTTTTGGCTCATCATTCAATGTTTGTGACCGCCAAAAAGCCCTGGCCGAAACTTCAAGGCTCTTAAAGCCTGGAAAATACTTCTCCTGCCTCTGGAATCACCGCGATCTTGACGATCCAATCCAAGAGGGCATCGAAAAAATCATCAAATCCTCAATTCCAGGCTATGACTATGGCCTGAGAAGAGAAGATCAGCAGGAGGTTATTGACGCCTCAAACCTTTTTGAAGCTGTGCAAAAAGTTGACGGGCGCATCATCTGGCCGCAGCAAGTGAGCGATACCATTGAGGCATGGCGCTCCCACGCTACCCTGCACAGGCAGGCAGGAGAAAAATTTGCAGGCATTGTCGAAGAAATCGCAGCATATCTAAATTCTCTGGGCACAGATGAAATAAAAATTCCCTATATAACCCACGCCTGGATTGCGCGGCGCAAGGTTTGACTGTGGCAGGACAAAACAAGGCCGGAAGAGTTATCTGGATTACCGGCCTCTCCGGGGCGGGCAAGAGCAGCCTGGCCAGAGAACTGCTCAAGCGTCTGCCAGGGGCAATTCTCCTGGATGGAGATGAATTGCGCGAAGTGCTCGGCCTAAGCCATTGCGCATTTGATGCCAAAAGCCGCTCTGAACTCGGGATGAAGTATGCCAGGCTGGCGCGGCTTTTGGCCGCACAGGGCTTTACGGTGCTTGTGGCCACGATTTCCCTCTTTCATAAAATCCATGAATGGAATAGGCACAACCAGCCGCATTACCTGGAAATTTTTCTGGATGTGCCCGAGGAAGTCCGCCGCAAGCGCGACCCCAAGAGCCTCTACCGCCGAGAAGATCTAGGCGAAGTCAAAGAAATGGCTGGCGGAAAAACTCCTGTGGAGTTACCGCTAAATCCGCATCTCAAGTTTACTGGAACAGAAGATCTGGCGGAAATGGCGGAAAAAGTGCTGGCAAATATTCAAGCTGAACCTTGCGCATGAGAAAAGAATTCGCCTTTTGTGTGGATGGGCCAAAAGAAATCAATTATTTTGCGCCTGTAATTAAAAATTTGCCGCCAGATCTTGTGGACATCCTGCTAATGAATTATGGGCGTCCACTGGATCAGGAAGGTTTAGAAAAAATTTCCTCTTGGGGTTATAGCGCGTCATTCCTTGAGCATGACAAGATCGGCAAATACCATTCCGTAGCAATCTCTTCCATGCTCCTCAACCCTGACTGGACTGAATTCGATTTTAGCCGGACACGCAAACCTAATTTGATTGCGCTTTTCCACGCAACGGATCTTCTTGGCTGTGCGCAAAAAATGGCCGCAAATTCCTATATTCTGGCAAATCAGCGCCAGGCCGAAATGCCTGAGCCTGGAAAAACAACTCCCGCAAGCGATCCCTCGCTCTTTGCCAAATTGATGGAATTGCCGCGGGAAATGACCAACCAGTTTGCATTTTCCGGCCCATATCATCTTGGTGAGTGGGATCAGAAAAGGCATACGCCAAAGGAAGCTCTGAAAGAGGAGCTTGAGGGCGTGATGGGCATCAAATTTCCCGCAGGCAAGCCCCTGGTGCTATTCATGGAGGATGAGTTCTTACATGCAGGCCAGGCTGTTCCGGCTCTTGAAGCATTGGCCAAGAATGTTAATCTTGTCGTAAAACCCACCAGACTTGGCGCAATCCCTGGCGCATTCCTTTGGCAAGATCCTTCATACGCACCAAACCTTTTGCGCTTTGCCGCCGATTTTATTCTTTGCGGCTATCATTCGGGAACATTATCCACCGCAACCATGCTTGGGCTTCGGGCAATTCCCTACTATACGCCGCTCATTCACTGGGATGGGAAAAGAAACAAATTCAGCAGCCATCTTGCCTATATGCCGGGCTATTTTCCTGGCAAACATATCTGCGTGGATATTATAAAAGATTTCAACAAGCCCCTGAATCTCATGGAGACAGAGTCCATTCTTGACAGGATAACTGACGAAAATTATTGGCAGGAATATCAGAAGCGCCTGCCTCTCGCCCAAAAAAATATTTTTGGCGATTATGTTATCGATAATGCGGCGGAAAAAACTGCAAAATTAATTTTGCAAATCTTCAATCGCAACAGCTTTGGCAAGGACACAGCCGCCATAGGCTTGCGTGCTGAATATATCACAAGCCTAATTTGAAAATGCTCTTACCGCGGCATGCATGAATATAAAAACCCATGAACTATCCCCACAGTCTGACTCCCCCATCTTGGCTTATGCTGAACTGCGCAGGCTTCGGCCAGGGATGGTAGCCACAAAGATGCCAGATATGATCGCAATGCCGCCCAAAACTTGGGCGCTGACTACGGTTTCGCCCAGAATCCAGTAAGCGCCAAGGGCCGCGAAAATTGGCAGGCTGTAATAGACAATCCCGGTGCGCACCGGGCCAATACGGTCAATGCTGATTGTCCACAGCCAAAAGGCAATAGTTGAGCAGCCAAGCCCGGCATAGCAAATCCCGATGACCATTCCCAAGCTTAGCTCAGGGCCATGCAGAATCAGGGCTTCTCCAAGCGCAAAAGGAATCGTGTAGCAAAGCCCCAGACCAAAAACTGCGGCGTTAAAGCCAAGACTGCTGATCTCCTGCGGACGCTTGCGTATGAACAAGGAATAGATAGCAAAACACAACATTCCGGCAATGGTCCAGAGATCTCCGCTGTTAAAATCGAGCCCGGCAAGCTTGTGCCAGTTTCCGCGGCAGATCAGCACGATGATTCCAAAAATGGCTGTACCCATGCCCAGAAGCCTGCGCAAGCTTATGGCCTCGCCATAAAATATCCGCGCCAGGAGCATGATCGCCACAGGCGTGGCGGGCATAATCAAGGCCATGTTCAGACTCTCGGTGCTTTGACCTGCCTTGTAGATAAAAGTATTCATAAATGTCACACCAAGAATCGCCATCAGCGAAAGGTAGCCAAAATGTGCCTGAAATAGCGGCCAGTCCTCACGCAACTTGCGCCAGGCAAAGGGCAAAATACCCGCAAAGGCAATGAACCAGCGCCAGAAATTCAGCTGGAAAGGCGGTATGGCTTCGGCGAAAGCGCGCGCCACTACAAAGTTGCCCCCCCAAACCATAGTCGCAAGCAAGGCGGCCAGATACCCGCCAAGCATCAATTCGGCAGCAGATCTATTGCTCATTTTTCCAGGCTTTATACTTACATGGATGCGGCAGAGCAAAAACTTGAGAGCTTATTCCATCCTGGCAAACTTCATTTCTTTGCCCTGGGCGTCATATTTTTTGCGCTTTCCGCTTATTTCACTAAGCGTTATTTTCCAGACTGCGGTCTTATCCAGACTGCGGGCAATCGCCTTGGCGAAATTGGGCATATTGGCCGGATTATGGCGCTCACAGAGCAAGCGCAGAGCCTGAATTTTTTCTTGCTCATCAGTGACTTCAGAAGCAATGCCGCGCAATATTGCCGATTCATATTCTGTAGTAAACTTGTCTGGCGGACGGTTTGTTTCGCCAACACAGACCAGGCAGACTGCGGGCTTATGACGCAAGCACTCCGTCTTGAAGCCGTTTTTTGCACAGTGAAAATAAACCAGTCCATCCTTTGCGGCAATGGACAGAGGTAGCGCATAAGGCTCACCCGCAGGGCTTTGCATGGCCAATACAGCCCATTCGCATTTATCCACAACCAGCCAGGCAAAAGCCTCCGGCATTGCGCGATCCTTGCGGCGCATAAAACCATTCCTTTCTGTTATTTATCTTAATGAGCCTCGCCCCAGTTAGTGCCAAAGCCCCATTCCACCGCCAGTGGCACAGAGAGTTCCTGTCCGCCAGGGCGCACAGCCTCCATCAGGCTTGTGGCGCGCTGCCCGGCTTTTTGAGCAGATTCTTCTGGAACTTCAAGGAGAAACTCATCGTGAATTTGCAGGACAAAAGCGGCATCCAGCGCCTGCAATAAACTATCTTCGGCAACTGCAAGCATGGCCAGTTTGACAATGTCTGCGCAACTCCCCTGAATTACAGTGTTTACCGCTTGGCGCTGGGCCTGGGCCATGGTCTGGCCATTGGCGGAAAGGATTCCCGGAAGCCAGCGCTTGCGCCCGGCCATTGTAGTTACATAGCCAAGCTCGCGCGCGCCTGCGATAACCTTGTCATAAAAGGTTTTCACCCCGTTCAGACGCCCAAAATAGCGCTCAATGAAGTCCCGCGCCTGTGGGACGGCAATATGCAGTTCCTGGGCAAGCTTGCGCGCGCCCATGCCATAAAGCAGGCCAAAATTGATCGTCTTGGCCATGCGCCGCTGATCAGGCGAAATATCTTCCGGCTGTTTTTCAAAAATCAGCGCCGCTGTGTGCGCATGAATATCTTCCCCCTGGCGGAAAGCGGAAAGCAAGGTCTCATCCCTGGAAAGATGAGCAAGGATGCGCAGTTCAATCTGGGAATAATCCGCCGCAACCAGCACCTTGCCCTCCCCGGCAATAAAACATCTGCGCATCCTTTTGCCAAGTGGGCCACGCACAGGAATATTTTGCAGATTGGGATTGCTTGAGGAAAGCCGCCCTGTTGCCGTGGCTTCCTGGTTAAAAGTCGTATGCAGGCGATTCTCTGCATCCATCAGCCTGGGCAGGGGATCAAGATAGGTTGAACGCATCTTGTCCAGCTTGCGATATTGCAGAATACTATCCACGATAGGTGTGCCGGAGAGCTTCTCCAATGTCTCCTGACTCGTGGAGGGCTGGCCGCCACGTGTCTTGTGCGGGGCCTTCAGCTCAAGCTTGTGAAAGAGAATTTCGCCAATTTGCTGGGCGGAACGCAAATTAAAAGTCTGCCCGGCATAAGCGTAAATTTCACTGGTCAAGCGCCCAAGCTCTGCCTCCACATCGCCAAGAAAATTTTGCAAGGCGCCGGGATCAACTTTTACGCCCTGCTGCTCCATTCTGACCAGCACATAACCCAAGGGCGCTTCCATCTGCGCATAAAGGGCTTCGAGTCCGTTGGCGGCAAGCTGAGAACTAAGAACCCGCGCCATTTTAAGCGCCAAAAGCCCTGGCGCACTCTCCGCCAGTTCCTCGCTAAAGCGTGAAAAGAGCCTTGGCCAAGCATAATCACCTTCTTCGGGATTGAGAAGATAGGAAACAAGGCCAAGATCAAGGATGCTGCCCGCAACAAATTTTTGTGCCAGTTCCTGCCAGCAAAAAGCCTTGCGCAACAGGGATTTGAAGTCGGCGAAAACCAGTTTGCCGGCATCCCCAAGCCAGTGGCAAAGCTCAGCATCTGAACCATTCCATAAAATATCGCCGCAAGGTTCAGCGTAATCCCCTTTGGCAATGGCCAGGCGCGGCTGTGCAAGGCCATCGGCCCAAATCACAGACACTGCGCAAGCCTTGCAAGAGGGAAGCTCAGATAATTTATCAGCGCAAGCCACCGGCTTAGGACTATCCGGCCTAAGCAGAGTCTCACGCTCATAAGCCTTTTTGTTAGCCTTGACCGATGCCTGCCCGCTAAGATCCGCATCCAGGCTTTCAGAAGCCATCTCTGTAGAAAGAGCCTGAGAAGGAAGCTTCTGCTTGGCGGCAAGCAAGAGGCCAATCTCGCGTTTGACAGCATAAAGTTCATACTCATCGGCCAATTTGCGGCAGGCCGCCATATTCAGCGGCTTAACCGCAAGATCAGCAAGTCCAAGCTCTTTGCACTGTGTAAGGCTAAGGCGCGTAAGCTCACGCCAGGTAAACATTTCTTGAAGACAAGGGGCGAGCTTTGCTTGCAGCCTTGGCGGAAGCAGCGCAAAATGATCACGAATATCCTCAAGGCTTGGGCAGATTGCAAAAATTTCCTTTGCCGTCTTTGGGCCTATGCCTGGAACACCAGGAATATGGTCACTTGAATCGCCAACAAGGGCCTGAACATCCGGCCACTGTTTGGGGCTGACGCCGCTTTCCGCAACAAAGTCTTTAAGGCCAAGCACCTTATCCTCTTTGGCGGCAGGATTCCACATAAAGACATTTTCGTTAAGGCACTGTTTCAAGTCCTTGTCACTGCTGACGATAATTACGGGATTATCAGCCGAAAACCGTGCCGCCAGCGATGCAATGCAGTCATCAGCCTCGCAGCCGTCGGATATTTCAATCCTCAGCCCCAGGGCCTTGACCATCTCAAGGATCGGATCAATCTGCAGTGCAAGATCCTCCGGCATGGCCTCGCGGTTTGCCTTATATTCCGGGTAAAGCGCATGCCGAAAATTTTTACCCTTGCCATCCAGCACAAAAAGAAAATATCTGGGCTTTTCCTCCCTGAGAATCCTAAGCAAAACGCGCGTCAGAACCACAAGTGCGTTGGTCGGAAAGCCATCGGAGCGCTGCATGTTGCGGCTGGCAAAAAAGGCGCGGTAAATAAAGGCAGTGCCGTCCATCAAAAAAACGGGATCTCTATCCAGTGCTAGGCGCTGATTTAGTGTCATGGCATTCTGAAGGATTGGGTAAAATGTGATTCTTGCCTTGAACTTGCTCTCTATCTATACTAGCCGCATGAAATCTTGTCCGCAAGTGAGCGCGACTGATGTCGATGGTGTCTGGCAAGTCAGTGTGGGCGGCCAGTGGAGTCTGGACAAGCCCTGGCCCGAAACAGCGGAAAGCGCACTTGTAGCTCTTGGCACAAAAAACCTGAGCGCCATCCAGCTTAAAGCCAATGCTCTTGGACACTGGGACAGCAGCCTGCTTCTCTTCCTCGTGCAGATGGTCAAGGGGGCGCGGGCGCAAAAGCTAAAAATTGAGCTTGAGCTTCCCGAGGGGCTGACACGGCTGATTGAAATGGCCTTTGCAGTGTCGCCAAGGGCAGGCGCTGAACGCAAAAAAGTTCAGAACGGCTTTTTGGCAAAAATTGGCGCGCAGACACTGGCTATTGCCCCGCGCCTTGCGGACTTCCTTAATTTTCTGGGCGATATAAGCTTCTCCCTTTGGCGCTTCCTGCTTGGGCAAAGCAAGATGCGCTCTCAGGATTTTATAGCGGCCATGTATGAATGTGGCGTGCAGAGCCTGCCAATTATTTCTTTGACGAGCATGCTTTTCGGACTGATTTTGGCCTTTGTGGGCGCAGTTCAGCTTACCCAGTTTGGAGCGCAAATTTATGTTGCCGGACTTGTAGGCATAGGCATGCTCAGGGTAATGGGCGCAGTGATGGTCGGGGTAGTCATGTCCGGGCGCATTGGAGCGGCCTATGCCGCACTGATAGGCACAATGCAAGTTAATGAAGAAATCGACGCCCTGGAAACACTGGGCATTTCGCCCATTGATTTTCTGGTTTTGCCAAGAATGCTCGCGCTTGCGCTGATGGTGCCCCTGCTGACAATCTATGCCGATCTTATGGGCATAATCGGCGGTTATCTTGTGGGCACATTGATGCTCAAGCTCAATCCCATGGAATATCTCAACGCCACAATGCAGATGGTGCCCTATCGCCAAATTTTCATTGGCCTAGTCTATAGTATATTTTTCGGCCTGGTGATTGCTGTATCCGGCTGCTATCAAGGCATGCGCTGCGGGCGCAGCGCAATGGCCGTGGGCCAGACCACAACGCGGGCTGTGGTCAGTTCCATTGTGAGCATAATCGTCATGACCGCCATAATCACCATAATCTGCAATGTGCTTGGGGTATAGGCGCAAATGACTGAGGCCATGCCAGCGCAAATCAATTTCAAGGATAACCGCATCAGTGTGCGCAAGCTTCAGGTAGGCTACGGCTCTTATGTCCTGATGCGCGATGTCAGCTTTGATGTGCGCATTGGAGACATTTTTTTTATCATGGGCGGTTCGGGCTGCGGCAAAAGCACTCTGCTCCATGTCCTGATGGGCTTAAAGCCCCCCCAGGCAGGCCAAGTCTTTTTTGGCGATGTTAATTTCTGGGTCGGCACAGAAACCACACGGCGCAATGCCATGCGCCATGCGGGCGTGCTTTTTCAAAGCGGGGCGCTCTGGAGTTCCATGACCCTTGCCGAGAACGTAAGCCTGCCGCTCCAGCAGTATACCGAACTTGACCCGGAGGAAATCCGCGAATTGGCCCTGCTTAAGCTTGCCCTCGTTGGCCTAGCTGGCTTTGAGGATTATTATCCGGCAGAGATCAGCGGAGGCATGAGCAAGCGTGCGGGAATTGCCCGCGCCCTCGCCCTTGATCCGCAAATCCTTTTTCTGGATGAGCCATCTGCCGGCCTTGACCCGGTAAGCGCCAACCTTCTCGATGAACTGATTCAGCAACTGCGCGATACGCTAGGGGCAACTTTTGTCATTGTCTCCCATGAGCTTGCAAGCATTTTCAACATTGCCACCAACAGCATTTTTCTGGATGTCAAAACCCGCACTGTGACTGCAAGCGGAGACCCAAGCAAACTCGTGCATGATCCCACTACCCAGGAGGACGCCCTGCTCTTTTTAACCCGTGGCGGCTGGCACAAAAATAAGCCGGAGAGCTTCCCGAAACAGGCTTCCAGCCAAGCAGAAAAGGAGCGCAAGCCATGACCGCGCAAAGCTCCAAAACTCTTGTGGGGGCTTTTGTGCTTCTCGGCTTGGCGCTATTTACGCTCGGCATAGTTTTGCTTGGCGGCGGCCGCCTTTTTGGCAGTGCGCTAAAGTATGTTCTCTATTTTGACGGCTCTGTCAGCGGCCTTTCCATGGGTGCGCCCGTAGTATTTCGCGGCGTGCCTATGGGCAGCGTGACCCAGATCAGCCTTGTGGCCAATGCCAGGGATTCCAATGTCACAATTCCTGTGACCATCCGCATTGACCAAAACAGTTTCATTCGCAGTGATGGCCGAAGCCTCTCTGAATCTGCCCAACAGGATATTATCCAGCATATGGTTGAACGCGGGCTTCGCGCCAGGCTTCAGCTGCAAAGCCTGATTACGGGCCAGTATCGCGTGGAACTGGATTTTTTCCCCGATACGCCCATGAATTTTCGTTCCTCAACTCCAAGCATGGAGATCCCAACAGTTCCTTCGCCCATTGATACCATCCAGCGCACCTTAGCCAAAATGCCCATTGACCAGATGGCTGCATCTTTAGCTTCTATCCTGGAAAATGTCAGCGAAGCGCTAGATAAGGGCAAGCTAAAGGCCGGAATTGAAGCTTTTACAGGCGCGTTTGCTGAAGCGCAGCGTCTGCTTGGCGACAGCCCAATCCGCAACGCGCTGGAAAACACACTCAAACAGATGGACAGCGCCTCAAGCTCCATCCAGAAAGAATTGCCCGGAGCCTTGAGTACATTCCGCGCCGCCATGCAGAGCATGGCCCAGGCTTCGGATAAACTGCGTCTGCTTGCCAATTCCGCTGAAAATACCATTGGCCGCGATTCACCAACAATGAATGAGCTGCACCGCCTGCTTAAAGAATCGATCAGCGCCGCCCGCTCCTTGCGCAACCTTGCTGATCTGCTTGAACGTAACCCCGAAGCCCTGCTCAAAGGCAGACAAGGCAAACGCTGATGAAGCCAGCACATTCCTTAATTCTGGCCTTGTTTCCCATGCTTTTTTTGCTTTCAGCCTGCGGGCGTAGCTCGCCAACTAACTATTATTTGCTTGAGAGTTCACTTGGGACGCTTGCGGCGGCGAATCTGCCGGACAAGAGTTTGCGCGTGAGCATGGTCGAAGTGCCTGCTTACCTCAACCGCAATAATATTGTAAGCCGTGTCAAGGGCCAGACACAGCTTATTCTGGCAGAATTTCACCTTTGGGCCGAGCCTGTGAGCAATGGCGTGCGCCGCGTGGTTCAGGAATGTCTGCTACCAAAAATGCTTGAGCTTGGCATAAACGTGCTTCCATTGGGCACGGAAAACGGCGGCGATTTTGTTCTTGAGCTTGATCTTCAGCGGCTGGATGGAAATTTTGCCGAAAAGGCAGTTCTGGAAATCCGCTGGGCCTTGCTTGATAAAAACGACAAACCGCTGCTCAAGGGAATTTTTGCAGATGAAGAACTTGTACCGGGGCGGGATTACAATATTCTTGTCGGTGCGGAGAGCAGGCTTTTACGCCGTTTTGGCGAATATCTGGCCGCAAGGCTTTGCGAGAAGCTTGGGCCAAAGCTTAAAAATAATTCCTGAACTGGCATGGAGAGACAAGGCAGTTTCCAAGGTTTGGCTTAAGTGCAACTCATCCAGGAGGAGCTTGTGTCAAACGCCTTTATGCGCCTGATAATCATTGTTTGCTGTTTTTTCGCTTGCCTTAGCCAGTCTTTGGCCCAAGCAAATGATCAGGGTGAACTGCTCAAGGTAGTCGCGCTCTCAAGGCATGGTGTGCGCGCACCTACGCAGGATTCTGCTACCCTTGCCCTCTGGAGCCAGCAAAATTGGCCAGCGTGGCCGGTTGAGCGCGGCTGGCTGACGCCAAGAGGCGCGGACCTTGTAACTGCAATGTGGAATGACCTTGGAGCAAAATTGCTCCGGGTGAACCTATTGCCAGAAAAATTCTGCCCAAAGCCTGGCAGCATCTTCATCCGCGCTGATACAGATGAACGCACCAGGGCTACAGCCGAGGCCATCCTCCAGGGGCTTGCCCCTGGCTGCGGACTTGGCTACAGCGTGAGCCAAAGCAGGCTCGATCCCCTCTTTCATCCTGTAAAGAGCGGTCTTTACCGCTTTGATCCCATTCCTGCGGCAACGGATGTTCTTAGCATGACTGGCGGAGGCTTGGCTCAGCTTCAGGAGAACTTTTCTTCCGCGCTTAACTTAATCGGACAAATATCCGGCTCTCCTGCAGATCAGTTCTGTGAACAATTCAATCTTCAGCCGGATTGCCAGCTTGGCGATCTGCCCAACTGGATCAGCATCTCGGCCAATGGCCGTGATCTTAAGCTTGAAGGCAGTCTGGGCATTGCTTCCAGCCTTGCAGAAATCTTTCTGCTGGAATACGGGCAATGGCCCAATTCCCCCGCTGGCTGGGGCAGGGTCAATGAAAGCGTACTTAAAGAAATCCTTCCCCTGCACAGCAAGATCTTTGACGTTGTCAATCGCGCCCCTCTGATTGCCTGGGCGCGTGGTTCAGCCCTGCTTACAGAAATAACTGCCGCGCTGCTTGGCGAACACTATGATCAGCGCTTAAACTCGGCTTCCCTGGTTGTCTTTGTGGGCCACGACACCAATCTTGCAAACCTTGGCTCTTTGCTTGGCT